>Ga0182038_10001448_pt1 | contig 12379 bp, 8 predicted proteins | sample sta12Can44000108_FD_125976 | JGI IMG/M metagenome (GOLD analysis project Ga0182038, IMG submission 125976) | Lab enrichment of tropical soil microbial communities from Luquillo Experimental Forest, Puerto Rico - statanox.12C.anox.44.000.108 | ecosystem: Environmental > Terrestrial > Soil >...
CGACAGCTATGACAAATTCGCCGAGGGCTACGGCCTGCTGACGAGAGAATCGATGGTTTGGTTCCGCAATCACTATCTCCAAAGCCCGACAGATGCGGAGGATTGGCGTGCCTCGCCGATCAAGGCGCCGAGCCACGGAAGCGTGGCGCCGGCGATCGTCATCACGGCGGAATGCGACGTCCTGCACGATGACGGCGAGCGCTATGCCGAGGCGTTGCGCGGCGCCGGCGTGCTGGTCGAGTACAAGGAATATCCCGGGATGATCCACGGCTTTTTCGGCATGATGCCGGTGGTCGATGACGCGATGAACGCGCAAAGAGTCGTCTGGGCCGCGTTCAAACGCGCTTTCGCCTGACCCGGCAACGCCACGAGACATGACGCAGGCTGGCAATTTGGCTGCGGACGCGACCCTTGATGCCACCGGCCTCTTGTGCCCGCTGCCGGTGCTGAAGGCGCGGCGGGCGTTGAAGCCGCTTGCCCCCGGCGGAGTGCTCGAAGTGCTCGCGACCGATCCCGGCGCTATGAAGGATTTTGAGCATTTCTGCCAAACCACCGGATGCGAGCTGCTCGAAGCCAGCGAGCAGCCCGGCGGGGTTTTGCGCTTCCTGATGCGCAAGCCGGGATAAGGGAGGCTGCCGATGGTTCCGATAGTGACAACTCCGCGCCTGATGGCGGTCGGCGGTGGCGCGCTCGCCGAGTTGCCGGCCATGCTGCGCCGCCTCGGGCTCGCCAACCCGCTGATTGTCACCGACCCCTTTCTCGCGCGCTCGGGCCATCTCGAGCGAGTGACCGCCCTACTCGAGCGCGACGGCGTACCTCGGACGGTGTTCTCCGACACCGTCGCCGACCCTACCACGACGGTTGTCAAAGCCGGTGCCCGTCATCTCGCGGAGGGTGGCTTCGACAGTCTCGTCGCGATCGGTGGTGGCAGCTCGATCGATACCGCAAAGGCGATGAGTATCCTTGTGGCTAACGGGGGCCGGATGCGCGATTACAAGGTTCCGGCCGAAATTCCCAAAGCCGGCCCCCCGCTTGTGGCAGTTCCGACGACGGCCGGGACCGGCTCTGAGGTGACGCGGTTCACCGTGATCACCGACAGTGAGACCGACGAGAAGATGCTGATCGCCGGGCTCGCCTGCTGTCCGCTGGCAGCGATCGTCGATTACGAGCTGACTCTCTCGATGCCGCTACGGCTGACCGCGGATACCGGGCTCGACAGTCTGACACATGCGATCGAGGCCTATGTCAGCCGCCGAGCCAATCCTTTCACCGATGGGCTCGCCAAGAGTGCCATGGGTCTGATCGCGCGCCATATCCGCACCGCCTGCGCCGAACCTGGCGACCGGGCGGCGCGCGAGGCGATGATGCTCGGTGCGACGACCGCGGGAATGGCGTTCTCGAATTCCAGCGTGTGTCTGGTGCACGGCATGAGCCGGCCGATCGGCGCGTTTTTCCACGTTCCTCACGGCTTGTCCAATGCGATGCTCTTGCCGGAGATCACCGCCTTTTCGGTGCCGGCTGCACTAGAGCGCTATGCTGATTGCGCCCGGGCGATGGGGGTCGCCGAAGAGGACGAGGGGAGTCAGGCGGCAGTCGCGCGTCTGCTCGACGAGCTCCGCAGGCTGAACGAAGACCTGAAAGTGCCGACACCCCGCGGCTGGGGCATCGATGCCGCGCGTTATGAAGAGCTGTTGCCGGCAATGGCGAACCAGGCGCTCGGTTCGGGCTCGCCAGGCAACAACCCCCGCATCCCGACGATCGACGAAATCGTCGAACTCTATCGCCGCGTCTATGGGTGACGCCCGGTTGACGGGATCTGATGTATGTAACTTAGGTCAAATTGTAGGGATCTCGAGATGGTCGATTTTGCCGGCAGCCACGTCGTCGTCACCGGCGGTACCGGCGCCCTTGGCCGAGCGGTAGTCGGAGCGTTGCGCGCGGCGGGTGCTGTCTGCCATGTGCCGAACCTGGTGGCTGCAGAGCTCGACCACTTCCCGTACATGTCAGATCCGGGGGTCCATATCGGCCGCGGTGTAGATCTCGAAGACGAAGCGGCGGTTCGGGGCTTTTATCAGTCCCTTCCACCTCTCTGGGCATCGGTTCACCTCGCAGGCGGCTTTGCGATGGCGCCGATCGCCGAGATGTCTGCCGCAGATTTCATGGCGCAGTTCCGAATGAATGCGCTGTCGTGCTTCTTGTGCTCGGCCGCGGCCGTCGCCGCGTTCCGCGCTCGCAAGGAACCGGGTCCCGGCGGCGCATCGGGCGGAAGGATCGTCAACGTCGCCGCCCGGCCGGCGCTGGAGCCGCGTCTGGGTGCCGGCATGATCGCCTACACCGCATCCAAGTCAGCGGTGGCTGCCCTGACCCAGGCGCTGGCGCAGGAGACGACCGACGAGCAGATCTGGGTCAATGCGGTCGCCCCCTCGGTCCTCGACACTCCGGCGAACCGGGCGGCGATGCCGGACGCCGACTATCGCCGCTGGGTCGCTCCGGCCGATCTCGCCGAAATCGTGGCCTTCCTTGCTTCGCCGGCCAATCGCGTGACCCGCGGCGCAGTCATCCCGGTTTACGGCGGGTCTTAAATCGGCGGCCGCCGATCTCGCGGCGCAGCAGAATTTCATAGAACGTTTGCAATAAGGTCCTGGGACTTATGCTGCGGCGCAGCATAACTTGGTTCGTCTTTGTCCGTGTGAGGTCCCGATGAAACAACGCCTGCTTCGCCTCGACCGGATTGCCGGGCAAATGAATGCTTGGCTGCTCGTGATTGCAATTGGGCTCGGCATGCTCGACTTGGCGGTTCTGGTCGCCAAATGCATACCGGCTGTGACGATGCCACCCCCCGCCACCGGCACGACCGATCACGAGCGCGCGATCCGGTCGCCATCCCAAGCCGATAATCCTCGCAGCTGATTTGGAGCCTCTGATGCTCGCCGTTGTCGGACCCATTCTACTAAAGGAGGGATGCTACGCCTTCGACTTATGGACCCCGGAAGAGGGGCTCTACCGCGGATACGCCTATCGTCGCATCGAGGACGCGCACTATGCGCGCAACGCCGAGATTAAATCTCGCAGACAGGGCCCGTGGGGCGCGGCTGTAGCTTGCAGCACGCTCGACGAATTCACGTTGGCAGTAGCCGAACGCGAAGCGACTTTCCGTGTGCTTGTCTCGAACCTCGAGGTCGGGTCCGCTAGTCCCACGCACTCGTCTGAACGCCACCGCCGGATCCCGATCGAGGTCGTCCAAGATCAATAATGCGGCTCACTCCCTGTCGGGCACACCGGCTTCGAGTTCGTCGAGCCACACGTTGGCGCTTGCGTCGGACGGGGCGCGCCAGTCGCCGCGCGGCGACAACGAGCCGCCGGACGAGATCTTCGGGCCGTTAGGCAGCGCCGAGCGTTTGAATTGGCTGAATTCGAAAAAACGGTAGAGAAAGACGCGCAGCCAATGCTTGATCTCGGCCAGCGTATAGGCCCGGCGCGAGGCGCCCGGCGTATTGGCGGGCCACCAGCCGCAACCGGCATCGTGCCAGGCATTCCACGACAGGTACGCGATCTTCGAGGGTCGGAAGCCGTGACGCGTCGCGTAATAGAGGTTGAAGTCCTGCAACTCGTACGGCCCAACGATGCTCTCGGTCGACTGGATCGCGCCATCCGCACCAGGCGGCACCAGCTCGGGCGAGATCTCTGTTGCCAGGATGGCGTCGAGAATCTGCGCGGTCTCATCGCCCAACTCCCCGGAGGCTGCGACAAAGCGGATGAGGTGCTGGATCAGGGTTTTGGCCACCGACGCGTTCGGGTTGTAATGCGACATTTGGTCGCCGACCCCATATGTGCACCACCCAAGGCCGAGCTCCGAGAGGTCGCCGGTGCCGACCACCAGCGCCCCGTTGTGGTTCGCCAGCCGGAACAAATAATCGGTGCGCAACCCGGCCTGCACGTTTTCGAAGGTCACGTCGTAGAGAGCTTCGCCCTTGGCCGAGGCGTGACCGATATCGCCGAGCATCTGCCGCGCCGCCGGCCGGATATCTATCTCGGCACCGCTGACACCGAGTGCCTTCATGAGCCGCCATGCATTGGCGTTGGTCGCATCGCTCGTCGCGAAACCGGGCAAGGTGTAGGCGAGGACGTCGCTGCGCGGCATCCCCAGCCGATCCATCGCGCGCGCCGAGACGATCAGCGCCTGCGTCGAGTCGAGCCCGCCGGAAACGCCGATGATGAGCTTCTTCAAGCCGGTCGCCGAAACCCGCTGCGCCAGCCCCTGGACCTGGATGTTGTAGGCCTCGTAGCAATTCTCGCGTAGCATCGCCGGATCTGACGGCACATACGGAAACCGCTCGACTTGGCGGCGCAGTTCGAGCGCTTCGATCGGGATCGCGAAGTCAAAGCCGATCGTGCGAAACGGGGTGCGCTTGTCGCCGGATATGCGCACACTGTCCCCGAACGTATTGGTCCGCATCCGCTCTTGACGGATGCGCCCGAGATCGACATCGGCGACCGCCATTTCCGGATCCGTTGAGAACCGTTCAGTCTCACCCAAATCGTCGCCGCATTCGAAGATCCCGGCCTGGCCGTCCCAGGCGAGGTCGGTCGTCGACTCGCCGGCGCCGGCGGCAGAATAGGCATAGGCCGCGATGCAGCGCGCCGATTGCGAAGCGCACAACAGACGGCGCATTTGCGCTTTGCCGATCGTGATGTTGCTGGCCGAGAGGTTCAGCAGGATCTCTGCGCCGGCGAGCGCCGCAAACGTGCTCGGCGGTTGCGGGACCCACAGATCCTCGCAGATCTCGACATGAAAGGTGAAACCCGAACCGCCGCGTGCAGCAAACAACAGATCGCTGCCGAACGGGGCTTCACGGCCGGCGATCTCGATCGATCGACCGACGATGCCATCGCCCGAGGTGAAGTGCCGACGCTCGTAGAACTCGCGGTAATTCGGCAGAAACACCTTGGGAACGACACCCAGAAGGGCGCCGCGGTGGATCACAACGCCGCAATTATAGAGATGCCCCTGCGACCTAAGCGGCGCTCCGACGACAAAAATCGGGAAGAGCTCGCCGCTGGCGCAGATCAGACGATCTACCTGGAGCGCGACCTCGCCGAGCACTGCGTCTTGAAACAATAGATCGTCGATTGCATAGGCCGAAAGGCAGAGCTCCGGGAACACCATCAAGGCGACCCGTGCCTTGTCCCCCTCAGCGAGCAGGCCCAGGACGTTCTCGGCGTTGCGCCGCGGCTCGGTGACCGCAACATGCGGCACGCAGGCGCCAACGCGGATGAACTGATGGCGGTAGGGCGAGAAAAACGACGACATTCGGCTCAGCTCGCGGATCGGCCGCTCGTATCAATCTGGGCAGCCGACCGGCCCGCGGTAAGAGGCAGCTCAGGTCTTAGACCGCGCCGACTTTATCGCCGCCCAAGCGACACCGGCGATGCCAAAAAGGGTGAGACCGGCAAAGACCAGCAGCACGGTGTTCGCGGAGCCGACGAGGTGGTCGCCGACATCGCCGACGGCATCGCCGGCGAAGAGCAGCATCGGCGCCCAGACAATCGCCGAGGTGACATTGGCAAACCAGAATCGGTCGCGCGGCATGCGCATGACCCCGGCGGCGAGCGGTATCACCGCGCGCATCGGGCCGAAGAAGCGTCCGATGAAGACGCTCTTGCCGCCATGCCTGGCAAAAAACCGGATGCCGCTAGGCAGCAGCTCCGGAGTGCGGGTGAACGGCCAGATCCGGGCAATTCCGCCGCCGAAACGATGACCGATCCAGAACGAAACCGTGTCGCCGAGAACCGCACCGGTGACCGCACCCGCGAGGATCGGCAGATAGGGCAGCGAACCCGCCGCCATCAAGGCCCCGGCGGCGATCAGCAGCGAGGTGCCGGGGAACAGTAGACTGACAAAGGCGAACGACTCGCCGAACGAGGTGACGAACATGACCACCACCGCCCAGTTCGAATGCGCCGAAATGAAGTCGAGGGTCGGTTGAACGAGGTGCTCCATGCCATCTTTATAGCGATGTCCCTGGCGGTGCACCAATCGCCCGAATGCGGCCAGGAGGGGCCTCGAACCCGCCTCGGACCGCGCCGCCTCGGGCTGCGCAAGGCTGCCCCGTCAACGGCGCGGCGTGACACCCCGAAAGGCTCGCATCAAGGAGGCAATACGGCGCAGTCCCCGGCGTCCGCGGCTGACCTGTGACCTGGGTTTGGATAAGCGGTTTAGTTGCACTTGACGCTCACATTGACTACGATACGTGCACGTTCGTCGAATGGGTCATCGATGACCACACTGACGATCCGCGACGCCGATACCGAATTGAAAGGGCGGTTGCAGGTGCGCGCCGCTCGCAACGGCCGCTCGTCCGAGGCCGAGTCGTGTCATATCCCGTGTGAGGCGTTTGGCGGGGCGAGAAAGGACCCGGAGGCGCTCCTGGCGGAAGCCATACGCGTGCGCTTTCGCCGTAGCGCAGCGCCGACGAGTTCGAGCCGCCCCCGCCTGTGCCGATAGGGTTCTCCCGCGCTCGATCGGTGATCGTCCTCGGCACGAATGCGCCCTGGTTGAAGCAGTCGCGATCGCAGCCGATAGTGGCAGCTTGGGTCGCTACACTGCGGTGAGCCAAGCGATAACCAAAGCTTCGCGGGACACCAGACCATAGCCGCCGCCGCGATGATACCGGACGGACAGACCGAACAACCTGGAGAGATCGAGCCGGCGCTCGCATGACGGAGAGGGTGCAGGCCAAAGTTTATACAATTGGGCCCGATCGGCCTTTTCTGGCGACGCTGGCGGACGGGCTTCTCGGGATGACCGCTGGCGATCCGCTGCGGCTGACGCGCGTCACCATCCTATTGCCGACCCGGCGCGCGGCACGCGCTTTGCGCGACGCCTTTCTGCGAGCGGCACCCGAGGGGCGCGAAGCCGGAACACCGCTGCTGCTGCCGCACATGCGCCCGATCGGCGATCTCGATTCGGACGAATTGACTTTGGCGGAGAGGTCGGCGGATGGCGACAAGCTCACGGTGCCGCCTCCCATCCCCGAGCTGCGCCGCCGCCTGCTGCTGACGCAGTTGGTCATGCGATGGGGCCGGGTGCGCGGTCAGGCCCCGCTGTTGCCGGGCCAGGCTGCCGCGCTCGCCGGGAGTCTCGCCCGGTTTCTCGACACCGTGGCGACGGAGGGCGCCGATTTCGCCAGGCTCACCGACCTCGTCCCCCGGGATCTCGCCGCGCATTGGCAGATCGTCCACAAATTCTTGGGAATTCTACCGAGTCAGTGGCCGCACATTCTTGTCACCGAGGGCGCGCCCGATCCGGCGGTCCGGCGTAACCGTCTGCTCGAACGCCAGGCGGAGGCCTGGCGCGGCTCGCCACCGAGCGACCCGGTTGTCGCGGCCGGGCTCACTGGTGGGATTCCGGCGATGACCGAGTTGCTTTCGGTCGTCGCCACGCTCGATCAGGGCGCAGTGATCTTGCCTGGGCTCGACCGTCGCGCCGACAAAGCCGAGTGGCACGCGATCGAGCGCGACGAAGCCCATCCGCAATATCTGCTAGCCCAGCTGCTCTGCGCGCTCGGGGTTGCTCCCGCCGAGGTTCGGGATTGGCCTCCTACCCTACCCTCTCACCCCGGCCATCCACCCAAGGAGCTCGAAGATCTGCCGCTCTTCGCCACGGCGAAGTCGCGGCCAACACCTCAGACGGTGTCCCTGGACCCCCGCCTTCGCGGGGGTGACGACGGAAGGCGGGCGCGGCGGGTGCGGCTGGTCGGCGAAGCGTTGCGGCCGGCGGCGACCACCGACGCGTGGCGCCGCTTGCCACCGCAAGCAGCCGACACCGTCGACGGGGTCAGCCGCTTCGATTGCGCGAGCGCCCAACAGGAGGCGGTGACGATCGCGCTGTTGCTGCGCCGCAAGCTCGAGACACCAGGGGCGACCGGGGCACTCGTCACTCCCGACCGTGAGCTCGCGCGCCGGGTTGCTGTCGAGCTGCGCCGCTGGGCGATCGAGATCGACGATTCGGCCGGCCTGCCATTGAACCGCACGCCGCCCGGCGCGTTTTTGCGTCTCGTACTCTATCTCGCCGCGAGCGGCCTCGCCCCGGTGCCGTTGCTCGCCGCACTGAAGCACCCGCTCGCTGCCGGCGGACTTGAACCGGCCGTCTTTCGCCGCCTGGCGCGCCGGCTCGAGAAGGCGATTCTCGGGCCCCGCCCGGCCCCGGGCATTGCCGGGCTCAGGGCGGCGCTACGCGATGAAGATACCGGGTTGCAACGCTTTGTCGATCGGCTTGACGCCTGTCTCGGCAGGCTGCCGGATCTTCTCGATCACGGTGCCGTGCCGCTCGCCCGGCTCGTGATACCCCATATCGAGGCTGCCGAGCGCCTCGCGGCGAGCGCCACCGAGGCCGGCAACGCCCGGCTGTGGGTCGGAGAGGCGGGAGAGAGTGCCGCGCGCTTCTGCCACGAGCTGATCGCCGCCGCGCGCGACTTTCCGCCGCTCTCTGGTCGCGATTACCCGGCAGTGTTCGAAGCGCTCGCTGGCGGGGTGGTCGTCCGGCCGGCGTTTGGTCGCCATCCTCGGCTTGCGATCTGGGGCCTTGTCGAGGCGCGCCTGCAGCAGGCCGATTTGCTGGTCCTCGGTGGGCTCAACGAAGGCAGCTGGCCTGGTTCAGCCGAGCACGACCCGTGGATGTCGCGGCAAATGCGGCGCGACTTCCGTATCGCCGTCCCGGAACGCTCGGTCGGCATCGCCGCACATGATTTTGCGCAGGCGTTCGGCGCGCCAGAGGTGGTGCTGACCCGCGCCGCGCGGCACGAGGGCGTGCCAACCGTACCGTCACGCTGGCTGCTGCGCCTCGATGCGGTATTGCGCGCCGCCGGACTTGGCTATGCGCTCCGGCCGGACGCGGCGATCGAGTCCGCCGTGCAGCAGATCGACGAGGCCCAACACTACCGGCCGCTTCCGTCACCCGAACCGCGGCCGCCGCTAACCGCGCGCCCGCGTCAGCTCTCGGTGACTCAGATCGAGACTTGGCTACGCGACCCCTATGCGATTTACGCCCGCCACATCCTCGAGCTCGAGCCGCTGGACGAACTCGACGCCGACCCCGACCGCGCTGATCTCGGCATCGCCATCCACCGAGCGCTTGACGAATTTGTTCATCGTCATCCGCGGGAATTGCCTAGCGAAGCAGAGGCGGAATTGCTGCAGATCGGCCGCGCCCATTTTGGTGCGCTCCTGTCGCGCCCGGGCGCCTGGGCTTTCTGGTGGCCGCGCTTCGAAAGGATCGTCCGCTGGCTCATCGCCGAGGAGCGGGCGCACCGGTCCCTCGTCGCCGAGAGCATCAGCGAGTGCGAGGGCAGCCTGACCCTGCCCGCACCTGGCGGGCCGTTCACCCTGACTGCCAAGGCGGACCGCATCGACCGCCTCTCAGCGGGGGGGTTTTTGCTGGTCGACTACAAGACCGGCTCGCTGCCCTCGAAAAAGGAGATCGTCGGGGGGTACGCGGCGCAGCTCCCGCTCGAAGGAGCGATCCTCCGGGACGGCAGCTTCGGGGCGGTCACCGGCGCGCCTGCGGCGCTGGAATATTGGCGGCTGACCGGCGGGACTCCGGTCGGGCAGCGCTACTCAATCGGCAACGACGATCCCGACATGCTGATCCAAAGGGTGCTCGACCGGGTCAGATCGCTGATCGAGCTCTTCGACGACCCCGCGACACCCTATCTCGCGGAGCCGGAGCCGAAATGGGCGCCGCGCTTTTCCGATTACCGCCACCTCGAGCGTGTTACCGCGAGAGAAGACGAGGAATGATCGGAGCAGTGGACGCGCACGCAGCGCAGCGCCGGGCGGCGGCGCCCGGGGTTTCGGCGTGGGTCTCGGCTTCGGCGGGCACCGGGAAGACCAAGGTGCTGACCGACCGCCTGCTCGGACTGATGCTGGAGGGTAGCGACCCCGCGCGCGTCCTGTGCCTGACCTTTACCCGTGCGGCCGCCGCAGAGATGGCCAACCGGCTCAACGAGCGACTAGCCGCGTGGATGATATTGCCGCAAGCTGCGTTCTTCGAGGAGCTGCGCGAGCTGACCGGGCGAGACCCGGACGACGCGATGATGGCGCAGGCGCGTCATCTCTTCGCCCGAGTGCTCGACACCCCGGGCGGCGTCAAGATCTCCACGATCCACGCCTTCTGCCAGGCATTGCTGCGCCGGTTTCCGCTGGAGGCCAGTGTCTCGCCCGAGTTTACCGTGCTCGACGAGCGCGGCGCCGCCGAGACGCGGCTCGAGGCCGCCGAAAGCGTGATCGTTGCCGCGCGGGATGACGGGGATCGGGGCGAACTCGCTGGGGCGCTCTCGGTGGTCGCCGGTCATGTCGCGGAGACGCGCTTCGGCATGCTGATGGCTGCACTCGCCGGTGAGCGCGGCAAGCTCCGCCGCGCCGTCGCAGGCGGTCACGCGACGCTGCGCGACAGGCTGTGCGCGGCGCTGGCTCTGCCCCTCGGGACCACATCGCAAGATCTCGTCACCGCCTTTTGCACCGAGAATGCCGGCGACGAGTCCGGCCTGCACAAGGCGGCGGTGGGGCTCCGCGGCGGCTCGCACGCCGATCAAAAGCGCGGCGTGGTCATCGGCGATTGGTGCGCGATGCCGAAGCAGCGGTATCAGATGATCGAAGGCTATTCCCGAGTCTACCTGACCGAGGAAGGGGAGATCCGCAAAAGCCTGATAACTCGAGGCGCCGCCGCATCGGCGGAATGTGACGCCTGCGCGGTTCTGGCGGCTGAAGCGCAGCGGGTCAAAAAGTTTCGCGAGGCACATGCCTCGGCGGTGCTGGTGGAGGCGACGGGCGCCTTGACCCGGCTCGGCGACGCGCTGATCGAGGATTATGAAGAGCGCAAGCGAGCCCGGGGGGCGCTCGATTACGAGGATCTCGTGACCGGGGCGCTCGACCTGCTGCGTCGCCCCGGGGTGGCGCCGTGGGTGTTGTTCAAGCTCGACGGCGGGCTCGACCATATTCTGCTCGACGAGGCACAGGACACCAATCCCGAACAGTGGGAGATCGTAGCCGCGCTCGCCGAGGAGTTCTTCGCCGGCGACAGCGCGCACGACCGGACCCGCACGATCTTTGCCGTCGGCGACGCAAAGCAGTCGATCTACAGCTTTCAACGCGCCGATCCGCAGGCCTACCTCCGCATGCGGCGGCATTTCGAAACGCGCACTGCCGCCGCCGAGCAGGAGTGGCGAGTGGTACCTCTGGAGATCTCGTTCCGCTCTACCGAGCCGGTGTTGCAGGCGATCGATGCGATCTTCCGGCAGGACGCCGCGCGCGACGGGGTGGCGCTCGACGACGGCCCGATCCGCCATGTCGCCTCTCGCGCCGGCCAGGCGGGGCTCGTCGAACTGTGGCCGCCGGTGGAACCGCAACCCGACGAAGATTCTGATCCCTCGGCATTACCGGTGACCCGCCGCCGCATCGCCGAGCCCTGCACTCGGCTCGCTGAGGCGATCGCGGCAACGATCAAGGGCTGGCTGGACCGTGGCGAGATGTTGGAGGCGCGCGGCCGCCGGATTCGGCCGGGCGACGTGATGGTGCTGGTGCGGCGGCGAAACGAGTTCGTCGGCGAACTGCTGCGCGCCCTCAAGCAGCGTCGTGTTCCGGTCGCCGGCGCTGATCGCCTGATCTTGACCGAGCAACTCGTCGTGCAGGATTTGGTGGCGCTCGGCCAGTTTCTGCTGTTTCCAGACGACGATCTGACATTGGCCGGCGTGCTCAAGGGTCCGCTCTTCGCGTTCGACGAAGAAACTTTGTTCGATCTCGCCCATGCGCGCGGCAAAGAGCATCTGTGGGACCGGCTGCGCAGCCGCGGCGAAACAGATGCGGCATTACGGCAGGCGGCCGAACGCCTATCAGCTTTCTCCGCCCGCGCCGATTTCGTCCCGCCTTACGAGCTCTACGCCGAGATCCTAGGCGCCGAAGGCGGACGGCGCGCCTTGCTCGAGCGCCTCGGAGCCGAAGCGGAAGACGCGGTCGAGGAGTTCCTCGGGTTGACCCTCACCTACGAGCACGAACACGTCCCGTCATTGCAGGGCTTCTTGCGCTGGTTGGCCGCCGGTGACACCGAGGTCAAACGCGATTTCGGGGCGCGCCCGCGCGACGAGGTTCGCATCTTGACGGTGCACGGCGCCAAGGGGCTAGAAGCCCCGATCGTCTTTCTGCCCGATACGATGCAGCTGCCAAAACCATCGGAGACGCTGTTGTGGACGGAAAAGGAAGAGCTGCCGTTGTGGCGCCCGCGCGCCGAGTTCACCGTTCCGTTCTACACCTCCGAAAGGGAAGCGTTGCGCCGGCGCGAGCTGCAGGAATATCGGCGGCTGCTCTATGTCGGCCTCAGCCGCGC
>Ga0182038_10001450_pt1 | contig 12371 bp, 11 predicted proteins | sample sta12Can44000108_FD_125976 | JGI IMG/M metagenome (GOLD analysis project Ga0182038, IMG submission 125976) | Lab enrichment of tropical soil microbial communities from Luquillo Experimental Forest, Puerto Rico - statanox.12C.anox.44.000.108 | ecosystem: Environmental > Terrestrial > Soil >...
AAACTTTGAAGAAACAATTAAACGCCTAAATAAAGGATTTAAACTTATTACCAATCACGAGTTTAATACTCCGATGAATGGATTATTAGGATTTGTTCGCCTGTTAAAAAGTAACATGCACGATATGGCTCCGGAAGTAATGGGCGATTATGTAAATTATATAGAAAAATCTGCAACCAGGCTGAATAAACTTTTTGAAAAACTAAGATTATGGGATGAAATAAATAACGCAGATATAAATAATGGCAGATTACGAATGTCTGACTATTGTTCTGTAAATAAAACTTTAATTAAAGTGGCAAACGAAGTTGCAGAACAATATAAACGGAAAAAAGATTTAACCTACACGATAACCGAAGAAATAGATTTGAGTTTTGATTGCTATATTATTGATACACTATTAAGAGAGTTGATTGACAACGCATTTAAATTCTCCGACAAAAACCAGAAAGTAATAATTAATGCCTCCACCGAAGATAACTATTACACTATTTCAATTGCCGATAACGGTTTAAAAGCAAAAGCTGCGGCACTAACTAATGTTGAACCTTTTAATCAACTCAATAGAGATTTTTTTGAGCAGCAGGGATTAGGTATTGGCTTATCATTGGCAACTGCAATTGTTTCAAAATTAAAAGGTCAATTAAATTTTTCTGATAACCATCCAAATGGTATCTTAGTAACATTGCATTTACCTGTTACTTAAACTGAATCTATGAAAGCCGGCGATAGGAATAGTATTTTAATTATTGAAGACTCCGATAAATTCAGAAGCACCATATTACAATTACTTTCTGATGATTATAATGTTATTGGTGTAAATGACGCTTCTAAAGGTTTGGCAAGCTGCGAATCTTTTAAACCGGATATTATTCTTTTAGATATTATGCTACCAGGCAATATTGATGGATTTTCTTTCTTAAGAATTATAAAAAAAGACAAATCGCTTGCACATATTCCGGTTATCATTATTTCGGCTTTAGCATCGAATGATAAAATAACCGAAGGTTTAAAATTAGGTGCAAATGATTATCTTATAAAACCTTTTGACCTGATTCAATTAGATTTAAAAATAAAAAACCAACTCTCTATCAGTTCTAATCTCCGGGAAAATATTTTAATTGAACAACATATTCCTTTTACTATTAATAATGATAGCAGAGATGTTTTGAAAGAATTTGAGATGATTTTGGAAGAGAATATTCTTAAAGATAAAAGCCTTTCTATAAAAGATTTTGCCAAACTGTTAAACATCAGTCAAAGTACTTTAGAAAGATTAATTAAAAAAGGCTTTGGCATATCACCCAATAAATACATTTTAGAAAGAAAATTAGAAAAAGCAGATATCCTTTTGCATAGTAACAAAGGTATTTCTATTAAAGAAGTTTCTTTCTTATTCGGGTTCAGTTCAGTTTCTTATTTTTCAAGATGCTATAAAAAAGTATATGGCAGGTCTCCTTCATCTCATGCTTAAATTAATCCGGTTTTTTATAATAAGGAAATGAGATATAAACATAGGTACCGTTGTTTACCCTGCTACGTATATTAATGTATGCGTTATAATTTTCCAATAAATATTTTACAACTACCAACCCCATTCCGGTTCCGGGTATGCTACCAACATTACTTCCTCTTTTAAAAGAAGAGAAAATGGTTTTTTTATCTCTCAGGCTCATACCAATCCCTTCATCGGCCACCAAAATACTCCAACCTCTGTTAGTGCAGGTAATTCGCATTGCAGGCGGTTCTTTACCAGGAGAGTATTTAAACGCATTTTCAACCACATTTCTAATAATCATATTCAGTGAAAATTCATCTATCCATATTTTTTCCGACAAGCCTCTAAATACATAGTCAAGGCTTCTGCCATCTTTCCATGGCTTATAATTCACTTCCACTAAATCATCAATAAACTCTTCTATTCCTATTAACTGTGGTTTAAACTTAATATTGCTTTCTTCAATCTGGCTTAAGGTTAATAATTCATTCATGATTTCTGTCATTCTGAATGTTTCTTCCTTAATGCTCATTAAATTTTTAATAAGTGCATCGGCCGTTAGTTTATTTTTTAAATGATGAAGCTCTAACAATTCGACAGTAGATTGAATAATTGCCAACGGAGTCCTTAATTCATGCGATACCATCGTTACAAAAGAGCTTTTCAGGTCGTTCAGATTTTTTTCTTTTCTAATTACATTTTTCAACTGAATTTCTGCCTGATAAACTTCCGTAATATCCGTAATAAAAATAATAATCTGGTCAGATCCGTCATTACCAAATCTATTATTGGTAATATTGAATTGCAGGTATTTTTTTCTACCGAACTTATTTTTTACGAGATATTGCTTTTGAGTTGATGATAAAACAGTACCATCTTGTCGCATATTATCAATTAGTTCAAATAATTCGGTATGCGAAGCAGGGTCGAAAAAATTTTCCAATGGCTCATTAATGGTTTCATTCATCCCATAACCCATTATATCTTCCCAAATAGGATTAATAAAAGTTATTCTGTTATTGCCGTCAATAGTTAATGCTATCTCGTTTAAATTTTTTAAAAGATTAAGATAATTTTCTTCACTTTTTTTGAGTTGAATTTCTTTGTTTTTTAAGCTGGTAATATTACTGCCGAACGATACAACAAATTCTATACTTCCATCTAAACTTGTAAACGGAACATACCTTCTTAAAAAAACTTCTTTACGTTTTCTTTTATCAAAAACATCTTCTTCAAACTCAACATAATTGCCCGTTTTAAATACTTTGTTTAATAAGTTTATTCTCAGTTTGCTGGTACCGGTTGCTTTATCTGCATATTGGTGCAGTTCTTCGTCTGTTTTGCCTATTACCCATTTTCTTATTTCGTCATTCTCAATTATGTTTTTATTTAAAAATAAATAGCGGAGATCTTTATTTAGAATAGCTATATCCGCAGGAATACCGCTTAATACTTTTTCAAGAAAACTCTGTTCTACATCGTTATTCCTAAGTTTATCCTGGTAAGTTGAATAATCTTTATAAATCCATAAATGGTTTATAGCTCCACCCTCTTCCGATATCAAAATATGATAATCTCTTAAAACCAATTGGCTGTTTAATAATTCAATTTCATAATTCAAAACATCTTTGCCATTTGTTATTGTTGCATCAATATCGTTAATATATTTTTCGGAATTATTAATATTTTCAGAAAAGATTGTATTGAGTACGGATGAATGCCGGCCTATAAAGCTATCAGGATCGGATTTAATATTTAATAGAAAACAAAAACGCCTGTTTACGAAAGAAATTATTCTGTCTTCATTTTCAACCAACAAGGCTTCCGACACATGATTTAAAATATTACTTACAGGAACTTTTATGTCTGGTACTTTTTTTTTCATTACTAAATCACTAAAATTAATTTTGAGTAATACTTCAAACTACATGTATTTTATGAAAAAAATTACAAGCTGTTTCACGCTTCAGTTTCATTTGCATATAGATTTCTATACATAAAGTTAAAGGGTTTCTGTTTGTAAACAGGGATCATGACGAAAGAATTATTATGCAAGCCTATATATTCTTTTCAGAATAAAATAAATATTTAATATAAATGTAAAGAAATTACTGCTTAAATAGCGATTTTGTACAACTAATTGACCGAATAATTACGAACTTGACGATTTTAGGTTTTGATATTTGTTCTATCAAAACATAAAAAATGGTTGCTTATCCAATACAAAATTCAGATAGAAACCCTAGTGATTCTATTACATTTAAAACATGGTCTACTGTTGTATTAGATTTTCTTGATGCTTTAATTGACAGAGATTATAAAACAATAGCTAATCTTTATTCTCCCAACGTAATTTATAGTTCCAATCTTTTAAATGGCAACATTTCTCATTGTGATGCTGTTAATTTCTGGAAATTTATTTTATCGAGTCCGGAGAAACCTTACGTAAGGTTGTTAATGATATCTCCTACTCAAAGCAAATGCCGGTTTATAATTATATTCAGACATCCTGTAACTAAACAATGTGTATCTATGGATGTAAATGCATTCTTCAGTATTACGAACGGAAAAATTGTTCAACAAATTGACCATGTAAACAAAAGGCTTTTCTTTTCTCATGTATATGGTTTATTAGGTTCTTTGTTAAGTTTAGTTCCGGGAGCATTGGCATTCTTTAAAAAACAGTTTATTCGCCAGGTATTTTCTTCCGGTAATAATAGATTGCCGGTATTTCAAGCTTAAATTTTAAAAAAATTGGTATTCATTTGTCAACCCTTTTTTTAGTCCTATCATCCTATGTTAACACAAACTGGTAAGGTGACAATTTTGTCACCTTTTTTATTTAAGAACTCGCCTCATTGATAGTTTTAAACAAAATGCCAAGCATTTGTAGCATTATTTACTACACAATAAAATATAACTTAAATACATAATTTTGTTTATAAATTTAATTTGTATCTTGTTTTTGCGTATCCTATTTTATGTATCCTTAATCTCAAAGTTCCATTGTAATGAATGGTTTAAATTACATTTCCATTAGGTTCAATCAGAACTTTATACTACTTGAAAAAAGTAAATCTTTCGACAAAGTGCTCTACTCTTTTTGCAGAACATTTATTGAGATTGGAGATAGTTTATTAAATCTTCCAGAAAGCTGTGACGATTTTTTAAAATTCCGTACGCTCTTAGATACACCTGTAAAAAATAATGATGAAGTAGGATCCGTTTTTACATTTCAATCTAAATATTACTACTATCATATTTCATGTTTTTCGTACTTGGGAAAAACAGAATATGAACTCATCCAAATAGAAGCCCCGCTAATAAAAACCATTTTACCTGTTTGTAACGGAGCATCATATAATAAATGTACTATTTTGGATTGCACTTCAGACTTAATATGGCTTACAAATAAAAACCAACAGTTAATTAATTACAACAAGGCTTTTAAACGTTACTATATACGAATTTTTAAAAAAGAACCCTATAAAGGAGTGTTACTTTCTACTTCAGATTATAATAAACTATTTGGTGTTTCCATTAGTTTTGCCGAAATTATTTTTGGCAAGAACATGATCGTAAATGTTGATGAAAAAGGAATAAAGCAAATGTTTGAGATCAATTTTAACCCAATCTATTCAGATGACAATAATCAGGTAACACATATTTCGGCTTGTGCTAAAAATATTTCTCAAGAATTATTCTGGCAACAACCAACAGCAGGTTCTGAAGATCAATTCGAAACTTCTGCATCTAAAAAGGAAAAAGAACAGAAGTTAAAAGAGCTAAAGTCGCACTTTGTTAGTATGGCATCTCACGAGTTCAGAACTCCATTAGCGGTAATGCAATCTATTACCGAATTATTGGAAATACAACTGTCTAAAAGCACTCACCCGGATAAAGAAGAATTGAATGAGAATGTAATTAATCTTAAGAATGAAATGAAGAGAATGAACTTGCTGATAGATGATATTTTAATGATAAGCAAAATTGAAAACGAAAAAATTACCGTTAACAAAGAGGTTGTAAATATTATTGAAGAAATAGAAACAGTAATAGGCCGAAATAATTCGCTTCAATCTGATGGAAGAAAAGTTGTATTTAATAATGCCATACAAGCTGTTAATCTTTCAGTTGATAAAACTTTAATTAACCACGTTTTTGATAATTTAATTTCAAATGCGTTTAAATATTCTCAAGGAAAACCATCTCCTGTTATTTCAACTGCAATAAAGAACAACAATTTAATGATAACAATAAAAGATTTTGGTATTGGCATTCCGGAAAATCAAAAGCAAAGTATTTTTCAAACTTTCTTTAGGGCTTCTAATGCCAGAAGAATTAAAGGAACCGGCTTAGGCCTTTTTATTGTTAAATCTTTTATAGAACTGCATAATGCCACTGTAATTTTTAACAGTGCCGAAGGGGAAGGATCTGAATTTGTTATCACTTTCCCGTTGAATTAAATAAAACATTCTTATTTAACCTGAATTAATGACAATCTAATAAATTTTGACGGACAATTTAATAAGATGAAAAATATACTAATAATTGAAGACGAAGAACAACTGAGAAAAAATACAGTTAAAATGATTATGCTTACAGATAGTTTTAGCGATGTAACAGTAGAAGAATGCAGCAACCCTTTAGATGCATTAAAAAAAATGGAAACATTTTATCCGGATCTTATTATAACAGATTTTTTAATGCCATTTATGAATGGCGAAGAATTGATACAACATGTAAGAAAGCTACCGCAATATAAACACACACCTATAATCTTGTTATCTGCCAAGCCAGATGTAGCTTCATTTTTTAATGATGCTTATATTGATTTTTTAATGAAGCCGTTTTTTTACAAAGAACTTGTTCAAAAAATACAAGACAACCTCTTTATTAAGCCTACTATTTAATCACCTTTTACGTTTAAACATAAAAGAGTGTATCAAATTACATACAGTTAGTATTATAAAATCATCAAACAACTTTTTTTTAGCCTTTTTACAATATAATTTATATAGTAGAATAAAAGCAACAATTAGTATAAATTACGCACTTCGTTTCATTAATTAATCACTTCAATTGCATTTTAGGCTGCTTCATATATTAATTTATACGGTACATTATTCAAATAAAGAAGTGTTATACACCAAAATTGGTGTTTCTATATCCGATTTAGTAAAATAGTTGGAGAAATAGTTACACAACTTGCTGTTTCAATTTCGTCACAGGTTTTCGTTTTGCAGAACCTTTAGGGTATAAAATTTATTCTAATGAAAACCCTTTCTACCCTCTGTCTGTTCGCCGTTCTGTTTACTGTACCAAACGTTCTTAAAGCACAAGATTTTAGTCTTGGTATATCAACCGGCGTTAGTTCTTATTTTGGTGATTTGATGTACAACAATTCACTATTCAATCAAAGTTCTCCTGCATTTAGTGTTAGCGGAAGTTATGATTTTACAGATCGTTTTCGCAGCAGGCTTAATTTATCTTTTTTAACGGTTAAAGGAGATGATGCAAAAAGCCCGGATAAAGGCACACACGACAGAAACTTAAACTTTATAAGTAATGTTATCGAAGCAAGCCTATTAGCAGAAATTGATATCGTTGACGGCACCAAAAATGCAAATGCAATTTATCTCTTTACCGGCCCCGGCGTTTTTTATTACGACCCTACTACAATAGATCGTTATGGCAACAAAGTTCATTTACACGATTGGGGAACCGAAGGACAAACCAATACCAAATACAACAACCTGCAACAGATAGCCAAAAAAATTGCAGAGAAAAGCCAATATCATAAAACGGCTTTATCTTTTACTGCAGGCGTTGGCGTTCGCCATGAAATTACACCAATTATGAGTTTAGGAGTTGAATTTGCCTATCGCTTCACTAATACAGATTATCTGGATGATGTAAGTAATAAAGATTATGCAGATCCCAATTTAGTTACACCGTATGTATGGCATTTAGCATATAGAGGAGATGAAATTAACCCTAAAGCAACAAGCCCGGGATGGCAACCAAGAGGCAACCCAAACAAAATGGATGCTTTCTATACAATTCAGTTTAGATTGTCTTTTAAAATTGGAAGAGATAATAACGGACTGAGAAGTTTAAGCAGGTACGGTTATTAAAATAAACAGAAGCAATCGGAATAGTACTACTCTATCAACCTTTTATTGGCGATGATTAGGGAATAGAAAGTAAGCATCTCAATTCTTTGAGATGCTTTGCTATTTAAGTAACAAATTGTACATTGAATACTTAATCAATTTTATGAAACAAAGTCTTTGTATTGCATTAGTTTTTATGGCATTTACTGTAAAAGCGCAAGAACCATGGAAAGTAAATCAGTTATTGGCTCCTTCTTTACTTGCAGAAAAAATACAGCATCATTCTTCGCCTGTTATTATCAGCGTTGGCCCCGGAGCCGTAATACTCAATTCTGTAGATATAGGCATGACAAGTATTACAGCCAATTACAAAAATTAAAAAACTATCTTAAGGGATTAGACAAGAAAAAAGAAATTGTTATTTATTGCGGATGCTGTCCTTTTGAACATTGCCCCAATATAAGGCCCGCATTTTCTTTAATAACTTCTTTAGGTTTTCAAAATGCAAAATTGTTGAATTTATCTACCAATATAAAAACCGATTGGATTAATAAAGGTTACCCGGTAATTAATTAATTAGATCATTTATTTGCTTCCGTTAAAAACTTACGAACAACAGGAGATGCTGTCATTAATTTTTTAGCTTCCTCTTCTTTTGTATTTGCCAACATAGATTTTCTTCTGATAGTTATCAGATCTATAAAAAGAAACAATAATAACACGGAAATAAAACTATACAGATAATCGGCCAGCAACATCAAAAAATCAAAATTTTTATCTACAATTTTGTTATCGTTAAAAACAACTTTTAAAAAAGGCTGGGGCCATCCGTAAACATCGGCACTATAGTTAGAACTGTGCATAGATACATTTACTGCAATGGATATAATACAAACTATAACAGACAAAAAGCTTATTAAAGATAATTTCTTTAGTATTTTCATAAGAATTACTTGGAATCTTATTCAAAAGTATATTGCTGTTTTAAAACTGCCTAACTTTCCGGCAATTTTCAGCAAAACTTAATACGGAATGTACTAAAATGAAATTAAGACTTTGTTCCATAGGTAAGCCGCATGAAAAGTATATTAAAGACGGTGTTGATGATTTTACCAGTCGTATTCAAAAATATTATTTAACCGATTGGCAAATCATTCCTCCGCCTAAAAATGCAGCAGCATTATCAGAAGCAGATTTAAAAAAAGCAGAAGCATTGCTCGTTTTAAGTCAATTACAAAAAGACGATTTTTTAATTCTGTTAGACGAACGCGGCAAACAAATTTCTTCTATCGAACTATCTGTATTGATGCAGCAAAAAGCAAATAACAGTACCAAGCGTATTGTATTTTTAATTGGAGGCGCATTCGGTGTAGATGAAATGATAAAACAGCGTGCTAACTATATCTGGAGTTTTTCAAAACTTGTTTTTCCGCACATGCTCGTTCGGTTAATGCTTGCCGAACAAGTATACAGAGCATGCACCATTGCCCGAAACGAAAAATATCATCACCTATAAAGTTTTATCTTGCAAACATGACAACAATTACCATCGCACTCATTGTTTTAACCTGCATTATTTCTATTACGGCATTCTCAAGAGAAAAAATTATCGACGATCTTATTTTCTACCCGCCTGCTATTACCAACCAACACCAATGGTATCGTTTTATTACTTGCGGATTTATTCATGCAGATATTCCGCATCTTATTTTCAATATGTATTCGTTTTACATGTTTGGAGATGTTATTGAATATTGGTTCGAAAAAATTTATGGCGATAAGGGTAAAATTCTTTTCTTATTACTTTATTTTTCTGCATTAATCGTTTGTTTATTGCCCACTTATTTTCAAAATAAAGACAACTATTATTATAAAAGTTTAGGTGCATCCGGTGCTGTTTCTGCTATTGTTTTTGCATTTATTTTTCTGGCACCTACTGCCAAAATAGGTTTAATGTTTATACCTATACAGGCGCCTGCATTTTTATTCGGTGCTATTTACCTGGGCGTATCTTATTATCTTGCTCACCGAGGAGAAAGCCGTATCAATCACTCTGCACACTTTTGGGGCGCAGTGTACGGAATTGTTTTCGTAATCGTTACAAGCCAGTTCCTGAGCGGGTTTCGGCCGATAGATAATTTTATTAGCGAAGTAAGTTCTTATTTCGGAAGATAATTTTTGTTGCCGGCTTTTGCACTAACACGACGCTCCTGTTGCGTCGCACACTTGTACTGTAATAACTGCTTCAACTTTTATAACAAAAACGTCAGATATCTTTTAATAAGCATAAATAATGTTGGCAGATTAAATTGACCTGCCTTTATTAATGATTTATTCTTTCCAAACTAATTTTCAACATATGTTTTGTTGCATCTGTAATCTTTATTCTGTTATCAATTCTTAGTCCAACCACCCAAACAATTTTTTTATTGCTTTCAATTACCCAAACTTTTTCCTTTTGTGGCAACGATAATTTCAGGTCAATAAAAAATTTACTCAACTTTTTTTTCTTCTTCATTCCTAACGGATAAAAATAATCTCCTTGTTTCCATTTACGCAGCAGCAAAGGGAATTTTATTGCATCCAAATCAATCAACGCCACATCTTTTGAAGTATCAATCTTAATATTATTGTCCGTTAATTTTTCCAGTTTTAATTTACCTTCTTCAAACAAAACTTCTTTGTCGTTATTTTCAACTAAAATAAATTTTGAATCGTTTTGCATCAACGATGTAATAATCAGCCAATTTCTGTTCTTGATAATTCGGTGTGTTGCAGATGCAATATAACTTCCGTTATCTGCATCTAATAACTTAACCAATTCAGTTACTTGTGCAGGTGAAAATGAAAAAGGTTTTATTATTTCCCACACAATTGTTTCTAACGGAACCGCTTGCCTTAATTTAAAAACAGGAATATGCAGCTCCGCTCCTTTTTGCAACAACAGTTTTTTCTTATGCAATTCTACTGCTTGCTGGTAAAGGGTTTCAACAGATTTAAATCGTTCAATATTCTTCAATAAGTTATCATCGGCATCTGTAAATATTTCTTTAACAGAAGGAATTAACTGATGCCGAATATAATTTCGGCTGTATTTATCCGATGCATTGGACGAATCTTCTACCCAGCTTAAATTAGTTTGCAAAGCATATTGAACAATCTCATCGCGTTTTGCAAATAAAAGTGGGCGAACAATATTATTTTCTTTGTCAAATTCTCTGATACCTGTTAATCCTGCAATACCTGTTCCTCTTAAAAAATTGAAAAGTAATGTTTCAATATTATCATTAGCATGATGAGCAGTAAGTAAGTGAATGGCGAATGGTGAATGGTGAAGAATGTTTTTTTCATTTAACTTTTCACTTTTTACTATTTCATTAAACCAATCGTATCGCAACTTTCGGGCTGCTTCCTGAATGCCGGTTTTACTTTCTTCGGCAAATTGTGCAGTATCAAATTTTTTAACAAGTACTTCTTTCTCATAATCGTTTTCCAAAGAGCGAACAAAAGCTTCGTCACGAACACTTTCAGCTCCACGCAATTGAAAATTACAATGAGCAATTACAAAATCAAACCCGGCTTTTGCAATTAAATCAACCAAAACAATACTGTCTATACCACCACTCACAGCCAATACCAGTTTACAATTTTCAGGTGAAAGCTGCGGAAATTTTTGTTGCCAATTCAGTATAAAACGTTCTGCTAGATTCATGATGTAAAGCTAAAATGCTGAAGCATCAACTTCAGCATTTAAAAATTTTAGAAATGAAAGTTATAAAATCCTCTTTCTATTACAGTTACTTTCTTTGTTCTTTTGCCCATGTATCTTTCAAAGTAACTGTTCTGTTAAATACCAGTTTATCTGATGTTGAATCTTTATCCAATGTAAAATATCCTTTGCGTAAAAACTGGCAACGTGCATCAATCGTTAGATCTTTTAAAGCAGGCTCTGCATATACGTTTGAAAGCACAGTTAAAGAATTGGGATTGATGTGATCTTTAAAATCACCTTCTTCACTTGCAGTATCTTCTATTCTAAACAACCTGTCGTACAATCTTATTTCAGCAGGAACCGCATGTGAAATGCTCACCCAATGCAAAGTGCCCTTTACATGAATACCGCTTGTATCGTTACCACTTTTACTTTCCGGAATATAAGAGCAACACAATTCTGTAATCTTACCGTTTGTATCTTTTATTACTTCATCGCATTTAATAATATAAGCACTTTTTAAACGAACCATTTGACCCGGAGCCAAACGAAAATATTTTTTCGGTGGGTTTTCCATAAAATCTTCTCTTTCAATATACAATTCTTTACTGAAAGGAATATCACGATAACCAGCATTTGGATCTTCCGGATTATTTTCGCTTTTCACCATTTCGCCCTCACCAGTGTAATTGATAAGTATCACTTTTACCGGATCGAACACCACCATCCTTCTCAATGCAATTTTATTCAAATGCTCACGTACACAGAATTCCAGCAAACCAACATCAATTAAATTTTCTCTTTTGGCCACACCAATCTTATCACAAAAATCGCGGATGCTTTCAGGCGTATACCCTCTTCTTCTCATACCGCTGATAGTTGGCATTCGAGGATCGTCCCATGCAGTAACATAATTTTCATTTACCAATTGTAACAACTTACGTTTGCTCATTACGGTGTAAGTCATATTCAATCTGGCAAATTCATATTGATGTGACGGGAAAATGTTTAATTGCTCAATAAACCAATCGTACAAAGGGCGGTG
>Ga0182038_10001451_pt1 | contig 12367 bp, 13 predicted proteins | sample sta12Can44000108_FD_125976 | JGI IMG/M metagenome (GOLD analysis project Ga0182038, IMG submission 125976) | Lab enrichment of tropical soil microbial communities from Luquillo Experimental Forest, Puerto Rico - statanox.12C.anox.44.000.108 | ecosystem: Environmental > Terrestrial > Soil >...
CACTGCCGGATCAGTTGGCTGTTTTTCAAGGCCCGAGCGACGAGCATATCTAAATCGATACGTGAGGAGCGAGCAACGCGGAAAAACAGTCAACCGGACGCGGAGCGCCGCCAGCGGCCGATTCACCCCGTCCTACTTTCCCCTTGATTCCCCCAGTGTTGAGCGACGATGATTTGGAGGTTCTATGCGAGCGTTAGCCGAGATTGGGCAGTTACCGGATCTCCACGGGCATTTCGGGCCATACGGCGGTGTTTTCGTGCCGGAAACGTTAATGCCGGCCATTCAGCAGCTCACTGAAGAATACGAACGTGCCCGGCGGGATCCTGGCTTCAAACTCGAATTGGATCGGTTGCTTAGCTCGTTTTGCGGGCGTCCAACACCGCTCTATTTTGCTGAACGCTTGACGGAGAAGCTCGGGGGACCGCGCATCTTTCTTAAAAGGGAAGACCTTCTGCATACAGGTGCCCACAAGATCAACAACGCTATGGGGCAGATCCTGCTCGCGAAACGCATGGGTAAGACCCGTGTGATTGCGGAGACCGGCGCGGGCCAGCATGGGGTGGCGACGGCGACCGTTGCGGCGCGATTTGGATTGGAATGCGTTGTGTATATGGGCAAGGTGGACATGGAACGCCAAGCTCTGAATGTCATCCGGATGGAATTTCTCGGGGCGAAGGTGGTTCCTGTGACAGCTGGGCAGGCTACTCTGAAGGAGGCAATCAACGAGGCGATGCGCGACTGGGTCACGAATGTCCGGTCGACCCATTATCTGCTCGGGACGGTGTATGGCCCCCATCCCTACCCGATGATGGTTCGGGATCTGCACAGGGTAATCGGCGAAGAGGCGCGCCGCCAGATTCTCGAGCAGGAAGAGCGGCTGCCCGATTTGCTGGTGGCGTGCGTTGGTGGCGGAAGTAACGCTATCGGTCTTTTTTATCCGTTTCTCCTGGACGCGAGCGTTCGGATGGTTGGTGTCGAAGCGGGTGGCCGCGGGATTCGTCCCGGAGAACATGCGGCCCGTTTTCAGGCAGGGCGGCTCGGCGTGCTGCAAGGAACGAAGACCTACCTCCTGGCGGACGAAGACGGGCAAATTCACCTGACACATTCCGTTTCAGCCGGATTGGACTACGCCGCAGTTGGCCCCGAGCATAGCTATCTTCGAGACATTGGGCGGGTTGCATATGATTATGCGACCGATGACGAAGTCCTCGAAGCGTTTCTGGAGCTTTCGCAAAATGAGGGCATTATACCGGCCCTCGAATCGGCTCACGCTGTTGCTTACGTAATCAAACATGCAAAAGAGATGAGGCGCGACCAAGTGGTTATTATAAATATGTCCGGCAGAGGCGATAAGGATGTACAACAGGTATCGCAGTTTGTTGCCGAGAAGAAAGGGGAGCGATCTGGTGGCTGAGAGCGTGTCTCACGCTGCCGATCCCATTCGCGGAAATAGTCACCCGTGATTGAGATTCCGACAGAAGTACCTGTGATGGCATTGTCCAACGCGGTCCTATTCCCGCATTCGCTGTTGCCCCTCTACATCTTTGAAAAGCGGTACCGAGAAATGTTGTCTTATACTTTGGATGGGGACCGCATGTTTTCCGTGGCATTGATCAGGCGCGGGATAGAAGAAGCTGTTGGTCTTCAGGATTTGTGCCCCGTGGCGGGAGTGGGATTGATTCGTGCGTGCGTAGGTAACGAAAATGGAACTTCAAACCTCATTCTTCAGGGATTGGCCCGTGTCCGGCTGCTAGGTTCAGCGCAGGAGATACCGTTCCGAGTCGCCCGAGTTGAACTTGTAAAATCAACGGTCGGCAGTCCAATTGAAGCAGATGCTCTGAGCGCAAAGGTTGTGGAGTTTTGTGCCCGTATTGAGGAAATCGGCGTTCCGCTTCCGCAAAACCTTATGGGGCATCTGCGGCAGATTGAATCGCCGGAGATCCTCTCCGATATCGTTTCGGCGGCTTTCGTGACGGAGCCGTTTCAGCGCCAGCAGCTTCTCGAGGCTTACGAAGTTTGTGAACGCCTGCGTTTGCTGATCCAGTTTTTGAGGGCGCAGGTGGGATGAGGAGAGACATGACCCCGTCCAGTCTGCTTTTCATTTGTCATTCGGACACGAATGAATTAATGCTCAATTGATTGGTTATGATTCGTCATCTTATACTTGGGGCTTCAGTTACTCTCTGTGTGGCGCTTGTGGCTTGTCAGACGACGGGCGGACCGAGGACCGCTGGCCAGGGGAATCGGTACGGATATGGAGTGGCCCCAACGCCGACTCCGAAGCCGGAGAGGTCGAACCCCAGGCCGTCTTCTGAGGAGACCAGTCATGTTTCTGAAGCGCCGCCTCCTGAGGCTTTTCCTACGCCTTCTCCTACACCTCCCGCGCAGCCGGAAAATTATCCTACAGCCTCCAAGATTTCGGGGAAGAGCGGCCGCGTGACGAGTCCGTATGCGCCGAACGCTGGGGAAGTAGATGTGGAAGGGTATCCTCCGGGAGCGGAGGTGAAAGATCCGTATACCGGGAAAATCTTCCTTGTTCCTTAGGCGGGACGGCGAAACCCAAAGGTGGATGCGCGCAGCGTCGGCATTGTTGGAGTGGGTCTGATTGGCGGATCAATTGCTCTTGCCGCGCTTCGGTCCGGTTATCGCGTCTCTCTGTACGACCGATCGGGCTTGGATAAGTCCGGGGATAGCAGATTTCAAAATGCGCATGTTGTTGATCAATTGAGAGATCTGGCTGCCGAGAGCCGCATGATTATCCTGGCTACTCCCATTTCAGCTATCCCGCTTGTCGTTTCCCGCCTCGTCCCATTCCTGCGTTCCGAACACATCGTTTCCGATGTTGCGAGTGTTAAGGGCCCTGTCGTTGCACTGATCCGTGAGGCGCTTGGTAACAAATGTGATTACATTCCTGTACACCCGATGGCCGGATCCGAAAAATCAGGGGCGGGAGCTGCGCGCCCTGATCTTTTTGCCGGGGCAGTCACTTTCTTATGCTGGGAATTTGCGCGCGACCCGATGAACGCGCGGCTCGTAACAGATTTTTGGAAGAAGTTGGGCGCGAAAGTCTTTACCACAGGCGCCACGCATCACGATGAGATGGTGGCTGCCATGAGCCATCTTCCACACCTCATCGCGGCATTGCTGGTCACGCATGTCGCGGAAAAAGACATCAAAGCACTTGATCTTTCTGGGAGCGGTTTTCGTGATATGACCCGGATTGCTTCGGGCGCACCTGAACTCTGGACTGAGATTTTGTTATCGAACGCCGGCGCTCTGGCAGGCAATCTTTCTACATTTCGCGATCTGATCGATCGGACTCTGCCGCTTCTCGAGCGCAAGGATGCGAAAAATTTGCAAGCTTTGCTCGACGCCGCGAAGCAGAATCGCGATAGGTTAACGCGTTAATAATTTTTTATGTCCGAGCTCCACGTTTTCAGGGCGCCCAAGATTGAGGCAGAGATACGCGTGCCCGGCGACAAGAGCATGTCTCATCGTGTTGTGTTGCTTGCTGCAATGTCCAATGGCACTTGTGTCATCAGAGACTTTCTCCCGAGCCAGGACTGCCAATGCACTGTCCGTGCGATGCGGGCACTGGGAATTCCCATCGAACAGCCCGATGCAACGACATTGATCGTCCAGGGTCAGCGAGGTCATTTCACAGCCCCTGCGGCAAACATTGACTGCGGCAATTCGGGAACCTTGATGCGTTTGCTCTGTGGAGTTCTGGCCCCTCAACCTTTCGAAACGACGCTGGTCGGGGATGAGTCGCTTTCTTCGCGACCGATGCGTCGCGTAATCGAACCGCTAACGAAAATGGGTTGCACGATAGAGGCTGCGGGCTCCGGGTGGACGGCCCCGCTAACGATTCGCGGTGCCGCCCTTAGTCCGATTCGTTACGAATTGCCAGTCGCCAGTGCGCAGGTGAAGAGTGCGATCCTGTTTGCTTCGATGAGAACACCGGGCAAAACAACCATTATCGAACCGGTTGCGACTCGGAATCATACCGAACAAATGATGTCCTATTTTCTGGTCCGTTCGCAGCGCGAGAAGGTCGGAAACGGGTATTCAATATCCATGTACGGGGACCAAGTGCCGGAGTCGAGGGATTTCACAGTTCCTGGAGATATCTCAAGTGCCGCTTTTTGGCTGGTGGCGGCGGCTGCTCAGGAGGATTCGGACTTACTGGTTCGCGATGTGGGGCTGAACGGGACTCGAACGGGGATTCTTTCGGTACTGCTGCGTATGGGTGCAAGAGTTCGAGAAGTCATCGAGGACTACGACCAGGTTGAACCTGGAGGAGAGATTCGAATTCAAGGCGGGAGGCTTCGAGGAACTGTGATCGAGGGAAGCGAAATCGCGAATGTTGTCGACGAGATCCCGGTTCTCGCGGTTGCCGGCGCTCTGGCTCAAGGAAAGACAGTTATTCGTGATGCAAAAGAATTGCGCTTTAAAGAGACGGATCGGCTGAGCGCGATTGCCATAAATCTTACGGCTATGGGTGTAGAAGTGGTCGAGTTCGAGGATGGTTTGGAGATTTATGGCGGAGCGCCCTTGATGGGAGCAAGACTGAAGAGTTTCGGGGATCACCGTATCGCAATGGCTTTCGCAATCGCCGGTCTCTTCGGGGATCAAGAAACGATTATTGAAGATACGGACTGCATCGCAACCTCCTACCCGGGCTTCGACAAACAGTTGGAGAGCTTTTTGACGCCGGAGGAAAATTTGTCCACGCCTGTTATCAACCCGGCGGAGATTTTGGAGAGGCATTGAGATCCGATCCGGAGTTTTCGGTTGTTGCGATTGATGGGCCTGCGGCTTCTGGAAAGAGCACAGTCGCGCGCAGTCTTGCGCGACGACTTGGCTTTTCTTACATCAATAGCGGAGCGCTTTATCGTGCAGTCGCGTGGCTGGCCTGCGAACATAAACTTCCGCCCAACGAGGCGTGCGCGATTTATTCTCGAATACGGGATTCAGTTTTCGAGCTTAATCTGAACAAAAAAGAGTTGTCTATTCGGATCGATGGAATTGATCCCGGGCCGCGTTTGCGGGATGAAGAGGTGAACAGGACAGTTTCACCCGTCTCTGCGATTCCTGAGGTGCGAGGGTTTCTGGTGGGTCATCTCCGGGAATTTCTCACCATGGATAACCTGGTGATGGAAGGACGTGACATCGGTTCGATGGTTTTTCCTGATACACCTTATAAATTTTATATTGATGCGTCCCTTGAAGTGCGGGCGCATCGCCGGGCGGCGCAAGGTCACAGCGACGATCTTTTCTTTCGGGATCGTGTCGATTCTTCGCGGCGCGCCTCACCGCTCATCATTGCGGAAGACGCTCATGTGATCGATAGTTCCTGTTTGACGATAGACGGTGTCGTCGGTGAAATCATTGGAAGACTGAAGCTTGAAGGGCTTCCGGCTGCTCTCCATCTCGATTCATGAAGCCGCTTTACTGGTTCTGTCACAAAGCCGTCGGGCTCCTTGCGAGGGTCATTTTTGGTTACCGCGCCTTTGGACAGGATAATATCATTGAAGAGGGGCCGGCGATTATGGCCGCAAATCATCAGAGCTATCTGGATCCTCCACTGGTTGGGATTACCTGCCGGCGTGAACTCTACTATCTGGCCCGCAAAACTCTCTTTGAAAAAAAATTGCTAGGGCCACTTATCTCACGTGTTAATGCCCTGCCGGTCGACCTTTCACGCGGTGATTTAGCCGCTGTCCGAGCGATTATCAATCTGCTGAAAGAGGGCCACCGGACCGTTATTTTTCCTGAGGGCACCAGATCCAGGGACGGAAAGATCCAACCGGCCCGCCCCGGAATCGGAATGATCATAGCCAAAACTCTTGTACCTGTGGTGCCGATGCGCATCTTTGGTTCGTTCGAGGCATGGCCAAAAGCTGGCAAACTGAGACTCCATCGGCTGACCGTGGTAGTCGGCAAACCGCTCCACTTTACCAAAGAAGATTTTACCACGAACAACCGGGAAACCTACCAAAAGATCAGCGAGCGAGTCCTGGCGAGGATCGCGGCCATCCATTGCCCCAATGGATGAAGGGCGAACGCCGGAATTAATCTGTGGCTCGCTTTTGTCTGCGCTGAATGGTGATGCGCTTTATCCGGGCGTCATCGTTAGGGCTAAAACTCATGACATCCGGATTGTCTTTCAAGGTGTTGTGAACGATCCGGCGATCGTAGGAATTCATGGGTTCCAGTTTCACCGGCCGGCCCGAAATGCGAACTGTATCGGCTACCTGGCGAACGCGTTGCCTGAGTCTGTCATCCCGCATGGCTCGCCAATGCCCGATATCAACTTGAACCCGCGGAGCATTTCGGTCGTTTGCCTGAAGAATTCGATTCAAGAGAAATTGCAAATCCTCCAGCGTTTCCCCCTCGTGACCAATCAATGCGTCGCTCTCTGCGGTAAAAACCTGGAGTTGACGACCGTTTTCTGTTTCGACTTCCTGGATTTCCGCCACAAAGCCGAGATAACCGAGCATCGTATCTAGTATCTCCTTGGCTTCCATTCTTCGGGGGAATTCACATACTTACCGATAACTTCTCCTTTTCGCAACGGCGGGACTCTTTGGAACCTTAACCAATGGAGCATCGGCCTGATTTCTTGTCAGGTACATCTGTGCGACAAAGAAGAGATTCTGAACTGTCCAGTATAAAGCCAAACCAGACGCGTAGTTATAGCAGATGAACAGGAAAATGAGCGGCATGAACAAAAACATCCGCTGTTGAGCAGGATCGCCTGTCTTTGGGGTGATGCTCATCTGCCAAATTTGAGTGGCGGCCATTACCAGGGGCAGGATGTTAATCGGGATGCCCGCGACGTGAAACACGGTATCCGGCTGGGATAGATCGCGTACCCAGAGAAACGAGCTATTGCGCAGCTCAATTGCTTTGTCGAGCATGCCATAAAAGCCAAAGAAGATCGGGATCTGCACAAGCATAGGGAGACATCCACCGAACGGATTAACCCCATATTCCTTGTATAGCTTCATGGTCTCCTGGTTCATCCGCTGGGGGTCATCCTTATACTTTTCGCGGAGTTCATTCATAATCGGCGAAAGCTTGGCCATCTTTCGCATCGATTTCGTTGCGGCATTCTGGAGCGGCCAGAGAAGGGAGCGAATGATGATCGTCATGATGATGATCGCCAGCGCATAGCTCTTGACCCACGCATGCAGCGTATTCATCGCGATCAGCAATATTTCGCTGACCCATTTTGCCCACCCGAAATTCATGACTTCAGCCTCGTCATTGGGCAGTTTCGCCAAACGTGTAAACTCTTTCGGGCCGGCATAAATGGTGAATGAGACGGACTTGCTTTCGCCGGGAGCCAGACTGAAACCGGGCACCTGCATGGCGCCTTCGATCCCCCTGAGAGGTGCTTGGTTATTTTCGGTCGGTAGATCGACGGGAACGGCCCAAACCTGCGTTCCAGTTACGTCCTCGGGAGCCAGAATTGTGGCAAAGTACTGGTTGCTCACCCCAGCCCAAAGAATCCTGTCTGCAGTCGTGACATAGACCTCCCTCGGCCCGCTTGTCTGGAAAATACCAAATAACTTACCGGGATCGAAGTAGCTGACTGAAATCGAATTGAATTTGCCGTCACGATACCAGTCAAACTGGGTGGCAAATATGCGGTCGGTGCGATGAATTGGTTCCGCCGCCCCCGTGCTGATGAAATATCCCGGCGTCTCGAACTTCGCGTTGCCTTTGTTCGTGAAATTGATGTAAAATTTAATCTGGTACTCGTCTTTGAGCCCCGCTTGTTTTGCGAGCGTGTAAACTTTCGTGATTTCCAGGCCCTCCGCGGTCGTACGGCTAAGGGTCGCTGTTCCCGCATTTGGATCGGTAGAAAGCTCGTATCCGGAATCGTACCAATCTCGTGGATTTTGAGTGATCGCGCCGATTGCCGTTGTGTGGTCCGTGTTCAGTTGCACGAAAGTCCCCTGTTCGGCGGTGTGCCGAAGCAGGGAAACCGTGGAGAGCCCTCCGCGATTGTTTGAGAACCGCAGTTCGGTCACGTCGTTTTTCAGGGTCGCAACCTGGTCGGGAACGGAGGAGACCCTTGCGGAAAGGCCTTGAGCCGGCGAAGCAGCCGCCGCAGGAAGCGCCGGGCTCGGCGTCTGGGCCAACGGGGTGGCGGTGGGAGTCGCCTGTGCGGCTAAAAGTGCTTGCTGTTGCAAATACTTTGCTCTCGCTTCGGCCATCTGGTGCTGCTGCCAATACATCGACGCCAGAAGACCTATCGCGGCGATAATAACTGCAATCCAACCTGTGCGATCCATTCGGTTAATACCTATCTACATTTTTGTTCCCTTGCCGGCGGTACAGGGTCGTAACCGGAGCCCCCCCAAGGGTGACATCGACAAATCCGCTTTAGCCCCATCCAACCTCCGGCGACCCATCCGTGCACCTCGACCGCCTCCACCAGATACTCCGAACAGGTCGGTCGAAAACGACATCCGCTCCCGGGGCCACCCGTTAATGCCGCAAGGAAAGGCGATATGGTAGCCTTATACACTCTGAGTAAGATCGGCAGGATTCGGACCATGAGGCTTTGGCCTTAAAATAGAGGCGCGCTCGGCGAGCCGCAACCAGTCTCGTTCAAGCTCCTGGTAAGAGGCACACGCCGACGAAGCCCGAGCGATCATAACGACCCAATGTCCCCTCCTGAGCTGATGTTGATTTAACCTGAAAATTTCCCTGATCCTCCGGCGTATTCGGTTCCGAACAACTGCTCTTCCTAGTCGCTTTGTCGTAACAATTCCTATTTTCGACGGGAGATCGGCCTCGCGGTAAAGCACCGCCATGATGAGATGTGTTCCAGTCCAGGTTTTTCCGAATGCTCTTACCAGTTTGAACTCGGCGGCACGCTGCAGACGGGACGAACGCGAAAACCGAAGTTTAATCCGCCCAGCCTGCATTGATCACAAATCCTTAACTGTAGCCATGCAGTCGCGTTGAATTGGGGAGGATTTGTGATCAATGCAGGCTCAATCTGCCTCAGGCCTCGGTATGCCGGACGAAATGGATTTCAACCCCCTCGGGAACAAGCCGTTTTCGACCACGTTGACGTCGCCGGGCTAAAATCGCTCTTCCACCCTGCGTTTTCATGCGTGCGCGGAATCCGAACTGACGCTTTCGCGTGCGTTTTGAAGGCTGATAAGTTCTTTTCATAGGGGCAAATCCTGGAAGGCCTGAGAGTCGGGAAGGTTAATCAGGGGAAAGAGATTGTCAACCGTCCGCACTAGTTGCGTCCGGCGCGAATCTGGAGCAGCATTCGTCCCGCGCAAACAGCATCACATGGATTCACCAGACGACACGATCGAACTTCTGAAACGGGACGGCTCCCAAATCATCAGTGAACCCGAACTCAGGCAGAAGCTGACAGAAGGCCGCCCGCTTCGAGTGAAATTGGGCGTCGATCCGACCTCGCCCGATCTGCATCTCGGCCACTCCATCGTTTTGCGCACGCTCAGGCAGTTCCAGGACGCCGGACATCAGGCAGTGTTGATCATAGGCGACTTTACATCGATGATTGGTGACCCGAGCGGACGATCTTCCACAAGGCCGATGCTCACGCGCGAACAGGTCATTGCCAACGCCGAGACCTACAAGACTCAAGCCTTCAAGATACTTGATACCACTCGAACGAAGGTGGTGTTCAACAGCGAGTGGCTGGGGCGGATGGCTTTCATGGATGTCATCAAGTTAAACAGTCGAGTGACATTTCAGCAGATGCTCCAACGTGAAGATTTCAAGATCCGGCTTCACGAAGGATTGCCAATCTTTCTTCATGAATTCCAGTATCCGCTCATGCAGGGCTGGGATTCTGTAATGATCCGGGCGGATGTGGAACTGGGTGGCACGGACCAATTATTCAATATTATGGTCGGTCGAGATCTGCAGAAAGATCAGGGGCAACCCCAGCAGGTCGCATGCTTACAACCCATTCTGGAAGGGTTGGATGGCGTCCAGAAAATGAGCAAAAGTCTTGGCAACTACGTCGGTATCGACGAGCCGCCGGCCGAGATGTTTGGCAAGCTTATGAGCATCTCGGATGAGCTGATGGTTCGGTACTACAAGATTCTCTTTGGCGAAACGGTACCGGGAACTCATCCAATGGACGCCAAAAAGCGGTTGGCGTCTCGCATCGTGGAGCAATTTCATGACCGTAGCGCGGCAGAGTCGGCGCTTGAGGATTTTGAAGCGAGATTCGCGAGGCGTGACCTTGCTTCCGCCGAATTGCCAAAGGTGCAGCTGCGCGAACTCGACGAAGATATCGTTTCCGCTGTGGTTGCGGCATACGCACAGGGTTTCCATTTGACGAAATCACGAAGCGAAGCTCGCAGGCTGGTTGAGCAGGGGAGTGTACAATGGCGCGGTGAGAAGGTTAGCGATCCCAAAGCTCGGATTCATTTCTCCGCGGGGGGGATTCTCAAGTTGGATAAGACGCGCGCTGTTCGGATCGATTGATGCCGTATGCATTTCCCGGAGCCTGGAAATTTCGCCCGGGCGGCTGCCGGGTGAAATTTCAGGGCTAACTCTTTGCAATTGCAGTGAAGCCGCATCAAGTGGGACGGGACGGAGCCCCTCCCTCCCTGGCGATAACATGCAAGCATTCTTAACCTTCCGGCCGGGTTTCGTCGGGTCGGATGTCTTGAACCGATTTCCGTTTCTTGAGCCGCAGCCAATTGTTCCAGGTCTTCCGCAGATTTTGCCGAACCGAGAGGTATTCCTGGTTTAGATCGTTCTGTTTCGGAATCTGCTCCAGAATTCCCCTCACCGAAAAATCGTCGGTCTTCAGAATCGTATAAGCAGTCCCGATTGCGGCGTGGTGATGAGCATCGCTTGCCGCAGTCATTGGCAATCCCCGCTCCCTTGCATAATCAAATGCCAAATGATTGTAACGCTTGAGGGTGCTTGCAGCATTGAAGACTTCAATGGCGTCAATAGGAAGGGTGTTCAGCACGTTCTCTCGGATGCCAGCGCGAAAAAGATCGTAAGGATGCGGCGGGATAGCGAGGCCGCCTGCTTCATGAATCAGATGGCAAACTTCCAGGGCTGTTCTTCCCTTTAGATTTGGCAACACAGCTCCGATACAAAGAAGGTGCCCTTCCGCGGTTGTGACTTCTATCCCTGGAACGACGAGAAAATCGTTAACGGGCATGCCGTCTTCTCGCATCAGGCCCGCGTTCAACATGTAAGTGATCGCGTCGGAGGTATTGTGATCGGTTATCACAAACCCGTTCAGTCCTTTCTTCCGCGCTGCCTCGATCAATTGTTCGGGGCTGCTCACTCCGTCCCCGGAAAAGAAAGAGTGGCAGTGAAGATCAATCTTCAAGGGCATGAGGTGCAGATTATAGAGGAAACGGAGCGCGCCAACTAAATTTAGAATCCTTAAAGAGCAAAGCCTATCTAGAAAAAAACGCTGAAGCCGAAGCGACAAAATGCTCAGAAACTTGTGATCGATGCAGGCTGATGATTAATGTGCGGATGCGGAAAAAACTTGACTCATGTACAAACAGGTTTGCTCTTTAAGGATTCCAGATCAGTATTCATGGCAGACCGGACAGCAGAACTTGGCTTAATTGGGGCGGAGCTGGAAAAAGCAAAACGAATCGCGCAGCCCGCAAAGATTGAGATCTCTCGACATGCTTTCAAGGAATGGGCCATCGTTTGTGATTCGATCGAGCGAGGCGAAACCAGTCTGCTTTTTCGGAAGGGGGGCATAGCCGAGGGCCGCAGCGGATTTCATTTCAAATTCTCGCGTTTCTTCTTGTTCCCAACCTTTTTCCACGAACAGATCGAGCGAACGCGTCTCGAAAGGAAAACAGTGTTGGAGCCGAATTCGAGCTCGGTTGCGATCAAACTGTTTTTGGAGGTGGAATTTAGCCGCTGGGTTGGAGACCTTACCCTGCTTGCCGATTTAGATCGGTTCCACGTTTTGAAGCCGTCTGTTTTGAGCGAGCGATTTCATTACGATGACCGGAATGGACTTTACGTAGCTTTTATGCGGGCACACCGGATATCGCCGACTTGGGAATTCCCGAATCAGCGATCGTATGGCGGCTGCCGTTCGTGGGTTGAATTGCCTGAGCCGCCGTCGGATCTCCAGACGGCGGCGATTCTCTCCAATGTCGAACAGGATCGTCGCCGCTCAATAGTGGTGGCGGCGTTGGAAGAAGCCAGAAGCCAGAAGCCAGAAGTTAGAATACAGAATACAGAATACAGGTACAGGTTCAGAACATGGGTAACACAATAGGTTCAATACATAGGTAACACTTGGGTAGGCAAAGAGCTGATGAGATGTCAGCACGAAATGCCCTGGAAAAAGAGTGAACCG
>Ga0182038_10001455_pt1 | contig 12356 bp, 10 predicted proteins | sample sta12Can44000108_FD_125976 | JGI IMG/M metagenome (GOLD analysis project Ga0182038, IMG submission 125976) | Lab enrichment of tropical soil microbial communities from Luquillo Experimental Forest, Puerto Rico - statanox.12C.anox.44.000.108 | ecosystem: Environmental > Terrestrial > Soil >...
CAAAGGGGCATGAAGAGCAGCTCCCGCCGGGAAGGCTGAGGGTCTGCTATGAGTCGGACTCCAGCCGTAGCCGCAGGGTCCCAAATGTCAGATTTTGACCACTAGCAATTACGGAACCATCTCAAGGCCGACATCGCCTTCGCTTGCTCACCGGCCGACCGCGGTGCGCCGCGGCGTCGGTCGACGCGATAGTTCTTACCGTTCCGCGTCCTCAGCCCAGCTCGTCGAGCAGCGCCTTTGCCTCCTCTAGATCCGGCGTATCGAAGCCTTCAGTAAACCAGGCATAGATCGGCGCCAGCAGGTCGTGAGCTTGCTTACGCTTACCTTGGTCGCGTCGCAGCCGAGCGAGACTGATCGCACCGCGCAGTTCGAGCGATTTCGCTTTGTTGTCTGCGTGCAATGCGGATCGCTCGCTCGAAGCTTGCTTCGCTCTCGGCGAACTTCTCTTGGGAGAGCAGGGACACGCCCTTGAGCCGATGGATTTCCGCTTCCCACCAACGCTCGCCACTCTGCTCCACCCACGCCAGCGCATCAGCCAAAGTGGCGAGCGCGCCGTCATGGTTCCCCATCCGATCGAGCACCTCGGAAAGTAGTGCGAAATGGTACGCCCGATACTGATACGCGCCGATTGTTGCCGGCTTGGCCAGACGCTCGGGGATCGCTGCAACCGCTTGCTCGGTCTCTCCCTGTGCGAGCAGCGCGCTGCTGCGCAGCAAGCTCGGATCCAAGATCAGTGCAAGATGCTGTTCGGACGCTAGTCGCTCGGCCGCGGCGGCAGGCTGGAAGACCATGTCGGGTTCACGGCGGAAGAGGCCGAGGACAGCATGGTAAAGATGCGCGATGTCGAGACTGAGCGGGTGGGCGAGCCGCTCGGCGAGGCGCACGGCATCGCGGACGCTCACCAACGCCCTGTCGGGGTAGCCGAGCAACCACTCGCTCCAAGCCCCGGTATAGCGGGCGCAGATACCGGGATCGTGCCCGCCATAGAGCAAAGCGAGTGAGCGATGTCGCTCAAAATCGTAGAGCCGGCGCCCCTCATCGCAATGGCTGCGCGCAGGCGCGGGCTCGCCGCCGAAGAAGCGGGTGAACCAGGCACTATGGTGGGCCTCGAGCCGACGCGCGCTGTCTTTTTCCGTACTGGTCAAAATCAGCAGCCTGTTGGACAACGGGCGGGCTGCGGCAATGTCACCGAGCGCGGTGATCAACCAAATATTCCAGAGGGCGATGAACAGCCGATCCGCGTCACCGGTTTTTTCGCAGAGATCCCTCGCCCGTACATAGACGTCGGCTGCCTCGGCTGAATTCATTCCCTTTGCCGTCAGCAGCGACGAACCCTGGGCGAGCAGTAGCTCGATTTCCTGCCGGTCTCGGGCCTGAGTTTGGGATAAGGAGGCCAGCAATGTGAGGCCGCGCCCGAAATGCCCGATCGCTTCGAGATGCGCCGAGCGCAGCGCGGCATAGTTACCCGCCTTCAGCCATTGTGCGACAGCGCGCTCGACCGCCCCGGCTGCGCTCAGATGGTGAGCTAAAATCTCCGACTCCCGTCCGAGAAGATCGCCGAACCGTTCTTCCAAGACCTCGGCTACGCGGGTGTGGAGCTCCTGCCGCCTGCCGCGCAGCAGCGTCCCGTAAGCGGCGTCCTGGACCAGCGCGTGCTTGAACTGGTAGACCGCGTGCGGTGGAGCGCCTCGGCAGAATAACAACCCGGAAGCAGTCAGCCTGTCGAGCGCCGGACCCAGTTCGACGGCGGCCCAGCCTGCGACTGCCTGGATCAGTTCGTAAGAGAACTCTCGGCCAAGCACGGCACCGATCTGGGCGATTTCCTTGCCCGCCGCACCGATCCGATCGAGGCGCGCAATCAGCGAGGCATTGAGTGTGGCCGGCACGGCGAGCGCTGGCCTGGGGGTCGCGGCGAGCACGCCGGTGCCGTCACCGCGGTCGGCGGCTTCGAGCATCGCCTTGGTCAGCTCCTCGACAAACAGCGGCACGCCGTCGGCGCGCTCGAAGACCTCGGCGACGATCTCCTCGGGCAATGCCGCGTTGCCGGCAACGGCCTGCACCAAGGCAGAGCCCTCGTGGCGGTCGAGCCGGTTCAGCCCCAGGCTAGTCACCTGTGGTCGGCCTAGCCAGGGCGGCGCGAATTCGGGGCGAAAAGTGACGACGAGCAATACCGCCAACTCGCGCACGTGCTCGACCAGCAGGTCGAGCAGTTCGCGCGACGACGGGTCGATCCAGTGGACATCCTCGAAGACGGCCAGCACCGGCCGGCGCCGGGCCAGTGCCTTCAGCTGATCGAGCAGCGCCTGAAAGGTCTGCTCCTTCTTGCGCTGCGGGGTGAAGTCGCGAATGGCTGCCTGCGTTTCGATATTGCTCAGTGACAGCATTTCCGCCAGTAATGCGACGTTCTCGTTGGGCGGAGCGGCAGGCACGAGCAGTATTCTCAGCTTTTCGAGCTTGCTCTCCACTGCGTCGTCGCGCGCAAAGCCGGCGGCGAGTTCGAGCTGGGCGATGACCGGGTAGAGAGCGCTGTCCTGGTGATGCGGCGCGCAGAAATACCGCAAGCGGATATGTTCTTCGCCCCCGAGCCGTTCGTGGAGCGCCTCGGCGAGCCGCGATTTGCCGATCCCCGGCTCGCCGGAGATTAGCACGACGCGGCCGTTGCGTTCCTTTGCCTGTTGCCAGCGGCGCAACAGCAGATCGAGTTCCTCCTCGCGGCCGACCAGCGGCGTCTCAGCTGACCTGAGTGCCTCGAACCGGCTCGCGATATTGCTCTCACGGAGTACCCGAAACGCCTGGACGTTCTGGGCAAAACCCTTCAGCTCGACCTGCCCGAGATCGGCGTATTCGAACAGCGCGGCCGTCTGACGCCGGGTCTGGGAATCGATGACGATGGAGCCCGGCTCAGCCAGTGCTTGCAACCGAGTTGCGAGGTTGGGCGTCTCGCCGACGACCGCCTGCTCCTGCGAGACACCGGATCCGATCAGGTCGCCGACGACAACCAACCCAGTGGCGATGCCGATATGCACGGCGAGCTTGCTGCCGGCAGCTTCGAGCGCCCCGACCGCGTCGGCGAGCGCCAGCCCGGCCCGTACCGCTCGCTCGGCGTCGTCCTCATGCGCCTGCGGGTACCCGAAATAGACTAGTACCCCGTCGCCCATATACTTGGCGACCAAGCCGCCGAACCGGCCGACCGTAGCCGCGGTACAGCGATGATATGCTCCAATTGCCTCGCGTAGGTCCTCGGGATCGAGAAGTCGCGACAATTCGGTCGAGCCGACGAGGTCGCACAGCATTACGGTTAGCTGCCGCCGTTCGGCAGCCGGGGCAGCTGTCGCTTGGTCGGAGAGAGCCGACGGGGGCGGATGATCGTCGCCACTCAGAGCGGCAATCGCAGCCAGCAGCCTGCGCCGGTGCCCAACCAAGCTAACGCCGAGGTCCCTCAAGTCGTCGGCCGTCAGCTCCGGCAATACCGCGGCGTCGATCGCGTTGTCGCGAAACGCCTCTTCGTATTGCTGCATGCCAAGGCTGTGGAGCCAGGCCGCGATGTCCACCTCGCCTCCTCGCCGCGGTCACCACCGCGCCGATCTACCTTACCGGGATTGCCGGTGGCGCGCGAGAAATCCGCGCGAATAGTCGCCGTCCACAGTTACGCTGTGTGACGGGGCGCCCATACCGCCGAACTGCCTTCAGCTAAAGGGCGGTGCTGATATAATGCCGGTAAGCACGGGGGTTCGTTTATGCAACGCCGCAGATTCGGCAATACTGATCTCACGGTGTCGACTATCGGTCTTGGCTGTTACGGCATGTCGGGCGCCTATGGGCCGGCCAACGACGCGGAGTCGATCGCCACTATCCGCCGCGCGCTCGATCTCGGCGTCAATCTTCTCGACACCTCGGCCAGCTACGGCAAAGGCCACAATCATCGCTTGATCGGCGAAGCGATCCGCGGCCGCAGGCATGAGGTGGTCATCCACTCGAAGAGCGGCAGCCCGCGCGACGGCAGCGCGGACGCGGTGCGCGGCGGAGGCGATCCGCGTTATCTGCGTCAAACCTGCGAGCAGAGCTTGAAAAATCTCGGCATCGAGACGCTCGACGTCTTTTGCATGTCGCGCGTCGATCCGAACGTGCCAGTCGAGGAAAGCGTCGGGGCAATGGCCGAGCTCGTCAAGGAGGGGAAAACGCGTTTCATCGCGCTCTCAGAGTGCTCGGCCGAGTCGCTCCGGCGGGGCCGTGCCGTGCATCCGCTCGCCTCGCTCCAGATGGAGTATTCGTTGTTCTCGCGTGATGCCGAAGAGCAGGGCCAAATCGACGCCTGCAGGGAGCTTGGCTTGGCGATGATGGCCTATGCCGTGCTCGGGCGCGGCATGCTCAGCGCCGAGGTTCCCAAGGTCGATGAAATGGCAGCGGACGACATTCGCGCGGGGCTGCCTCGCTTTGATAGCGCCAATGTCGAGAAAAATCTCCGGCTGCGCGCGGCGGTCGAGGCCATCGCGCGCAGGAAGAACGCCACGCTCGCCCAACTCTCCATCGCTTGGCCAATGGCTCAGGGCGCGCGTGCAGGGGTCTTCATCGTACCCATACCTGGTGCGAAGTCGCGCAAGCACCTCGAGGAGAATGTGAGCGCCGCAGACATTGTCCTCACGGCCGACGATCTCGCGGAAATCGACCGCATCGTGCCGCTGGGTGCCGCGTCCGGGGCGCGCTATCCGGCAGGACAAATGCACCGGCTGAACATGTGAGGCTTCAGGCGATGTCCTAACCGTGTTCTCTGAGATCGCCTCGGCTGCTCAAGGCAGGAGACACTTCGCGCACTGTATTTCGTCGGAAGTCCACGCCGGTTTCGACTGAGCCAAGACGGCCGGTGACAGCATCGCGATATAGCAGATCAGATGGTGACAGCAGGCCTTGTCGCGAGGGTCCACTCTCGCAAGCGCGGTTTCATCGGTGATCGTATAGACATAGGGGAGTGGGCGGTAAAAGTCGAAATGGGTGATATCGAACGGGGGGACTTGCGGCACAACGTCGTGCTCAAAGTTGATGACGGTGTAGTTCGTTACCTGGGAATCGAACGCGTCTACGAAGTCATGATCGCCGAGTTTCGGAGAGGCGTACATAATCGCCCCGACGCGCTCTCCTCCGAGCGAATTGGCGCCGGCGAGCTGATAGGCCAAGCATTCGGCCAGCGCCGAACCGAGGCTGTGACCCAAAACCAGCACATCGGCCCCGCCGACCGCGGCCCTGATCCCATCAGCGAGTGGCACGGTCGGCCCACCAGCCAGCGGGCGGTACTCCATCGAAAGATAGATATCGGTAAAGCCGCCTTCGACGCGGCCGGGAAATTGTGGTCGCTGCTCGGCGATGAACACGACATCGTCGATCCACTCCTCGGCACCATCGGTGCCGCGGATCACCGCCGCATAAGTGTCGCCGGCAGCGTTCACCGCGAGGTAGCCGTACCGCCGGATATCAGCCCCAGGGCGAACCATGGATTGCCTGAGGCCCGCATTCTGCGGAGGTATTCCGAGTCGCGCACTGGGCGCCGTCGCGAGGACATTGTCCCTCCCGCTGATGATGCCGACGACCGTCCAACCGTCTGCCGAGATGCGGGGGTCCAGGACATTGGATGCAGGATCTTGGTTCAGATCACACATGTCCCACGCGTAGATGACCAGCAAGGCGTACCTTGCCCAGTCGTCCTTGCTCAACGTGCGTACGCTGACCATTGGCATTGGCACGGCCCCTCAGAACCCCATAAGACTCCGCAGCAGCTGTCCTAAAGGCGGCAACACGACAGGTTTATTTTCCGACTCGCAACTGCGACGCTGCCGCCTGCGCGCATTGGATCAGCGGCGAGGCCGCAAACGTGCGCTTTCCTCTATCTCGGCTGCCGCTATCGCTCTTGTGAGCGCGCCGCTGAGCTCCTTGGCCGATTCGAGTGTCAGCTCGACGGCGACCCGCGTGCCCGGCGGGAGGGCGGCATTGACGAAATCGATTGTGATGGCTTCTTCCAGCAGGGCGTGGTGCGGGTGGTCGTAGGACACCACCGAGTGGGTCAGATCGAACCACCCGTCACCGCCCTTACCGGCGCCGTCGGCGCCGACGATCTCGACGATCGAGGTGCACATGCCGGCGTTTTATTTGGCCAGGTGCTTGTGCAAGAACGCGAATACCTTTTGCCAGCCGTCCAGCGCCTGCTCGATGCGGTAGGCCGGCCGATCATAGTAAAAGAAGCCGTGCCCGGCGCCGTCATAGCGGTGGAACTCGTAATTTTTGCCGTGCTTCTTGAGCTCGGCCTCGTGTTGGTCCACCTGCTCCGGGGTCGGCGCTCGGTCCTCGTTGCCGAAGAGGCCGAGCAGCGGGCAGGACAGGTCCTTGGTAAAGTCGATCGGCGCCTTTGGCTGCTTAGGGTTCAGCTCCTCCTTACTCATCACCACGCGGCCACCCCATAGCTCGCAGGCGGCGTCGATGTTCCTGGTATGGCAAGCAAACAGGAAGGTCTGCCGGCCGCCCGAGCAGGTGCCGAAGACCCCGACCTTACCGTTGAGCCAGGGCTGAGCGCGCAACCATGACACCGCACCCGCGGTATCGCCGATGACCTGAGCATCGGGAACACCGCCCTCGGCACGCACCTTGGCGGCGACATCATCGGCTTTACCTTCGCCGGCGCGGTGATAGAGGTTATGGCTGATCGCCGCGTAGCCGTGATGAGCGAACTTGCGGGTCGCCTCGCGGTACCACTCATCCCAGCCGGGAGCATGATGAAGCAATACCATGCCCGGGAACGGGCCGGGACCCAACGGCCGCGCCACATAGGCTGAGATCGGCTCAGCCTTGTCGCCGTTGATCGAAATCCTCTCCGCAATCATGCCTTCATAGGCCATAACTCGCTCCCCTTCTCGATGCAAAACCGACAGCCATCGCGGCTCACGCCATCATCTCGCCTTCACGCCACCGGTGCAACAAGCATGGGCGAACCCGCCGCCGCTTCCGAAAAGAGTCGGAAGCCGAAGATTCAAACCGATCCATTACCCGTCTTGCTAAGCGGCGCTGCTGTGTGTAGCTGATCGGCAATGATCGAACATGCGCCTGGCGGCCCCGGGATCCCACCGACCTGGACGAGCAGCGCCAAGGACATGGTGGGCTGCGCGCTGGGTAATTCGCGGCTTTGGTTCACGCTCGGCTTCGGTATCGTCAACGAAGTCTATTACCCGCGCGTCGACCTGCCACAGATCCGCGATCTCGGTTTCATTGTCGCCGACGGGGAAGGCTTCTGGGCCGAGGTCAAGCGTGTCGCCAATTATCGCATCCAGCTACTGGCGCCGGGTGTGCCGGCGGTTGAAATCCTGCACGAGCATGAGCGCTATACGTTGCGCTTGCGCATCGCTCCCGACTCTCGCCGCGACGTGCTCGCGATCGAGTGCCGGCTCGACGGCGACCCGAAGCTGCGTCTCTATGCACTGCTGGCGCCGCATCTCGGCGCGACCGGTTACAACAACACCGCCGCTGTCGCCGTCTACCGCGGCCGCCGCGTGCTGTGGGCCGAGCAGGGGCCGTTTGGTCTCGCTTTGGCGGCGGTCGATGAGATGCAGCGTGACGCGATCAGCCGCGGCAGCGCCGGCTATGTCGGCGAAAGCGACGGCTGGCAGGATTTCGCCCGCAACGGCGTGATGAAGTGGGAATATGCCAATGCCGGGCCCGGCAATGTCGCATTGATGGCGGAGCTGCCGCGCCGCGCGGTATTGGCGCTCGGTTTCGGCAGCAGCGACGACGCCGCCGCGACCTTGGCGATCACCTCGCTGTTGCAGAATTTCGACAGCGTTCTGCAAGAGCACGTCGCGCTATGGCAGACCTGGCATGCCGAGGCCAGCGAGCGCCACGCTGTGCCGCTCGATATCCCACCGGCGCTTGCCGACCAGCATCTGGTCTCTACCGTCGTGCTGCGCAGCCATCGCGACAAGACCTACCCCGGCGCAATGGTGGCGAGCCTCAGCGTGCCGTGGGGCGATACCGGCGATGAACGCGGCGGCTATCACCTAGTGTGGCCGCGCGATCTGGTCGAGACCGCCGGCGCGCTGTTGTCGCTCGGCGCCGAGCGCGAGGCGCGCGATACGCTGCGCTACCTGATCGCGACGCAGATCGAGGACGGTCACTGGTACCAGAACCAATGGCTGGGCGGGCGGCCCTATTGGCAGGGTATCCAGCTCGACGAGTCCGCCTTTCCGGTGCTGCTCGCCGTCGCACTCGACGAACGCGACGCGCTTTCGGGCATCGCAGTCGAGGATATGGTGCGCCGCGCCCTCGGCTTCATCGCCCGCAGCGGACCCGCCACCGAGCAGGATCGCTGGGAGGAGAATGCCGGCGTCAACCCGTTCACGCTTGCGATCTGTATTGCCGCACTCGTCGCGGGCGCCGAATTGCTGCCGGCGGCCGCGGGTGAGTGGGCGATAGAACTGGCCGATTTCTGGAACAGCAACATCGAGAACTGGACCTCGGTTTCCGGCACCCCGCTAGCTGAACAACTGCAGGTCTCGGGCTATTATGTCCGGGTCGCGCCGCCGCAGATCGTCGAAAATCACGGCGAGCTGCGGCATGTCGTGCCGATCCGCAACCGGGTCGGGCAGATCGATATCGAAGCAGACGAGGAGATTGGTACCGAGTTTTTGCAGCTGGTCCGTTTCGGACTGCGCAGTCCCGAGGACCCGCTGATCCTCGATTCGATCCAGGTCGCCGACGCGCTACTCAAAACCGACACGCCCGCCGGCCCGGTGTGGCACCGCTATAACGGCGATGGCTATGGCGAGCACGATAACGGGCGCGCCTATGACGGCACGGGCCGCGGACGAGGCTGGCCGCTGTTGACCGGCGAGCGCGGCCACTACGAGCTCGCAGCCGGCCGTGATCCAACACCCTATCTCGAGGCGATGGCGGCGATGGCGAGTCCTGGTGGCATGTTACCGGAGCAGGTTTGGGATGCCGATCCGATCCCGAATAGGCGGCTGGCGCCGGGGCGGCCGAGCGGGTCGGCGATGCCGCTGGTCTGGGCGCATGCGGAATTCATCAAGCTACTGGTCTCCCGCCATCTCCGGCGCCCGGTTGACCGGCCACGCGCGGTATGGCGGCGCTACCAGGGACGCCGCCCTGTCGCCCGCCATGCCTTCTGGTGGCCGCATGCGCCGATCAATAATGTTCCGGCCGGCGCGCGGCTGGCGATCGCGCTGCCGAGCCCAGCGATCGTGCATTGGGGCAAAGGCGGCTGGCAGAAGATTGCTGACGCGCCGACCCAGGATAGCGGCCTCGGCTTTCATGTTGCCGCATTCGATCCCGATGGCGCAGGCCCCGGAGCCCACATCAATTTTACTTGGCGCCTGCAGGACAACGGCGCGTGGCTGGGCCGCGACTACACGATCACGATCGTTCCGCCCGATGCGGCCCCATGACCGACGTGAGCCATTCTCTTTTGCCGGTCGATTCCCTGACGGTCGACGTCTTGACCGGCGATGTCAGCGACAATTACGTCAGCAAGACCCTGTTCGCGGTTTCCGAATTCGCCAATATCATCCGTGCCGGGGCAAAGACAATTTCGGGCGAGGCGCTGCTGTGCGCGAACCTCGGCTACGGTTTGAGGCTGGTGTCGCAAAAGCGGTGAGCGGCGGCGCACTTTATTGTTCGATACCGGGCCCGAAGGCGTCGTTTTCATCCGCAACTGCGCCAATCTCGGTATCGCGCTCGGCGAAGTCGAGTGCATCGCCGCAAGTCAGTTACTGGGACCACATGGGTGCGCTGCCGGCGGCGATCGATGCAATTGTCGCGCAAGGCCGACTGCTTTCAGTCTTTTCTTGAGCGGCTACCGCAAGGTCTGTTTCTCGGCAAGGGCGTGATCTGGATCGATAAGAGCGAAGGGCAATACCGTTTTCACCTCGCCTGGCCAAAGGTTCACTCTGGACGAGAACCAAACCGTTGGATCAATGAAAAACAAACTGGTGCTGATCGGCCGGAACCTCGACGAAAAAGGGCTGTGGGATCAGCTTGTAAAATGCCTCACACCAGAGACGTCACGACTACCCGCCGGCGGTCAGCAGCGCGCTTAGCTCCTCGGGGGTGCTGAGCATCGGATAATGGCTGGTGTCGAGCTCGTGCCATTTGGCATTGAGCCGCTCGGCGGCACGGCGCTGGTGCGCCTCCCCCGGGTTGACCGCGCGGCGGCACCAGATCACCGTCGCCGCCCATTGCTCGTTCCAGAAGCTGTCGAGCTTGACCGGGCTCTCGTAGATCCCGATCGGGTGCAGCGTATAACGCTCGAGTGCCCAGGCGCGCGTCGCCGCGTCGAGATCGGCGAACAGCCGGGTTTCCGCATCTTCGCGCGACGGCCCCGCCGCGAGCCCACTGGGGACAGCCGTCGAGCGCCTGACGATGTCGCGAATTCGCTCACCGTCGAACAGCGCCAATGCATCGACCAAAACCACTCGCGCGATCCGGTCGCGCCGCAGTTCCGCGGCGCGGCACAGCACCATGCCGCCCGAACTGGTGCCGACCATCACGACATCCTTCAAGTCTTCGTAGAGCAGCAGGTCGGCGATTTCGGCGGCATGAGTCTCGGTGGTGATGCCGGGGCGCAGCGCATGCTTGCGCTCGGCGCAGCCATCCAAACTGGGGGCATAGACCACATGCCCGCCGCCCCGCAATCGTGACGCGAGGCGTTGCCAAATCCAGCCGCCTTGATACGAGCCATGGATAAGAACGAATGTCGTCATTGTATCAATTACCCCCCGTTACGTCGATCGTGACACCGGTTACGAAATCAGCGTCGCTCGAGGCGAGAAAACAGATGACCTTGGCTTGGTCGGCAGCCTCGGCGACACGACGCAATGGCGTGCGCGTGATTTCCGCGGCCTGCGCCTCTGGGGTCCGTTTCTCCCAGTGTGGGCGGATGCGCTCGGTCAATGTCAGGCTCGGCGCGATGGCGTTGATCGTCACGCCATATGGTCCGAGTTCGAAGGCCAGCTTGCGCGTGAAAGCAATGATCCCGCCCTTGGCGGCGGCATAGGCGCTGCTGCTCGTCTGGCTCAAACCGCGGCCGGCGATCGAGGCGAGATTGACGATCTTGCCTCGCCGCTGCCGCTTCATGATCGGCACCACCGCGTGCGTGAACAGAAACGTTCCATTGAGATTGAAGGCGATCAGACGCTGCCAATCGTCGAACGTCAGCTCGTCGACGTCGGCGCCGGAATTGGCGATGATCGTGCTGCCGCCGACCGCATTGACGAGGATATCGACGCCACCGAATTCGCGCTCGACCGCGGCGACCGTCGCTTCGACCCGCGCTTGATCCAGGGCATCGCAGAGCCGACCATGAGCGCGTCCGCCTGCTTCGGACAGCGCCGCCACTGTGGTCTCCAGGCGGTCCGGATGATTGTCGACACCGATGACAATCGCGCCCTCGCGCGCCATGATTTCGGCGGTAGCGCGGCCGATGCCGTTGGCGAACGCGGTGATGACCGCGACCTTATCCGTGAATCGCATGGCTCCCCCTTTCGTCTCCGCCATTGCCGGGGCATCCTGATGGGAAGACGAGCACGGGAGAGGGGTCAATGCAACTGGGTATTCATCTGCCTCACGCCGGCGAGCAGGCGAGGCCGGAGCTGATCCGCCGCGCCGCCATTCGCGCCGAGGAACTGGGTCTCGATGATGTCTGGGTCAGCGAGCACATCATTGTGCCGCGCGCGACGTTTCCGCGCTCGCCGCTGTTTTACGACCCGGTGCTGAGTCTGACCTGGGCCGCAGCCGTCACCAAGCGGGTGCGGCTTGGCACCAGCGTGTTGGTGCTGCCGATGCGACATCCGCAGCACCATTCTGCCGTTTTAGCTGAAAACCGCAGTAGTCCTGGGGTTTCCCGGCTTTTTCATGCTTCGTTGCATTCGACATAAAACTGCGCATTTCTGCGGGTTTCGACACCACTCGACACGACTAACTATGACATAGACACGACAAAAAATGTTGCCGGTGTCGAATAAATGCGCTTGATGCCGACTGAGATAGATCCTAGTTAAGACCCGGTTCGGCCCCGATCCTAGCCGTCAATAGGGTTGTTCGGTTTCCCGGTGTCCGCATCATCGGGCGGCGTCACCCTGCCGGGAGTGTGGTGTTTCGGCCAGTCCTCCGGCTGACATAGGGGGAGCGGTGCCGCCGGCCGCGAGAGACGGGCGTTCGGCGAACCCAGCTGTTAAATGGGTTTTCGCACTGCCGCCGAAGCGCATGAGGCGGGCAACCTTCAACTTCAACGAGGTGCGCCTTGCCTGCCCCATTACCCGAAGATGACGATCGCGAGCGCGAGGGCGCTCAAGAAATCGCCGAACTGA
>Ga0182038_10001458_pt1 | contig 12349 bp, 11 predicted proteins | sample sta12Can44000108_FD_125976 | JGI IMG/M metagenome (GOLD analysis project Ga0182038, IMG submission 125976) | Lab enrichment of tropical soil microbial communities from Luquillo Experimental Forest, Puerto Rico - statanox.12C.anox.44.000.108 | ecosystem: Environmental > Terrestrial > Soil >...
ATCCGAGACTCGGTCGCGAGCTCGGATTGCAGCTTACCGCTAGGATCGATTCTGGCGGCCGCCGTGTACGGTGGCACCTCGGCGCCTACCAGCGCGTAGCCGGCAGGGGCAACTCACCGTGCTGGCGGCTCTCAGAAACCGTTGTGGCCGCATCGGGCTCGACCTGCGTGATGCTGCGGTCAGGCGAGCGGAAATAGCTGCTCGTCGAGATCATACTTTAAAATCTTTTTTAGAACAAACCAGGAACATCATCTTCATACCACCGGCGGCCCAGCCGCGCAGGTCGGTCGCGTGCTGCTCGATGCGGTCTAGTTGTTCCTGAAGCCCGGCATTGAAGCCAACGGGGCGCGACTGCAGAGCCCCAGGAGCAGGCAAACTCACGCGGCCCACACTTTGTCCCGCGAAGTCCTCGATTTCCTTGTCGAGTTGCAAAAACTCTGAGGCATGCCGCTCACCGAAGCGAAGAAGGGCGTTGCGTAACTCGGCAAAGCTCGCCCGCTTGACGCGCTGTCGCACCGCATAGGCCTCATCTGAATACGTCCCCGATGAAGGGGCGGGGGGCGGCAGCTTTCGGGCCGCTTGAACGTCCTCGATGACAGCAGCCACCGCCGCCTCGAGCATCGCGTGAAACGCGTACCCTTCCCGTGCCAGACGGCGGCGCTCGATCTCGCGGGTGACGGTGGTTTGGTGCTGTGCGGCCTGGGTCTGCTCTTGCGCTGCGGCAATCTCGCGGTTTGCAGATTTGATGGTGGCCCAAACAGTCCCCGCAGCAGCGGCCAACGCCAGCACTCCGGTTATTAGAGTTTGCCAATGGTCAATAAGTTGCCAGAACGGCTCTTTCACTTCATATATCAAAACTCCTTTGGAGCCGCCAGATAGCTCTCGAAGGGAAGACGGTCGAAAACAATTGGCGGCCGGCAGGATAGCGCCAACATTCGGAGATGGCGGATACGGAATCGTCACGGTACGGCGGCGCTTTGGAAATTGGGGCGGTAGATGGTGCAGGAGCCGCGCGTTTCGGTCTCGACGGTGATCTTCGTTTTGACGGGTGGGCCGAAATAACAGGTACCGTCGGGGTCATGGGTCTGTGGCAGAACGTAGATGCGCTTGCCGTCGTAGGTCAGACCGGACCACGGCATCGTGCGGAACCGTCCATCCGGGATCGGTTCGGGCGGCAAGTCGAGCAGCATGTTGATACCGCCAGAGCCATTTCCATACGTCGGTCTCAAAGTACATCCAATCAACGTATGCGTTGTCGGCCACAAGGTCCTCGATTGGCCGATCCTTGTATTTGCCGAATGGTACGATGTGGGATGTTGTCTTGCGTGGTCGTGCCACCTGGACACTCCTCCTTTAGCTTCCGGTCTTGCGCGGCGTGATGTAGATCATCGTGTTGAGCAGCCGGCTGGCCATGAAGGCATTTTGCTCGGCGATCTCTTGCTCTGCTTGCTCGTAGTCGCTTAGATAAATTCCGCGGTAGTCTGTCTCGAAATTGCCGTTGATGATCTTGCGTGCGCTGTCGCGGCGGATGCACCAGTCGAAATCTGGCCGGATGCGTTTCAGGAAGCAGGCGCACGCAAGGCTATCGAGAAACGCTCCCCAATGGTCCGGTCCGAGATCATGCCAGAGTGCCGATAGCTTGCGTTTCCGGCGGGCATCGATGCGGCCGATGATTTCGGGCATCAACCGATGTTCCGCGCGGTGTCCGTTGTACTGGTCGACTAGAACTTCGATCTCTTCATCCGGGAGCTGAGGGGCCGAATCTTGCTTGGCCTTCGCTGCTGATGCTGCGCGCGGAGGCGCGCCTTTCTTATCATCAGCATATGCTGATGATTCTTTCTTACTACCCATCCTTGCCATCGTCGGCAACCTGATGGTTGCCAGGATTGGCAACCGGAGGTGAGGCTGCCGCCTGCGCAAGCTCGGTACGAAACCGTATGGTGTAGGTTGACACTGGCCAGCGGCCGGTCTCGCGCTTGCCGAGCTTGATGTAGCCGAAACCGTGGAGCCGGTTCATCGTGCGCGATGCATGCGCAATGCCGGTCTTGTCCCCTTTCGGGAGCCCCGGAGCGCGCAATCCCATCAGCCGGGCAATCAATGCTAGCGGCGGCGAGTCATTGCGGGCGCGGCGTGCCAAATGATCGATTACCGCATAACCGCGTAGATCGCGAGCGGTTAGCCGTTTGTCTCGCATCATCGCGAGCGGCACGATCGCATATTGCGGAGCAGGGTTTGATTTATCGCTTGCAACATTCTGAAATTCACGCATAATCGGCTCCGTTCCTGTGAAGTCATTAAGAAATCCCCAGCGCCCGGCCGCATACCGGACGCTTTTTTTCATTCCGGCCGCTTCCCGCTGCAGATTTCCGCAATGCACTCGTCGAGCAAGTCGGGGTCGGCGATCCAGCAGCCGAGAAATTTACCTGCCGGTATGGCGCCATGTTCGAGGGCGTAAAACGCTTGGCGCGTCGGTATGCCGAGATAATCGGCGATCGCCTTTGCACCCCGAAGGGTCGGCCTCTTGAGGGCCGGTGGTGATTTAGACATCCGCGTAAACCTCCTATCCGAGATGGCCTGACGCCACAACGCGACAATCCCACCTCCTTTGAATGCGATGACGCATTATAACTGACTTCCGATTTTTCTTTTGACTGACGGAGATTTTGCGACCACACTGGCGCCATCACGGAGAGGATGACGGTATGGCAAACGTGCGGCGCCGGATGCGGAACGGCCAAGCGGAAAAATGGATAGCTGACTATTTCGACCAGAATCGAAAGCGGCATATTAAGACGTTTGACCGCAAGAGGGACGCAGAGGCTTGGCTCGCCGAAGCAACGATCGAGGTCCGCAAGGGAGTCCACACTCCCGAGAACAAGAGCCTGACGGTCGCCGAAGCCGCAGAACTTTGGATCGAGCGCTGCGAGACGGAAAAACTCGAGAAATCGACGATGCTGCAATACCGGCAACATGTACGAGATCACATAAATCCGTCGATCGGGGGCGTCACGCTGGCGCAGCTGAGCACGCCAATGGCGGAGGACTGGAAAGACAAGCTGCTGCGCGGTTACCCAGACTCCGAGCGCGGCCCGGACCATAAGCCAGTCTCCCGCGCGCTGGCCCGCAAGGTACTGGTGTCCCTCAAATCGATTTTGCGGAACGCCCAGCGCCGCGGCGAGGTAGCGCAGAACGTCGCTCAGCCCGTCCGGGTCGAGCTCAAAAAGCGTGACGCGGTAAAATTAGAGATCGGTCGGAACGTTCCGTCGAAAGAGGAAATCACCAAGATCTTCGCCGCGGCGCCGGCCCGGTGGCGAGCGCTGATCGTGACGGCCGCCTTGACCGGGTTGCGAGCAAGCGAGCTTCGCGGCCTGCATTGGGATTGCGTCGACTTCGAGCGCCGCATAATCACCGTGCGCGAGCGCGCCAACCTTTGGGGAGATCTTGGAGCGCCCAAGAGCGCCGCCGGTAACCGCGAGGTTCCGATGACGCCAACGGTGTTCAATACGCTGCGCGAACACCAGAGCGTCACCTCGCGCGCGCATGGCCTCGTGTTCGGGACCGTCCTCGGGACGGTGCAGAGCCACGCGAATCTCGTCAATCGCGGCTGGTACGCCGCACAACTGGCGGCCGGCATCACTGATCGCGACGGCGCGAAATATAATTTCCACGCCTGCCGGCATTTTTATGCCAGTTGGGCGATCGAGCAGGGTTTTAGCCCGAAGCGCCTACAACAACTGCTCGGGCATGCCACCATCAGCATGGTGTTCGATGTCTATGGCTCCTGGTTCCCGAGCCTTGAAGACGATCATGCCAAATTTGCCGCAGCCGACGCTGCCCTGATGCGCCTTGCGCCAGCCGGCTAACGCCTTTTGCAACCAAATCAACTATGTTTGCAACCATCAAAAATTTGAAACATTGAATTAACTGGAAAATTAATCTTACAACTACCGAATCAGAACGGACTGAAAATCCGTGTATCGGTGGTTCAATTCCGCCCCTGGGCACCATCGACCCCGTAACCCGCGGGAACCACTATTTTTCTTGACATTCTGACCCTACCTTTGGGCAAATAGGTAGGGCAACTTGCGGATTACGCGATGCAGAATGTCAGGTCAGGCTCGCACCTGGAGCTAATCGGGGAGACTTGGTACTACCGGCGGATCGTTCCGCGGGATGCCCGCGCGGCATTCGGCAAAGCCGTGGTCAGGATCTCGCTGGGGACCAAGAGCCTCGCTGAGGCGAAGCGACTCGAAAAGCAGTACGATGTCGATTTCGAGTCTCGACTCCGGGAAGCGAGGGGACCCAGACCAGGTGATTATCAAAAACACCGCTGTGTCGCCGAAAAAATCTTGAAGGAAAACAACTGGGCGGGGGCCCCATGGGATCAGGAGTTTGCGAAGATCCCGCAAGCGGATCGAAGTGGGGTCTCGAACGAAATAAGTCGGCTGCTATGGCAAAGGGGGTATGGAGCAGTAACAGGCCAATCCACCGAAGAGGTAGACGCACAGGATCTGCCTCTTCGTCGGGGTACTGAGTCCGAGCACTGGGCAAAGGTACGTGCGCAGCTAGTCGAGCTTCTAGAATATTATGACAAGGGGTCCGATCCCACGATCGAATTGGCCTATGAGCAATGGTTAAAGGCGAAGCGTCGCCCCCAACAGACCCAGAATGAGGCGCGTCGATATATAGAGGATTTCAAAAAGTCCGCCCAGCTGCGTACATTGACCTACATTCGGCGCAGACACCTGACGGACTGGCGCGACAAGCTTCGCGAAGCGGGCGACCTCGCCCCGAAGAGCATCAATCATTGGCTCGAGATCGTAAGCGCGATCCTGCGGACTGGTTGGCGGGAAGCCGAGATAGCTACCCCGCCGGACCTCGCACGGATAAACGTTCCCTAGCCGGTTTCAAGCGGACGAAAATCATGGTCCCAAGATGAGCTGTTATGCGCTCTCCAAGCGCTAGAACCGCGCTCGTGGTCGGCCTGGGTGTTTCTAATTGCGCTGACGACTGGAACTCGCCTGGGTGAACCGGTCGCCGCTGTGAAGGAATGGTACGACTTCGCGGGGTGCATCCATGTGCCGGCCGAATTTACGAAGATGAAAAAGGCCCATGCGCTCCCGATAATCAATCTAATCCGCGAGCCATTGGTCGAGCACATTTCCAGGTTACCGGCCGGCGCGTACATGTTCAGTGCGCCGCGACCAAAGGCCGGCGTAAAGCTCAGCAACGAGGTTTCCAAGTGGTTCACCCGTTTTCGCCGCCGCCACAAGATCAAGAGGGTCATCCATGAGTTGCGCCATACGTGGATCGAGGCCGCTAGGGAAAGCCCGATCAAGAAAGACATTTACGAGATCATCACTGGGCATAGCCCGAAGACCGGGTCTGACCCATACGGGGGAGAGAAGCCTCATGTCTTGATGGCGGCGAACGAAGAGGTCTGCCGACAGCTTCTTGACCCAGAGATGACCATGGCAGTTCGCCGGCTGGTCAGCTGAGGCCATTGGTACTCGCCTACCCCCCGGCGGTCAGTCGAGTGTTCCAGCCTACGCCGATCGCGTCGTAATCCGTCCGATCCGGAACGGGTGGTCGCCGGCGCAGGCCGCCGGCGCGTCGGCCGCGGCGAGAGGATCTATGATGCCTTCTGTGATCGGATCGCCGCCGCTAAGTCCCTCTCCCGGCGACGTTTTGGGGAAAGCAATCGCGCTGTCCATCGATGTTGGCGTCGGCTAGGGCGCAAGAGCGTTAATCCTGGAAAAGCTCGGTAATGTCGCCTGGTGACACCGACTATGTCTCAATCCCCGGCGTCTATAGCAAAGTGCGCCGGTAAAGGCTGGTCAAACTCGACCGCTGTCCTGTACCATCTGTTTGAGTCAGTGCACTAGGCCGGTAATCACCTGTCCTTTATCCCGTTGCCGCAGCCGCAGTGGCGGTGTTCGCAGCTTCAAAGCGGGCACCTCTCAGCTCAAAGCCACCGGCTGCTCTTTCGCGCGGACTGTATCGGTTGTACGGTTTGGCAGATCGCGCCGCTCTTGTACGAACGCCGAGGGCACATCGCCAGAGCTATATAAAACGGGCCTACGATCGCACTTGACGGATCGGCCGCGAGAGAATCTCGGCGACCGCAGCCGGCACGGCGGTACGTGCTCTGAGCAACAGCGACGACGCTCGACATAGCAGACGGCCCGAAAGCCGTCGTACTTGAAATCGAAGAGTCACCCAGGGTCGTCGAACGGCTCCTTTCGCCAAGTTGGAATGATTGGTTGCACTCGCTGAAGGGACATCGGGCTCACCGCTGCCGCCGAAGTGTCGGATACAGGACCGGGCGAGGGATCGTCTCGACCCTTAGGCGCGGGCTCGGGCGCCATCGCCTCGTCCAGCTGAGCCCGCAGCGCCTCGATCTCGCGTTGCGCCTGTGCCAGCTGCTCCTTCAGATCGTTTCGCCTTAAAGCGAGCCGCAACGAGAAACATGCGCCGATTCCGGTCGTTCGCGGGACGACGATGGAGCTGCGGTCGATCCGTATTGCGTCATCTTCCTCCTGATCACCGCCACCGGACAGTTTTGGCCGGCACAAAGGGACGTTCGCACCTGATGTCCGCACGGAATAAGTTGCTTTTCTTCCAGCGCCGATATCGCACGGCCGCCCGCGAGCGGAGCGGGCAAAGACGCACAAGGTCATTCGGCGAAAAGATTGCGGCAGAAGCTGACCGTTCGCTCCGCTACCGTAGGGAGAATAGAAAGTTTTCCCTGCTCTGATGCCCGATCGGTTGCCCACCATCCGCATCTTTATCTCGTCGCCGTCGGACGTGCGGCCGGAGCGGCTGAAGGCCGAGCAGATCATCGCTCGGCTCGACCGTGAGTTTGCCTACCGCTTCCATGTCGAGGCGGTGCTGTGGGAGCGCGAGCCGCTGGTCGCGACGCGCCACTTCCAGGACCCGGAAAACATCCCGCCGCCGCGCGGCACCGATATTGTCGTCGTGATCCTGTGGTCGCGCCTCGGTGTGCCATCGCCGGCGGACAAATTCCGCGGCGCGATCTCGGGGCGATGTCCGGTCACCGGCACCGAGTGGGAATTCGAGGACGGGCTTGCCGGCGCCCGCGAGCACGGCGTCCCCGAATTGCTTTTGTATCGCAAGACGGCGGAGCTGACGGGCGGTTACAGCGACCGGGCGGCCGTGCATCAACGTCTCGAACAGCTCGATCTCGTCGACGACTTCATCGGACGCTGGTTCCGCAGCGCCGACGGGGAGAGCCTCTCCGCCGCCTCGCACAGCTTTGCCGCCACCGCGGAATTCGAGGAAAAGCTTTACGATCACCTGCACGCGCTGCTCGAACGCCGCGCCGGGGCGGCGCCATCAGGCGTGGCGATCCGCTGGCACCAGGAGCCGTTCCGCGCCCTGTTGTCCTACGAATACGAGGATGCGCCGATATTTTTCGGCCGCACCGGCGCGCGCAATGAATTGCGCGAGTTGCTGGCGCGCCAGATCGAGCGCGGCGCGGCTTTCGTATCGGTGTTCGGCGCTAGCGGTTCGGGCAAGTCGTCGCTCGTCAAAGCCGGCCTTGTGCCCGACCTGACGTTGCCGGGGATGATCGGCCGGGTCGGTCTGGTGCGCCGGGCGCTGATGCGGCCCTCGGACATCGGCGGCGATCCGCTCGCGGCGCTGGCCGCGGCGATCTTGTCGCCGACCGCGTTACCCGAACTGGCCGGGCTGCACTACACGCCGGAACAGCTGGGCACCTTGTTGCGCGACGCGCCCGGGCAGGCCACGCTGCCGATCCGCCAAGGGCTTTCCGAGGCCGGCAAGAAAGCCGATCTTGCCGAGACCGCCGAGACGCGGCTCGTTCTCGTCGTCGATCAGCTTGAAGAGCTGTTCACGATCGACGCTCTTGGCCATGAGGTCCGTGAAGCTTTTGTCGCTGCGCTCGACACGCTGGCCAAGAGCGGCCTCGTCTGGGTCGTCGGGACCATGCGCAGCGACTTCTTCGACCGGCTGGAGACGAGTGCCGGGCTAGCATTGGCCCGGCTCGCGGTCAACGAGGCCCGCTACCAGCTATTGCCGCCGGACGAGGCCGAGATCGGCCAGATCATCCGCCTGCCGGCGCTGGAGGCGGGGCTGCGCTTCGCTCACGACGCCGCACGCGGACTGAGCCTCGACGAGGCGATCCGTCGGGCCACCGCCGCCAACCGCGGTGCGCTACCGCTGCTGTCGTTCCTGCTCGATCAGCTCTGGCAGCGGCGCAGCGAAACGGGCGAATTGACCTTCACCGCCTATGAGGAATTGGGCGGGTTGGAAGGGGCGATAGGGCGCCGCGCCGAGGAGGTATTCCAGGCCCAATCGGAGGCGGTACGAAACGAGCTGGTTCGTCTGTTACGTGCCCTGGTGACGGTGCGCGGTACTACGGCGACGGCGCGCGCGGCGGCGCTGTCGCTGTTTGCCGCCGGCTCGCCGCGGCGGGCCTTGGCCGATGCGTTCCTCGATCCCGAGGCACGGCTTCTCGTCAGCGACAGCGATGACGGCCGGGCGCAACTGCGCCTTGCCCATGAGGCGTTGCTGACCCATTGGCCGCGCGCGAAGAAGCAGGTCGACGCCGACGCGCGCGACCTCGAATTGCGCGGTCGGCTGGAAGAGGGGGCAGAGGCGTGGCGGGCAGCTCGGACGCGCCGGGAAAAGCGCGGCCGGGTGATCGTTGGCCTGGTGCTAGCCGAGGCCCGGGCATTGCTGGCCCGCTGGGGCACCGAATTGCCAGCCGAGATCAGGGAGTTCGTCTCCGCCTCGCGACGGGCCGCGCGTTGGCGGCGCTTCCGCCTATGGGGCATGGTGGCTTTGGCGCCGGTGGCGGTGGCGCTTATCGTCGTCATTGTCTGGGCGGGGATGGTGTGGTGGGGGGTGCGTCAGATCGAGGCCGAATGGAAGCAAGAATTCGTGCCAGTTAAGGCCGGTTGCTTCGATATGGGCAGTTCGGATGGCAGCAATGGAACTCCTGCCGAGCCGGGGCGCTATGCGAATGAAGGTCCGGTTCACAAGGTCTGCGTCAAACCCTTCGATCTCGCGAAATTCGAGGTGACGCAGGGCGAATGGCGCCGGGTCATGATCTTTCCGAACACTCCCGATCCGTCCCAATTCAAGGGCGAGAACTTGCCGGTCGAGAACCTAAACTGGAACGAGGCGCAGCGCTTCGTTTGGCTGATGTCGCTGTTCGGGCATGGCCACTATCGGCTACCGAGCGAAGCGGAATGGGAATACGCGGCACGGGCCGGGACGACGACCTCTCGCTACTGGGGCAACAACATCGATGACGGCTGCGCCTACGAAAACATCGCGGACCAGAGCGTGAAGAAGGTGGCACCGGGTATCGTCCCGGTGTTCGCCAATTGTGACGATGGTCACCCTGGACAGCGCCGGTCGGGTGGTCGAATAAGCCCAATCCTTGGGGTCTTTACGACATGCTCGGCAATGTCGCGAACTGGATTGAGGATTGCTACGTGGAGAGCTATAGCGGCACCCCAACCGACGGCAGTCCTAACACATCAGGAGACTGTGAATCCCGCGTCGTTCGCGGCGGCTCCTGGGTCAACAACCTTCGGAGCGTTCGCGCGGCGAATCGCTACTTCAACGATCCGATCAATCGAAACAGCTTTTTCGGGTTCCGTCTGGCCAGGACTATTACACCTTGAATCTTTGCCTCTTTCCTTCTTGAAAAACGGATGCGGCAAGAGGGAAGGAAGCGTGGGCGTCAAGGGGCGGAGCCCCTTGACGCTCTTCTTTTTTTTTGGGTCCTCAGCGCTTTGTGGCGTTCCCTATCCGGGGTCCGACCGCCCGACTTGCGCGAACGGCCGCTTCTTGCGCAGACGCACTGACGGCGACACAGATCGGGAATGCCGCCTTTCCACCCGCCCCGGCGGTTCAACGGCGTGATCTCGAATGACGCGTTTGGGGCACTTTGACCCATTCCCACCGCCTAGGCTGAATGGCCGCTGTCCGTTCGGTTAGCCGACCTCCGCCAGAGCGAGTGGGAACTCAAAGGATGCGCCGAAAGCGGCCCTCATTACACGCGACACGCGGCAGCGGACCGGCGGGGTTACCCGAAGCTGCCGTTCGTGGCCGCGAGACACCGCCGCACCCGTGACCCAATCCGCACCTACACTTGGATATGGGTCGCGCGGATCTCGGCCAACAACCGGGTGTGGCTGTTGTCGAGCCGCTGTACGATCGCCGTCAGCACGTTCACGTCATCGCGCAGGCTCGCGAGCTCCGTCAGCATGCGATCCTGCTGGCGTGCCAAACACTCCAACGTAGCCGGTTCGCGTTCGCTCATTTCGCCCATCTCAGTTCCGGCGCAACATGCCGGCGCGCTGTAGCGCCTCGACCTGGCGGTCGGGCTCGGCGCCGGTATCGTCGCGCACCATTGCCATCAGCCGCTCGGTCGAGATGTCGGGCTCGGCCGCTTCGTGACGGTGCCACGACTCGAGGATGCGCTGATCGAGGTTATGGCGGGTTGCGCGTGCCATGTCGTCACTGCTCCGTGGTTGTTGCGCTGCCGAGTTCGCCGCCTCGCGCTCGGGTGAGCTTGCCTAGACGTAGATCGCCATAACTCACCAAACCACTGGCTTGCACCGCACAATGGCGAAAGTCTGCAAATCGGATGGTCAAGGGACCTTCGCCGGAACGCAGGGCAACGGCGAGGTTGCATCGAAACCGGCCGTTTGCCTGTAGTTGGTTAGCAAGTTACTCAAGCCGGGCGGAGACGGCGTATTTTGCGGCTCAATCACTCTCCCGCGCCATGGCCGCGATTGCGCTGCAGCTGGCGCAGCACCGAGAGATTGGCGTCCATTGCCGCCCCGATGAGGTTCTCGTAGGGCAGATCCGCGACGGTGACGAAGCCGATATGGGCGTTCTCGCCGTCGAGAGTGCGCCCGGTCAATGGCTCGTCCACATACTGGAACCAATGAGCACCGACGAAATCGGGGTTGTCGGCAACCGCGCGCAGGTAGCGGGCATAGGCGGGACCCCGCTCGCTTTCGCTCCCCGCGCCGACTAACCCCTCCCAGAACAGGCCACGATCGGTCGAGCCGAAATGGAACTCGCCAATCAACGCAGGTTTGCCGAGCGCATGAAACCGTGACCATTCTTTGCGATCATCGGCGATCGAGCGCCTGTAGCGGTTGAAGCTGACGACATCGCACCAATGAGCACAGGCCTCGACCGCCTCGGTGGTCTGCCAGGCGAAGCGGCTGCCGAGATAGAGGTGGTCGGGATCGTGGCGGTGCAAGGCTTCAGCCACGGTCCGGAAATAGGTCTCGGCATAGTACCGGGTGAACGCCGCCAGATCGCGGATCACCGCGGGGTCCCCCAGCCGCTCCTGCGACAGCGCAAAATTCTCGGCGCGCAACGCATCCCACGAGGACAGCGCGATGCCCCAGGCCCGGGCGATCCGCTCCGGCTCGCGATAGGTCTCGATCAGCTGCGCGACAAAGGCGGATTTCGACGGGCTCTGCGGACCGAGGACGAGGGCGCCGAGCGCAAGAGCGTAACGCTCGCGCGGATCGTCCGACTGGCCGCGCCTCCAGGGCAGCTCGTTGTCGACGAAGTAACCGATCAGAAAAGGATCCCCGCCGAACCATGCCGCCGCGTCGCGTGCCATTTCATCCGCAGCCGCGGCGAAGCGCGGGTCGAAGGGATCCGGCATCGGCCCCCACCGATCACCGCCGGTGCTGACCTTGGCGTATTCGCCCTCCGGCCATAGCGGCACGGTATAGGGCAGGCGCCGCATTGCCCATAGTGTGGGATCGCTCCAATTGCCGATCGTATTGAAGCCCCAGGCGTCGAGCCGCTCCAGCGCCTCCTCGCGCCAACGTTCGCGCCAATCGGCGCCAAATTTGCGTTCGAGATTGGCGGTGTAGAAATTGAAGGCGCGGCCATGACCGAACGCCCGGCCGCGCTGGGCTCCTAAGCCGCGGCGTTCATCGCTCTCACTCCAATGGGCGGCGAGCGGCCCGTCCCGCAGCGGCAGGTCGCGAAACATGAATTCGCGGCCTTCAATATAGGTCGCGCCGACGAACGCGATGACGTCCATCCCGATCGAAAAGAAGCCGTTACCCTGGGGCGTGACGAGCCACCACCTGCCGTCGCGCCGCTCAGTGCGGAAGAACCCCGTCGCGCGAAATCCGCCGACCTCCGGAAGCCCGCCGAAGCGGTCTCGCTTTGGGCGGCCGGCGTGCCATAGCGCGAGTTCTCGAGCCCCTCTCGCGCGGAGCATTTCGACCGAATTCACCTTTTCGGGCCATGACCCGGGCAAGAGCTGGCCAAAGCCGTCGACGATTCCGTCATAGACGGTGCGGTCCGGCTC
>Ga0182038_10001468_pt1 | contig 12304 bp, 15 predicted proteins | sample sta12Can44000108_FD_125976 | JGI IMG/M metagenome (GOLD analysis project Ga0182038, IMG submission 125976) | Lab enrichment of tropical soil microbial communities from Luquillo Experimental Forest, Puerto Rico - statanox.12C.anox.44.000.108 | ecosystem: Environmental > Terrestrial > Soil >...
ATAAAAAATCGGAATTTACAGTTCCGTCCAATATTGATGTTGATATGAAAAATGCTTTCAGAAACGGTTTTAATCTACTGTTTAGTAAAGAAATTCTGTTAACTGTTAAAGGAACCTGTAAAGTAGGCAAACAGGGTATTTTTATAAATTTTCCTGTAAACTACGAGGCAAGGCATAAGCTGGATTTCTAATTAGTTTGAATTGGGGGAATATGGCATGGCTTACTTTTTTGCGGGCCACCACCATCTTCTGCACGTTTACAAATAGGCGGCAATTTCTTGTACGAATCTTCTTCAGCTTTTTCATCATCCGCATCAAAACCAGCGTTATTCATAGCAACACGTATTTCATCCGGCGTAACTCTGTCGGGATTATATTGAAACCTTATTTCGCCAATTATCAAATTAAATTTCCACTGCAAAAGACCGTTCTGCATATTAGAATAGTTGGCTTCTTTTAAATAGCCTTCCAATCTCACTTTACATTCCCAGCACTTTAAATTGGCAGATTTTATAGTAATCCATTGTGCTTTAGATGCCATCACCTGAGCATTCAGATTTGTACTTATAAAAAATATTACAACAGCAAAAATTATCTTTTTCATATTTATAAATGTATAAAGTCAAGAATTGAATAAATGGCATCGCCTGTTGTGTCACTCACTTGTACGTTCCTTTTTCATCGCAACTATTTACTTCTCCATGCAGCCGGATTTTGCCTCCACTCCTGCAACAATGCTTCCGTATCTTTCGAAACAATTCCTTTCTCAACTGCCAACTCGATCAGTGTTGAATAATTAGACAAAGAACGGAACGGAACATTTTTTGCAGCAAAAGCTTCATCGGCATGTGTAAATCCATAATTAAAAATAGAAACCATTCCATCCACTTGCACACCTGCATTGCGTAAAACATCCACCACCTGCAAACTACTTTTTCCGGTAGAAATCAGATCTTCCACAACAACCACACGTTGCCCAGCTTCATAAAAACCTTCAATCTGATTTCCTAAGCCATGCTCTTTTGGTTTTGGGCGAACATAGATATACGGCAGTTTTAATTGATCTGCTGCCATCGCCCCCCAGGCAATTCCTGCAGTAGCAACGCCTGCCAGCATTTGAGCATCCGGAAAAAATTCAAACGCCACATTGCATAACTCACTTTTAATAAAATCCCTCACATACGGAAAAGAAAGTACTTTTCTGTTATCGCAATAAATAGGGCTTTTCCATCCGCTGGCCCAGGTAAAAGGTTCGTCAGGGCTTAATTTTATAGCTTGTACTTGTAATAATTTTTCTGCAACTGCTTTTTCGTTTGTCATATTGCGAAGATAATTTTATTACACGAATTAGATCGAATTAAACGAATTGCTTACAAACATTAAATTAATCATTAAAGCAATTTGTTAGCATTAATGAAATTACTTTTGAAAAAAATTATTGCCAACCGAATTAAACGAAATATTGCTTTAGAAAATATTTATATCAATTAGCAAACAATTGCCAGGAACCTTTATTGCAATAGTTCTTATTAAAACGGTAAAACGTAATTTTAATATTTAACAGGCTTTACTGAAAAGATAATTCGTGAAATTCGTAAAAATCAGTGTAATTACTTATGAAAAAAATTATTGCAGCCGGCGGATTGGTTACCAATACAGATGAAAATATTTTAATGATATTCAGGCGTGGTAAATGGGATTTGCCAAAAGGAAAATTAGATAAAGGTGAAACCATTGAAGAATGTGCAGTTCGTGAAGTTGAAGAAGAAACAGGTTTAAAAAATATTATACTCGGAGATTTTTTACTGGTAACAGAACATCAATATTTTGATCAGTGGATCAAAGAAGATGTGCTTAAAAAATCTCATTGGTATAAAATGAACATCACAGATGAACAAAAACTTGTTCCCCAAACAGAAGAAGATATTACAGAAATTAAATGGGTTAATAAAGATGAATTAGCCAAGTGCCTTCTGAATACTTACCCCAGTATTATAGAAGTTATCAATAAATATTTAGAATAAATGGCTATTGTTTTTTCATATACTTTTTAACCGCATTTGCCACTTGCTTTGGCAAAAATAAAGATGCATCTCCGCCATTACGAATAATGTCTCTAACAATGGTAGATGCTACGGAAGTATATTTAGGCTCGCCGGTTAAAAAAATGGTTTCAATATTTCTTTCCATTGTTCTGTTAGCATCTGCAATGGTTTTTTCGTACTCAAAATCGCTCACATACCTAATGCCACGCAAAATAAATCTGGCTCCAATTTCCTTGCAATATTCAATGGTTAATCCATCATAAATCACACTTTCCACTCTTGGTTCATCTTTATAAATTTCTTTTACCCATTTCATTCTTTGTTCGGCGGTAAACATAGGGCCTTTAGAAGAGTTAACACCAATTCCAACATAAATTTTATCGAATAGCGGAAGAGCCCGGTTAATAATATCTACATGGCCAAGTGTAACGGGGTCGAATGTTCCGGGAAAAAGGCAAATACGCATATTATTTACGATTTTTGATTTACGATTTTTGACATGAATGTAATTTGCAATTCCGTACATCGTATATCTAACATCGTAAATTATTTTAGTTTTCTCTGTTTGCCAATAAATACAATACAGCCATCCTTACTGCCACGCCATTTTCCACCTGGTTTAAAATAATGGAATATGGCCCATCGGCAACATCGCTATCCAATTCAACACCACGATTAATAGGCCCGGGATGCATAATGGTGATTTCTTTTCCTAAACTTTCCAATAATCTTCTATTGATTCCGTATGCTAAATTATATTCACGCAAAGAAGAAAATAAAGGTTGGTTTTGCCTTTCTAACTGAATACGCAAGACATTAGCAACATCACACCATTGCAATGCTCTCTTTACATTATATTCAACCCTTACACCTAATGCTTCGGTAATATATTTTGGAATAAGCGTTGGCGGCCCTGCAACAACAATCTCTGCCCCCATTTTAGTAAGCAAATAAATATCACTCAATGCAACACGGCTGTGCATAATATCTCCAATAATTGCAACTTTTAATCCTTGCAGTTTCCCGAATTTTTCTTTCATTGAAAATGCATCGAGTAAAGCTTGTGTAGGATGCTCGTTAATACCATCTCCTGCATTTACCATTGCCGCAGGAATATGTTTTGCAAGAAAATGCGGCGCACCGCTGGCACTATGGCGCATTACCACCATATCTACCTTCATGCTTAAAATATTGTTTACAGTATCTAATAATGTTTCTCCTTTTGCAGCCGATGATCCGCTAACGGTAAAATTAATGGTATCTGCACTCAATCTTTTTTCTGCTAGCTCAAAAGAGATTCTGGTACGGGTAGAATTCTCGTAGAAAAGATTCAGAATAGTTACATCACGTAATGAAGGAACTTTTTTTACCGGTCTTTGTAAAACATCTTTAAATTGCTGTGCAGTAGAGAGAATGGTTTCTATATCCTCTGTTTGGAGGTCTTTAATACCAAGTAGGTGTTTGGTAGATAGTTTCATTAAAGTGCGAAGATAAAGGATTAACCAATTAAGAATCTAATAATTCTATACATTCTTTTTCATCTTTTTCTTTCCAATACACTTTTACTTTCTGAGAAATAAATGTATCAATTGCTTCTCCGCAATAATCTGGTTGAATTGGAAATTCTCTGCTGAATCTTCTGTCTATCAAAACACATAATTCTACTTTTGCCGGTCTGCCAAAATCGAGTAAAGCATCTAAAGCCGCCCTGATGGTTCTTCCCTTATACAACACATCATCAATAATAATCACATTTTTATTTTCAATGTCAAAAGGTATATCTGTTTTATTGGGTACATGCAGTTGCTTTCTCACATCATCTCTGTAAAAAGTAATATCCAATTTACCGTATTTTATTGCGGAAGGGTTAGCAATTTGTTTTAATTCATTCACAATCCTGTCGCTGAAAAAAATACCTCTGGGCTGAATACCCAGTAAAACCGTATCTTTTAAATGCAAATGATTTTCGTGAATCTGATGCGCTAAACGTTTTACGGTTAATACAATTTGCGGCCCGGTTAAAATCGTTTTCACTCAATAAATTTTTATAAAAATACGGTTTATAATTATTGAAGAATAATTTGAATTTTTAAATCTGAGATTTATTCTTGACATTTTACTTTTTACATTTCACTTTTGGCTTTTCATTTTTAGCCTTACTTTGCAGCACATGTTCTCTATACAAAAAATAACACTGTTTCAATTTAAAAATTATCTTAAAAAAGAATTTTTTTTTGATCAGAAAGTAGTGGCTGTTTGCGGAATGAACGGAAGCGGTAAAACCAATTTATTGGATGCTATTTATTTTCTTTGTTTTACCAAAAGCTATTTTAACAGGCAAGATGCACGGATAATTAACCAAGGCTCAGTTGGATTAAGGTTAGAAGGGAATTTTTTCAAGAGCGATGCGCAACACGAAATTGTTGCCGTAATAAGAGAAAATAATCGCAAAGAGTTTTTGATAGATCAATCAGAATATAAAAAATTCTCTGAACACATAGGCAAGTTTCCTTGCGTGATGATTGCACCCGATGACGTTTTCTTAATTACAGGAGCCAGTGATGAAAGGAGAAGGTTTATTGATACAATTCTTTCGCAACTTAATCCTATTTATCTGCAATATCTCATTGATTATAGTAAAATAGTACAACAACGCAACAGCTTATTAAAAGCTATTAACGAGCATCAAAAACAAGATGATTTTTTATTAGATACATTAGACGATCAATTGATAGAAAAAGGCAATTTTATATTTACCGAAAGGCAAAAATTTTTTGCAACCTTTTTACCTATTATTCAATCATCTTACCAAACCATCGCTCAAAAAACAGATGAAATAGTTTTGCTATACGAATCGCAATTACTCCATAATTCTTTTAGAACCTTATTGAACCAAAATAAACAAAGAGATATTTATTTACAGAGAACAGGTACAGGCATTCATAAAGATGAGATTGTTATTACCATGAACGAGCAACCTTTTAAAAGCATTGCATCGCAAGGCCAGAGAAAAAGCCTGTTGTTTGCTTTAAAGTTGGCAGAGTTTAAAATTTTGCAGCAACAAAAAGGGTTCTCTCCCATTCTTTTATTAGACGATGTATTTGAAAAGCTCGATGCAAAAAGAATGCATCATTTGCTGCATACTGTTTGTGTAGAAGAAGACGCTCAAGTTTTTATTACTGATACACACGCAGAACGATTATCAGAACACCTTGTTCATCTGAATATTCCGTATCAGTTAATTCAATTGGCATGAATTCTTCTTGTCAATATCTTTCAGCACTTTATCTTTGTAATATGGGGGAATATTCTTTAGGCGACGCGTTAAAAGGCTTTATCAATAAAAGCAGATTAAAGAATGGCGTTCGTGCTGTTCAGATAGGTGAAGTATGGGAACAACTTATGGGTAAAACCATTGCTAAATACACAGAAAAAATTGAAATTATTAATCATACGTTATTTATACATACCAATGTCGGGCCTCTTAAACAGGAATTGCAATATCAGAAACCCCAGATAATTGAACGTATTAACGAAGCTTTTGAAGAAAAAGTTATTAATCAGGTTATTATTCAATAACTAAATCCAGTATTGTTGCTGGCCGGCACTGTTGCTTCTTTTGATTTGTTCTTTCTCTTTCAGTTCGTCTACAGTGGCATGTAACAAATCCTGCAAACTCACAACGCCTTTAAAAGAAAAATCATTAAATACAGGTAAATAAAATGTCTTGAAAGCAAGCATTAATTCTTTGCATCTGTCTAACGATTCATCAATATTTACAACAGGAACATCGTTAGATAAAATTTCTTTCACTTTTGTTTGATGTGAATTTTTACCTGCAAGAACCACTTTCTGAGAATAATCTCTTTCGCTCATGATACCTTTATAATTACCATTATCCATTACAATAACATAACTCATGTTTTCCGTTTTCATTAAAGCCAATGCATCTATTACGTTGGCATCTCCATTAATGGTATTAAAATGTGAAGTGGATTTTGCGAGAATATCTTTTATTGTTTTCATAACGATATATTTGATGTTAGATAAGTATAAACGCTGTAAATAACCACTTTTACAAGTTACAAAATAAAAACGACAATTATCATTTCTTCATTATTTATTAACAGCAAAATCAGTATACTATTTCAAATGCAAGTTTTTGCAAATTGTTAATCGGTTACATTGCAATATTTTTGCGTGTTACATTATTTAACCTGCAAATTATTGCGTTGTTTAAAGAAGAAAAACAGTTTATTTAGTTAAAAGCACAGACATATCTTGTTCTACCAAATCTAAATCTGCAAAACTGTGCTTACCTAAAATGGTAGATTTATTTAATAAAATATAAGTTGGCTGTACTCTTGCGGCTGTTTTAATTACTGTTGCATCGGCTTTTAAAATAGTGATGTTGTGGGCAGAAAATAATTCACTTGCTTTTTCGGGCAAAGCCGTAACAATATAAAACGATAAGTGGTTTAGTTTGCAAATCGAATCCATTTTTATTACATCATCTTTCCATAACCTTAGTGGCGTGTCAAAATCTTTCAACATTACCAAAATAGCTTTTTCATTTAAAATTTCGGCAGTTGTATCGTTACCTGATAATGTATGAAGCGAAAAATCAACAATTGCAGGTTCTGCATTTCCTTTTCGTATTAATTTATCAACTCTATCAACATATTCGTACGTAGAATCAAAGTCATTCGGAAAATTATTTTTATCAAACTCAACTATTTTGCCGTTTTTTTTATACCTGAATGTAATGGCAAAACTATCTGGCAACGCATCTTTCGGCACCTGCATTTGTGTTAAAATATTATTGCCTTTTTTATAAGGCAAACAATCTACATAAGGCAAATGACGCAAAGCATATATTTGAATACCGATTGTAAAAGAAACTGTAACCAATAGAAAAACAATAGAAGCATAATTGGTTAAACTCCGTATAAAATATTTTACATTAAAGAACAATATCAAAATCATTATCAGTAACACAACATCTTTTACAAAAGTATTAATACCACTCAATGGTATACAATCGCCAAAACAACCGCATTCTTTAATTTTCCCGCTGAACAAAACATAAGCGGTTAAAAACGTAAAAAAACTAATGAGCAATAATAAAAACCAATTGAAGATTTTAATTTGCCAACCAATAATTAAAGCAACACCGGCAAGCACTTCGCAAACATTCATTGCGATGGACGCATACAAAGTAAACCCGTCTAAAAAATGCCAACCCCATGCTTCAAAAAATTCAAGCATCTTATAACTCAACCCCAAGGGGTCGTTTGCTTTTATCAATCCCGAGAAAATAAAAAGCAATCCAACTGTATATCTTAGTATGTTTATTACAACTTTCATGAGAAAAAATAAATAGAAGGTTAGTGCTTTCCTTCCTGCATCAGGATCAAAGCAAAAACAGCATAGTTTAATATATCAACATAATTGGCATCAATACCTTCGCTAATAATTGTTTTGCCATCATTAGCCAATATTTGTTTAATGCGGAGCAGTTTCACTAAAATTAAATCTGCAAAACTTTCCTGGCTCATATCACGCCAGGCTTCACCGTAATCATGGTTTTTATCCTGCATTGTTGCTTTTGCAAGAGCAACATGTTTCGCATAATTCTCATTCACCTGTTCCACAGGCAAATCTTCAACCTGCGGATTATTCAATTCCAATTGTATCAAACCAATCACCGCATAATTAATAATGCCTTTAAATTCCGATGCAATATCATCACCAACCCTTTGTGTTTTTAAATCCTGGATAGTGCGTATCCGCAAGGCTTTAATAAAAATCTGGTCTACCACAGATATTGTTCTTAACACACGCCAAGCAGTACCGTAATCTTTCGTTTTTTTTATAAAAATATCTTTACATAATTGTATTGCCTCGTCGTATTGCTTATTTGTATGTATCATTTTTTGTTACCGGCTTTTGATTAACTATTTTGCTTCTGTTGTGTCACTCACTTGTACATTCTGTTCTTTATTGGGCAAAGAAATAAAACAGTTTATAAAACATTAAACTTTTAAACTTCATAAACCACTCTTCAAACTTCTTTCCTGTTACCTTTGACAGTAACGCAAGATAAATCAAACTGCACAAATGTTTACACTCAATTGTAAAGGAAGAATGTTAATGATTAATGCCCCCGTTGTAATGGGCATCATCAATATAACCCCAGATTCGTTTTATAGCAACAGCCGCCAATTCAATGTACACGCAGCTTTGCTTAAAGCAGAACAGATGATGCACGACGGTGCAACCATCATAGATATTGGTGGGCAAAGCACCCGCCCCGGAAGTGAAAAAATTTCTGTTGAAGAAGAGTTAAATCGTGTAATTCCTGTTATTGAAAACATTCATAAAGAGTTGCCCGAAGCTTTTATTTCCATCGATACTTATTATGCAGCAGTTGCTCAAAAAACAATTGAAGCCGGAGCTGATATTGTTAACGACATCAGCAGCGGCGATATAGATGAAGCAATGATCGCAGCCGTAGCCGCTTTAAAAGTGCCTTACATCAGCATGCATATGCAAGGCAATCCCCAAAACATGCAGCAGCAAACATCATTTTATAATAATGTAACTAAAGATGTACTGGATTATTTTATTACAAAAACAGAAGAATGCAGGCTGGCTGGCATCAACGATATTATTATAGATCCGGGGTTAGGCTTTGGAAAAACCATCGAACAAAACTTTGAGTTATTGAAAAATTTATCTGCTTTTAAAATATTGCAAAAACCAATACTACTAGGGCTTTCCAGAAAATCTATGATTTACAAAACACTTAAAACAACGCCCGAAGAATCTTTAGCAGGAACCATTACACTCAATACCATCGGTTTAATAAATGGTGCAAATATTATTAGGGTACACGATGTAAAAGAAGCAAAAGAAAGTATTCAATTATTTGCAAAATACCAGGCATAAAAAATCCGTAGTTTGCTATTGTTATCAAACTACGGATTTTTATAAAATCACACCATTATTAATGATGTTGTTGTTGAGCCTGTTGTTTTAACTTATTGATCTGTTCTTGTAATGCGGGATTTGTATTAGGATCTGTTCCCGGTTGAACAGTTGCAGCAGGTGCTGGAGTTGTAACATCTGCAATTTCAATTTCAAAAACCAAGTTTGAAAAAGAAGGAATTGCAGGTGGCATTCCCTGAGCCCAATAAGCTAAGAATGCAGGAATATATAATTTTCCTTTCCCGCCTTTGCCAAACATTTTTAAACCTTCTTCCCATCCCGGAATAACACTGTGAGAACCTATAACAAGATTAAAAGGCTGTCCTTTAACACCGTTCTTAATATTAGAATCAAACTCTTTTCCATTTTCTAAACTTCCTTTATAATAAACAGAAGCTTGTTTTCCGGAATCAATTTTATTTTGACTATCACCTGCATTTTCAATTTCAACTAAAACACCGGCCGGTGTTTTTTGTGTTTTAATGCCTTTTTTGGCTACAAAGGATTCAACTGCTTTTATTTCTTTCTGTTTTTCAGTTTCAATTTCTTTCTGATAATCTGCATTTACATCCGGTTCGGTTGCAAACACTTTAATAACCTCAACTCTTCCTTTAATAACACCGCCTTTGGTAAAAATATTATTATAATCAGGAATCATTTGTAATTTCTTCAGGGTATCTATACTCATTACAAAGTCAAGTTTATCTCCCACACCCAATTTTGTAATTACTTCAGGAAAATCATGTTTTCCGCCCCTTGCAGAGTCTACCTGAATATATGCAGGAATATGATCGAAAGTTGTTTTTAAGATTGAATCTTTAGAGCCAACTTTCATTTTGTACTCTATGTTTAATTTTACAAATTGACCTTGCTTTAATTTTTCTTTACTGCTGCCTGTAATTTTATAGGCAAGTCCTGATTTTGTTTTTTCATATTGGTTACAAGAAGCTAATAAAACTGCTGCAGCCAAAATCGTGTTGATAATTTTCATTTTTAATTATTGAAGTTGTTGTTCATATTCTTTTATCACCTGATAAAATTTGTTTACTGTTTTTTCTAATGGATCGCTGCTTCTTCCTCCGGCAGCATTCAAATGTCCGCCACCTTCAAAATGAAGACGTGCAAATGTATTAACATCAAAGCCACCTTTGCTTCTAAAACTCCATTTTCTTTCCTCATCCCTGTCAATAACTATTGCAGCAAATTTAATTCCTTGTATGGTGAGTAAATAATTAACCAGCCCTTCGGTATCGCCGGTTTTTATATCAAACTTATATATATCCGCTTTCGGAATAGACATGATGGCCGTATTATATTCGTACAAAACGTCCATTCTGTTTAACAGTGCATTCCCTATAAACCGTAACCTGCTCTCTAAAAAATTGTCATAAATATTTTCGTGAATAATGGTTTGATGTAAGCCTAATTCAAGTAAATGGGCTATCATTCTGTGAACAGATGCTTTGGTAGAAGGAAAACGAAAAGAGCCGGTATCCGTCATCACTCCTGTATACAGACAAGCTGCAATATCCAAGTTAAGTTTATCTGAATTACCGGATTGAACTATAAAATCGTATATCATTTCACAAGTAGAACTTTTTCCGGTATCGCTTATTCCATAAGCAAACGCTTCTTCCTGCGGTTGTTGGTGATGGTCTATTAAAATTTTTATTGCTGCAGATTCTTCCAAAAAACTTTCCAGGTTTTTTGTTCTGTGAAGAATATTAAAATCTAAACAAAAAATCCAATCCGCACCAGCAATAATTTCTTTTGAGATTTCTTTATTTTCTTCAAAATCAATAACCATGTCGGCTCCCGGCATCCAATCTAAAAAACCGGCCCAATTGGTTGGAGAAATTACCTGAACATCATGTTCCAGATTTTTTAAAAAATGATATAGCCCTAAAGAAGATCCCATCGCATCTCCATCGGGTTTTTGGTGTGTAGTTATTACTACTTTTTTTTTCCGGCTATGTAAATGAGGATAAAATTCTATTATCGATTTCATACAATGGCGGCAAAAATAGAGTAATTCATTTGTTTAACTATCAATTTTATTAAGAGTTGAATCTATTTCGTTTTAAATCTAATCTCTCATTCCTTTAACTTTGCGGCGAAAGTAAAAAAAGATAATATGAGTAACAGAACTTTTACAATGATTAAACCTGATGCTACTGAAAAAGGCTATACAGGTGCAATTTTAGCACAAATTCTTGAAGCCGGTTTTAGTATTAAAGCTTTAAAATGGACAAAATTAACGCCAACACAAGCCGGTGAATTCTATGCCATTCATAAAGAAAGGCCTTTTTATGCTGAATTAGTTGAGTTTATGAGCAGAGGACCTATAGTTGCTGCTATTTTAGAAAAAGACAATGCGATTGCAGATTTTAGAAAATTAATTGGAGCCACCAATCCGGCAAATGCAGAGGAAGGAACTATTCGTAAAAAATATGCTGCAAATGTGGGTGAAAATGCAGTACATGGCAGTGATAGTGACGAGAATGCAGCAATTGAAGGAGATTTCTTTTTCTCCAAATTAGAAAGATTCTAATAACCTCCCCAATAATTGGCATGATTTTTTCAAATTATTGGATGGTTTTTTAAGGGTTTAGGGTTGAAAAAAGGGGTATTGATCTCAATGCCCCTTAATTTTTTAAGTATTAGTATTTCTTTTAGAAGCTTACATTTTTTAGTATCCGTAACCACGATTTCTGCCACCAAAAGCCCTTCCATTACTTTGCCCGAAAGGTAAATTATCTAACCTAAATGTTGCAGTAAACTGGAAAGAGTAAAATGCATCTTTTTTATTGGGGCTTCCCCTTCTTCTGTAAATATTATAATCGCTGCCGGCAGGGGCTCTGTACGAAAGGTCGTAAGCCAATTGAGCTATATTGTGTGCTTTATAATAAGGAGAATTTAAAAACAAATTAGGATCCACATAAGTGCTGCTGCTAATATCATCCAGATAATCGGTAAATAAAAAACGGTAGTTCAACTCTACGCCAAGAGTAACTGTTTCAGATAATTCGTAACGCAATCCCAATCCTAATGGTATATTTAATTGTGTTCTGCTATATGGTTTAGGATAACCACCGCCTTCTAAATATTGGCCTTCTGTTCCTATATCGTGCAAATAAACTTTGCCAACAGTATTGTCGTATGTATAAGGGTTAAAGTGAAATATACCCACTCCCAACATACCATAAGGAACAATATTATAAACATCCCTGTCTACAAAATCATATTCTCCTAAAAAACCTATATCCCAA
>Ga0182038_10001470_pt1 | contig 12293 bp, 8 predicted proteins | sample sta12Can44000108_FD_125976 | JGI IMG/M metagenome (GOLD analysis project Ga0182038, IMG submission 125976) | Lab enrichment of tropical soil microbial communities from Luquillo Experimental Forest, Puerto Rico - statanox.12C.anox.44.000.108 | ecosystem: Environmental > Terrestrial > Soil >...
CACCGGCGACGGGCCGGGCCGCGTCCGGATCGTCGACGATGTCGGACAGCGTGCCATCGAAGTCGTAAAACACGGCCGGGTGCCGAATGGTCCGGGCATCCAAAGCTTCCAAGGCATTGGGCAGTTCCGACATCCGACGGTCCCCCGTCCGCACGGCGACCTCACCTGGGTCGGCGACGACCGCATCCGCGCCCGAGCGCCGCAGCGCGTCGCCGTCGCCCGCCCGATCGACGGCGACGACCAAGGCGAATCCGCCGTCGCGCGCGGCCCGCACGCCGGCCGCGTCGTCGGCGAGGACGGCGCATCGCCCCGGGCGAACCGACAGCTCGTCTGCCGCCGCACGCAGGGCGTCGCGGACGTTTCCGCCCGACGAGAAGACGCCGGTCTCGACGCCGGCTTCCCGCAGTTGCCGGTGCAACGCCTGCGCGGAATCCAACGAGGCGGCGAACAGCACCGCGTCATGGTGGCGCGGGTCGATGGTGACCGGCTCCAACTTGCGCACGACCAACCTTCTCACGGTGCCGGGCGCCGCCGGAGGCAGGTCGAGCCGGGTCAGTGACGGGGTGGTTTCGGCGCGCAGGGCCGCGGTCGTTGTGCGTTGCGCGCACCTGCGCGGGTCGCGCGCTTGCGTCGGTGCTCCTTGCCGAACAGCAACACGGAATCCTGGCTGAGCGCCACCAGTCGCGCCATCCCCAATTCAATGCCGGCGGTCAACTGCTTGACGTCGGCCGCGGCGTCGTATTCGGCGGTGATGCCGAACACGACCTCGTCGGCGTAACTGAGCACCGCGACGCCGCTGCTCAGCCGCGAGGCCGTCGGGGGGATCGGCAGCAAGCGCTTTATCGTCTGACCCATCAGCCGCAGCTGGTGGCGAGGGCCGGGCGCGTTGGTCGCCAGCGTGACGATGCCGCGTTGCGGGAGGCGCTCCAGCAGTTGTATTGCATTGGTGCGCAGGATTTTTGGCAGACAGTTGAGCCACAACTCCACGAGGCCGGGGAATTGCGACTCGTCGGCTTGCTTGACTTTCCACCGGTTGTGCACGGTCCGCAATAGCTGGACCGGGTCGGCGTGCTCGACGGGCAGATACGGCAGCAAGGCCGAACGCACCGGCATCGGTATCAGGGCGCGCAGTGAGTCCGCCCGGGGTTCTTCGCCGCGGCGCAGGAGAACCGTCCGGAAGCCCTCGGTAATGGCCGCGAGCGCAACGTCGTTGACGGTCACGTCGAATCTGCGGCACACGGTGTCGACGTCGGCGATCGGGACTCGCACGGTGCCGTACCGCCGCTTGGTGGTGACCGAGGGGATCGAGGGAACCGGCACGGGCCACATGGCCCCGACCAGGGTGCCGGTGACGGTGCTGGCCAGCGCCGTGGCGCGCCCCACGGCGTCGGCCCAGCCGCGCCTCCCGGCGTTCGTCGGCGAAACCTGTTCGGCGCCTGCGTGGTTGGCGAATGCGTCGCTGTCGGCGTCGTCACAGAGCCTGGTGAGCAGGTGGGCGGCCGAGTTGCCGTCGGCCAGGCCGTGGTGGATCTTCATCAAGATCGCCCACCGGTTGCCTTTCAGGCCCTCGATGACCCAGCACTCCCACGGTGGACGGTCCAGGTCGAGCGGACGCTCGAGAGCATGCGCGATGGCCCGCGACAGTTCGGCGTCATCGCCCGGGCCCGAAATCGCCATTCGGCGCACATGATGCGTGAGGTCGAACTCGGAGCAGTCGATCCACTTGAACGTCTGCGTCCGCAGCAACTGGGTGCATCGCGGAATCGACTCGATTCGTTCTGCCAGCAACTCTTTCAGCAGTCCGTCATCGGGGGCAGCGCCGTCGACGATGGCGACCGCGCCGATCGCCATGCTTGCGTGCTGATCTGGACCTTGAGCCTTGCGGACAGCCCTATCCAGTGTCTTCGGTTGCGCCATGCTCCGTCCCCGCGTCGTTTCTGCGCCTGTACCAGTATCTGCGCGGCGCCTCGGCGACGGTAGACCCGCAACGTTAAGAACGTTTTAACAACATCGCTTAAATTTCGAACATACATTCGAGTACACTGCGGAATATGGGCTGGTTCAACGGGCCGCCGAGCTGGGCGGAAATGGAGCGGGTGCTCGACGGCAAGCCGCGCCATGCCGGTGCCCCGGCGGCCGCGGAGCTCGAAGATGACGGCCCCCTGTCGCGCAAGCGTGGGACCTATCAGCCGCCAGGTGACGCCCGGATGTCCCGCTCGTCCGTCGCTCATTCCGTTCCCTATGCCGAGTTGCACGCGCATTCTGCGTTCAGCTTTCTCGACGGGGCCGGCACTCCGGAGGAGCTGGTCGAGGAGGCCGCCCGGCTGGGTTTGCGCGCCCTGGCACTGACCGACCACGACGGCCTGTACGGGGCGGTGCGGTTCGCCGAAGCGGCCGTCGAACTCGACCTGCGCACCGTTTTCGGCGCCGAACTGTCGCTGGGATCCGGTGCCCGCACCGAGCAGCCCGATCCGCCCGGCCCGCACCTGCTGGTGCTTGCCCGAGGACCGGAAGGTTACCGACGGCTGTCTCGGCAGCTGGCCTCGGCGCATCTGGCCGGCGGGGAGAAGGGCAAGCCGAGCTACGACATCGACGCGCTGACCGAGGCCGCCGGTGGGCACTGGCACATCCTGACCGGGTGTCGGAAAGGTAGTGTGCGCCAAGCGCTTTCCGACGGCGGTCCGGAAGCTGCGGAACGGGCGCTGGCCGACTTGGTGGACCGGTTCTCCCGCGACCGGGTCAGCATCGAGCTGACCCATCATGGTCACCCGCTCGACGACGAACGCAACGCGGCGCTGGCCGGGCTGGCGCCGCGCTTCGGCGTCGACGTCATCGCCACCACCGGGGCGCATTTCGCCCATCCGTCGCGTGGCCGGCTGGCCATGGCGATGGGCGCCATCCGGGCCCGGCAGTCCCTGGATTCCGCCGCAGGGTGGCTGGCTCCGCTGGGTGGCTCGCACCTGCGGTCCGGCGACGAGATGGCCCGGCTGTTCGCCCAGCGGCCGGAAGTGGTGACCGCCGCCGCCGGGCTCGGCGAGCAGTGCGCGTTCGGGTTGGCGCTCATCGCGCCGAAGTTGCCACCGTTCGACGTGCCCGACGGGCACACCGAGGACAGCTGGTTGCGGCAGTTGGTGATGGTCGGAGCGCGCGATCGCTACGGATCGCCAAAGCAATCGGGGAGCGCGCGCAAAGCTTATTCCCAGATCGAGCATGAGCTGAAAGTCATTGCACACCTGACATTTCCGGGTTACTTCCTGGTGGTGCACGATATCGCCCGGTTCTGCCGGGAGAACAACATCCTGTGCCAGGGCAGGGGATCGGCGGCCAATTCCGCGGTCTGTTATGCCCTCGGCGTCACCGCGGTCGATCCGGTGGCCAACGAGCTGTTGTTCGAACGCTTCTTGTCGCCGGCCCGCGACGGGCCGCCCGACATCGACATGGACATCGAGTCGGACCAGCGCGAGAAGGTTATCCAGTACGTCTACGAGAAATACGGCCGTGACTACGCCGCCCAGGTCGCCAACGTCATCACCTACCGGGGGCGGATCGCGGTGCGCGACATGGCCCGCGCCCTGGGCTTCTCGCAGGGGCAGCAGGACGCGTGGAGCAAGCAGATCAGCCACTGGAACGGGCTGGCCGACTCGCCGGACATAGAGGGCATTCCTGAGCAGGTGATCGACCTGGCGACCCAGATCCGGAACCTGCCGCGGCACATGGGCATCCATTCCGGTGGCATGGTGATCTGCGACCGCCCGATCGCCGACGTGTGCCCGGTGGAGTGGGCGCGGATGGAGAATCGCAGCGTCCTGCAATGGGACAAAGACGACTGTGCGGCAATCGGTTTGGTGAAGTTCGACCTGCTCGGGCTGGGCATGCTCTCGGCGCTGCACTATGCCATCGACCTGGTTGCCGAGCACAAGGGGATCGAGGTGGATCTGGCCAGGCTCGACCTCTCCGAGCCGGCGGTGTACGAGATGCTGCAGCGCGCCGATTCCGTCGGCGTGTTCCAGGTGGAGTCGCGCGCGCAGATGGCCACCCTGCCCAGGCTCAAGCCGCGGATCTTCTACGACCTGGTGGTGGAGGTCGCATTGATCCGTCCGGGGCCCATCCAGGGCGGGTCGGTGCACCCGTACATCCGGCGGCGCAACGGCATCGACCCGGTGGTCTACGACCACCCGTCCATGGAATCGGCGTTGCGAAAGACGCTGGGAGTGCCGCTCTTTCAGGAACAGCTGATGCAGCTTGCGGTCGACTGCGCCGGCTTTTCCGCCGCCGAGGCCGATCAGCTCCGGCGCGCCATGGGCTCCAAGCGTTCGACCGAACGCATGCAACGGCTGCGCGGTCGGTTCTACGAGGGCATGCGCGCGCTGCACGGCGCCACCGACGAGGTGATCGACCGAACTTACGAAAAGCTGGAAGCCTTCGCCAATTTCGGCTTTCCCGAAAGCCATGCGCTGTCCTTCGCGTCGCTGGTGTTCTACTCGTCGTGGTTCAAGCTGCATCACCCGGCGGCGTTCTGCGCGGCGCTGCTGCGCGCGCAGCCGATGGGTTTCTATTCGCCGCAGTCGTTGGTGGCCGATGCGCGCCGGCACGGCGTGACGGTGCACGGCCCGGACGTCAACGCCAGCCTGGCGCACGCCACTCTCGAGAACGCCGGAACGGAGGTCCGCCTGGGGTTGGGCGCCGTCCGCCATATCGGCGACGATTTTGCCGAGCAGCTGGTCGAGGAGCGAAAAACCAACGGCCCGTTCACCTCTCTGCTGGACCTGACATCCCGGGTGCAGCTCTCCGTGCCGCAGACCGAGGCGCTGGCCACGGCCGGGGCGCTGGGCTGCTTCGGCATGTCACGGCGGGAGGGGCTGTGGGCGGCCGGGGCGGCCGCCACCCAACGTCCGGACCGGCTACCCGGTGTGGGCTCGTCGTCGCGCATCCCGGCGTTGCCGGGAATGAGTGAGCTCGAGCTGGCCGCCGCCGACGTGTGGGCCACCGGCATCTCCCCGGACAGTTATCCCACGCAGTTCCTGCGGGAAGACCTGGACGCGATGGGCGTAGTGCCCGCCGAGAAGCTGCTGAGCGTGCCCGACGGCGACCGTGTGCTGATCGCCGGTGCGGTGACGCATCGGCAACGGCCCGGGACGGCGCAGGGGGTGACGTTTCTCAACCTCGAGGACGAGACGGGGATGGTCAACGTGCTCTGCACGCCGGGGGTGTGGACGCGGCACCGCAAGCTGGCCAACACGGCGCGGGCACTGCTGATCCGCGGTCAGGTCCAAAACGCCAGCGGCGCGGTCACTGTGGTGGCCGAGCGGTTGGGCAGCATCTCCTTGGCGGTCGGCTCGAAATCCCGCGACTTCCGGTGACAAATCCCGTCGCGAACCTGCGCAGAATGCCGGCAATTCTCGACGCGTCGCGTACAAACACCCAATGCCACGCTGAAGTGGTTGTCGGGGAAACGCACTCCTTTGCGCATTCGGTTGTTGAACGATTCGATATGGCCGTTGACCCACGGGCGACCCGGTGGACGTAGACAAAGTCGGTCTTGTTCTCGCAGAACTTTTGCAGCGCGTCAGAAATCAATCGGAGGGACCAAGGACACCCCGGGCCGCTTCCGCGCCGATCGGGTCTTGACCTGCAGGCTCGCTTGGAATTGGCTGTATTGATTCACTGTTTTAAGGGAGTCGAAATGAAATTCAAGTTTGCTCGCCATGGCGCCGCGATATTGGGTTGTGCTGCGGCGCTTGGTCTTTCTACTACGGCTGCCAGCGCTGATCCGGACCCGCACCAGCCGGACATGACGAAGGGCTACTGTCCGGGTGGTCGATGGGGTTACGGCAATTTGGCCGTGTGCGACGGCGAAAAGTACCCCGACGGGTCGTTTTGGCACCAGTGGATGAAAACCTGGATAGTCGGCCCCCAATTTTATTACGACTGCGTCGGCGGCGACGAACCTCTCCCGGGGCCGCCACCGCCTGGTGGTTGCGGCGGGGCGATTCCGCCCGGGCAGCCGGCCCCGCCCGCAACCTGACCTCGGCGGGCCGCGGCACCGGTTGCCCCGGTTTGGCGACGGTGGTCAGCCACCCGCAGTGGTCGCTGTCGGCCTGCTGGAAACCTCTTGTGTCAGTTCGACGCTCATGACGTAACGGTAGTCTGGACACAATGACCCTCAACCTGTCCGTCGATGAAGTCCTCACCACCACCCGCTCGGTCCGCAAACGCCTCGACTTCGACAAGCCGGTCAGCCACGACGTGCTGATGGAATGCCTGGAGCTGGCGCTGCAGGCGCCGACCGGCTCCAACTCGCAGGGCTGGCAATGGGTGTTCGTCGGGGACGCCGAGAAGAAGAAGGCGATCGGCGACATTTACCTGTCCAACGCCCGGGCCTACCTCAGCGCGCCCGGAGCCGAATACCCCGAGGGCGACACTCGCGGTGAGCGCATGGGTCTGGTCCGCGACTCCGCGACCTATCTCGCCGAGCACATGCACGAGGCGCCGGTCTTGATGATCCCGTGCATCGAAGGACGAGACGACCAGACGCCGTTGGGCGCCGTGTCGTTCTGGGCGTCGCTGTTCCCGGCGGTCTGGAGTTTCTGTCTGGCGCTGCGCTCCCGCGGACTGGGCTCCTGCTGGACGACATTGCACCTGCTCGGCGACGGCGAGCGCAAGGCCGCCGACGTCCTCGGCATTCCCTACGACAAGTACAGCCAGGGCGGCCTGTTCCCGATCGCCCACACCAAAGGCACCGACTTCCGGCCCGCCAATCGGCTGCCCGCCGAGAGCCTGACGCACTGGAACAGCTGGTAACTACACGGACCCGGGGTAGCCGTGCTGGCGCCAGGCCTCGTAGACGGCGATCGCCGCCGCATTGGAGAGGTTGAGCGAGCGCCGGCCCGCCAGCATGGGGATCCGCACCTGATGAGTGATGTGCGGGTCGGCCAGCGTCGCCGCGTCCAGCCCGTCGGGTTCCGGCCCGAACATCAATACATCCCCGGCCCGGTAGTCGATGTCGGCAAAAGACGTGGTCGCGTGCGCGGTGAAGGCGACCACACGCGCCGGCAACAGCGCATCCCACGCCGCCCGAAGCGACGCATGGACGGTGACCGACGCCAGGTCGTGATAGTCCAGGCCGGCCCGCCGGAGCTTGGGTTCGGACAAGTCGAAGCCCAGCGGCTCGACCAAATGCAACTCGGCGCCGGTGGCGGCCGCCGTCCGGATGGCATTGCCCGTGTTGGGTGCAATCCGCGGGGTGACGAACATCAGCTTGAACACAACGCAAAAGCCTCCCGGTGTGCGGGTCCCTGGAAGGTTACGTGGCCGCGTGCACAGCAGCCCAACTCAAAGGACGCGCCGGCCCGCCCTCCGTGGTCCACGATCTTCAGCGGCCCGGCACAGTGCGGCGGCCTCTGATCAGACGTCACGTCGTTTGCCAGATCCGCGCGCGGGTGTACGGCCCACCTTGGAGGGTTCTGCGCACTCAGTAGCGATTGTGGAGACCTGGGCCGCGGGCTGTCATACTCGTCGGATTGCCAGCAGTTTTTGCCCGCGCCCTGCTGCGCGGGGCGGGTGGGATAAAGCAGGAAGTTTCATGAGCCTCTCGTTTCTTCGAGCGCTGAGAATCAGCGCGGCGGCCGGTCGCGCGGCCGCAAGCACGTGACCATGTTCACCCGCCCGGCCAAGCCGGTCGAGGCGGCCCGACCCGAATCGACTCAGGCCGCCGCTGCGGGAGCGGCGCCGGTCAAACGCCCGCCGGCCTGGTCGCCGAGTAACTGGCCGGTCCGCTACAAGGTTCTGGCAATTGTGCTGGTACCGCTGGTTTTGGCGACGGCTTTCGGCGCATTGCGCGTCAAGGTTACGATGGCCAACTCCGGCGACCTGAAGCTCGCCGCCGCCCGCGCCGACGTCGTACCGGCGATCACCAAATACATGTCGGCATTGGACGTCGCACTGCTGGCGAGCTCCAACGGACGCGACGTCGAAGGGGCCAAGACAAACTACGCGGCGCGCAAGTATGAGCTGCAGTCGCGACTGGCCGACACCGACGTGACCCCCGACGTCCGATCGGGAGTGAGCACGCTGCTCAACGGCGGTCAGGGGCTGCTGGACAAGGTTGGAGACAACAGCATCGGTTTGCGGGACCGGGTCACCACCTACGCTCCGATCCTGTTGACGGCCGAGGACGTCATCAACGCCTCGGTGCGCGTCGACGACGAGCGGATCCGCGCCGAGGCGCAGGGCTTGAGCCGAGCGGTCGGCGCCCGCGGGCAGATGACGATGCAGGAGATCCTGGTGACCCGCGGCGCCGACCTTCCCGAACCGCAGTTGCGGACCTCGATGATCACCCTGGCCGGCACCGAACCGTCGACGCTGTTCGGAATGAGCGAGGTGCTCGGTGCCGGATCGCCCGAAGCGAAGACGCTGCAGCAGCAAATGGTGACCCGGATGGCGATCATGTCGGATCCGTCCAGCGTGCTCGTGGACAACACCGAGCTGCTGCGCTCCATTCAGACGACCGACGAAATCGCCGAACAGGTCATCCGGGACGCCACCGCGTCGGTGACGAAGTCGGTGCACGCCGAGGCCGCAGAACGGCGCGACGCCGCGATCCTCGACGCCGCCCTGGTGCTGGGCGCCATCGTGGTCGCGCTGGGCATCGTGTTGCTGGTCGCGCGCGCGCTGGTGCGCCCGCTGCGCGTCCTGCGCGACGGCGCGCTCAAGGTCGCCCACACCGACCTCGAGGAGGAGGTGGCCCGCGTCAAAGCCGGTGGCCCCGAGCCGATCCCGCAGCCGCTGCCGGTCTACACCACCGAGGAGATCGGGCAGGTTGCCCACGCGGTCGACGAACTGCACACGCAGGCGCTGCTGCTGGCCGGTGACGAGGCACGGTTGCGATTGCTGGTCAACGACATGTTCGAGACCATGTCGCGGCGTAACCGTTCACTGGTCGACCAGCAGCTGGCGCTGATCGACCGGTTGGAGCGCAACGAGGAAGATCCCGAACGCCTGGACAGCCTCTTCCGGCTGGATCACCTGGCCGCCCGGCTGCGCCGCAACAGCGCCAACCTGCTGGTGCTGGCCGGCGCGCAGCTGGCGCGTGACCAGCGGGAGCCGGTGCCACTGGCGACGGTGATCAACGCCGCGGTGTCCGAGGTTGAGGACTACCGCCGGGTCGAGGTCACCGGCCTGCCCGACTGCATGCTGATCGGCGCGGCGGCGGGCGGCGTCATTCATATGTTCGCCGAACTGATCGACAACGCTCTGCGCTACTCGCCCCCGACGACATCCGTTCAGGTCTCCGCGACACGTGGCGGCGACCGCGGCGTTGTGCTGCGCATCTCCGACTCCGGCCTGGGCATGAACGACGCCGATCGTCGCATGGCCAACACGCGGCTGCACGCCGGCGGCGAGGTCACCCCCGATAATGCCCGCCACATGGGTCTCTACGTGGTGGGCCGGATTGCCGCCCGGCACGGCATCCGGGTGGGGCTGCGCGGCCCGGGGGCCAGCGAAGCGGGCTCCGGGACGACCGCCGAGATCTACCTACCGCCGACGGTGCTCGAGGGCACCGCAAGCCCGGCAGTGGCCGGGTCGGCAGAGCCGCGAAGCGGCCGGGTGCGGGCGGTCTCGTCGCCAAGCGCCAAACTCGCCAGTGCGATCACCCCGGCAGGGCCTGCCGCCGCGGTCGGCGGACGGCACGCCGTCCCGGGGTCGGCGGACCAGAACGGTTCCGAAAAGTCGGGGCCTTCGGTCACGCTGTTGCCGCGGCGCAACCCGGGCTCTAGCGGCATCACCGACGTTCCCGCCCCGCCCGCGCAGCAGCAGCCCCAGCGACACCGGCGCGAGCTCGCCACCCCCTGGTGGGAGAACGGGCAACAGACCAAAGAATCGCCGGAGCCACAGCCGGTGCGGGAACAAACCCCGGCGGCGTCGGACACGTCGGCGTTCTTCGCCGCGCGGTCGCCAAGCGGCCCCAGTCGGCCGGAAACCCCCCCTGCCGAGCCCGTGCCGATCCCGTCGATCCCCGAAGGCCCGACGGCCCCGGCCGATGATGACGTCATCTACCGGCGGATGCTCTCGGAGATGCTGGGCGATCCGTACGACCTGGTAAACAGCCCCGACCTGGATTGGCAATCGGTGTGGGACCGCGGCTGGTCGTTGGCGGCCGCGGCCGAGGACAAGCCCGTCGAGTCGCACACCGCCGAGCACGGGCTGCCGGTGCGCACGCCCGGCGCCCGGCTGGTGCCCGGCGCCGCCAACGGGACGGGCCTCGACGAAGACGGCCAGCCCGACCCGGATAACGACGGAGACCGAGGATCCCTCGTCGGGTCCAACGCCGTCGTCGCGCGCGACCCCGAGGCGGTTCGCGCCTCCTTCAGTAACCATTTCGGCGGCGTGCGCTCCGCGCGGTCGCACGCCCGCGACGCGAGTGAAGGATCTGATCAGCAATGACGTCACCCGGCAACTCGCTGGACTGGCTGGTGACGAAGTTCGCCCGCGAGGTCCCCGGCGTTGCGCACGCCTTGCTGGTGTCCGTCGACGGGCTGCCTGTCGCCGCCAGCGAGCATCTCCCGCGCGAACGGGCCGACCAGTTGGCCGCGGTCGCCTCCGGGTTGGCCAGCCTCGCGACCGGCGCCGCGCAGCTGTTCGAGGGCGGCCAGGTACTGCAGTCGGTGGTTGAGATGCAGAACGGGTACCTTCTGCTGATGCGTGTCGGCGACGGCTCGCATCTGGCCACGCTGGCCGTGACGTCCTGCGATATCGGTCAGATCGGCTACGAGATGGCCATCCTTGTCGAACGGGTCGGCGGCGTGGTGCAGTCCACCCGCCGGTCCACCGTCTCGTGAGCCGCGATGGACAAACGTGAGCCCTGGCCAACCTCACGTGAGGCGAACCTGGTCCGCCCGTACACCCTGACTGCGGGACGTACCGAAACCAGCGTCGACCTTCCCCTGGAAGCGCCGATAGAGACGCTGCCCGCCGGCCAGGCTCACCGGTGGCCACCTGACGATGCGAGAGGCAAGATCATCCAACTGTGCGCGAACAGCCCATCGGTCGCGGAAATCTCGGCCCGCCTGGATTTACCGCTCGGTGTCGCGCGCGTCCTGGTCGGTGATCTGGTGCTGTCCGGTTACCTTCGGGTGCATAGAACTTTGACCGAGCGTTCCACCCGCGATGAGCGCCACGAACTCATAGGAAGGACGCTGCGTGGCCTTAAGGCACTCTGAGGCGCACTCTGTCAGCGCCCACGCTTCGACGAAGATCGTCATCGCGGGCGGGTTCGGCGTCGGGAAGACCACGTTCGTCGGGGCTGTCTCGGAAATCATGCCGTTGCGCACCGAGGCGATGCTCACCGACGCCTCCACCAACGTCGACTTGCTCGAGGCCACCCCGGACAAGCGGACCACCACCGTCGCGATGGACTTCGGCCGGATCACCCTGGACGAGGACCTGGTGCTCTACCTGTTCGGTACCCCGGGCCAGCGCCGGTTCTGGTTCATGTGGGACGACCTGGTACGCGGCGCCATCGGTGCGATCGTCCTGGTTGACTGCCGGCGCCTGGAGGACAGCTTTGCCGCGGTCGACTTCTTCGAGCACCGCAACCTGCCGTTTCTCATCGCCGTCAACGAGTTCGACGGCGCACCGCGCTATCCCGAGCGGGAGGTGCGCGAAGCGCTGACCCTGCCCCGACACATCCCGGTGATCACGATCGACGCCAGGGATCGCAGGTCGGCGACGGACGCGCTGATCGCGCTCAGCGAATACGCACTGCACAGCCTCGCGACGTATTCGGTTGGCCGCTAACCGCTTTGGACCCCTGGATCGATTGCCACTTTGTAGGCAGGGATTTTCGCGACGAAGACCTCAGCCGGTTGCGCACCGAGCGGGCGGTGTTCAGCGAATGTAACTTCAGCGGCGTCAACCTGTCCGAGACGCAACACCTCGGATCGGCGTTTCGCAACTGCACGTTCGAGCGAACATTGCTGTGGCACAGTGCATTTCACCAATGCAGCATGCTGGGCTCGGTGTTTGTGCAATGCCGGATGCGGCCGATAACGTTCGACGAGGTGGATTTCACGCTGTCGGTGCTCGGCGGCAACGATCTTCGCGGCGTCGACTTGGGTGGCTGTCGGCTGAGGGAGACCAGCCTGGTGGAGACCGACCTGCGCAAGGCCGTGTTGCGCGGCGCCGACCTCACCGGCGCCCGGACCACCGGCACCCGGCTCGATGACGCCGATCTGCGCGGAGCGACCGTGGACCCCTCCCTGTGGAGAACCGCCTCGCTGTCGGGTGCCCGCGTG
>Ga0182038_10001471_pt1 | contig 12291 bp, 7 predicted proteins | sample sta12Can44000108_FD_125976 | JGI IMG/M metagenome (GOLD analysis project Ga0182038, IMG submission 125976) | Lab enrichment of tropical soil microbial communities from Luquillo Experimental Forest, Puerto Rico - statanox.12C.anox.44.000.108 | ecosystem: Environmental > Terrestrial > Soil >...
AGTTTCCTTCAAGCATCCAGATAATCGAACTGCATGAGCGCATTGCACGCCATCGGCTCCACGTGCCGGCCCAGCCGACGAGGGCCATGCGGGTCGTCGCGATGCTGAAGGTAGTCGCGAAGCTGAGTTGCCACCGTACCGCGCGTACTACCCTGGAGCGGCCCTTCAACTCGAGCAAGTACCTTCGGCCGCAGTTCAGCAGATCAGCCAAGTCCGCACGTGCGCTCGCATTGCCGACGTATTCACGCGCTCGCCAAAATCAGTTTTTGCGCCATTGTGGCGTGGTAAGCTCGCCGAGTGGCGAGGAGTACAAAGCGACGCCATTCGACGAATAAGGAGCAGAACGCCGTTGGAGCGTGTCAGTTGTGCGGCGCCAAGGTCGAGCGCGCACGCGCCGCGCTGCACTGCGCCGAATGCGCATGCGCCCACGACGTGTCGACCGGCGGACTGCAGCAGATCGTTCAGCTCAGGGCGACGTCGCCCGGACTGCCGTCGTACTGGATCGACTTCGAGGCGAAAGCCGACGCCAAGCTCGAAGCGATTGACGCCTTTCTCCGGCGTGTCTGGCTCGAATGCTGCGGCCATTTGAGCGTGTTTCGAATCGGCAAAGTGGACTATTTCTCACGAGGCTACGAGTTTGGTCTCGTCGGTGCGTTCGGCGCGAGCGGCACAGAATGCGGCATGAATATCAAACTGCGAGATGCGCTTCGCAGCAGCCGGTTCGAGTACGAATACGATTTCGGATCGACGACTGCGCTCGAGCTCGAAGTGACAGGCGAGCGCTCGGGACGGATCGGTAGACCGGCCGTTCGGCTGCTCGCGCGAAATTCAGCTCCCGTGTTCCCGTGCGCCACATGCGGCGCACCCGCGACTCTGATCTGCCCCTACTGCATTCATGAGGGGACGGGTGCGTTCACCTGTCACGCGCACCGTGACCAACACCGATGTGGCGAAGAGGAAGCGTTCCTGCCGGTCGTCAACTCGCCCCGATTGGGAGTCTGCGCTTACGTGGGCTGACCTGGTCGGCTGAGGTTGGTGGACTAGACGGGAGTCGAACCCTATGAGCGCGTTTTCTTGAATTGGTGATGGCGCGCGACTTTTTGGTCTAAGGGTTTGATTCCGCGGCCGACCGATGACTCGGTCGACGGCGCTCCGCGGAACGCTGCTCACCTTGTCGACCATCACCCTGTGACGTCACCACGAGACCGGTGCGGTCGCCAGGCGGCAACGCGACACGAAACAGCGGCGCATCCACGCAGTCGGACGTAATGGGACAGACAGTGATGCTCGCGTGCGTCGCATTGAACGCATCTGATTGCACCACCACGGCGGGCCTGGGTTTGCCCGTGTAGCGACACGGGCCAGGCTAATCGGTCCCGAGACGGACGCAATCGAACCAGATCATGGTGTGGCTGAAGCGCCCCATCCGGTTGCTGTGTTATCGGAGTCTGCCCACGTTATTCCGTGCGCCGGGCACAAACGTTGGGGGGTTCTCGCGTTCCCTCGCGCCAAATGCGGTGGCACGGCGCCTGCTTCGCGGCCCGCATGCCTCGCATCCTCTGGATTGCGGCGGTCCTCGCGGCGGCGTCGGCGACAGCCCTCGCGCAGGACCTGCCGATCACATCGGCGCCGCCGAACATCATCGTTCCCAACTACAACGGCGTGCCGACCGGTCCGCTCGGCGGCCTCGAGGGTAGCGCCTACGTCGCGCGCGCGACGGACACCTCCGCACCGTGGTTCAACCCGGCCGGACTCACGAGAGCCGGGACGCAAATATCCGGCAGCGCCGGGACCTATAAGGTCACGACGGTGTCACCCCAGTTCCTCGCGACCAACGGCGGCTCGACGCAGCAGGTGCCGAATCTCGTTGGCGCGACGGCAAAGCTCGGCAAGTTCACCGTCGGCTTCACGCTGCTGACCACGATTTCCTGGGCGCAGGGAACGGACACCGACGAGGTCTTCACGAACGAGGACAGCAACGCCGAGCGTTTCGCGTTCTCCGCCGATTCAGCAATGAACCAGCGCGTCTCCGCGGGGGCGATCGGCTACGACATCGGGAAGAAATGGCGCCTCGGTGCCGGGCTCGCGATCGTGCAGACCAGCGTTAGGAGCGCGCAAATCATCAGCGATCGCATCAAATACCCGCAGACGATCGAGACGCTGCTGATTTCGTCGCGAACCGGAGGCTCGAGCGATTCGATCCGCGCGATCGTCGGCGTGCAATTCGAACCCACTCCCGCCGTCCAAATAGGAGGCGTGATCCGTACGACCGGACTCCAGTACGGCCGCAGCGGCTCGGTGACGCTGGACAGCACGCTCGACGGGACCGTGCAGTCGATTGGCGCATCAATCTTCAACCCGGAAGCCCAGTTCGACTTCAAGCTGCCCTTCGAGAGCGCCGCCGGCGTCGCGCTCGTCGGCAAGCGGGCGCAGGTCGAGTTCGACGTTCAGGGATACTCGTCGATTCCGGCCTACCCGATGCTGACACCGACACAGCCGCTGACGATCTACAACGATCCGGGCAACGGGGCCGCGCCGGTGACGACTCAACGGACGCTTCCGCCGATCATCATGGCGTCCAAGGCCGTTACGAACTTCTCGGTGGGTGGCCACGTGCAGCTGCTGGAATCCCGCCCGCTCACGGTGCATGCCGGCGTGTCGACCGACCATACGCCGGTGGCGCCCGAAGATCAGGTGTTCGACGAAGTGGACTTCGTGGTGTGGACGGCGGGTGTCAGCGGCAGCGTCGGCAGGCTGTCGTTCGCGCTCGGCGCAAACTACCGCAAAGGCACGTCCGAAAACGTCATTCTGCACAATCTGCTCACCGAACCGATTCAGACGTCCATCTCGGTGAAAACAGTCGGATTCACGTATTCCATCAACTACAAGTTCTGACGTCCGCGCCGATGATAATGGGCGGTAGCGTGGCCTCGCTCTTCTTCGTTACGGTCGATACATGAGCACCTCGATGCTCCGCCGCACGTTCTTGGGTCGCTTCTCTCGTGCCAGATTCATCGCGTAGGCCTTGGTGGCGACGCTCACCGCGATGGCGAGTGAGATCTTTCTGATCTCTTTCAAAGGCGGATAGAGCGAGCCCTGGTCGAGATCGTTCCGTCGGACAAGGCCTGCGAGCGTACGGGCGGCAGCCAGGAACAGCTCGTCAGGCAGCGTGCGAGCACGGCACGCCACCGCGCCAAGGCCGATGCCCGGGAACACATACGCGTTGTTCCCCTGTGCCGGCCGGAGCGTCCGCCCCTCGTAGAGCTCCGGCCCGAAGGGGCTGCCGCTCGCGAAGATCGCCCTCCCGCTGCTCCAGGAGTACGCCTGTTCCGCAGTGCACTCGGCCTGTGACGTGGGGTTCGAGAGCGCGAAGATGACGGGCCGATGATTGATCTTGCTCATCCGCTCGATGACCGGCCGGGTGAAGGTCCCCGGAGCGCCTGTGGCGCCGATCAAGACATGCGGGCGGATGGCATCGATCGCCTCGACGAACCCCAAAGGCTTGACGTCGTGCGCGTATGGAAGGTTGTGCTCCATCAGGTCCGCCCGCGCCTTGACCACCAGGCCGTTCGCATCCACGAACCAGAGATGCCGTCGGGCCTCCTCGAGACTGACCCCTTCGTCCACAAAGGCCGTGGTCATCAGGTCTGCAATTCCAGTGCTGGCCGAGCCGGCACCCAGGAACATGATCTGCAGATCCTTGAACGGCAGGCCGGTAATCCGTGTGGAGGAGTACACGCCCGCCAGGGCGACTGCCGCCGTCCCCTGGATGTCGTCGTTGAAACAGAGGACGCGCGGCCTGTACTTCTTCAGGAGCGCGTACGCGTTGGGGGTCAGGAAATCCTCGAACTGGATCAGCGCATCGGGATATCGTGACTGTACCGCGGCCGCGAACTCATCGACGAGATCGAAATAGGCCTTCCCCTCCAGCCGCTTCCGGCGATACCCGAGATACAGCACGTCGGTCCGAAGATCCTCGTTGTTCGTCCCGACGTCGAGTGCCACCGGTAGGCATAGCTCCGGATCGATACCAGCGCACGCGGTGTAAAGCGCCAGCTTCCCTATTGGGATCCCCATGCCGTTGGCGCCCAGATCCCCAAGGCCGAGAATCCGCTGGCCATCGGTGACAACGATCACGCGGATGTCTTTCCGGGGCCAGTTGCCCAGGATGCGGCGCATCTCTCCACGATCGTCCGGGGTGATGAAGAAGCCCTTTGGCTCCCTGGCGATGTGGGAGAACTCCTTGCAGGCCTCGCCGACCGTCGGGGTGTAGATGAGCGGCAGGATCCGGTCGACATGGTCGATGACCGTCTGATAGAACAGTCGCTCGTTTCGCTCCTGCAGCGCCGACAGCAGCATGTACCGATCAATGTCCCGGGGCAGACGGTCCAGGTTCACCATCACCCGGTCCACCATCTGTTGCTGAGTCGCTACGCAGTGCGGCAGCAGTCCTCGCAGGCCCAGGCGATCCCGCTCCTTCCGTCCGAAGGTGATGGACCGGTTGATCGTCTTGTCGTGCAGGATGTCGAAGCCGCGCTTCATGCCGGCCGCCCCTCAGTTCTCGATTGCGGCCCGCTTCGCGCAATCTGGTTGGGGATGTCTCTCACGTTGCTTCCCCAGTGGCTTGGTGGTCCACGACTACGGACGCAACGCGTGCACAATGGCAACCACAACCGGCCCCCAGATGGTGAGCAGGATGTTGCCGATCGCGAAAGGCACGGTGTACGCCAGCGAGCCGATATTGCTCTCGCTCGCCTCCCTGAGCGCGTTCAAGCCCGGGGTGCAGGTCTGCGCGCCTGCCAGACCGCCGAGCGTCATCAACGGGCTCATCTTCAGCAGGTATCGCGCAGCGATCGTGCCCACGGCGAGCGGCACCAGAGTGACGATCATCCCTGCAATGAAAATGCTGGCAAAAAAGACGCCGCCGCTCGCGCGGTACGCGTCGAGCCCATGCGGGCCCGCCTGCAACCCGACCGCCGCGATGAAGACGATCAGCCCAATGTCCATCAGGAGCCGCTGCGCCGGCTCTGGTATTGCGCCGAACACAGGGTAGCGGCTGCGCGCCCACCCGGCCACAAGACCGATGACCAGGATCGAGCCCGCCGTGCCGAGTCCAAGGACTATTCCTCCCGCGCTGAACTTGACCAGTCCGAGCAGCACTCCGGCACAGATCCCGGCAGCGAGAAACGTCAAATCGGTCCTCGACAGGTCTCGCTCGACGAACCCGACATATTTCCCCGCGCGCTCAACGTCATCTGGCGCGCCGACGATGTGCAGGATGTCCCCCCGCTCCAGAACCGTCAATGGCTCGCGCGGCATCAGTTCGGTGCCTCGCAGGAGCGACTCGAGGTACACGCCACGCGCGCTCGGGTCTCGTCCCAGTTCCGCGATCGTTTTTCCGTTCGCGTCCTGCGTCGTGACGACGACGGCCGCCGTCGCCACCGGCACCGCCAGCAGGACCGGGTCATCGATCTCTGGCCCGATGTCGCGTTCCGCGTTGAGAAGCCCCCCTCGACGTGCAGACACGACAAGCCTGTCACCGTCTTTTAGGGTCAGCGTCGGATTCAGTGTCAGCAGCTGCTCGCCGCGCTGTACTCGATGCACGGACAACCGCGCATCGGCATATCGGTCTTCCAACGCTGCAATGCTCGAGGCGGCTACCTGCGCGTTCTTGACGAGATAGGCGCGGAAGCTAAAGTGCACTCGGGTAAGGACGTCTCCGCCTGCGCCGCTCCCGGAGAGCTTCTTTTCGAGCGCCTTCGCCTCACTCTTCAGGTCAGCGCCCATCATCTTCGGCCCGAGCCACGTAAGGAACAGGATCAGGCCGAGGTCGCCGAACCCGTACGTGATCGCGTCAGCAAGGGGCGCATTGGCCATGAGTGTGGCTTTGAGGTCGTCGGCGAGCGGCAGCTCGGTGATCGCGCTGAGTCCGGTACCGAGCGCAGCGGACTGGGTCATGCCGCCCGATAGCAGACCGACCGCAAGGCCCTCATCGAAGTTAAACGCCGTGGTCACCCCGATCACCGTGGCCAGCCCGCTCACCGCCACGATGACGGCCAGCGCAATCTGGGTCACGGCCGCCCTCTTGAGGCTGCCGAAAAACTGCGGGCCGACCGAGTAACCGATCGAGAACAGGAACAGGTAGAAGAATGCCCAGCGCAACAAATCGGGCAGTTGCGGCTTCGCCAGGATGCCGATGGCAATGCCGGCAATCAAGGTGCCCACCACGGACCCGAAACCGATACCTTTGACGTGAAAGCGCCCAATGATGGTCCCGAGCAGAATGCTGAGGAACAGACACAGCGCAGGCGACTCGTGCAGAAACGCGCCAATGTGTTCCATCACCATCGCTTCCTCTCGCCGGGTTCAATGACGCGCCGCCTTCCTCCTCAGTACTCATCGAATATGCGCTGTACGTCCGCCACGCTGCGCGGTTTCAGAAGAGCCAGTCGCAGCAGCACGCGGGCCTTCTGCGGGTTCTTGTCCAGTGACGCCACGAAGCCGAGTTTGTCGTCTTCGAGTTCGACATTGCGGCCCACCCGGCCGGTGACAACGCGCGAGGCGCGCACGCAGACGATCCCCTTCTTGGCCTGGGCCGCCAGGGCTTTGACGGCCGCCTGGGTAAGGTTGCCGTTGCCGACTCCCGCAATCACGAGGCCTTTGGCCCCGGCTGCCACTGCCGCATCAATGAGCGCGCCGTCCATGTTCTCGTACGCCATGATGATGTCGACGCGTGGTAATGCTGTGACGCCAGCCACCGAGAATTCCGATGTGGAGGTGTTCTTTCCAATCGGTCCGCGGTAGAAGTCGATCTGCCCATAGGCCACTGTGCCGATCAGCCCCGACAGCGGCGACCAGAAGGTTTGCACGGCCGTCGTGCTCGTTTTTGTGAGCGACGAGGCATCGTGAATCCAGTCGTTGACGACGACGAGCACGCCGCGGCCGGCCGCCTGCTTGCTCGCGGCCACGGCCACGGCGTTGTAGAAGTTGAGCGGGCCGTCGGCAGAGAGCGCCGTGGCCGGCCGCATGGCCGCTGTCAACACGACCGGCTTCCTCGATTTGACGACGAGATCCAGAAAGTATGCTGTTTCTTCGATTGTGTCCGTGCCGTGTGTAATGACGATGCCTGTCACCTCGGGCATCGCGAGCAGCGCGTTGACGCGGTTCGCCAGCTTGAGCCAGACCTCGTCGTTCATGTCCTGCGACCCGATGTTTGAAATCTGCTCGCCCCGCAGCTTCGCGATCTTCTTGGCCTCCGGAACGGCGGCAATCAGCTGCTCGACGCCAACCTGGCCAGACGTATAGCCTGCCTGGACGTTGGTGGTTGCCGCCCCGGCGATGGTGCCGCCTGTGGCGAGCACGACAATCGTGGGCAGCGCCGAAGCTGTCTGCGCGAGCATACGTGCGTGCGCAACGGGACCCAGGACGACAGCGCCGAGACTCACGGCGATCAGGCGCGGAGCGACATGACGTCTTGACATATGAGCCTCACTAGCAAAGGAGCCCGACCATTCCGGGACGGATGTTAGTCAGCAGGATGTTGCCTATCACGGTCGTCTCTCAGCGCACGGCCAACATCAGCCACGGCGTCGCCACTACGGCGTAGACGAGGAAGCTGACTGCCGTCGTGATCGCGCCAAGCCTGTACAGATCGCCCTGGGAGAGGTAGCCGCTTCCCGCAAACAGCAGGTTGGCGCTCGATCCCTGTGGCGTGATCAACGAGAAATAGTTCGTCGCAAACAGCAGCTGAAACGCGAGAACGATGGGGTTGACGCCGAGCTTCACGCCGACGTCAAGGAACACGCCAAATAACGCGATCAGGTGTGCAGTCTGGCTCACGAACAGGTAGTGCGCCACGATGTAAGCCGCCACGAGGATCAGCCCGGCCGTCGGCGAGGCGAGACCCGACAGCGCGGTGGCGAGGCGCCGGCCGAGAAATCCCATGAATCCCAGCTCGTTCAACTGGTTGCTGAGCGTGAAGAGCACGGCAAACCAGATGAACGTTGCGAGGACGTCGCCCTGTTGCCCGATGTCCTCGAGGGTGATCACGCCGGTGGTGAGGAAGGCGCCCAGGCCGAGAAACGCGATCGCCGTTGAGTCGAGACCAAGCGTCGCGGCCGACGCCCAGAGGACGACCATCCCCGCGAAGACGATCAGGACGATCCATTCCTGACGGGTGAGGGGGCCGAGCGTCGCGAGGGCCTTCCTGGCGGCAGCTGGGGCATCTGATGCCGCCTGCGCCTCGGGCCCGATGACCCAGTAGAGGAAAAGGGGCAGCAGCGCCATTGCGCAGATTGTGGGCACCGACGCCGCGAGCAGCCATCGGCCGAACCCAATTTCGACCCCGAACCCGCGGGCGATCTCGGTGCCGAGCGGGTTCGCCGCCATCGCCGTCAGCCACAGAGCGGACGACACGCTGAGGCTGGCGATGCCTGAGTACATGAGGAACGCGCCGAGCCTCCGCCGTTCAGGATGATTGGGCTTCGCGCCCGCCGCATCAGCCAGCGAGAACGCCAGGGGATACAGCACCCCGGAGCGAGCGGTGTTACTGGGAAATGCGGGCGCGATCACGGCGTCGAGTACGAAAATCGAATAGGACAGCCCGAGCGTCGACCGCCCGAACAGGCTGACCATCCAGTGTCCACCGCGGACGCCGAGGCCGCACTTGATCACCGCCCCGGCGACAAGAAACGCCACGACGATGAGCAGAATCGTGCCATTCGCGAAGCCCGCGTAGGCATCGTCGGGCCGAAGCAGTCCCGTGAGAACGGCCGCTCCGACGGCAAACACCGATGCCGCAAGGATCGGCAGTGCGCTGACGACGACTGAGAAGATCGCTGCCGCAAAAACGGCGAACAGGCGCCACGTCTGGAGCGTCAGTCCCCCTGGCGGCGGGCTCCACCACAGCACCGCGACCAGAATCAGCGTCGCGAGTCGCGCCACGATGGTCCGCCGGCGGCCGAGCGACGTCACCGACCGGCCTGTCCGGCCATGACGGCCGGGTCGAGTACCTTGGCGATCTGCGTCTCAGTCAGGATCTTTTTCTCCCGGACCAGTTCCATGATGCCGCGGCCGGTCTTCATCGCTTCGGTAGCAAGCTCAGTGGAACGCTCATAGCCGATAACTGGATTGAGGGCCGTCACGACGCCTATGCTGTAGTCGACGTAATGGCGACAGATGTCCGAGTTGGCCGTAATCCCTTCGACACAGTGCACGCGCAGCGTCCGCACCGCATTCTTGAATATCGTCTGCGCTTCGAAGATGCAGGCGGCAATTACCGGCTCGAAGACGTTGAGCTGAAGCTGTCCGCCTTCAGCGGCTAGCGACACGGTCAGGTCGCTGCCGATCACGCGGAAGCAGACCATGTTCACGACCTCGGGAATCACTGGATTGACCTTGCCCGGCATGATCGAGGAACCGGGTTGTTTCGCCGGTAAGCTAATCTCGCGCAAGCCGCATCGTGGCCCCGAGGAAAGCAGGCGGAGGTCGTTGCACACCTTCGAGAGCTTGATCGCCAGACTCTTCATGCAAGACGAGTAAAGGACGAAGGCCTGCGTGTCCTGCGTCGCCTCAATCAGGTTCTCCGCCAGGTGAATCGGGAGGCCAGTGATCGCGCCCAGATGCTTCGTGCACGCTTGCGCGTAACCGGCGGGGGCGTTGAGCCCGGTGCCGATCGCCGTGGCGCCCATGTTCACCTCACACAGCACGCGCTGAATCGCCTGCAGCGCCTGCACCTCGCCGGCAAGCGTCGCGGCAAACGCCTCGAACTCTTGGCCGAGCGTCATCGGAACGGCGTCCTGCAGCTGCGTGCGTCCCATCTTCAAAACGCCGCCCCATTCCTTGCCCTTCGCCCGAAACGCCGCGATCAGTTCGTTCACGGCGACCACGAGTTGCATGTTGCCGAGCGCCATGCCAACGTGCAACGCTGACGGATAGGCGTCGTTGGTCGATTGCGATAAGTTGACGTGATCGTGCGGATCGCAATACACGTACTCGCCCTTGTGACGGCCCATCAGCTCCAACGCGCGATTGGCGATCACCTCGTTGGCGTTCATGTTCGTCGAGGTGCCGGCGCCGCCCTGGAAGACGTCGAGGCGGAACTCGCCATGGAGTTTGCCGTCGATGAGCTCCTGGCATGCGCCCTCGATGCCCGTGAGGATTTCCTTGCTGAACTGGCCGCATTCGAAATTGGCGCGCGCCGCGGCCATCTTCACCATGGCGAGGGCTTTAATCAGGTTCGGATAAAGCGCCAGGTGCACGCCGGAGATGTGAAAGTTCTCAAGGGCCCGGGCGGTCTGGACGCCGTAGTAAGCATCAATTGGCACGGCCTTTTCGCCGAGAAGATCGTGCTCGAGACGTGTGGCGGTGTTCGACATTGCTCCTCCTCGGAACTCGACGCGTCGGGTCCAGAAGTTGGGATAGCAATGCCCTTACCAGCCCTCGCGATCGAGATTTGGCCGTGAAATGAAGAGATGGCCGATCAACACCTTCGGGCGGGTAGCCCCCAAACTCCGACAGGCCGTAGGCCGTCGGAGGACGCGGGCGTGCACAGTGCGTTTGTTCGATTCAGTTTACGCGGCACGCCGATATTCCTGCACCCTCTCGCCAAGCCGACCCGGCGCACCACGGTCAGCTGTAGCGGGTGGCGCGGATCTTCATTCACCGGCGGACTGTTGGGGGGCGTGAGGTTCAAGCTTCGGTAAGCCCGATGCCGGATGAAGAAGTACCAAGGGCCACGCCGGGCGGATCGGAAACAGGAGGTGGGGCTCGTCGGTAAAACGAATTTCTGCAGCCACGGAATGTCGAACGCACTCAATTATCTCTTGACAGTGGTCAGGTCAAAACTGGGAGGTTGCACGTCGATGACCTCATGGACGTCATTGAAGTACACCCAAAGGACGCCACCCGTGGTTGTGTAGGTCCAGCGGAACCCGTCGACCTGGGTTGGCCTTCCGAGACGTTCTTCGACCGAGACTGATGTCGCGTGCCCTTCGCTCCCTGAGCGTCTTCGCGACCTGGGGCAGAAACGCTGCCGTGGTGAGGAACCCTGCGAAGTAGCCGACGAGCTCGTGAAAAGGTGTCATGGGTCAGAAAGTCTCTATGCGCGCGCTGATATCGCGGAGATTGCTATCGAGGCGTCTCCTGGCTTTGTGCTCGATGATCGATCGCCGCAGGCCAGCAATTGGCCCGCGTAGCGCACTGGCACGGGAGCGGTTGACATAGACCAGATCGAACGACTGCGGATCGCCGACGACGTCGCTGGCGATCATCAATGAGAGTGATCCGTCGATGTAGCGGCTCGAATAGACATCTCGGCTCGTCGCGATCGACTGGTGCGGTCCCGGCTGGACAATCGTCACGTGTGTCACCGAAATGAACGGGGCCAGGCCGAACTGCTCCTTTGACCAGTACAGAAAATCTTCGGCGCCGTCGAGGGGATTCGACCAGAGGCACGTGAGATGTGCCGACAGGCCGGGCTGCAGTCTGTCGAGATACGGCGACGTCCTGATCAGGTCGTCGCCGGCGACCTGCGGTAGAACCGGCGTCCGGCCATCGTCGTACTGGGTGAAGCGTCCCCGCGCACCGGTCAAGTACGACGTCACATGCGCGAGGAGCAGTTGCTTGAAGAGCGACGACGCCTGTGCGTGCGCGTCAGGCCTCCGCCAGTCGACGCTCGCGGCGATGCGTTGAATCTCGCTCGCCGGCAGTCGAATGTCGCAAGTGGCAACCTTGCAGTCGCGAAGGTCGAAGTCGTCACGGTTCGTTGTCAGCGCGTCGAGGTCGGAGGCGTCTGGCGGGTCACTGAAACGGCCGATCTCCAGCACCGCGGCGCTCTTTCTGAACGCGACGATGTCGCGGTACGCGGCGATGAGGCGTGCGTGCGATCCGTGCACTCGGACGGCGCCGGCCACTCCCACTTCCTCGGGCGCAGCGGGTGGCAGCGTGTGAGCGACGATCTTTCCCCGTTTGAGGTCAGCGAATTCGCTGGACGAAAAGTGCAGCTCGCGGGCGAGCAAGGTGTCGAGCTCCGGCTCGAGGGCTGACACGGGTTGGCCGCCGGTGCTGAGAATCGCGCCGGCAGCCACGAGCAGGACTATGGCCCACGCACCGGACAGGAGCGCATCGATCCGCACGAACGCGATCGTACTGAATGCATGCGTCGCCAGCGTTAACGACACGCGGCGATGGCGTATCTTTTTCAGGTTTCCGAATCCAGCACCGCGCCGCGCGCGTGTGGCGCGGAGATCAGCTGCGGCCTGGCACGATCCCCGTGCGGCAGCAACCCGATCC
>Ga0182038_10001483_pt1 | contig 12259 bp, 9 predicted proteins | sample sta12Can44000108_FD_125976 | JGI IMG/M metagenome (GOLD analysis project Ga0182038, IMG submission 125976) | Lab enrichment of tropical soil microbial communities from Luquillo Experimental Forest, Puerto Rico - statanox.12C.anox.44.000.108 | ecosystem: Environmental > Terrestrial > Soil >...
CCGTTCAGTGTCGGTGAAACCGGCCGCATCGGGAGCGCCAGTCGACGCGAAATCGGCCATGGTGCCCTGGCCGAAAGGTCGATTGAGCCGGTCATCCCGCGTGAAAGCGAGTTTCCCTACGCGATCCGAGTCAGTAGCGAGGTGATGGAGTCAAATGGCTCGACTTCGATGGCTAGTGTTTGCGCAGGTGTGATGGCGCTGATGGACGCCGGGGTTCCGATCCGAAAACCTGTGGCTGGTATTTCCGTGGGACTGGTCACTGAATATGAAGCTGAGCAACTGAAGCGCTATGCCACGCTTACGGATATCATCGGGTCGGAGGACCATTTCGGCGATATGGACTTCAAGCTTTGCGGTACTAGAGAGGGTATTACCGGTTTTCAACTGGACCTGAAGCTTCCCGGCATTTCGCATAGTATTATGGCGGAAGCGATTCACCAGGCCAGGGATGCGCGAATGAAAGTACTCGATGTCATGACCGTCGCGATCACCGCGCCACGCAAGGAGTTGAGTCAATATGCGCCCCGAATCGAAACCGTAAAGATTCATCCCGATAAGATCGGTCTCTTGATCGGTCCTGGGGGCAAGACAATCAAGGGTATCGTGGCCGAGACGGGAGCCGAGATTAATATAGACGATGATGGCTCGGTCCACATCTATTCAGCCAACCGCGACAGCCTGAATCGCGCAAAAGAAATCATCATCGGGATGACTAAGGAGATTGAGGTAGGCGAGACGTATCAGGGCCGGGTTGTATCGATCAAGGATTTCGGCGCGTTCGTTGAGGTCTTGCCCGGAAAAGATGGACTGGTCCACATTTCCGAACTGGCGGACTTTCGTGTAAAGAGCGTTGAAGATGTGGTGAAGATCGGAGACCTAATATGGGTAAAATGCATCGGAATCGATGACAAGGGGCGCGTAAAGCTCAGTCGCAAAGTGGCTATGCGCGAGCGCAATGCCGAAGCCGAGAACGCTTTGCAGGAACCGTAATTCGCATTGTTTTTGGGTTCTTAATTTTTAATGAGTGCCAAGTAATTATTCTCCGTGCCCGGCCAAAATTCCCGTTGCGATTGCAAAAAGTAATACTAGCCTCACCTTCTGTCGGAGAACGGTCGGAATGCACAGAGATTTTCATTGCCTAAGTCATCGAAGCCCCTATTCTCGGGCTCTTCAAAAAGCCTGAGGTGTTGCTTGAACTCGAATCTGTTAACCCCAGAGCAGTGCAGCCAGTTCAGTTCTATTGGTCGTGTCGCGGTCAGCGTTCACCGATCCTTAACCCGATTTGTGACGTTGCATGGCTAATATCTTTCCGCGCTGGACCAATTACCTGCCCATAAAGATCGTTTTCTGCCTGCTCGTACTGAGTTGTGCAGCTTCAGCCGCCTACTGGTACTACTGCACGCCGGAGTATATGCGCGCGGGCTATCAGCCAGTCCAGCCGGTCCCGTTTTCTCATGACATCCATGTCACTCAGCTCGGAATGGATTGCAGATATTGCCATTCCTATGTGGAAACCTCGTCTCACTCGAATGTGCCGACAACTCAGACCTGTATGAATTGTCACACCCAGATCCAGTCCACCAATCCAAAATTAGCTGCGGTTCGCGAAAGCTGGCAGACCGGGCAGCCGGTCAATTGGGTAAAAATTCATCAGGTGCCGGACTTTGCTTATTTCAATCATTCGGTACATGTGAATCGCGGCATCAGCTGCGTGAGTTGCCATGGTCAAGTGAATCACATGGAGGTGGTCTTCCAGCAGGAAGCTCTGTCGATGGGCTGGTGTTTGAAATGCCATCGGCACCCGGAGGACAATCTGCGACCGGTAAATCAGGTCTTTAACCTCGATTGGAAGCCGGGTAGTCAGGAGTCGCAGCAGCAGATCGGTTTGGAACTTAAGGAAAAATGGAATATCAACCCCCCGCAGAATTGCTCGGGTTGCCATCGGTAATGAAAACAGTTTTTCGACATCCTCCCGAAGATCTCACCGGCAAACGTTATTGGCGGAGTTTGGAAGAATTAGCCGATACGCCGGAGTTTCGGTCCTGGCTCGAGCGCGAATTCCCGGCAGGCGCAGCGGACTTGCAAGTAGATGGCGTGTCTCGTCGCAATTTCCTTCGTCTGATGGGCGCGTCGATGGCGCTGGCTGGGATCGGTCTGAGCGGTTGTCGCAGACCGGAAGGTTTTATCACTCCTTATACCAAGAGTGTCGAATGGCTCGTGCCCGGAAAGGCTGTCCTGTATACAACATCGATGCCCGGACCGAAGGGCGGCGTACCGCTGATCGCAACGACATTCGAAGGGCGTCCCACGAAACTCGAGGGCAACCCGCTCGTTCCTTCAAGCAACGGAGGAACCGACCTGTTTGCTCAGGCGTCGGTGCTGGATCTCTACGATCCTGGGCGGGCTCGCACGTTCGTTCGAGACGGCGAAGAGGTAGGCGCTCAACAGTTTGATGCCTTTCTCGCCAGTGTTGCAAAGGATCTGGAGACTACCAAGGGTGTCGGACTTGCCATCCTGATGGAAGAGCAAGTTTCTCCGACACGCGACCGCTTTCTAAGAAAGCTTAAGGAACGATTTCCTGAAGTTGGCTTGTACACCTACAATCCGATCGGATTCCAGGAGCATGACCTGGCGGTGGCCGCCCTGTTTGGTCCTGATATCGCTCTGAGAGCGGACTTTGGGGCAGCTGACATCATTGTCTCGCTGGATAGCGATTTTCTGGGCGCAGAGCAGACGGTGCAATCAATCCGGGACTTCAGCCGGCGCCGCCGGGTGCAGGGCTTGGGACAAGACATGAACCGGCTCTACGCCGTCGAGAATCGCTATACGATCACCGGTGGAATGGCTGACCATCGCTACCGTTGCGCGGCCTCGCAGATTCCTGCGTTTGCGATGAAGTTGGCAAAGGAAGTTGCGGCTTCGACCAATGACCGGGTTTTAATTGGAGTCTTGGAGGAGTTGAAGGATGGCGGTACGCCGTTTGATGAGGTCTGGATTAAAGAGTGTGCCGCCGATCTTGTTGCAAGGAAAGGAAAGAGCCTGGTGCTGGTCGGGGATCGATTTCCGGCATGGGTTCATGGAGTTGTGCTTGCGATAAACAACGCCCTTGGCGCCTACGGTTCGACGCTCCGGGCGTTTAGCGCGCCGCGCGTTAAGACCGCGAACTTGCATGATCTTGTTGCAGCCACGAAGGCTGGGGCGATCAAGAGGCTTTTTATTTTCGGCGGAAATCCTGTTTATACAGCGCCGGCGGATTTTGAATGGGGCGAACTTCAGCGTTCGATTCCTGAGGTGGTGCGGCTTGGTTACTGGTTTGACGAGACGTCCGGGCTTTCCAAGTGGCAGGTGCCGGAGGCGCATTATCTCGAATCGTGGGGCGATCAGCGCGCTCCGGACGGAACCTACCTTCCGATTCAGCCGATGATTCTCCCCTTGTTCGGCGGCTTGTCGCAACTTGATCTGCTGGCCAGATTGGTCGGACTTCCTGGCGGCGTTGAGGCGATTCGCGAAACCTTCAAGACATTTAACCAGGAGAGCGATTTCGAGTCGGCCTGGACAAGATTCTTGCGGCAAGGGTTTGCCGAGTCGAGCAGCTATCAGACTGCGAAAATTGAATTTAACCCGAATGCACTACCGGACCTCCTGAAGACGGCAGGACCTTCCCCGGGACCTGTATCCCCGGGTGCGATCGAAATCGTATTTCCGGCCGATTACAAGGTCTATGACGGCAGGTACGCCAATAACGGCTGGTTGCAGGAATTGCCGGATCCCATAACAAAGATCACGTGGGATAACGCGATTTCGTTGAGCAAATCGACTGCGAAAGCCCTCCAGTTGGATGACGGCGACCTTGTCGAGATCGGTGTCAATGGCAAAAAGTTGCAGGCGGCCGTGATGATCGCCCCCGGCCATGCTGACTATTCGTTTAGTCTGCCGCTCGGGTATGGACGTTGGGCAGTCGGAAAGGTGGGGCAGGGGACAGGTTTCAACGCCTACGCGCTGCGGACCTCCGACTCGCCATATTTCGCGACGGGAGCCACGGTAAGTCTCGTTCAGAAGAATGGATATCGGCTCGTCCAGACGCAAAACCACTACAGCATGGAAGGTCGGGCCCTGGTCCGAGAAGCCACCATCGAAGAATTCAAGAGAAATCCTGGCTTTGCGAAAACCGTCTGGATGGATGCGGATATTCCGCCGAACATATCGTTGTACAGCCATCCGCCCCTCGACGCTCCAAACCAGTGGGGTATGGTTGTCGACTTGAATACTTGCATTGGTTGCGCGGCTTGCGTGATCGCCTGCCAGGCGGAAAACAACATCCCGATCGTCGGTAAAGATCAGGTAAATAGAGGCAGGGAAATGCACTGGATCCGCGTCGACCGATACTTCGCCAGCGCGGAGGGGGACAAGAACAATCCGCATCTGGAAGAGGATCCGGAAATGGTCATGGAACCGATGATGTGCCAGCACTGCGAAAATGCGCCGTGCGAAACCGTTTGCCCGGTCAATGCAACGGTGCATAGCGAAGAGGGGCTCAATGTGATGGTTTACAACAGGTGCATTGGAACCCGCTACTGCTCAAATAACTGCCCCTTCAAGGTTCGCCGTTTCAACTTCTTTAACTACAATGACAGACCGGTGATGGATCGCATCGAAAAGGGCTTGCCGGGATTTCAAGGCAAACAGCAGCTGTACCTTGGGCCGTTGGGCCCCTGGGGTATGGACGAACTGTCGCAGATGCAGAAAAATCCCAACGTTACGGTTCGATCCAGAGGTGTGATGGAGAAATGCACCTACTGCCTGCAAAGGATCGAAACCGCAAAGATATCTCAACGCGTGAAAGCAGGGGTAAAAGGCGATCTGAGCCTTCCGACCGATAGTGTAAGATCGGCCTGCCAGCAGGCATGCCCTGCCGAAGCAATTGTCTTCGGTGATATCAAGGACCCGAAAAGTAAGGTTTCACAGCTTCGTACCCTGCCTCAGAACTATCATCTTCTTGAGTATCTGAACATTCAGACTCGAACGACTTATCTGGCTCGGATCCGCAACCCAAATCCAAAAATGCCGGGTGCAGGAAGGGTCGGCAACATTAACGTAGATGAACACGGCGATCAGAGACATGGTCTACCGCGGGCAGAAACCCAAACGGATGGAGGAAATGCCTGATGGCTGAATCCGATGCATCAACGGTCGCTTTCGTGGAGCGGATGCCAAGGAACCCGCTCGTCCTGAACAACCATTCGATGGCCTGGATCTCGGATCGGATCTCCGGGATCGTAGAGAACAGAGCGCCGCTTTGGTGGTGGGTTACCATCAGCATCACGGGTTCCTTCGCGGCTTTCGGGACGTTCTGCATTCTGTATCTCCTCTTCACTGGCGTTGGCGTTTGGGGCAACAACATTCCGGTTGGCTGGGCTTGGGGCATCACGAACTTCGTATTCTGGATTGGCATCGGTCACGCCGGCACCCTGATTTCGGCGATTTTACATCTCTGTCGCCAAAAATGGCGCACTTCGATCAATCGCTCGGCGGAAGCGATGACATTGTTTGCCGTCATGTGCGCCGGGATCTTCCCGGCCATTCACGTCGGGCGCATCTGGATGATCTGGTTTGTGGCTCCGGTTCCAAACCCAAATTGGATCTGGCCCAATTTCCGCAGCCCCTTGATGTGGGATGTCTTTGCGGTTTCCACCTATTTCACCGTCTCGGTCTTATTCTGGTACCTTGGATTAGTCCCGGATTTAGCTACACTGCGGGATCGGGCAAAAGGAAAAGTATCGCAGATTGTCTACGCAACACTCGCCTTAGGATGGCGTGGCGGAAATCGACAGTGGCGCCATTACGAGATGGCGTATCTTGTGCTGGCCGGTATTTCGACGCCGCTGGTTTTGTCGGTGCACTCGACGGTTTCTTTTGATTTCGCGACGTCGGTGTTGCCGGGCTGGCACACCACAATTTTTCCTCCGTACTTTGTCGCTGGAGCTATCTACGGCGGATTCGCGATGGTGCTGACGCTGTTGCTCCCTGCTCGATCCCTTTACAAGCTCCAGGATGTTATCACCTGGGATCACATCGACGTGATGTGCAAACTGCTTCTGCTGACCGGGTCGATCGTCGGATATGCTTACTGCATGGAGTTTTTTGTCGCCTTCTATGGAGCAAATCCGTTCGAGCGCTTCGCCTTTTTGAACCGCTATTTTGGTCCCTATTGGTGCTTTTCCTGGACAATGTTCTTCTGTAACGTGATCGCGCCGCAGCTTATGTGGGTCCGTGCCTTCCGCCGCAACTGGGCAATCGTTTATTTCTGTGCAATGTGCGCGAACGCCGGGATGTGGTTTGAACGCTTTGTGATATTTGTGATTTCACTGCACCGCGATTTCCTGCCGTCCGCCTGGCGCATGTATTATCCGACCTGGGTGGATATATTCACTTTCGTTGGAACACTCGGCATCTTTTTTACCCTCTTTCTGTTATTCATCCGCTTCCTTCCTATGGTGGCGATGTCGGAGGTCAAGAGTGTGCTTCCGGAGGCTGATCCTCATTATCATCCACCTGTTCCGGCCGGGGAGGAACCCGCTGAGGAGGCTCGTGCATGAGTGCCGCAATGGACACTAAACCGGTCTTTGGAGTAATCGCAGAGTTTCCGAGTGCGAGGGCTCTTTATCAGGCCGCGGAAAAAGTTCGCGATCAGGGATACACGTTCTGGGATGTTCATTCCCCTTTCCCGATCCATGGTATGAGCAAGGCAATGGGACTAGGGCACTCAACTCTGGGGTATATCATCTTTTGGGGAGGCTTCCTCGGATTCACGACTGCCCTTTTGCTCGAGTATATTCCTTCCTCATTTCTTTTCCCGTTAATCGTACATGGTAAGCCGGTGAACTTTTTCACCGTCCCGCCCTTCTTTCCGATCATGTTCGAGCTGACGATTTTATTTTCGGCTTTCACCGCCTTTTTTGGCGTCTTCGTGATGAATCGCCTGCCTCGATTGCATCATCCCCTTTTCGATTTCGAGCCCTTTAAGCGTGTTACGAACGACGCCTTTTTCCTGGCAATAGAAGCTGCGGATCCAAAATTCTCCGAAACAGCGACTCGAGAATTTCTCGAAGAGATCGGCGGTCAAGGCGTCACGTTGCTGCACGAGAATGATTAGGAATTTCTTGATTGGCTTTGCTTTGCTGACCTGCATGGTGATCGCTTTGCTGGGGTTCCAGGGACAACATCGGCAAGTGACCCCCATCGAGTTTTTCGGTGACATGAAGCGGCAGAGCAAACTGAAGTTCCAAAGACCGAGCTTCTTCTTTGCCGATGGTCGCGGAGCTCGTCCCCCAGTCGATGGAACCATTCCGATGGGATACGATATTCCGGGTCATCCGATGCAAAATTCCGGCGTTGCGGCGGACGACATCAGTTCGCCCCTCGGAGAGTTTTCGGTAGGCACTGATTATATGAACACCGGAAAGATGGGCGACCAGTGGGGAACCGGTATGCCGCTTCCCGTTACGCCGGAGCTTCTGGAGCGAGGGCGAAAGGTCTTTACGATCAACTGTGCGGTTTGCCACGGAGCGACGGGTCAAGGGAACGGGATCACTTCCAAATACGGCCTGCTGGGTATCGCGAACTACCACCAGGACAAATATCGCCAGATGGCCGATGGACAGATCTTTAATACCATCACCCATGGTTTCAATACGATGATGGCCTACGGCGACAAAGTTACTGTAAAGGATCGGTGGGCAATTATTGCCTATATGCGGGCCCTTCAAAAGAGCCAGAATGCACGCCTCGACGACGTTCCTGCCGATCGCCGGGCTGCGCTGGAAGCGGAGCTGAAAACCGGAAATCCGCCTCCTGCGGGACCAGCACAGCAACCGGCTCAGCCTCCCCAATCAACGACGCGATAAACAAGATGAGTCACGACCAGCTTAGAGTTCCAAGACCCGAGACTTTTGATGGCAGGAACACGAACAGAATCCTCCTGGCGCTTCTCTTGGTCGGAGCCGGTGCGCTTTTGGTCGCCTTGGTCATTGGGTTTGCTGCGCCGGCAGGCAGCGAATTGAGGAGGCAGTTCGCATTTTCCTGGCTGTTCAGCTTCCTGGCTTTTTTCACAGCCCTGATTGGATGCTTCTTCTGGATCTTGGTGCATCATTCGACGGATTCGGGCTGGGGTATTGTTGTCCGCCGACAAATGGAAAACCTGGCATGCCTTTTGCCTTGGATGATCCTGTTCTTTTTGCCGGTTTTCGTCTTCCGTCGAGATATCTGGAATTGGATCAGTGCAAAGGAGGCTCCGGTGCTCGATCCGCATCTGGGAGAGAAGCTCGCATATTTCGAGCTTCATTTCGGTTCCGTCGTGGTTCCGTTTTTTTGGCTGCGAGCCATTCTCTACTTTGGGTTCTTCGGCTTCGCAGCTCAGTATTTTCGTCGCACCTCCATTCGTCAAGATAGCGACGGCGATCCCCGGTGGTCTATCCAGATGCGGGGCGTTTCTTTTCCGGGCATTCCGGTTTTTGCCGCCTGCACGACTGCCATATCCTTTGATTGGTTCTCATCTCCGGACTATCGCTGGGCCTCTACCTTGTGGGGCGTTTATATCTTTGCCGGGGCTGCAGGCGCTGGAATGGCCCTGATAATCGTCGTCGTCAACGCGCTGCAAAACGGCGGTTACCTGCGCTTTGTGAACGAGGAGCACTATCACATCATGGGGAAGCTCCTGTTCACCTTCTCCATCTTCTGGGGCTATATCGGCTTTGCTCAATATATGTTGATCTGGTACGCGAACATCCCTGAAGAAACCGAATGGTTTCTGCTCAGGAACATTGAATCCTGGAACATCCTCAACACGTTTCTTGTCATCGGGCGATTCTTCGTGCCCTTTCTTTACCTCCTTTTCGAGTTTACGAAACGCAGCCCGAAGCTTCTCGTGGCAATTTCCTTTTGGGTGCTGGGCATGCACCTTCTTGACATTTATGTGATCGTTTTGCCCTTCGTTCATCCCCGCGGATTCCAGGTTGATATTCTCGATTTCCTGTGCCCCTTGGCGATTGGGTGCCTGCTTGCGTTTCTATTTCTGCGGCGCTTGGGTACAGCTTCTCTTTTTCCAGCGCGCGACCCTCGATTGGCAGAGTCGCTCAAACTGAGTAATTGAGTTGATGAAAAGGACTATCCAAAAGAATCGAGTTTCGACTTCAATGATAATCACCGCCGTGGTGATGATTCTTTTGTTTGTTGGTTTGGTCGCATTACTCGTTGTGCAGCGCCAACATGTCCAAACCTTTGATGAAGCTCGCAAGGAACAACGTCTGAAGAACCTTGCTGAGCTCAACGCGGAAAACGAAAAAATCCTCACGCAATATCACTGGGTGGATAAGGCGAAGGGAGTGGTGGGAATTCCGATCGACCGAGCCATGAGTCTGGTGTTGAATGAATTGCAATCCGTTCGACCGCACGCAGCGGGTCCGATCACCAATCCGTCGCCGGCCGCAAGTCCCTCGCCGGGTGCAATTGCTACGCCGGCTCCAGCCGCTACGCCCGGTGCAAGCCCAGCACCGGCTCCAGCCACTGCCCCTGCTCCCTCGCAGAGCAGTGCGACAAATCCCTGAATTCTTTCAAGACCAATGAATCAGCCCGCCATTTCAGAAGCCATTCCGCCAGACAATCTTTCGAGTGATCGCGACAATCGGCAGAGCATCGAGCACGCGCTCCGGGCGCCCGTTCTGGCCTTTCTTATCTCAGCTGTCTTTTGGTTGCTGGTTTCCTCCTGCTTTGGGCTCCTGGCTTCCGCCCAATGCCACCGGCCGGGCTCCCTGACTATACTCGCAAATCTCCCGTGGCTGACTTTCGGCAGGGTTTTTTCGGCTTTTCAGAATGCCCTTGTCTATGGCTGGCTGTCCTCGGCTGGAATCGGGGTGGCGATCTGGTTGCTTTCGCGGCTTTGCAATACGACATATCGGAGCAGCTATCTTCTTTGGCTGTCCGCATTTACGTGGAACACCGGAATAGGCGTCGGCATTCTCTCGATCCTGGGCGGAGGCGGCAATAGCAGAGCGCTCCTGGATTTCCCTTTTTCTGTGGCGTTTATTCTCATGCTCGCGTTCTTGTTTTTTGGAATCTGGAGCGTCCTGGTCATTTGGAATCGACAATCTGAATCGGTTTATGTCTCCGAGTGGTATATTTTTGCGGCGTTGCTTTGTTTTGCATGGAGCTTTACCACCGCCAATATCCTTTTGAATCAGCCATTGAGCCTGATCGGACCGGCACCTGGGGTTTCGCAGGCCGCGATTCATGCCTGGTATGAGAGAAGTCTCTTTGGCCTGTGGCTCGCGCCGCTGGCTCTTGCGGCGGCCTACTACATCATTCCAAAGGCACTCCAGAAACCGATCTATAGCTATAAATTGGCGCTTCTCGGTTTTTGGGGATGGATTGGATGCGTAGCATTCGGCGGCATGGTAGCGTTCATCGGTGGGCCGTTTCCTGCATGGATGGTGACAGTGGGAATTGTCGCCAATGTTTTGGCGCTAGCTCCGGTTCTAGCGGTGGCGGCGAATTTCCACATGACTACCAGATCGGCCACCGAAGCCGGAGGGCCCAGGCTGGTTCTTCGTTTTGTGGCGTTTGGCGCCATGATGTTTACGTTCTATGGCTTTGAGGCGGCAACGAATTCGTTACGGACGATAAGCCAGTTCACACAGTTTACCCTGGTCATTCTTGGTCAAAATCAACTTTTCCTCTATGGCTTTTGCAGCCTGATTCTTTTTGGGGCCATTTACTATCTTTTGCCGCGCCTCTTGAATCGGCCGATCATTTTTAAAGGCATCGCCGCGCTTCATTTCTGGCTCAGTGTCATTGGATTTGCTCTGCTCTGGTTCGATCTCACTATCGGTGGGTTGATTCAGGGATTTGGTCTGCAGGATGCCAAGGTTTCGATGGACGCCATCAGCGATCTTTTAACGCCATTTCTGACGCTTCAAGCTGTTGCCGCTCTTATCATTTTTGCGGCTAACGTCTTGTTCGCTATCGCCGTGGGGTTGATACTTCTGCTTCCGGGTCGAGTCGGAAACCGGCCGGATGTTCCCGAGACTTCGATGGAAAGAACGCCGGAGGTGACCGTGGCATGAACAAGTTTGCTCATTTGTTCCTTGGAGTTTTCGGGCTATTCGGAGCTTCATGGCTGGCCTTTGTAGCCTATCCGTACATCACTTTCGCCGGCATGCAGCCCAACAAGGATCCCAACACCAACGCCGTCGCGCCCCAGGGGAATCCGGGAACGGCTGACCAAGGGGCGAGGGTTTATGCCGCGAATGGGTGCGTGTACTGCCACAGCCAGTTTGTGCGCGACAAGAATGAAGGCGCCGATATCGATCGAGGCTGGGGTAAACGGCGCACCGTTGCCAGAGACTACATGTTTGATCGCTACGTTTTCCTGGGAAATTCACGGCTGGGTGGGGACCTCACAAACATCGGCGTCCGCCAGACCGATCCTCAATGGTTTTATCGTCTGTTGTACGACCCGCGATCTTTGCATCCCGCATCCGTAATGCCGTCGTTTCGATATTTATTCAGGACACGGAAGATTTCCGGCCAGAGCTCCGCGGACGCGCTTAAGTTGAGCGGCCCGGCTGCTCCGCCCAGCGGATATGAGATTGTGCCGACGGAGCAGGGAAGGGCTATTGTGGCGTATCTGATTTCCCTTAAGAGGAACTATGCATTACCCGAGGCGCCTGAACCGGCGGAATGAATGAGCTCTGATCCAAAAGAAGATTCTATTGGAGATGTGCCCGGCTCTCAGAAACCGTTGGGCCCAGCCGACAGAGGGTTGCCCGGTGGGGAAGAGGCTCTTTCGCGAGAATCCGATACGCCGGCGATCGGGGCCGCGCCTATCCCAACTTGGCTCATCGGGGTAATTGGTTTTGGTTTTTTTTGGGCCGGAGCTTATCTTTTTTCATTCGGCGGTGGCTTCAAAACAGATGTGTTCGACTATGAACCCAAATTTGGCGTTGTAGGCGGCGCGCAGGTCGCCGCGGATCCAAAAGCCGTTGGGAAAGCGCTCTTTTCCGCTAATTGCATAACCTGCCACCAGGCGAATGGTGAGGGAGTCCCTGGGCAATATCCGCCTCTAGCGGGATCAGAAGTTGTGTTGGGCCCGGCGCTGAACCATACGATAGCGATTCTTTTAAAAGGGCTGCAAGGTCCCGTAACGGTAAAGGGCCAGGCATTCAACAATTCGATGCAGGCGTGGGAGGACCAGTACTCGGATCAA
>Ga0182038_10001484_pt1 | contig 12259 bp, 10 predicted proteins | sample sta12Can44000108_FD_125976 | JGI IMG/M metagenome (GOLD analysis project Ga0182038, IMG submission 125976) | Lab enrichment of tropical soil microbial communities from Luquillo Experimental Forest, Puerto Rico - statanox.12C.anox.44.000.108 | ecosystem: Environmental > Terrestrial > Soil >...
ATCCATTTCGAGGCGACGTACGGGGTTTCCGGGCCCGCCTTCCAAACCTTCGCGGAGATGCTGGCCTACTGGTCACCCGCGCAGGGCGCCTAGCCGGGCGGTTGGTCGCTGCCGGCTGTATATTGGGGGGAGCGGTCGCGGCTGATCCAGGCGAGCAGCGCCACCACGCCGGCCACCGCGAACGACGCGATGCCGAGCCAGACGCCGGCCCCAGTAAAGTTACGGGTATTGGGATCGGTGTAGCGGGCTTCGGCGGTCATGGTGCTCACCACGCCCGGTTTGAGCTTCCAGGAGACCACGTCGGGCTCGACGCGGTCGCCGTTGGTGGAGGTCACCGCGCCGGGAAAGGCCACGGTCAGCTCGACGTCCGCGTCGTTGTCGGTCACCGATGTCAGATCCGCGCGGCCTTCCAGGATCACCAGGTTGCCGTTTCGGCGCAGCGACAGGTTCACGCCCTGAGCGTCGGAGTTCAGGTTCGCCAGCTGCGGCAATTCGGCGAAGGTCAGATCGGAGAACACCGCCTGCGAGCCCACGTAGCCGTCGCTGTCGTAGTTCGACACGGCCACTTTCTGGCCGAACGGCACGTTATTGGTGTCGAGCTGCGGGCCGGCGTCCTTGGGCGTCTTCGGCTTGGCCGCCGCGATGATCTCTCCGGACACCAGGTCGTCGGGCGAGATGGTGAGCGACGCCCTGACCCGCAGGCACCCGGCGGTCAGGGGCACCAGCAGCAGCAGCATCGTGATGGCCAGCACGCGGCGCCGCCGAGCAGTGAATTCGCGGACTCGGGGCGGGGAAGGGCTGGGGCGCACCTGGTCATCGTGCCAGACCCGGTGTGCCGCTTCGGTGGGTCGTCCGGTGTGGCGCTGCCGGCGCGCCGCATCGCGCTTAGCCCGGGGCCTCGTCGGCAGCTACGGGGGCTACAAGGGGAGGGCGCGGCCCAGGATCGCGAACGCTCGTGGGTCGCCGACGAAGTGGTAGCCACGGATGATGTCCGTGAAGCCCAGCCGCCGGTACAACCGCCAGGCGCGGTTGGGCTCGCCGTTGGTCTCCGGCGTGGAGAGCAGGACGTTCTCCTCGGCGCGACCGGCCAGCAACCGGCGTGCCAATGCCTCGCCCAGGCCACGGCCCTGGGCGCGGGGATGAATGTGCAACTCGGTCAACTCGAAGTAGCTGTTCATCAGCCGGGCGATCTCCTGAGGTGGCGAGCCGCCGCGTTGCAAGCCCAGGACAACCTGCTGCTGCCACCACTGCCCGGGGGCCCCGGGGTAGCCGTAGGCCACGCCGAGCAACGGCGCGTCGCACAATTCGGCAGCCGAGAGCGCTTCCCCGTGGGGCCCCTCGGCTGGCTCGGCTGCCTCGACTTCTACGACGGCCACCCCTCGCCAACCACGTCGCCGGATGTGCTCCAACCACATCGCGGCGCGCTGGTTCTCGGTGCCGCGCGGGTACCGCATCGCGTCGACATACACCCCGAGGGCGTCACCGAGGCGGCGCTCCATATCGCTCGGTGGCAGATCGATGAGGAATATCGCCAACTCGCGGTGTCCTCCTCGCTCCGGCCGCAGGTGGATCGTTCGGCCCCGTGCCGCTCTCGCCATTATCGGACTCGCATGGGCCGCTTCGCCGAGCGGACGCGGCGAGGGGCCGATGGGCGATCGCCCTTTGGAAGGGGGTTGTAGCGCAGCGCCGTTCCGGCCCGTATTTGTGTCGGGATGCGCCCGGGATAGAATCGCTCCCGAACCAGTGGTACGGCTCAGATTGACCTCGTATCATTTGGGTTAGTTGCCCTTGTAACGGGCATCCGCGTGCTATCGATAGTTACGTGTCAGACTGTCGGCAAGGAGGGACGAATGCCACTCTCCGATCATGAACAGCGGATGCTCGATCAGATCGAGAGTGCGCTCTACGCCGAGGACCCGAAATTCGCGTCGAGCGTCCGCGGCGGGGGGTTTCGCGCACCGACCGCGCGGCGGCGCCTGCAGGGCGCGGCGTTATTCGTCGTCGGCCTGGCAATGCTGGTCTCCGGGGTGGCGTTCAAAGCCACGATGATCGGCAATTTCCCGATTCTCAGCGTCGTTGGCTTCATCGTGATGTTCGGCGGTGTGGTGTATGCCATCACCGGGCGGCGGTTGTCGGGCAGGTCGGACCACTCCGGGTCGGCGCCCGGGTCGTCGCGCCAGCGTCGCAACAAAGGCGGGGGGTCGTTCACCAGTCGTATGGAGGACCGGTTCCGCCGGCGGTTCGACGAGTAGCGGACACGGCGGACGCAGCGGGGTAGCCATCGGCTGCCCCGCTTTTCGTATTCGTGCCCAGTCTGCGGTGAGGGAGTGGATCCCCGTGATGACCGTGCTGGGTGCGCAGGCTCGGCGCCACGGTCGCAGGCTCGGCCCGTTCGGCTGACGGGCGCGGCCCTGTCGAGTCCCTTCCGAATCCCGATTGAGCCCTAATCGAGTCCCGGGCGCCTGGCTTCAGCCCCACTGAGCCCCACTTCAGGCCCCACCGCGCCCCACGCGGCCGTAGCAACCCCCTGAAGTGCGATTTCCCGACACCACGATCGCGTCGCGTCGCACACTCGGGAGCCCTCGGATAAGGGTGCGAAGGCCATCGGTGGCAAATAGCACGGGAAACGCCGCGACAACACTCCATCAATGGGGCGAAGTGGGGGGTTGTGGGGTATGGTGGCTGCAGTGTTTGGGTGACCCCGAGCGGGAGGTGAGCTGGTGTTTCTCGGCACCTACACGCCCAAACTCGACGACAAGGGGCGGTTGACATTGCCCGCCAAGTTCCGCGACACGCTGGCAGGGGGGTTGATGGTCACCAAGAGCCAAGATCACAGCCTGGCCGTCTACCCGCGGGCGGAATTCGAGGAGGTTGCCCGCCGGGCCACCAAGATGTCGCGCAGCAACCCGGAAGCCAGAGCGTTCCTGCGCAACCTCGCCGCCGGCACCGACGAGCAGCATCCCGACGCCCAGGGCCGGATCACGTTGTCGGCCGACCACCGCCGTTACGCGAACCTGTCCAAAGACTGCGTGGTGATCGGAGCGGTCGACTTCCTCGAAATCTGGGATGCGCAGGCCTGGCAGGACTACCAGCAGACCCACGAAGAGAACTTCTCCGCGGCCAGCGATGAAGCACTCGGCGACATCATCTGAGGCGCGTGCCCGTGCATCGTGGCCTCTGCCCGAACCGACCCTGGCGTACTTCCCCAACGCCAGGTTCGCGCCTTCGGACAGGGACCCGGGTGCAGGGGCCACCCGTCAGATCCGGGGAGGCATTGCGGTGGTTGACGATTCCGGTTCAGGGTCAAACGTTTTCGGGCATGTGCCCGTCCTGCTGCAGCGCTGCGTCGACCTGCTCAGCCCGGCCCTGACGCGCCATCACCCCGACGGGTCGGACGCTGTCCTCGTCGACGCCACCCTAGGGGCGGGTGGGCACGCGGAGCGGTTCTTGACCGAACTCCCCGGCCTGCGCCTGATCGGCCTCGACCGCGACCCCGGCGCCCTGGATATCGCCCGCGCACGGCTGTCGCGATTTTCCGACCGTGTCACGCTGGTGCACACGCGCTTTGACGGGCTCGTCACTGCACTGGCCGAATCCGGTTACGCCGCAGCTGAATCGGTCGACGGGGTGCTATTCGACCTCGGCGTCTCGTCCATGCAGCTGGACCGCGCCGAACGGGGTTTTGCGTACGCCCAGGACGCGCCGCTGGACATGCGGATGGACCCGTCGTCGCCGCTGACCGCGGCCGACATCGTGAACACCTACGAGGAGGCGGCGCTGGCGGATATCCTGCGCCGCTACGGCGAGGAGCGGTTCGCGCGCCGCATCGCCGCGCAGATCGTCCGCCGGCGCGCCCGCACCCCGTTCACCTCGACCGGGGAGTTGGTTGCCCTGCTGTATCAAGCGATTCCGGCTCCGGCCCGGCGCACCGGCGGACATCCGGCCAAGCGCACTTTCCAGGCGCTGCGGATCGCCGTCAACGACGAGCTGGCGTCGCTGCGCGGCGCCCTTCCCGCCGCCCTGGGGGCGCTCACCGGCGGCGGACGTGCCGTGGTGTTGGCCTACCAATCTCTGGAAGACCGGATCGTCAAGCGCGTGTTCGCCGAAGCGGCCGCTTCGCGGACGCCGGTGGACCTTCCGGTCGAGCTTCCCGGCCATGAGCCGCGATTTCGTTCGTTGACGCGCGGCGCCGAACGCGCGGACGCCGCCGAGATCGAACGCAACCCTCGCAGCGCCGCGGTGCGATTGCGGGCCCTGCAACGCCTGGAGCAGTGGGTCGAACCGCAGCAGGCCACGACGAAAGGCGGCTCATGAAGGCGAAGCGCGAGACGCCAAAGCGCCGCGGCGGCACCGACCGTCGGGGCGGACGAGACCGTTCCGTCCGGAAGAGCAGGCCCACCGCGGCCGATTCGCCGTCGTCGCGCCGTACCCGACACGCAACGACCTCGGCGCCCACTCGTGAACCCCGCTCGTCCAAGTCCGGGCCGCAGACCAGCCCGATCGCGCGGCCGGTCGAGCGTTCGGCCCGGGCCAAGAGCACGAGCCAGGCCAAGGCGCGGGCCAAGGCGCGGAAAGCCAAGGCGCCCAAGGTTGTCCGTCCTCCCTTAACTGAGCGTTTGGCCACCCGGCTGGCGTCGATTGACCTGCGGCCCCGAACGCTGGCGAGCAAGGTGCCATTTGTCGTGTTGGTCATCGGCGCGCTCGGGCTGGGGCTCGGCCTGACGCTGTGGTTGTCCACCGCATCCGCCGAGCGTTCCTATCAATTGAGCCACGCCCGGGAGAAGAACCGGTTGCTGCAGCAGCAGAAGGAGGCGCTGGAACGCGATGTGCGCGAAGCCGAGTCCGCTCCGGCGCTGGCGGAGGCGGCCCGCAAACAGGGCATGATCCCGACGAGGGACACCGCACACCTGGTCCAAGACCCGTCCGGTAGCTGGGTGGTCGTCGGCACGCCCAAGCCGGCCGACGGCGTTCCGCCACCGCCGCTGAACAGCAAGCTTCCCGAACCGGGTCCGCCACCGCCGCCGAAACCGCCCGAGCTCCCGCCGGAGATCCCGGTTCTGGTGCAACCGGGCGCCGCCGGTGCAGTGCCGGGCAGGTCCGGACCCGAGGCGCTGCTGCGCGCTCCGGACGGCTCGTCGACCGTGGGCGGCCAGCACCTGCCCACCCAGCCCGTTGCCCCGCTGCCCGGTATGCCGGGCGGGCCGGTCACCGGCCAGGTGCCGGGCGTGATGCCGACGCCGGGGCTGCCCGCTCCGGCGGGACCGGCGCCCGCTCCAGCGCTCGGCGAGGTGCCGATTCCGGTGGGCGGACTGCCGGTGCTGGCGGCCCCGGCGCCGGTACCGGCGCCGCAACCGGCGGTGCCGCCACAGGGGCCGGCTAACGGCGAGCAGTTCGGGCCCTTGAACGTCGCGGCGCCGGGTGCCCCCAGGTGACCCGGGGCGAGGCCCGGCGGACAGGCCGGTCGCAGTCGGCGCGGCCTACGCGCGGTCCCCGTAAATCGCAGGAAGCCAAGGCGGTCAGGCAACCGAAGCGGCCCCGGAAGCCACGGCGGGCCCAGCAGGGCCCCGAAGTGGCACCGAAGAGATTCCGGAAAGCCAAGCAGGCCAAGAAAATCGGCCTGGCGGAATTGCCGGACGCGCAGGCGGCCGGTCGCTCGGCGCGGGAGCGGCGCACCCGCCTCATCGTCGAAGCGGGGACCCGGGGCGCGTCGTTCGTCTTCCGGCACCGAGCCGGCAATGCGGTAATCCTGGTACTGATGTTGGTGGCGGCGGTGCAGTTGTTCATCCTGCAGGTGACGAATGCCCCGAAGCTGCGGGCCCAGGCGGCCGGACAACTCAAGGTCACCGACGTCGAAAAAGCCGTGCGCGGCAGCATCGTCGACCGCAACAACGAACGACTTGCATTCACCATCGAGTCGCGGGCATTGACGTTTCAGCCGAAGAGGATTCGCCAGCAATTGGAGGAGGCGAAGCGGAAGAACTCGGCGGCCCCTGATCCGCAGGAGCGGCTGCGCGACATCGCAAAAGAGGTCTCCGCCCGGCTGAACAACAAGCCGGACTTCGCAAACGTGCTGAAGAAACTGCAAAGCAACGACAATTTCGTCTACCTGGCGCGCGCCGTCGATCCCGCCGTCGCCGGCGCGATCTCTGACAAGTTTCCCGAGGTCGGGTCCGAGCGGCAGGATTTGCGCCAGTATCCGGGCGGATCGCTGGCGGCCAACATCGTCGGCGGCATCGACTGGGACGGCCACGGGCTGCTGGGACTCGAGGATTCGCTGGACTCCGTGCTGTCCGGAACCGACGGTTCGGTCACCTACGACCGCGGATCCGACGGCGTCGCCATCCCCGGCAGTTACCGCAACCGGCACAGGGCGGTCAACGGTTCGACCATCCAGCTGACCCTCGACGACGACATCCAGTTCTACGTGCAGCAGCAGGTCCAGCAGGCAAAGAATGTATCTGGGGCGCACAATGTTTCGGCCGTGGTGCTGGATGCCAATACCGGCGAGGTGCTGGCGATGGCCAACGACAACACCTTCGACCCGTCCCAGGACATCGGGCGTCAGGGCGACAGGCAGCTGGGCAACCTGGTGGTGTCCTCGCCTTTCGAGCCGGGCTCGGTGAACAAGGTGATCACGGCGTCCTCGGTCATCGAGTACGGCCTCTCCAACCCCGACGAGGTCTTGCACGTGCCCGGCTCGATCGAAATGGGCGGTGTCACCGTGCATGACGCCTGGGAACACGGCGTGATGCCCTACACCACCACCGGCGTATTCGGAAAGTCGTCCAACGTCGGCACGCTGATGCTGGCGCAGCGCGTCGGCCCGGAACGCTATTACGACATGGTGCGCAAATTCGGCCTGGGTCAACGCACCAACGTCGGGTTGCCCGGCGAAAGCGCCGGGCTGGTACCGCCCATCGACCAATGGTCTGGCAGCACCTTCTCGAACCTGCCTATCGGCCAAGGTCTTTCGATGACACTGCTGCAGATGACCGATATGTATCAGACCATCGCGAACGATGGGGTGCGAATACCGCCGCGCATCATCAAGGCCACCATCGCACCCGACGGCACTCGGACCGAAGAACCGCGCCCGGAGGGCATCCGGGTCGTGTCGGCACAGACCGCGCAGACCGTTCGGCAGATGTTGCGCGCCGTCGTGCAGCGCGACCCGATGGGCTACCAGCAGGGCACCGGCCCCGCGGCCGCGGTGTCGGGCTATCAGATCGCCGGCAAGACGGGCACCGCCCAGCAGATCAACCCGGGCTGTGGGTGCTACTTCGACGACGTCTACTGGGTCACGTTCGCCGGGATGGCCACGGTCGACAATCCCCGCTACGTCGTCGGCATCATGATGGACAACCCGGTGCGCAACCCCGACGGGACGCCCGGGCACTCGGCGGCCCCACTGTTCCACAACATCGCGGGCTGGCTGATGCAGCGTGAGAACGTCCCGCTGTCACCGGATCCGGGGCCGCCGCTGACATTGCAGGCCACCTAGGGGAGCGACCCACGCGAGTGTGCTCTGACGGCGTTGAGTGTGCGCTCAAGGCGGAATCCGGGCCCCGATTACGCCGCCAACGCACAGTGAAAGCCCTCAACGCACACGAGCTAACCTCGTCGGCCGGTAGTCCTAGGTAGGGTGTCATGGCCGATCATGGGATTACGCGCGGAGGAGGTGTGAACGACAGGTGGTGTCGGTGCCCACTGGGTTGCGCCCCAGCGCCGGCGACGGTGTGCCGCTGTCTGCGCTGGCGGCTCAGATCGGGGCGGTGCCGGCAGACCACCCGGATGGCCGTGCGGCCGTCCCCGACCTGCCGGTGACCGGCGTGACCCTGCGCGCCCAGGACGTCCTGCCCGGTGACCTCTTCGCCGCGTTGCCCGGCTCGTTGACGCACGGCGCCCGGTATGCCGGCGACGCGATCGAACGCGGCGCGGTCGCGGTGCTCACCGACGCCGCCGGGGTCGCCGAGATGGCCGGACAGGCCCGTCCCCGAGCCAAGACCGTGCCGACGCTGGTGCACGCCGCGCCCCGCGGCGTGCTCGGCGGCCTGGCCGCCACGGTGTACGGAAACCCGTCGGACCGGGTGACGGTCGTCGGGATCACCGGAACGTCGGGCAAGACCACCACGACTTATCTTGTCGAGTCCGGCCTGCGCGCCGGCGGGCGCACGGCCGGGTTGATCGGCACCATCGGCATCCGCATCGACGGCGCCGACATCCCCAGCGCGCTGACGACTCCGGAGGCCCCCGCGCTGCAGGCGATGTTCGCCGCGATGGCCGAGCGCGGCGTGGACACGGTGGTCATGGAGGTGTCGAGTCACGCGCTGGCGCTGGGCCGGGTCGACGGCACCAACTTCGCGGTCGGTGGTTTCACCAACCTCTCCCGCGACCACCTCGACTTTCACCCCACCATGGCGGACTACTTCGAGGCCAAGGCCTTGCTGTTCGAACCGGACTCGCCGCTGCGCGCCCATCGCGTCGTGGTGTGCATCGACGACGACGCCGGGCGCGCCATGGCCGCCCGGGCCGGGGACGCGATCACCGTCAGCGCCGCCGACCAACCCGCCGACTGGCGCGCCGTAGACATCGCATCGATGGGCGCGGCGGGGCAAGAGTTCACCGTGGTCGACCCCGCCGGCGTGCACCACCGGGTCGGCATCCGGCTGCCGGGCCGCTACAACGTCGCCAATTGCCTTGTCGCGCTGGCGATTCTCGACGCGGTGGGAATCTCCCCGGAGCGGGCGGCGCCGGGACTACTGCAGACGCGGGTGCCCGGACGGCTGGAAGAGATCGACGCCGGTCAGGATTTTCTTGCGCTGGTCGATTACGCGCACAAGCCGGAAGCGTTGCGGGCGGTGCTGACCACCCTGGTGCAGCCGGATCGCCGGCTGGCCGTGGTGTTCGGCGCCGGTGGCGAGCGCGACCCGGGCAAGCGGGGGCCGATGGGCGAGATCGCCGCTCAGCTGGCCGACTTGGTCGTCGTCACCGACGACAACCCGCGGGGCGAGGATCCCGCGGCGATCCGGAGCGAGATCCTGTCCGGAGCGGTCGAAGGCGGCGGTGCGGCTCAGGTGGTCGAGATCGCCGACCGGCGCGAGGCCATCAGGCACGCGGTGGCTTGGGCCGGCCCGGGTGACGTGGTGGTGGTCGCCGGCAAAGGTCACGAAACCGGACAGCGCGGCGCCGGGGAGGTCCGCCCGTTCGACGACCGGGTCGAGCTGGCCCGGGCGCTGGAGGCACGGCGATGATCGACATCACCGTCGCCCAAATCGCCGAAATCGTCGGCGGCACGCTGGCCGATATCTCGCCGCAGGCCGCAGCCGAACTCCACGTCACCGGCACGGTCGAATTCGACTCGCGGGCCGTCGGCCCGGGCGGGCTCTTCCTGGCGCTCCCGGGAGCGCGCTCCGACGGGCACGACCACGCGGGCTCGGCCGTAGCGGCCGGCGCGGTCGCCGTGCTGGCGGCCCGGCCGGTCGGGGTGCCCGCCATCGTGGTTTCCCCGGAACCGCGAGGGGGCAGAACCGAGGGAGCGCTGGCGGGGGTGCTCGAGCACGACGCCGATGGCTCCGGCGCGGCGGTGCTGGCCGCGCTGGCCAAGCTGGCCCGGGCGGTGGCCGCGGAGCTGTTAGCGGGCGGGCTGACCATCATCGGGATCACCGGCTCGTCGGGAAAGACTTCCACCAAGGACTTGGTTGCGGCCGTGCTCGAGCCAATGGGTCAGGTAGTGGCCCCCCCGGGGTCGTTCAACAACGAGCTGGGTCATCCCTGGACGGTGTTGCGCGCGACCCGCAGCACCGACTACCTGGTTCTCGAGATGTCGGCACGCCATCCCGGCAACATCGCCGCGCTGGCCGACATCGCCCCGCCGGCGATCGGGGTGGTCCTCAACGTCGGCACCGCACACCTCGGTGAGTTCGGCTCCCGCGAAGCCATCGCACGAACCAAAGCCGAACTGCCACAAGCAGTTCCGCCATCCGGTGTGGTTATCCTCAACGTCGACGACCCGGTCGTGGCGGCGATGGCCGAGGTCACGGCGGCCCGGGTGGTCCGCGTCAGCCGCAGTACCGGCTCGGAACCAGGAAGGGTGTGGTCAGGCCCGGTGTCACTCGACGAGTTGGCCAGGCCGCACTTCACCCTGCACGCGGGGGACAGCAGCGCGCAGGTTCGGCTCAGCGTGTCCGGCGACCACCAGGTCAGCAACGCGCTGTGCGCCGGCGCGGTCGCGCTGGAATGCGGCGCCGGCGTCGAGCAGGTGGCCGCCGCGCTGTCTGGAGCGCGTCCGGGGTCGCGGCACCGGATGCAGGTGACCACCCGCGCCGACGGCGTCACCGTGATCGACGACGCCTACAACGCCAACCCGGACTCGATGCGAGCCGGGCTGCAGGCGCTGGCCTGGATCGCCCAGGGCGGGGCCGAGCGGGGTTCGAGCGCCCGGCGAAGCTGGGCGGTCCTCGGCGAGATGGCCGAGCTCGGTGAAGACGCGGTAACCGAGCATGATCGCATCGGCCGGCTCGCGGTGCGCTTAGATGTGTCTCGACTGGTTGTCGTGGGAACCGGGAGGTCGATGAGCGCCATGCACCACGGAGCGGTCATGGAAGGCTCGTGGGGCTCGGAAGGTGATAGGGGGGCCGTCAGCGTGCCCGACGGCGACGCCGCCCTGGCGTTGTTGCGGGACGAGGTGCGGCCCGGTGACGTGGTCCTGGTCAAGGCGTCGAACGCCGCCGGCCTCGGCGCAGTGGCCGACGCTCTGGCCTCCGAGGGCTCTCTCGGCGGGACACCTCGGTGAGACAGATCCTCATCGCCGTCGCGATCGCGCTGACCGTGTCGATCCTGTTGACCCCGGCACTGATCCGGCTGTTCAACAAGCAGGGGTTCGGCCATCAGATCCGCGAGGACGGGCCGCCCAGCCACCAAACCAAACGCGGCACACCGTCGATGGGCGGTGTGGCAATCCTGGCCGGCATTTGGGCGGGCTACCTGGGCACGCACCTCGCAGGGCTGGCGTTCGAAGGCGAGGGCATCTCCGCGTCGGGTCTGCTGGTGCTGGGGTTGGCCACCCTGCTGGGCGGCGTCGGGTTCCTGGACGACCTGATCAAGATCCGCCGGTCGCGCAACCTCGGGCTGAACAAGACGGCCAAGACCGTCGGGCAGATCGCCGCCGCGGTGCTGTTCGGCGTGCTGGTGTTGCAGTTCCGCAATGCCAGCGGCCTGACCCCGGCCAGCGCCAACCTGTCCTACGTGCGCGAAATCGCCACCGTCACACTGGCTCCCGCGCTGTTCGTGCTGTTCTGCGTGGTGATCGTCAGCGCCTGGTCCAACGCGGTCAACTTCACCGACGGACTGGACGGGCTGGCCGCCGGGACCATGGCGATGGTCACCGGCGCCTACGTGCTGATCACCTTCTGGCAGTACCGCAATGCGTGCGTCACCGCGCCGGGGTTGGGCTGCTACAACGTGCGCGACCCGCTGGACCTGGCGATCATCGCGGCCGCCACCGCGGGCGCCTGCATCGGCTTTCTGTGGTGGAATGCCGCACCGGCCAAGATCTTCATGGGTGACACCGGATCGCTGGCGCTGGGCGGTATTATCGCGGGCCTGTCGGTCACCAGCCGCACCGAGATCCTCGCCGTCGTGCTGGGTTCGCTGTTCGTCGCCGAAGTCACCTCGGTGGTGGTGCAGATCCTGGCCTTTCGCACCACCGGGCGCCGGGTGTTCCGGATGGCGCCCTTCCACCACCATTTCGAGTTGGTCGGCTGGGCCGAAACGACCGTGATCATCCGCTTCTGGCTGCTCACCGCGATCACCTGCGGCCTGGGCGTCGCCCTGTTCTACGGTGAGTGGCTCGCCACGATCGGTGCCTGACGTGCTTGAGCCCTTGGTTTCGGGCGCGCCCGTGCTGATCGCCGGGGCCCGGGTGACCGGCCGGGCGGTGCTGGACGCGCTGACCCGATTTGGCGCGGTGCCCACGCTGTGCGATGACGATCCGGCCATGCTGCGCCCGTACGCCGAGCGCGGCGTGGCGACCGTGGAGCCTTCGGCCGCGATCGCCCGGATCGCCGAGTATCCGCTGGTCGTGACCAGTCCCGGTTTTCAGCCGACGGCGCCGGTGCTGGCCGCAGCCGCGGTGGCGGGGGTGCCCATCTGGGGTGACGTGGAGCTGGCCTGGCGGCTCGACGCGGCGGGCAGCTACGGGCCGCCGCGTCGCTGGCTGGTGGTGACCGGCACCAACGGCAAGACCACGACGACGTCGATG
>Ga0182038_10001485_pt1 | contig 12258 bp, 9 predicted proteins | sample sta12Can44000108_FD_125976 | JGI IMG/M metagenome (GOLD analysis project Ga0182038, IMG submission 125976) | Lab enrichment of tropical soil microbial communities from Luquillo Experimental Forest, Puerto Rico - statanox.12C.anox.44.000.108 | ecosystem: Environmental > Terrestrial > Soil >...
CCGTTGACGCGCAACTGTAGAGGCTGATCGGAACACGAGTTTTCTGCCACGGGAGAACGGGTCGAGCGATGGGTGAGTTCGGAATCGGCCAGCCGGTGCGGCGTTTCGAGGACAAGCGCCTCTTGAGCGGCGACGGCCGCTTCCAGAGCGACAACAACCTGCACGGCCAGGCATACGCTTACGTGTTGCGCTCGCCGCACGCCCATGCTCGCATCCGCAAGCTCGACCTCGTGGCAGCCCTGGCCGTGCCAGGTGTCGCGCTGATCATGACTGGAAACGATCTCGTCGAGGCCAAGCTCGGCGTCATGGGCGTCCCGTTTCAACGCAAGCGGCCCGACGGATCGCCGATGTTCGCTCGCGCCTTTCTCGGCCTTGCTCAGGGGACGGTGCGCTATGTCGGCGAACCGGCCGCCTTTATCGTCGCGGAGACGCTGGCGCTGGCGAAGGATGCCGCCGAGCTGATCGACATTGATTACGAGGCTTTGCCCTCGGTCACCGACACCGCCGAGGCGGCCAAGGGAAGGACCGCGGTATGGGATGAGTGCCCGGACAACATCTCGAACCTGTTCGAGGCCGGCAACAAGACCGCGACCGCCGCGGCCTTCGCCAAGGCGGCGCACATCGTCGAGCGCCGCTATGTCATCAGCCGGGTCTATGCGCATTTCATGGAGCCGCGCGGTGCGATCGGCGTGTGGGACCGGGGCGAGGAGCGCTTCACCCTCTGCGCCGATGTGCAGTACCCGCACCGGGTGCGCCAGGCGCTGGCGACGCGTATTTTCAAAATTCCCGAAAGCAAGATCCGCGTCATTGCCGACGATGTCGGCGGCGGGTTCGGCACAAAGGGCTGGCAGTACCCGGAGCATCGGCTCGTGCTGATCGCGGCGAAGAAATTGCGCCGGCCGGTCAAATGGACTTGCGAGCGCAGCGAGGCGATCCAGGCCGACGAGCACGCCCGCGACAATGTCAGCGACGCCGAGCTGGCCCTTGACAAGAACGGCAAATTCCTCGGCCTCAGGGTGAAGACGCTGGCCAATGTCGGTGCCTACATCTCGTCCGAGCGCAACCTGCTCGCGACGTTTGGCAACGTCGGCACGCTCACCGGCACTTATGACATCCCAGCAGCCCACGTCGCGGTGCTGGCAGTGATGGCCAACACCAACGGCACCGCGCCGTATCGCGGCGCCGGACGGCCCGAGGCAACCTATGTCATCGAGCGCTTGATCGACGATGCCGCGCGCGAACTGGGCTTCGACCCGGTCGAATTGCGGACGAAAAACCTGATCCCGGCCTCGGCGATGCCGTACAGGACCGCGCTCAGCCTCAATTACGATTGTGGCGATTTCGCCGCCAACCAGCAAAAAGCAATGACACAAGCCGATTGGGCCGGTTTCCCGGCACGCCGCGAAGAGGCCAAAGCGCGCGGCAAGCTGCGAGGCATTGGCATCGCCAACCCAATCGAGAAAGCGGCGGGGCCGGGGCAGGAATTTGCAGAAATCCGCTTCCACCCAAGCGGCAACGCAACCCTGTTGATGGGCAGCAAGAACCAGGGCCAAGGCCACGAGACCACCTTCAAGCAAGTGCTGAACGAAAGGCTCGGGCTCGACCCGGCAACCGTGCAATACATCGACGGCGACACCGATCGCGTCGCCTTTGGTATCGGCACCAACGGCTCACGCTCGACGGTGATCGGCGGCTCGGCCTTATGGATGGCGGCAGACAAGGTCATCGCCAAAGGCAAGCGCATTGCCGCGCATCTGCTCGAAGCCGCCGAGGCCGACATCGAGTTCGCCGATGGTAATTTCTCAGTGGCCGGGACCGATCGGCGCGTCAGCATCAGCGAGGTCGCCAAGGCGTCGTTCCAGTCTGGCCGCTTGCCGTCGGGCCTCGACGGCGGCCTTTACGAGACCGGCACTTTCTCCCCCGACGACAACACCTATCCCAATGGCTGCCATGTCTGCGAGGTCGAGATCGACCCCGAGACCGGTGCGCTGGAAATCGTCCGCTACGTCGTCATCGACGACGTCGGCACGGTGGTGAACCCGATCGGCCTTAAGGGCCAGATCCATGGCGGCGTCGCGCAGGGGTTGGGCCAGGCTCTGATGGAGCAGGTTGTCTATGACCGTCAATCGGGGCAGAACCTGACCGGCAGCTTCATGGATTACTGCATGCCGCGCGCCGATACGATGCCGAATATGGAGATCAGCTCGAACCCGGTACCGACCAAGCTCAACCCATTGGGCGCCAAGGGCGCCGGCGAGGCGGGTACGGTCGGCGCGCTGCCGGCGATCGTCAACGCGGTTGTCGATGCGCTCGCGCCACTCGGGGTCGAAGGCCTCGACATGCCGGCGACCAGTGAACGCATCTGGCGGGCGATCCGCGATGCACGCGCCTTGTCATGTACTGAAGCACGCCGCACAAGACCATCAGGCTGACAGCAGCTTGTGCCCACTGCCGAAGACCAACTGATTGAACATCGTCATTCCGCGCCGGTAAGACGCTATTCTGCTACCAGGTGAGAATGAAGCCGATATCGCCGGGCATGCCGCCCGGATACTCGAGCACCTCGGCCTTGAGGTGGAAGCCGAGTGGCCTCAGGTGATCGTGCCAGAATTCGTAAGCATCTTTGGGCCGGCCCTCCAACGTCGTTTCCCACCCGGACTCCGAGTTGTTGATCCTTCGGCCGCGATCGCTGCAAAGCACGTTGGGAAAGCGGTAGACTTGAACTTCACTCTGCCCGCGCTCGGCCGCCCGATTAACCAGCTGCATGACGCCCTGCATGACTTGTTCGGGCGTCCGTTCCGGCGGTTTGTGAAATTCCGCCATCACCTCTTTTTGCTTTTCCTCCTGCTCCTTCATGTGGCGCATCTCTTCGGCGGCTTTGGCGGCCTCGCGCTCGGCCATCCTGCGCCTCAGATCCGTGGCGGAGAAAGTGCCTGCTCCTGCCGGCGGCGTCGTGCTGCGATTGTCGGACATGATTTCCTTCCCTCCTACCGCATCAGCTTTCCACCAGCGCGCGGGCATGGCGGGCGATCATCAGGTTTTCGTCGGTCTTTATCACATAGGCGCCGACACGGCTATCAGGTGTGCTTATGCGCTCCTTGTGTTCGCGGTTGGCCGCTTCGTCCAGCTCCAGCCCCAGCCAAGAGCAGGCCCGGCAAATTGCTCTGCGCACCGGCGCCGCATTTTCGCCGACGCCAGCGGTGAACACGACGCCATCGAGGCCACCGAGCGCCGCCGCAAGCGAGGCGATATGGCCGGCGACGCGATAACAGAACACGTCAACGGCAAAGCTCGCCCGCGGATTGTCGCTGGCCAAGAGCTGACGGAAATCCGACGAAATCCCGGAAAGTCCGAGCATCCCGGAGCGGCGGTAGAGGAGGTCCACCAACTGCTCCCCCGACATCCCCTTCTGCTGGATGAGATGCAGCACAACGCCGGCATCGAGCGCGCCACTGCGCGTGCCCATCGGCAACCCGTCGAGCGCGGTGAAGCCCATGGTCGTTGCCATCGAAACGCGGTTCTGCATTGCGCAAGCCGAGCAGCCATTGCCCAGATGCGCGACGACTACGCGACCATTCGCGATTTCAGGCGTGCGTTCGGGCAATACCGAGGCAATGTATTCGTAAGAGAGGCCGTGAAAGCCATAGCGCCTTATGCCCTCCTCGTAGAACGAGTAGGGCAACGCGAAGGCCTGCTCGACCTCCGGCGCAGTCCGGTGGAAGGCGGTGTCAAAGCAAGCGACCTGCGGCAATTCGGGATTGAGGGTCATCGCCATCTTGATAGGCGCGAGATTGTGCGGCTCGTGCAGCGGCGCGAGCGGCACGAGCGCCTCCAGCTCGGCCAGCAATTCGGAGGTTACACGGGCCGGCCGCGAGTAACGCAGGCCCCCATGGACGACGCGGTGGCCGAGAGCGGCGAGCCGCCGGTCTCCGAGCCTCTCTATGGCCCACGGCAATATTGCCGGCAGCACCTCGCTCGGCACCACCGGCGGTTTCGTCCCCAAGTCCGGGGGCGCGATGGCTTCGTCGTTGGTGCCCGTGGCGCTTGCCGAAGGACGGGTGCCGATCCCGTCGACCTGACCGGTGAGAATCCGCCGCTCGCCCTCATAAAAGCTGAATTTGAGCGAGGAGGAACCGGCATTGATTACGCCGATCAGCGGCTCTGTTGCTGCTGCATTCATCGCGAATGAGGCCCTCAGCCGAGAATATGGTAGCCGCCGTCGATGTAGATCGTATCACCCGTCATGGCGCCGGCGTAGGGGCTCGCCAGAAAGACGCAGGCGGCGCCTACCTCTTCGATCGTCACCAAGCGCCGGGCCGGGGCGCGCTCCGCGACCCGCGCCATCAGCGCGTCAAAATCGGGGATTCCGGAGGCCGCGCGGGTGGCCAATGGGCCGGGGCTGATCGCGTGCACGCGAATGCCCTTTGGTCCGAGCTCGGCCGCCAGGTATCGCACTGCCGATTCGAGCGCCGCCTTGACCGGGCCCATGATCCCGTAATTCTCGATGACCTCGCTGGCGCCGTGATAGCTCATGGCGAAGATCGTGCCGCCCCCGGTCATTAGTTTCTCGGCGCGATGCGTCAAATCGAGCAGTGACCAGCACGACACATCCATCGCGGTCAGGAAGCCGTCGCGGGAACAGTCGGTGACGCGCCCCTCCAGTGCCTGCCGCGGCGCGAACGCGATCGAGTGTACGAGAATATCGAGCCGCCCCCATTGCGACGCGATCGCCTCGAACAGCGCATCGGCCTGCGCTGGGTCGCGGACCTCCAGCGGCAGAAGCAGAGGTGCCCCGACTGCCGAGGCCAATGGCTCGACATAGGGCCGTGCCTTGTCGTTGAGATAGGTCATCGCGATCTCGGCGCCGGACCGATGCATCGCCTCGGCGCATCCCCACGCGATCGAACGGTCGTTGGCGACGCCGACGATTAATGCTCTTTGCCCTTTCAGGATCTCGGAATGGCTTACTTCGGGCGGCAAATTGTGCACCTCCGTCAGCGGATCGCTGCGGCGGCGCTCTTGCGTCGAGCGTCCGCCACAAGGCTGGCAACCGCGCAGGACGCAAGGCGCGTAATGACGCTGTCGGCGCGGCTGGTCAGAATGATCGGCACCCGCGCGCCGAGGACGATGCCGGCGGCCGCGGCGCCGGCCAAAAAAGAAAGGCTCTTGGCCAGCATATTCCCGGCTTCGAGATCCGGGACGACCAGCACGTTCGCCCGTCCAGCCACGGGCGACACGATATGCTTGATGGCCGCCGCCTCTTCGTTGATTGCGTTGTCGAGTGCCAGCGGCCCATCGAGGATGCCACCGGTGATCTGGCCGCGTTCCGCCATTTTGCACAATGCCGCGGCTTCGATCGTTGACGGGACGGCAGGATTGACCGTCTCCATGGCCGACATGATCGCCACCCGCACCTCCTGAAATCCCAGCGCACGGCCAAGATCGATCGCGTTCTGCACGATATCGACCTTGTCGGCGAGGCTCGGGGCGATGTTGACCGCAGCGTCGGTGATGATCAGCGGGTCCTTGTGGCCGGGAACGTCCATCACAAAACAATGGCTGATGCGCCGCGCCGTGCGTATGCCGCTCTCGCGGGCGACCACAGCGCTCATCAGCTCGTCGGTATGCAGGCTGCCTTTCATCAGGGCCTCTGCCTTGCCCTGCCTCACAAGTTCGACGGCCTTGGCGGCCGAATCATGGCTGTGCGCCGATTCTTCGAGCGGGAAGCTCGAAATCTCGGCTTCCGCCTGGCGCGCCGCGTCGTGAATGCGTGCGGGCGGCCCGATGAGGACCGGGGCGATCAGCCCGAGTTTGGCCGCCTCGACCACACCCTCGATCGAGATCTCATCGCATGGATGCGCAACCGCTGTCGTTACCGGCGGCAGTCGCCGCGCCGCCTCCACGAGCCGGGTGTAGCGTTCATGCGACCCGCTAGCCTTGGTTTTCATATCCCCCTCATTCCTGAGCCAATTCACGCTGCCTTCTCTCGGCCGACCTCCGGCGGCGGCCCGGCGAACATTGCCTCGATGCGTTCGAGTCTCCGGCGGCCCTCTTCGGGAAGATCGCCCCGCGCCGCGAGCACCCGGCGCACCAACGCCAGCGCCTCCTCGCACTGCCGGCGATTGCTTGGCAACAGCTTCGGGAGGGCGGTAATCGCCCGCTCGGCGTCCAATAGCAGCATCAAGTATTGCTCCTTCACGATCTCCTTGAATCGCGCAAGACCGACGCGCTTGGCGGCCGGGAGCTCGGCGCTGATTTGCTTGAGGGCGGCAAATCCGCGGTCGTCGACCTTGCCTTCCGGAAGGCGCACATAGATCAGCGCGCGCACTGCCGCCTCGATCAGTCCCCCCTGACCAATAGACTGTTCGAGGTGGGCTGCTGCCTCTTTGGCCGCGGCCTCCCGCGCCACATCGCGTCCGATGCGGCGGCTCACCGAGGTTTCGTCGGCGCGCAGACCGACCATCGCCTGCAGAAGGGGAGAACCATAGGTATTGAAGAAAAAAGCTTCCGTGGCGGCGTCTCGCGCCTGGCCCCACATTTCGAGCCCATTTGCGATCATATCAGAGACCATGTGCTCGAAAGCGAGGAACGGATTGTCGGGGCGGACCGGCCGGCGATCCCTCCGCACCGCATCCGCCAAATCCGTGACGGGCCGCATGAACGGGTTCTCGTCGGCGAACATCGCGAACCGAAGACGGTTCGGGTGACTGCGCCGCATCAGCTCTGCGCTTTGCTCTGTCACGATCGCGCGCGCTGCCGGCCGCATCAGAGTGCTGTAGAGGCCCTGAGTGATTTCGGAAAGTCGAGCGACCGCCGCAAAAGCGCGGTCGTCCTCGGCGGTGTTGCCTCCGAGCCGACGGATATCGTCGAGCTTACGAGCCTCGAGGCTGAACAGATAATTGCCCTGAAGCAACTCGCGGTTTTCGACCGTCTCATCGATGCCCGTGATCACTGCCTCGTAGAGCCCGGGCGGCATCAGATCGATCATGTCCATGGCATTGGCAAACTCCTCGTGCTCCTTGGTCGCCACTTTGCCGGAGACGAAGATGCCGAGATGACCGATGCTCTGATGCAGGCAATAGACGATGGTCTGACCCGCCGCGACGATCTCGTCCTCGTGATCGTACAGATCGAGAATCCAGTCCAATGCTTGCTGTGGTGGCGTGATGTCGTCACCCCACGAGCAGAAGACGATGATCGGCGATTTGATGTTGCGCAGATCGACCCGCAATCCGTTAGAGGTGTGCAACTCGCCGCAGGAAAGTTTGTTGCCGACAAACAGCTGGTCGGCGATTGACTGCATCTCCCCGGCAGTGAGGAGCACCGGGCTGCCCCACCATTTTTCGAATTCGAGAAACCGCGGCGGCTCGGTGTCGATTTTCGAATAGACGTTGTAGATCTTCTTCCAATAGGTGTTGTCGGGGTGCATTGACTCGAAATTGGCGACTAGATTGGCGCCGTCGAAAATGCCTTTGCCGAGGTCGCCCGCGAGAGAGGTCAGCCAGGTCCCGCCCAGCAGCCCGCCGAGATAGCGCATCGCGTTCTTGCCGTGCACGCCGGCCCAATAAGACAGCGGCGATCCGGCGAGCATGATCGGGCCGACGCGTTCCGGGTGAATCGCGCTCATCATCATGATCTGCCAACCAGCCTGGCAGTTGCCGATCAGACACGGTTTGCCGTCTGTGTTTGGATGTCGCTTGACGACCTCATCGACGAACCTGGCCTCGGCCTCGCAAACATCCTCGACCGTCTGGCCCGGGATTGGGTCCGGCAGAAAACCGACGAAATAGCAAGGATGCCCGGCCTTGAGCGCAACGCCGATTTCGCTGTCGTGCTTCATGCCGCCGATACCGGGGCCGTGGCCGGCCCGCGGATCAAAGACGATGAACGGCCGTTTGTGCGGGTCGATGGCGGTGCCCTCGGGCGGGACGATGCGCGCCAGCACGTAATTCACCGGACGCGGGAGCTTTCGGCCATCGAGCACCAGTTCGACATCGAAGCTCAGGACATGCGGTGCTTTGCGGGAATTGTGCTCGATATAGTTGTTGCCGCGTTGCCGCAGCACATCCAGTAGCAGGATAGAGCGCTGCCACGCATCGATCCAGTAGTTGAGGAGGTCGTTTGCTACGGGAATCGGCCATGGCGACGGTGAAGTCGTGGCCTGTTCGGGCACTGGAGATCCAGAACTTCCTTGCATGTCAGCCTCGCAGCTCATGAGCACTTGATAGTATTCGTCTTTTATTTTACAGTTTTGTGAACTCGCTGCCCCACAGTGCTAAGGCTAGCGAGTCGACGCGGCGGGTCGTTGATCTAACTCAGAAAACCCGCAAACCGCGGAAGCGAGCTTGTTGCGGTGCACAAAAATGGCGTCCCGCTCACCGAGTCAAGGGGATTGTGCAACCGCTTCCGCTGCATGCCAAATTTTGCCGCGGTCGAACGCCCGCCTGGTTACCGCGGCACAGTTCGCATAAGCGAACATTCGCGTCCGCCGCGGTTGCATCCCAGCTGGCGGGCAAGAAACAGATCACCGTCGTTCGACTATCACTTCCTATATTGGACTGGGGGTTCTCTGAAGCACTCCTATACCGACGTCGTGACGCAAAGGGGACGGGCGGTCCCGGCTGGCGTTTTGACTGCTTTCATTAATCGAGCGGCCGTAGCCGGCCGTCTTCGAGGGCGACGATGCGGTCGAGGCGGCGGGCGAGATCGAGATTGTGGGTGGCGATCAGCGCCGCGAGACCGGTACGGCGGACAAGGTCGAGCAGCGTGTCCATCACGCTCTCCCCAGTGGCGTGGTCGAGATTGCCGGTTGGCTCGTCGGCGAGCAGGATTTCGGGATCGTTGGCGAGCGCGCGGACGATCGCAACGCGCTGCTGTTCGCCGCCCGACAACCGCGCCGGCCGGTGCCCGGCGCGCGGGCCAAGGCCGACGCGGTCGAGCAGTTCCGCCGCCTTGCCGCGCGCGCTGCGGCGCGCGACGCCCGCGATCATTTGCGGCAGCATGACGTTTTCGAGCGCCGAAAATTCCGGCAACAGGTGATGAAACTGGTAGACGAACCCGACATGCGAGCGCCGCAGCAATGTCCGCCGCTCTTCCGACAAACTGCCGCAATCCTCGCCGCCGATCAGCACCGCACCGCCGTCTGCGCGCTCGAGCAGGCCCGCAATATGCAGCAATGTAGATTTGCCGGCGCCGGACGGACCGACCAGTGCTGCGACTTTGCCCGGATAAAGCGCCAAATCGACGCCATTCAAGACCCTGAGTTCGGTTCCGGCCTGTGTGAAGATGCGGCGGACCCCCCGCAGCTCGAGCGCCGCGGTTGCCATCTCCGCGTCACTCGTAGCGCAGGGCTTCGACCGGGTCGAGCCGGGCGGCGCGCCAGGAAGGATAAAGCGTGGCAAGGAAGGAAAGCGTGAGCGCCATGATGACGACGGCGGCGACCTCGCCGCTGTCGATCCGGGCCGGGATGCGGGTGAAGAAATAGATCTCGGCGGCGAACAGGTCGGTGCCGATTATCTTTTGAATAAACTGCCTTATCGCCTCGATGTTGTTGGTAAAGAAGACGCCGAGGACAAAGCCCGCGAGGGTGCCGACGACGCCGATGCTGGCGCCGCTCAGCATGAAGATCCGCAGTATCATCGCGCGCGAGGCACCCATCGTGCGCAGGATTGCGATGTCCCGCCCCTTGTCCTTCACCATCATGATCATGCTCGAGATGATGTTGAAAGCGGCGACGAGAATGATCAGCGTCAGGATCAGGAACATGACGTTGCGTTCGATCTCGACGGCGTTGAACAGGCTCGAATTGGCCTGCTGCCAGCTGACGATCCGCGCATGGCCGCCGAGGGCGGCGGCAATCTGCCGGCCCTCCTCGCGCACCCGGTCCGGGTCGGCGACAAAGACTTCAAGACTGGAAACCTGATCGGGGAGACGGAAAAACAGCTGCGCCGCGGCGAGCGGCGCATAGATAAAGCTGTTGTCATATTCGTACATGCCGACATTGAACAGCGCGGCGACCTGATAGGTCTTGATCCGCGGCATCGTGCCGAATGCGGTGGCGGTCCCCTGGGGTGAGATCACCGTAATGGGGCTGCCGACCGTGACACCGAGGCGGCGCGCCAGCCGATCGCCGACGGCGACCCCGTCGCCGCTGAAATCGGCGAGCGAGCCCTGGATGACGTGGTCTGCGAGCAGCGGCAGCGAACGCAGGTCCTCCTGCCGAATACCGCGGATCAGCGCGCCGGAAGCGCCACCCTCCGAGGTCGCCATGACCTGGCCCTCAACCAATGGCGTCACACGAAGGACGCCGGGGACTTCGCGGATTTTTTCCGCCGCCGCGTCGAAATCAGCGAGCCCGCCACTCAACGCATAGACACCGAGGTCGCCGTTGAGGCCGAGGATGCGGGCTAGCAGGTCGGCGCGAAACCCGTTCATCACCGACATCACGATGATCAACGTGGCGACGCCGAGCGCGATGCCGAGCAACGAAAAGATCGCAATGACCGAGACGAAGCCCTCCTGGCGCCGCGCCCGCAGATAGCGGAACGCCACCATTCGCTCGAATGCGTTGAAGATCACGCGCCGATCCGAGAACCGGCCCTTGCGCGTATTATCACCCGCCGCTACGCCGGCCCAACCCTCTCCCCGCGAGCGGGGAGAGGGTTGGGGTGAGGGCGGTCGATCAGCCGGTCAAGCGCCGTTTCCACGGAGATGTCCCGCCGCTCGCCGGAGCGGCGATCCTTGAGCTCGACGCTGCCGACGGCCAGCCCGCGCGGGCCGATGATCAGCTGCTCGGGAAGACCGATCAGGTCCATCGCCGCAAATTTGGCGCCCGGCGACTCGTCGCGGTCGTCGTAGAGCACCTCGACGCCAGCGCTGTGCAGCTTTGTGTAAAGATTGTAGGCGGCCTCGCGGCAACGCGCGTCGGCGGCGCGCAGATTGATGAGGCCAACGCCAAACGGCGCGACGCTCTGCGGCCAGATGATGCCGGCATTGTCGTGATTGGCTTCGATCAGCGCCCCGACGAGCCGCGAGACGCCGACGCCGTAAGACCCCATTTCGAACGCCACCGGCTCACCGTCAGAGCCGGCCGCGACGGCGCCCATCGGCCGCGAATATTTGTCGCCGAAATAGAAGATGTGGCCGACCTCGATGCCGCGCGCTGTCACTAGCTCCTCGGGCGGGATTGGGCAGGAGGCGTGGTCGTGCTTCTCGTCGGTCGCGGCGTAAAGGCTGGTCCAGTGGCGAAAGAACGGTTCGAGATCGCTGTCGTAATCGACCTCCTCGGCGAGGATATCGGTGTCCAGCCATTGACGGTCGCAATAAACCGCGCTCTCGCCGGTCTCGGCCAGGATGATGAATTCATGGCTGAGATCGCCGCCGATCGGCCCGGTTTCGGCGCGCATCGGGATCGCCTTGAGCCCCATCCGGGCGAAGGTGCGCAGATAGGCGACGAACATCTTGTTGTATGACCGCTTGGCGCCGGCGGCGTCGAGATCGAAGCTGTAGGCGTCCTTCATCAGGAATTCGCGCCCGCGCATGACGCCGAAGCGCGGCCGCACCTCGTCGCGGAACTTCCACTGGATGTGATAGAGGATCTTCGGCAGGTCGCGGTAGCTTTTGACCGAGGCCCGAACGATTTCGGTCACCTGCTCCTCGTTGGTCGGCCCGTACAGCATCTCGCGGTCGTGGCGGTCGCGGATGCGCAGCATCTCCTTGCCGTAATCCTCGTAACGCCCGCTCTCGCGCCACAGCTCTGCCGGCTGGATCGTCGGCATCAGGATCTCGAGCGCGCCGGCGCGGTCCTGCTCTTCGCGTACGATGCGCTCGACCTTTTTGAGGACGCGCAACCCGAGCGGCAGCCAGGAATAGATGCCGGCGCTCGATTGGCGGATCATGCCGGCGCGCAGCATCAGGCGGTGGGAGACGATCTGGGCCTCGGCCGGGGTTTCCTTGAGGACCGGCAGGAAGAAGCGCGACAGGCGCATTACGGATTCCGTGAAAATGTCAGGGCGGTCACTTAGCCCTGCGCCGCGCCCCATTGCAACGCAGCATGGCCACATCCGCTCCCTACTGGGCGGGGATGTCCGGCAGGCGGATCAGGTGCAGGGCGAAGACCGCGTAGCCGATGGCGTAGACGATCGCCGACACCCAGGTGGTGGTCCAGGCCTTCTTGAGCAGCTTGGGCTCGACCGGCGCGCCCGGATCGCCGCCGTCGGTCACCTCGATGCCGGCCTCGGCGTAGGTCTTGGAGCCGAA
>Ga0182038_10001486_pt1 | contig 12256 bp, 7 predicted proteins | sample sta12Can44000108_FD_125976 | JGI IMG/M metagenome (GOLD analysis project Ga0182038, IMG submission 125976) | Lab enrichment of tropical soil microbial communities from Luquillo Experimental Forest, Puerto Rico - statanox.12C.anox.44.000.108 | ecosystem: Environmental > Terrestrial > Soil >...
AAATCTTTTTATCTCTAAAAAAATCCGGGGAGATACCATCAATGGCATTAACGCCATCATTATTCAATAGGTCGAATCTATTTTTCATTACCAAAAAAAATTTCAAGCTTTGATTTAATACTTTGCGTATCTAAGCCGCAAAGGATATCTTGTTCTGAAGCAACTCCATATTTAGAAAGAAACTTTCGAGGAACCCCAATAGAAAGCAGATTTATAGAGTGCCCTTTTAATGCAGAATGAATGTCATATGACATTGTGCCTTCATAAAATGGTTCAACCACTGCTACTTTAGAATTTACAAAACACTTAATCAACATTGCCGAATCAAAAGGTTCTAATGTTGTATAATATAATATTGAGACATCTAAATTTAAGCAAGCAGTTATTACTCTTTCCAACATTGGCCCAATAGCAATCACAATTCCCTTTTTCCCACTTTTTATTAAATTTGCTTTACCAAAAGTTACAGAGAAATCTAAGCTATGCCCCTTTTCTGTTAACCTAAAATAATTTGCAGTTGGCCCCTTGTAAATATCGGAAAAAAGTAAATCAAAATCTTTATCAGAGCCAGGTACTATTATATTAATCCCATTAATAGTTTTTACCAAAGCAACATCACCGGGGCAATGATGTGTACTTCCTAATGCGGCATAATCGTAAGAAGCTCCAACACTTACAATATTTACAGGGTGTTTTTGAAATCCAACATCAATCTTTAACTGTTCAAAACATCTTTCAATTACAAAGGGTGCAATACTATGCATCACAGGATGTAACCCCTCTTTTGCCATGCCTGCTGCAATGCTAGTCATTGCCTGTTCGCAGATGCCAATATTATAAATCCTTTCTGGGTATTTTTGAAATACATTTCGAAATCCAAATACACCAATATCTCCTAATAAAATAGCTAAGTTCTCATCATCTGAAATTAATCTCTCAATTGTTAAAACAAACTGTTTTCTCATAATAATTCATTTAGCATTATTTCCAATTCTTCTTTATTCGGTGATTTATGATGCCAAGCCGGATTACTTTCCATTTGTTTAATACCTTTTCCTTTAATAGTTTCGGCTATAATTGCTAACGGTTTGCCATTACTCTTTTTTAAAAGAAATTGATAAATTTGTTCGTGGTTATGTCCATCAATAACATAAGATTCCCATCCAAAGCTCATAAACTTTGCTTTTAAATCTCCAAGCTTCAAGGCACGATCATTTGAGTGATTATAATCAATAATACATTTAAGGTTATCTAATTTATGGTTAGAAGCAATAAGAGCTGATTCCCATATTGTGCCCTCATTGCACTCTCCGTCTCCAAGAATTACGTACACATCACTTATTTTTTTTTGTATTTTTTTGGAAAAAGCAATTCCAAGCGCAAAAGGAAGACCATGCCCCAATGAGCCAGTAGAGGCTTCAACCCCAGGAACTTTATTACAATCAGGATGCCCCCCCAAAAAACTATCCAAAGTACAAAACTTATCTAACTCTGAGATTGAAAAAAAACCTTTATAAGCCAATATAGCATAAAGACCTAAGGATGCGTGCCCTTTACTCAATATAAAAATATCTCTTTCAGACCAATAAGGATCTAATGGATTTACTTTTATTATTTTTTTGTATAGAACCCATAATATATCCAATATAGAGAATGCACTTGCAACATGTCCCTCTCCCGACTTCGCAGAGGTATTTAGAATTATTCTTTTAAGATCATTAATAACTAACTCTTCATTATCCATATTTAATAAGTTTAATAATTATTTTTCTTGAAAAAAAACATAAATAAAGCCCAGATAAAAGCTAAAAACTCACTAAAAAAAATAAACCCTGTGAAACACAACTTCAGCCCTTTCTTATCAGCCACTAATGGGAATTCCGGTGTATCCAACATTTGTATCACCGGTGTTTGCTGGCTTAATAATATCTTACTGGTTTCCAAATTTTTAACAACTTCAGTATAAATCGCTCCAATTACAGTTTTATCCCTGTTGGTAATTTCAACAGGTACCGATGCTGTCTTCATAGCAGGGTTCGCGTTCAAAATTTGTGATTCAGCAACTTCATAAGACTTGTTGTTCAGCAATGCATACAAAGAGTCTGCTCTGCGTTGTAACCTGTTTACATTGGCTTGCGCTGTACCCGTTTTTACTTCTATATACAGTTTCTTCGCCTCATTTACCACCCGTTCAGTAAAGTATTTAGAGAACTTTTCATTCTTGGATGTGGTGGCTACTTTTATTAACGCAGCTTTCTTCCTTACCCAGTCCACCGTTAAATACGATTTGGTTACCTGCCTGTTGATTACATTCAATATGCTGTCTTGTATCAAACTCATTTGTTCAGTGGCTTGTACTCTATTAAAACTAATATTGGACAATCGCATATTTTTAGCCCAAGACTGTTTAAGCCTGGTAAAATCAAGAAACAAATCGGCCATTGTTTGGTCTGAAATACTATCCACCCTGGTCAATAACACTTTTTGTACAATATTTTTTGAAGGAATGATCTCCAATAAATTATCGCCGGCAAACAAACTGCTTCCGCCGCCCCCCCCAATATCAACCCCAAACTGGGAAGCCAAACCGGCCAATCCGCCTCCACCTGCACTTTTTTCTTCCAAAATAAAAGTACATACAGCAGTATATTTAGGTGTTTGTGTATAATAGTACCCAATACCCAACGCTCCCCCGATAATTCCAGCTATTACAAAAGACAGCCATTTTGTTTTCAGATACTTCCAAAATGCTCCAAATTTATCCGATAGCTCCTTCAGCGATATTTCATCGGGAGCAAAAGATTCCTTTATAGTGCTCTGTGTCTCCATTTCAGAAATACTTAAATTGTTTTATGAATGACTTTTATAAAGATTTTACCAGGTAAATCATCGAAATCAATAAAGAAGCAATAGATGCTGCCGCCACACCAACTGATGTCATTTCGGCTACTGTTGTTTTCTTTACATACAACGGCACATATATTTCCGATCCTGGTTTTACTTTGGGGTACGATTTAAACCATAGAAAATGAGAAGCGGTTTTAATCTCTCCATTCGGATACATAATGTATGCTTTTTTGCGGGATGCAGTAGATAAAAATCCGCCGGACTCTTCCACCACATCTTTAAAACGCAGGTTATTGCGGTAAACAATTTTCTTAGGTACATACACGGCACCGAATGACTGAACCGTAGTCGGGAAAGGAGGTATTTTCAACAGATCTCCCTCTAACAAACTGATATCCTCCTTACCATGCGGTGCCTCCAATGCCTGTTCCAAACGTATGCCTACAATTTTCCGGGTCTTAGTAATAGAATTCAGTAGTATCTGGCTCAATGAATCAGCTTTAACACTTTGATTTCTGGCACTTTCTAACCGGTCATTAGATAAGGAAGCTTCAATGGAATCTGAAAATGTATTCCGTATCAACATTGCACCTTCGGCATACGCATTAGTTCTTAGTCCGCCTGCTTTTGAAATCAAATCCGATAAGGATTCTGTCTTTTTCTCCACAGTATAATCCCCAGGATATAAGACTTCTCCTTCTATTCGTACTTTGATTTGCTCTCGATATGCCGGATTTTTTCTTACCGAAATAATATCAAATGGTTTTAAAACAAACTTTGCTTTATCCCCTTTTTCTGATAAATCCTTATTCAAATCAAGGATGGATACAATGGAGTAATTATCGGACTCATTCTCTGAAACAGTATCCCTGATTCTTCTGGCTATTTCAATCCGTTTTCCGCTGGCACCTTCTGTAAATCCGCCTGCCAGCAACACCAAATCCTGTAATTGCATGCTATCCGTATATGGGAAAAAGCCTGATTTATATACTTCCCCATTAATAGAAACAGAATCTTTATGCTTGATATCGAAAATACTAAAAATACGAACGGAGTCCTCATTTTGAAGAGTAAGGCTACTGTTGCCTTTTAAGACATCTTCTACATTAAAATCAATTGACCTTAGTATATAATTATCACTTCTTCGTGTAATCACTCCTCTTTTCAAAAAAGCTTCATTTTTTAGGTTTGCTACGGCTAATAAAGATTGTAGGTTTGAGAAATCCCTTAACGAATAATTACCCGGGTGAAAAACCGCACCACCGATAATTACTCGGTTACCAAATTTGTTGGCTACACTATCTATCTTACATGAATCTCCTGATTTTAAGATAAAAGAATTGATATTGACTGCAGTTATCGTTAATATTTCCTTATCATTTTTACCAAAACGGATTACCCGAATAAATTCTTGGTAGGCCCCATCTGCATACCCTCCTGCCAATCGTAACAAATCGCCCAGTGTTTCATTCTTATTAATTTCATATATAGCTTTACGCTTAACAGCACCACTAATCGTTACACGAGTTTCATAAGGATTTACTTTAATAATATCATCATCTTCCAAACGCTTGTTTTTTGTCAGATCGCCTTTTAACAAAAAATCATAGAGATCAAAATGAGCAATCGTTTTGCCGTTTCTTACCAGTTCAATATTCCTGTAAGAACCTATCTTATTGGGACCTCCCGAAACATACAAAGCATTGGCAATGGTTGCCAGAGAAGGAAGTGTATAAGAACCTGGTTTTACAATTTCACCGATCAATGTAACTTTAATAGAACGCATTTGACCTACGGATAGCTGTATAGATGTTTTATCTTCTGCTATTTGCGGATATATTTTTGTTAATGCAGCTTTTATTTTGAGCTGTGCATCCTCAAAACTTAAACCCATCACTTTTACGGGACCTGAATTAGGGATGCGAATTGTCCCCTCAGGGCTTACTTTTAATTTATAATTAACATCCGAATATCCGAACAGATCAATATTTAATTGATCTCCTACTCCAATCATATAATTGCGAGGGGTGGGTATTTGTAAGTTTGGTTCGAAAGTTAAGTTCTCTCTGGAAAAAAGGTCTGCGCCAAATACTTTTATTTCATTTGTGGCAGGAGTAATTTCGCCCGGTTTCTTTACAGGAGTGGCAGTTCTACTTTCTGCAATATCTGTATTACTACCTTTTAAAGAACTGCTACTACCATTTAAAGTATTTATTCTGACCTTTAATTTCTGTATCTGATCATCAGATAATCCTTTCTGTCTTGCTTTCGCTTCCAACTCGCTTTCTGTTAAACCAGACGCATTGGCTGCACCTAAGTATTGCATTAATTGCTCATTGGAGAGCTGGTCTATATTTACTTGTTGCGAAAAAGATTGGAGAGAAAAAATAAATACCATTAAAAAACTGAGGATACTTAGCTTCAATGTTTTCATGTATGCTTGGAAATAATGAGTTGTAAAAATAAGAAAAAGCTTTTGACGATTGGCTCCCATTTTCTTATGGCTTCGCCATCTCAGTCACACAACCGATTCATTTAATGCCCAATGGTGTTATTATTGGTTAAATAAATCTAACCTAATATTTATTTTAAACTAATAAAAATAATGATTATTGCTTACGGGGGAGCTGCGAATGTAAGAGGTTTATTGTAATAAAAAAACAAACAACACATTTTATTAACCTATAGTAATGAATTAATTGAATGATTTTACGCACCGTAAATACTGCAATAATTTTTATTCAAAATATTTATTTTCCTATTTCTTTTTTCATCTTTCATTTTTCACCAACAACACACTTGCATACGCCACCAATCCTTCTTCTCTTCCTACAAAACCCATGTGCTCTGTAGTAGTTGCTTTAATAGAAACATCTTTAATAGTAAGTTCGCAAATAGCAGCAATTGTTTCCTGCATTTGTGCCACATAAGGTTTTATTTTAGGCGCCTGTAAACACAATGTGGAATCAATATTTCCGATGCGGTAGCCTTCTGCTTTTATCAGTTCCACCGTCTTTTTTAATAGAATTTTGCTGTCAATATTTTTATAATCGGCAGAAGTATCGGGAAAATGTACTCCGATATCACCTAAACATGCTGCGCCTAATAATGCATCACAGATAGCATGTAATAAAACATCGGCATCGCTATGTCCTAACGCCCCTTTCACATGCTGAATCTTTACACCGCCAATCCACAAATCCCTGCCTTCCACCAGTTGATGAAAATCTATTCCGAATCCGATTCGCATAGTTATCTAATTTTTAATTTACCAAATTCTTCCACCCTTGTTTATCATCTCTTTGCTTCCCGCTTAATACCCATTATTATTTCCAACGCTTTCTTCTGTTCCTAAATCAAAAGTAATCCCTAACCTTAACGTGTTGGACAACGGGTTTTTAGTAACCCCATTTCCAGATGGTACAAGATATGATAAATTGATACCAAAAATGTTATACTTCAAACCTGTTCCTACAGAAAAATATTTTCTGTTACCACGTTCTGCACTTTCGTAAAAATAACCTGCACGAAACATAAACTGGTTGGCATAAGAATATTCTGCACCTACAGAAAACTGCAAATCTTTCATTTGATTACTTCCATCGTTAAAAGATTTAGTCCAACTGTTCATCACACCCAGATTTCTGTAAGTTGACAGGTTTGCAGAATCAATAGGCCCTCCATTATCTTGCGATATTGGTGCAATAGGTACTAAAAGCTTATTTACATCTAAAGCAAAAGTCAGTTTATTGGTTTCATCAAAAACTTTCGTATAAGTAACACCCAAACCCATATTCGCAGGGATAAAATCTTTGTTGGCTGCATCGTTAGTGTAACCGATTTTTGATCCCAGATTGGTTAAGGCAATTCCCCATGTAACGCCTTCTCCCGTTTTATCAGTATTATCAGAATATAAAGTAACATCGCCTGCAACTGCATGTCCGGTTTTATAAACGGTTCCATTAATGCTTACTCCTCCATTTACTAAAGATGATACGATATACCGCAACGAAGCTCCAATAGAAATTTTTTCAGATAATTTTCTGCTGTATCCTACATCAAACGAATATTCTTTCGGAGAAAAATTTCCGGTAATATTTCCTGAATAATCTGCAAACTGGATATTACCTAAACTAAAATACCGCATGGATGCAGATAAGGCCTGGTCGTCATCCAATTTATAATAGCTTCCTAATGTTGCTAAAAAAACGTCTCCCAATCCTAAATCTTTTAACCACGGCGTATAGGTTACACCAATGCCTGCACTGTTTTTATTGAACGGAACTTTTGCCACATTCCAGAAACTGGCATTCGCATCAGGTGCAGTGGCTACACCCACATCACCCATACCGCCAGACCGGGCATCCGGCGAAATGCGCAAAAAAGGAACGGATGTTGTTACTACATTTACCGAGTTGGTTTGAGCTGAAACAATATTTATTCCCGCAAAAAAAACAATTACTAATTGAATGGCACTCTTTAATGAATGTCTGTTCATAATAAAATTTTTCAATAATTACTTCGGCATTGAATTTTATTAAACAATACCTACAGGTTCAAAATAAATAACAAAACGTAGAGATCAATCCATGTAATATATTTAGAGTAGTATTAATTTTTGTACAGCAGTAACGCTGCCGTTGATTGATTGTACAATAATACGATAAAAATAAACACCTTTCTGCAGTTTTTCTCCTCTTTCGCTACGTCCGTTCCATTGGAGTTGCACACTGCGTGTTCCTGCGTCAGTTTGTTGTTGAGAAGATTGATATACTTTTTGCCCCATTGCATTAAATATTGCCATGCTGATATTTAATGCAATGCCGGGTTGATTATGCTCAAAACTAATTACTGTATTGTTTACAAAAGGATTGGGATAATTATACAATTTAGATATTTCCAATTTTTTTTGTTTTACCACCCTGAATTGCAATGTAATTTTGGATGAATTATTAGCCACATCCCATGCTTTAACGGTAATACTATGCAACCCTTCACTCATTATCGGCAACTGATACTGCAAAGAACCTCGTTGATAACTATCTATCTCTGATTGATAATATGAATTGAGTACAATAGTATTTTGCTCATTGCTGTCAATCACTGCAAGAATATCATGGCCGATACCGGTGCCTGATGTGTTGATACCGGAAGAATCAAACAGTTTTACCAACAATAAAGGATGCTCATCTGTTAATCCTCCGTTTACAAAATTTTCATCATTCAAATAAGCTTTTATTTCCGGGCCTGTAATATCTTTTACAATAACAGTATCCGATGCTGTTATTGTAAAATTGTTGAAAATGCCTGCCGCATCTATATTTCCGTTATCGGCATATAAACTTATTCTTCCTTGCCCTGTTTGATAAGATACATCTTTAGGCACAATAAACGAACATGAAAACAACCCGTTTTTAACCGTTGCCGTTCCTTTATATAAAACGTTATTTTGTGTAATAAAAGATGTTATAGGGCTGTTGGCATCATTTCCCAATGTGTTTGCCGTTTGCGGTTTATCGTACACAACCGGATAAACGGTACCATTAAAAGACGATAAAAAGTTACCAGCCGCGTCTGTTAGTTTTCCATCAATCACACATTGTTGCAACGCTTTTAAAGTGTCTTTTCCGGTTGGCACATGTTGATTGATTGCTGTAACAACAATTTTATTTTCAGGGATGGCCAGCTTCATGGCAGGATCGCCCAACAAAGTAAATTTCCTGTTGTTTACAATATCGCTGCCTGTTTGTAATAACTGATTTTTTGTTTTTTGAATGGATGTTCCCAATGTAAAATATGTTCCTAAAGCATCTTGTTGCAATGCAGTTTTAATATATTGATCGTTGATAGTTTTATTGCTCGATGCAAATACCGGCCTTGTTGTGGTTAATAAGGCAATGGCACCCGTAGAATCCTGATACAATAAACTGCCGCCCAAGGAATTTTTTGCCGGGTCATCATAAGGTGCAAAATCGCAGGTAGCCGTTATAAACAAGGGCAATTTATTCGTATTATTAAATTGCTGTAATTCAGTCTGGGTAAGCACTGCGGAGCCCGACAATTGCTGGTAACCACCATGTCCCGTATAATTAAAAAACAGTGTTCCGTTGTACACATTATTTATGATAGCCGTATTCACTTCAGGGAATCTTGTACCACCACTTCCACTCACCATTTTGTATGCATCGAGATAAATTTTTTGTTGATTGAATAACGGGTTGACAGTACCGGCTTCCGTCGATAAAAATTCGGCATCATTCAAATGCAAATCCATGTCTCCGTTATCTGCTGTAAACACAGACTGGTTTCTCCATGCACCCAATGTTTTGGAGGAATGATAGTTGATGATTTTATCAACCATTGTAGTTGCTTCGGCAATGTTTCTTGCAGGCAATCTGCCAATACCAATATCCAGCAATGCCGGGCTTGATGAATTATTCACATCATCATTATCATTCAATAATCCAAAAAAATCATCGGAAACATAGGTAGACAAAGGGTCTGTTGCATTATCGCTTTCGTAACAAGCAACAAAGTTGGTGTTATTTTTAATTCTGCTTTTATAATCGTACGAAGAAGCGCCGAACAACAATACATATTTAGGGCGTAAGCTGCTATCGTTACCGGCTTTATCAAAATACATTTTTATAAAATCTCTCAATGCTGTGGGATCTGCATTACCCGATGCAAACTCTGTAAATATTTGTTGAGTAGGTACAACTGTAACCGTATAACCATCATGCTGTGTATGAAAATCTGCCAAACGTTTTGCCTGTGTTGCAAAATCAGGATAGGTGATAATAATTAAATCTGCTGCAGAACTATTATGCAAATCCTGATTAGGAATCTTTCCTAATGCAACGGGGGCAATTGTTCCTGATAAATTAAATGCAGCATACTCCCTCAACCTCGATGCGTCATTTACAAAACTGAGTTGCGTATTAGTGTAAGAAGTATTCATTAATTGGGGTACAAGCGGATTGGTAATTTCCCAAACCATACAACCGCTAATAGCATTACTAATGGTGAATGCAGCCATATTATTTGCCGCAACCGATTTCCAGTCTCTGAAAAAGAAGCAATTGGTATTGTTAAACGCCAACGATTTTCTACCTGAAATTTCGAACCAGTTTAACCAACCCGATGCACCGGATGCTACAGCGTTGTATTGATAATTGATTGATAATGCAGAAGAAGATGAAAAGAAAGAACTGTTTTGCTGATTGATAACCGCATACGCGTCTAAATAATATCCCGATACGGAATTAATAGGAATAGTTTGCACGGATTGGCCATTTACACTTACTGAAAAATTTGCAGATGAGCCAATGCTTCTTCCGGCAACGGCAGATTTTAAAACAAGTGGCTGTGTTGTAATCAATCCGCTAAAATCAACGGAAAAATTTCTGCCGGCAATGCCCCCCGTGTTGTTTGAAAACGCTTCGCCATACCATTCTTTCCCACTATTTAAAAAATTAATCAGCTCATTTTCATAAAAAAAATGATCGTCAAAACTGTTCACGGCAATATTATATGCCCCACCCGTTGTTAATGTTGTAATTCTTTTTCCGGTTCCGCCAATTGTAATAAAATAATAGGCCGTATCGCTGTATAGATTTTTTGTGTGTAAAAAATTTTGATTCAAACTATCTTTTGTCCATTGATCGGGCCCTGCAGCATAAAATAAAAAATAATCGTTGTTATTAAATATTCCATCGCCGCCATCTACCACCTGAATGGCATTTTCAGCCAAGTCATCTATACGGGCAACCGCATTATTTTCGGCCAGCATGGCCCCGCCATTTCCATACAAGCGGATGGAAGAAGATGCTAAATTAGAAACACTAATACCCAAATTGGTTAAAAAATTGACATCTATTTTGTAAACCCCTTGCTTAGTAATCCCGATTTTATACCAGTTACCCGAAGCTAAAACCGAATGAGCAGCATAATTTCTTTGTGCATTTGACGTTATTACAAATGCCATTGCCAAAATAACGGTCCAATAGTTTTTAGATAAATGCATAATTAGATAGACAAATATCTATTTATTGATTCAAAAGATCTTTTAAATGATGGATTAATATGAAAGGATTTTTTCAATTTAAAAAAACCGAATAAAGCTTGTTTTTCCTTATTTTACTTTTTCCATCAAGGGAAAAAGTAAAATAAATACCAATTGGCTGAATTTTTAAATAGAGGTTAAAATTATGTTTTTGCTAACAATACAAAGTTGCAGATATATGTCTGTAAATTAAAAACCACTATATTCGCAAAGCACAAATAATTCTACCTCTTATTTTTATTGTTAAAGAACTTAAATTACAACTCATGCAACTACTTACAGGAGTAAGAAATTGTGTTATCTTTTTAGCAGCCGCAGGTACGCTGTCTTCTTGCAGTATTTTTAAGAAAGACAAACACGAGAAATCCACTGTAACAGGATGGAATTATAACGACAAAACACAAGGAAGTTTTTCTGTGCCCAAACCAAAAGATATTAAAACAGCTCCCGGTTTAGTGTTTGTGCAAGGTGGTACATTTCAAATGGGTGCCAATCAGGAAGATGTGATGGGCGACTGGAACAATTATCAACGCCGTGTTACGGTTAACTCTTTTTTTATAGACAGAACCGAAGTGGCCAATGTTCATTATCGTGAATATTTGAATTGGATGGAAAACGTATTCAGTGATCCTCAATATGCTAAATTATTGGACGATGCAAAACCAGATACTTTGGTATGGAGAAGCGAATTAGGTTTTAACGATCCTTATGTTGAATTATATTTCCGTCACCCTGCATACAATTATTATCCCGTTGTTGGTGTTACCTGGAAGCAAGCTACAGATTTTTGTATTTGGCGTACAGACCGTGTAAATGAATTGGAGCTTAAAAACAAAGGATTCATCAATCCTAACAATATCAAAACAGAAATGAATGGTGGCGGGCAGGAAAACTTTAATACCAAAGCCTATTTAATGGGCGAATACCAGGTTCAGCCGGGCAAAGGCGCTACCTCAAAAGCAAACCCGTTAAAAGATGCACAGGGCAGGCCAAGAACACAAGTAAAATTTGAAGACGGTATTTTGTTTGGCGATTATCGTTTGCCAACAGAAGCCGAGTGGGAGTATGCAGCTTACGGATATATTTTACAAAATCCGCAACGCAAACCAAGTGCTAAAAAACGTGGAGAGGAAGTATTAGCCAACAAACAATTATATGCGTGGCAAAATGATGGGTTCGATAATTTAAGAGCTACCAAACAAAGTTCTTGGCAAGGTGCTTTTTTAGCCAACTTTAAACGTGGCGCCGGTGATAACATGGGTATTGCAGGCGGATTGAATGATAATGCAGCAATTCCCGGTCCTATTACATCTTATGCACCTAATGGTTTTGGATTATACAACA
>Ga0182038_10001487_pt1 | contig 12253 bp, 12 predicted proteins | sample sta12Can44000108_FD_125976 | JGI IMG/M metagenome (GOLD analysis project Ga0182038, IMG submission 125976) | Lab enrichment of tropical soil microbial communities from Luquillo Experimental Forest, Puerto Rico - statanox.12C.anox.44.000.108 | ecosystem: Environmental > Terrestrial > Soil >...
AAGAAGTGGTTAGTAAAATAAAAACCGAAGTGATAAACGGAATACTTGTAATATCAAGAATAAATGAATGGCAATTCTGGAAATCGTTTCATGGTAAAATAAAAGTATTTGTTGGCTATACACAATTGGATGAATTAAAAGCCAGTAGCGGTTCAAGCATTGTTGCAGATGATTTAAAAACCATAAAGTTACTTGCAGAAGTAAGCAGCGGTGCAGAGATAAGTTTAACCGGTTCTACAAATAACCTTCAGGTAAAAGGCAGCAGTGGCGGCAGTTTTGCGAGTTACAATTTTGTATCGGAAACATGCGATGCAGAAGTAAGCAGCGGTGCCAATATTAAAATAACCATTCAAAAAGAGTTGTCTGCAAAAGCAAGCAGCGGCGGGCAAATAAAATATAAAGGCGATGCTGTTATAAGAAACATTCATATCAGCAGTGGCGGCGAAGTGAAGAAAGCCAAGTAGCAATAAGTTGTAAGTATTAAGTTATAAGCTAAAGCCTCCGATATTTTTTTAAACATCGGAGGCTTTTTTTGTTCCCGGCTTTATCTAAAATAGCATCGCCTGTTGCGTCGCACACTTCAACTTTTATTCCACACAAAGCAACAAAGGTTACAAACGAATAAAGAAAATTGAATACACTTTGTTGCATTGTTTTCTTTGCGGATTTGTATGAAACAGCACAAGGGTGCGACGCAACAAAAGCCGCAAAATGTTGCTAACGCTTGTTCACTAAATTTATCTGCTTTTTTATGTATTCAGCCTTTACCTTTGCACCTCAAAAAATTACTCGGCATGAAAATCATGAAATTCGGCGGAACCAGTGTGGGTAAGCCCGAACGTATGCACGAAGTGGCTCAGCTAATAACAAAAGATGCAGAAGCAAAAATTGTTGTTTTGAGTGCACTAAGTGGTACTACCAATTCGTTGGTGGAAATCAGTAATCATTTGGCAGCAAGCGATCGCATTGCAGCTAAGACAAGTATTGATAAATTAGAAGCGCATTACCGAAAGTTTGTATTGGAATTAGTGAAAACTGAAGTTGCACAGGCAAAGGCAAATGCAGTTGTTACAGAACATTTTGAGTTTTTAAATATTATATTAAGAATTTCTTTTAGTGATGCATTGAATAAAGATATTCTGGCTCAGGGCGAATTAATGAGCACCAAACTATTTTGTGTGTATTTGGAAGAAAAAGAGATTGATCATTTATTGTTGCCTGCATTGGAGTTTATGAGTATTGATACCAATGAAGAACCTGCATTTAATGCTATTCAGACCAAATTAAAAGCATTGTTGCAACAATTCAGCGGTAAAAAATTATTTATTACACAAGGCTATATCTGTAAAAATGCAAAAGGTGAAGTGGATAATTTAAAGCGTGGCGGAAGCGATTATACTGCAAGTTTGGTTGCTGCTGCTGCTAACGCATCTGTTTGTGAAATATGGACAGATATAGATGGTATGCACAACAACGACCCTCGTGTGGTTAATAAAACAGTTGCCATTGAACAATTGAGTTTTGAAGAAGCTGCTGAGTTGGCATATTTCGGTGCGAAGATTTTGCATCCAACTTGTATTTGGCCTGCACAACAAGAAAATGTTCCGGTTAAATTACTGAATACCATGCAACCCGAAGCGGCAGGCACAACCATTACTAAAGAAGCGGGAAGTGTTGGTGTAAAAGCGGTTGCAGCGAAAGATGGAATTATTGCTATTCGTATAAAGAGCAGCCGTATGCTATTGGCTTATGGTTTTATGCGTAAAGTGTTTGAAGTGTTTGAAAAATATAAAACATCAATTGATATGGTTACAACTTCCGAAGTTGCAGTATCTGTTACCATTGATAATGATACTTTTTTAAACGATATTATTAAAGAATTAGAACCGTTTGGAACGGTTGAGATTGATAAAAATCAATCTATTGTTTCAATTGTAGGTAACGAAATTGCACAAACGAAAGATGTGATGAAAAAAACTTTTGATGCATTGGAACCTATACCTGTAAGAATGGTTTGTTACGGCGGTAGCCACCACAATGTATCATTATTAATAGACAGCCAATACAAAATACAAACGCTGCAATTACTTAACAGCGGATTATTTGGGCTGTAATTAAAAAATAAGGCTTTAAAACTAAAAGCTATAAGATTACAAAAAATCTTATAGCTTTATTTTTATATGGAATCAGGCATTATTATCCAAAACAATTTATCTTTTTTATCTCGAAATGCAGTTTTTAACGTGTGCTTAGATGAAAAAGAAATTGCGTTAATAAATAAGAAAATATCAATTAATATTGAAGCTGGTATTTATGCAATTCAATTAAAAACAAGTTGGATTAAAACTCAAGCTCTGATAGTTAATGTAAAAAATCCGAAACAATACCACTTCGGATTAGGAATGGAATAAAATACTATCAACTAACATATCGCATTTTTATTATTGGACTTTTGTTATCATTGTTATTAATGATTACAAGATTGATAAACCCAACATGTGTATCTATTTTTGAGATTATTTGTATCCTGCCTTTATTAGTTAATAGTTTTTATTATTTCATTTTTAGAAGAGGACAAATCTGGATATTGGAAGATGCTTTGTAAAATATAAGTTCAATAGTGAATTTTCGATCAACTAATTCTTTAGTTTTGGTAGAAGAATTAAATACATGAGTAAAATTTTCTGTTTCATATTTTTTTATGTTTTGCCGGTTTTTATTATTGCTCAAAAATTAACCGGAAAAGTTATAGAAGCTAATACACAAAAGCCAATTGTTGCTGCCAGCATTTATTTAAGCAATACTTCTATCGGTTGCATATCTAATAATAACGGTGAGTTTGTAATGGAAAAAATACCTATCGGCAAATACGATTTAATTGTTTCTTGTTTAGGCTACGAACCTTTTGTGCAAACGATAGAATCCGGGAACCTGCCCGTTTTTATTACCGTTAAACTTAAAACCAAAATAAAAGAATTGGCAGAAGTGGTAGTGGAAACGTATGACAAAGACGGATGGAAAAAATGGGGGAATTTTTTTCTGGAGAACTTTATCGGTAAATCATCTAACGCAACTAACTGTAAAATATTAAATAAAGATGTTATTAAATTTAAATATTCTCACAAACAAAATGTGTTGAATGCTTTTGCTCTTGAGCCGTTAATCATTCAGAATAAATCATTGGGTTATAATATAAAATTTGAGCTGCAGGTATTTTCTTACGATTATAATAAAAGACTCCTGTTTTATGCAGGCTATCCTTTTTTTCAGGAGATGGATACTAAAAGAACACGTCAGCAGAAACGTTGGAACGAAAGACGGGATGAAACCTATTATGGATCGATGATGCATTTTATGCGTGCCTTATTCAGGAATAAATTAAAAGAAAATGAATTTGAAGTAAGAAAGATGATTGATAAAAACAATGCCAGTTATTTAATTAATACAATACTTCCGGGGGATAGTGTTGCCTATGCTATAGACAATACCACCATTGCACTTGAATTCTTAGACAAGCTGGATATAATGTATAAAGGGAGAAAAGCACCTTATGAATATGCCAATCAACCTTTCGGCAAAAAAGATGAACATGAGATTTCGCAGATTAAATTAACGGGGGCAAGCCGTGTAGAAGTGGTAAGCAACGGTAGTTATTACGATCCGATGCATTTGCTTTCTTTTGGTTATTGGGCATGGTCCGAAAAAATGGCGAATATGCTTCCATACGATTTTAAACCGCAAACACCTGCCAATAAAAAAAGTCAGCCACTTTGAGAAAGTGCCTGACTTTTTTTGTTAGTTTATCATCATAGTTAGATAATCAGCAATGCATCACCGTAACTAAAGAAACGGTATTTGTCTTTAATTGCTTTTTTATAAGCTTCAATTGCCAAATCGTAACCGGCAAAAGCACAAGTCATAATTAATAAACTTGTTTTAGGTAAATGGAAATTGGTAACCAAACTATCCGCCACATTAAAATTATACGGCGGATGAATAAAGTGATTGGTCCATCCTTCGCTTGGCTTCAACATTTTTTGGGCAGTGAAACTTGTTTCCATGGCACGCATGGTTGTAGTGCCGATAGAACAAACACGATGTCCTGTTTCTTTTGCTTTATTTACAATTCTGCAAGCTTCTTCAGGAATGTTATAATATTCGGCATCCATTTTATGTTTGCTTAAATCTTCTACTTCAATAGGGCGAAAAGTTCCCAACCCTGTATGTAAGGTAACTTCAGCAAAACGGATACCTAAAATTTCGCAACGTTTAATTAATTCTTTACTAAAATGTAAACCTGCTGTTGGTGCAGCAACGGCACCTTCATATTTTGCGTATACTGTTTGATAACGTTCTTTATCTTCTTCATCGGGTTTACGTTTTATATATTTGGGTAAAGGTGTTTCGCCCAAATGTTCAAGCATTGCTTTAAAGCTGGTATCATCATCATCCCATAAAAAACGAATGGTGCGGCCACGGCTGGTAGTATTATCAATTACTTCGGCAACTAATTCCTCATTTTCGCCAAAATACAATTTGTTGCCTACACGAATTTTTCTTGCGGGATCAACAATAACATCCCATAAACGGTTGGGTTTGTTTAATTCGCGTAATAAAAAAACTTCAATTTTCGCACCTGTTTTTTCTTTGCGGCCATACATTCTTGCCGGAAATACTTTGGTGTTGTTTACTACAAACACGTCTTTATCGTCAAAATACTCTAAAATGTCGCGGAAATGTTTGTTTTCCATATTGCCGGTCTTACGGTTAACAACCATCATACGGCTGTCTTCTCTTTTTTTCGTAGGATTTTGGGCAATTAAATTCAGTGGGAGGTCAAAACGAAATTGTGATAATTTCATGTGTCTATTCCTTTTTTTTAATAAATGATAGCCACATTCAGTTTGCCGCCGCCTTACGGGGCGACTCGCTTCATGTTACGGCATGAATTTTTTAAGAAGTGTGCAAAGGTAAGAAAAGAAAACCACTTTCAGGTTTATACATTGTATAATCGTACATAAAAAAAATCCTTCTGTAAGAATGCAGAAGGATTTTTAAATTTTTTTTGGTAATGATTAATCGATAAATGAGAATTTATTTTCGAAAAATTTACCAATAATTGGCAAAGGTGCCTCCTTTTCATTACCGGCATTAATTGCACCGATAATTAATAATAACAAAAGTGCAATCCCAAGAATAGAAGACAACATTACACCTACAGAAGGCAAAATAACTGCTAAAATATTAACAATAATACCCAAAATAAGTCCGGCGATAAACAAACCGAATCCTTGATTTAAATGATATTTTGCTAAAGAATTACGAGGCCTTTCTCCTGTAAAAAAGGCAATAAGCCAGCCGATAATTGTAATGTAGCTTACAATGGCAGTTGTTTTATTATTCATTAGGTTTAAGTTTAGGGGGCGAATATAGAAAGTTCGTAATAGCGTTTTGTATCATCTTTTTATACTTAATATTTCATTTGGAAATCTGTGGCTTTTAGTCGAAATAGTTAAAAGTGTATTCATAAAATGTTTGTTTTTATGATAGTATTCGGGGCAATTTCTTCTTTAGGCTATGATAGTAAAGCAGGATACTGAAATAAAATAGATAGCTCTTAAAGTGTGTGATTAATGTTTATATAAATTTTCCTTTATCGCATGTTATATTGAAGCCTATTCCCCTAATTTTGTTGCTACGATTGTTGTGCAGTAGAAACACTTCTCTGTTACGTAAATGAATTATATGATTCGAAAATCTTGGTGGAAAACGCTCAGCTTTGTTTTATTGATGTATACTTGTGTGATGGGCTTTTTAGTAAAAGTGCCGTCACCGCCGGGGGTACCGTTAGGCCATAGCATTCGCAACCTTTTCTTTCATGTTCCCATGTGGTTTGGGATGATGGTATTATTTTTTATATCCTTATTTTATGCCGTAAAATATTTGCGTAAGCCAAATGTAATGTACGATCATTATTCTTTAGAATATGCACGTACAGGAACTGTGTTCGGCATCTTAGGGCTAATTACAGGATCTATCTGGGCCAATGCCCAATGGGGTAATTATTGGAGCGGCGATGCAAAACAAAACGGTGCAGCTATTGCTTTACTTATATACTTTGCCTATTTTGTTTTAAGAGGGAGTTTGAATGATGATGAAAAAAAAGCCAGAATAGGTGCAGTATACAACATTTTTGCTTTTTTTATGTTGTTTCCTACAGTATGGATTTTGCCAAGATTGGTAGAATCTTTGCATCCCGGCGGAATGGGTAGTGAGGGTAATCCGGGATTAAATCCTAAAGATTCTGATTGGCACATGAAAATTGTTTTCTGGCCTGCTGTTATCGGGTGGACTTTATTGGCAGTTTGGATTACTACACTTCGCATCAGGTATCAAATTTTAAACGAAAAGAAATTAAACAATGAATAAATTAAAACATATTGCTGCAACAATTGCTTTTGTTTTGGTGAGTATATTGGCAGATGCTCAGGATATTGCGAACAATAACGAAGGCATTATGAAAAGCAACGGAAAAATTTACGTTGTAATGCTGGTTGTAATTGTAATTGTTGCAGGTTTGTTTTTATATCTGTTGAATTTAGATAAGAAAATAAGTAAACTGGAAAAAGAATAATAAAATACGATTTGCAAACTTTTATTTGTTGATGGAAGAGTAGAACGTACAAGTGTGCGACGCAACAAAGGTTAAATTTTTAACGATTGATAGCTCCATATAAAAAACACCTAAATTAGAAAGATTATGTCTACAAACAACAGCTACAGTTTCTTTGAAAGTGTAGAAAGAAGCTTTGACAAAGCTGCAAAATTTACAAAATGGGATAAAGGTTTATTAGAACAAATTAAAGCCTGTAACAGTATTTACAGCATGAAATTTCCTGTTAAAATGGATGACGGAAGAATTGAAGTGATTGAAGCATTTCGTGTACAACACTCCCAACACAAAACACCATGTAAAGGTGGTATCCGTTTCAGCGAATTTGTGAATGATGATGAAGTAAAAGCACTGGCAAGTTTAATGACTTACAAATGTGCTATTGTTAATGTTCCGTTTGGTGGTGGTAAAGGCGGTATTAAAATTAACCCGCGTAACCACAGTGCATATGAATTGGAAAAAATTACCCGTAGATATACATCGGAATTAGTAAAGAAAAATTTTATTGGACCCGGTATAGATGTTCCTGCACCCGATTATGGAACAGGCGAAAGGGAGATGGCATGGATTGTTGATACCTATCAAAGTTTAAAGCCGGGCGATATAGATGCAGCGGGCTGTGTTACAGGAAAACCAATTAGCCAGGGTGGTGTGCATGGCAGAAAAGAAGCTACGGGATTGGGGGTTTTTTTTGGCACCCGCGAAGTGTGCAATATGCCTGATATAATGAAGAAACTTGGAATGACGATTGGAATTGAAGGCAAAAAAGTGGTGGTTCAGGGATTAGGAAATGTTGGTTTCTATACAGCTAAATTTTTCAGAGAACATGGCGCTGTTATTGTTGCTGTTGCTGAATATGAAGGGGCGATTTATAATGAAAAAGGATTGAATGAAGAAGAAATATTTCAGCACAGAAAAAAAACAGGAAGTATTTTGAATTTTCCGGGAGCAACTAATCTTACCAAATCCGGTGATGCTTTGGAATTAGATTGCGATATTTTAATTCCTGCTGCATTGGAAAATGTAATTAATGGAGAAAATGCACCAAAAGTAAAAGCAAAAATTATTGCAGAAGCAGCCAATGGCCCGTTAACACCGGAAGCTGATGAAATATTTGCCGCAAAAGGTTCTTTGGTTATACCTGACATGTATTTAAATGCAGGTGGTGTAACCGTTTCTTATTTCGAATGGCTGAAGAACTTATCGCACATGCGTTTTGGAAGAATGGAAAAACGTTTTCAGGAAAATATGAACAAACATATTTTAGCGCAAATGGAATCTTTATCGGGCAAAAATGTAACAGAAAAAGAAAAAAATTTTATAATGCATGGTGCCGATGAAATTGATTTGGTACATAGCGGATTAGAAGAAACAATGATTTCCGCAACGCAGGAAATTATGGAAATATGGCATAGTAACCCTGAAATTCCGGATATGAGAACTGCAGCTTATGTAAGTGCCATTAATAAGGTAGCATTAAGCTACATTGAATTAGGAATATTTCCGTAAAAAATTTTTTTAAAATAATAAGTAAAACCGTTTCTGAAAAGAAGCGGTTTTTTATACTTAAAATTTAAACAACAAGCTGTTAGATAATGAATAATAAAAATTAGCAATTGGTACAACAGGACTGGTATCGTACAACCCGGCAAAACTTATACTAAAAGACAAATGTTTGCCTGCACCAACATCCCACTGAAAATGCGGCGCAAACCTTGGTTTTAATGCATGAAAGCCTGATTGAATAAATAAGCTGAAAGCAATAGTACTGTTATCGCTTGTTTTAATATCAAACCGCAAATAACTATTTGCTTTTAACAATTTGCTGTTTACAGGTTGCGCATTAGGCGGTATTAAAGAAGAGTCTGCCACAGCAACATAACTCCATATTTCTTCCTCATACATTAAACCTATCCCTGCATTAATATCCCACTTATCGCCTTTATAAAAATTATACCTGCCGTTTATACCGGTTACAAAACGATGTTCAATGCCACGCTTATTATCCCATTGATATTGAATAAACGGTTCGGGTTGAAAAAGACTTTTGTAATTATAACGATAACGTAAATGAATATATCCTGCGTTTAAAATATCATCAGGTCCGTTATAGGTAAAACGATAACTACCGGCAAGAATAAAAAGGTTTTTATTCTTTTGCAACATAGATTCTAACGTATTGGTAGCATCGTAAACAGTGGTTTTTTGTTTATCAATTTCTAAGCCCGACGAAAAATTGATATTGAGTTTTGGAGCAATAGTATAAGCGGCAGTATCAGATTTGTCGATGTTTAGAATCTGGCAGAATGAAAAGATTGGTATGAGAAAAAAGATTACTGCAATTGCTTTAGTCATTGTATAATACTGTTTATATTAAGATTTAAACGTTAGATAGTATTTTTTATTTAATTTTCAAGAGATTTACTCCTAAGATCTGTTATGAAACATTGCCTTTTATTTTCCGTAATTATCTTATTTCCCTGCTTTTTGTTTGCACAGAAAGATTGGTTTGTTGATTCGATCTTAAAAAATAATATCATTCTGCTCTCTACTTATCATCAATCTAAAATAGGAAATGAAAGTATTTTTTTTAAAATGAATTTTGGCCAGCCGGAAATTTTAGATACTACAGGAATTTATCAACTAAAAAATGCAGAAATATTTTCCGTTGATTTGGTTTTTACTGATTATCCATCTAATAATAGTTTAAAAGAACTGAACGCAAAACGAATTAAAAATTTACAGAAGCTGCTGCCTTTTATCACATCCAAAAAAAATATAGATTGGCAAATCGTTCGGCAAATGGACGGAAAAGATAAAGCTACCGCAGAAACTTTACTGCATGGTTTTATAATTAATTATCGTAGGGCATATACCAAAGAAGCGCATGAGAAAGAAATAAAATTTATTAATGAATATTCTAAATTATTGCCGCAACCCGAAGAGTCGTTAAAAAAAGTGGAAACACCTCTGCCACCCAAGAAAATAAGGTATTGGGATGTTATTTATGGCGATGCGGGTACAGCACCGGTAAGATATATTGGCAACAGGCCTGTAAAAGAAGTTTCTGAAAAAAGAATTCCGGTTGATGAAGGTGAAATAATTGTGGGGCTACATAAATCAGACCCTTACTGCAAGAAGTATCTTACGCCAATTGAGAAGAAAAGATTTATCAGGATAGATACTATTTATTTTGTGTTATTGCCGCCCGAAAAAAAAGAAACAAAAAAAGCGGAAGAAATAATTCCTGCAATTATTAGTAAGCCAAGGTTGTCCGATTCTACTATAGAAAAATCTCTCGGCAGAAATTCATATAAAAAAGTATTATTAATAATGGATGTTACTATGAGTATGGCTCCGTTTTCTGCAGCAACGTTATCGTGGTTATCAGATTCGGCCAATCAGCTTAATATAAAATATGTTACTTGTTTTAATGATGGTAACGATATGAGAGATGAGTTAAAGAAAACAGGGATAACGGGTGGCATTTATGGTGAAGTGTACAAAAATCCTTTACGCATAAGTAAGTTAATAGAAACCACAATGGATAAGGGTTCTGGTGGTGATACGCCTGAAAATGTTTGTGAAGCCATTATTAATTCTATTGAACAATGCGGTGATTGTAACGATGTTGTTTTAATTGCCGATAATTGGGCAGGTGCCCGAGATATTGAACTGGTAAACAAAATCTCGAAACCTGTAAATATTATTATTTGCGGCGGTACAACAGGCGTTCATCCGGATTATGTAACAATTGCGAGCACAACAAACGGCAGTTTACATTTTGATAATGAAGATGTAAAAGATTTGCCATTATTAAAACAGGGCAAAACAATTATTATTCGGGGTATTGCATTTAAACTGAATGAGCAGGGTAGAGCAATTGCTGTGCGAAGATAGCTAGCTAAAATCAGGAATTGAATGCATCATTTTTTGTGTATTTGTTTCAAGGCAATATGTTTTATTTCCATTTATTAAAACTAAATAAGTAGCTTTTAAAACCATGTTGTAAGCAAATATTTGTTGTGCGGTTTTATCATCCAAAATAACATCTGGTTCTTTACATTCAACAATCATCCAGGGTACTGCATTTTTGTAAATAATAATATCACAGCGCTTTTTTAATTCACCCAACTTAATTTCTTTTTCAATTGCTAAAAGCGATGCAGGATATTTTTTTATTTGAATAAGATATTGAATAAAATTTTGTCGCACCCATTCTTCAGGGGTTAACCTCACCCAACGTTTTCTTATCTCATCAAAAATAAATTCTTTGTTGTTTTCTTCTTTAAAACGGAATTGATGATTGGGGAATTCTAAACGTATCATTCAATAAAATTAATTGCTTATTTTTACAGATTAACCACATCAACCAAAAAATCAATAGTATGAAGACAAAACAGGAGATAATAAATAATTGGTTGCCCCGTTACACCGGAGAAAAGCTTGAGAATTTTGGAAAATATATACTCTTAACCAATTTCAGCAATTATGTTGAAATGTTTGCTAAGTGGAATAAAGTACCTGTTGTTGGTAAAGACAGGCCATTTCAATGTGCTACTGCAAACGGAATAACTATTATTAATTTTGGAATGGGCAGTCCGGGTGCTGCAACTGTTATGGATTTGCTGGCAGCCATAGAACCAAAAGCAGTTTTGTTTTTGGGTAAATGCGGCGGGCTAAAAAAACGCAATAAACTCGGCGATTTGATTTTGCCCATTGCCGCTATAAGAGGCGAGGGTACATCCAACGATTATTTTCCGCCCGAAGTGCCTGCACTACCCGCATTCGCTTTGCAGAAAGCAATTTCAACCACTATTAGAGATTATAAAACAGATTACTGGACCGGCACTGTTTATACCACCAACCGCCGTGTTTGGGAACACGATAACGATTTTAAAAAATTGTTGCAACGTGTAAGGGCTTATGCTGTTGATATGGAAACCGCTACCATATTTACTGTTGGTTTTTTTAATCATATTCCAACCGGTGCACTGCTGTTGGTAAGCGATTCGCCAATGATTCCCGATGGTATTAAAACAGAAGCCAGCGATAAAAAAGTTACATCGCAATACGTAGAACGACATATAAAAATTGGTATCGATTCTTTAAAACAACTCATCAATAACGGCGCAACTGTTAGACATTTGAAGTTCTAAATCGAGAATTTATAACAGGTTTAAAGGGTTTGAGTTGTTTAATAGTTATGTATAATTCTTTTGTTAGTAGTAAATGTGTCTGTTATTTTAATTTTTGTATTTGTGTTGGCATAGCCAATCATGGCATCTTCGTTGTGTCACTCACTTGTACTGTTGAAAAGTAAGCAACAAGCGGCAAAGACACAAAGTAATGCAAACCCTTTTTATTTAAACTTTGTGCCTATGTACCTTGTTGCCTTTGCTGCTTTTGTACAAGTGTGTCTCAGGTACTCCTTCTTTTGAGCAACGTAAGTGAAGCATCATAGTAATACAAAAACCTGTTCCAAAAAATTTATAACTTGAAACTTATCACTTACAATATATTTAATCTTTCCAGAGAAACGGAAAAAGAATAACGGCGAGGAGCATTACCATAATATCT
>Ga0182038_10001488_pt1 | contig 12249 bp, 8 predicted proteins | sample sta12Can44000108_FD_125976 | JGI IMG/M metagenome (GOLD analysis project Ga0182038, IMG submission 125976) | Lab enrichment of tropical soil microbial communities from Luquillo Experimental Forest, Puerto Rico - statanox.12C.anox.44.000.108 | ecosystem: Environmental > Terrestrial > Soil >...
AAAGCCGATGCGGAAATCAAGATTCGGCCGCAGCTTGATGGCGTCCTGGACAAAGCCGGCGATTTCGAGCGACCGCCAGCCGAGCGGTGTCGGGCTCGGGACGACGGAGAACGTGGACACGGCACCTTCGAGTAACGAGGTCAGGCTGTCGAACGAAGCCTGCCCATACTGATTTTGGGCGAGGTTGTCGTTGGCCTGTAATCGCTCGAGCCAGACGCCAGCTTCCAGCTGGTGAACACCTCGAGAGATCGCCACCTGATCGTCGTAGGTAAACAGGTTGCGGACCGCGCGCAGGTTGCTCGCCGAGTTGGTGCCCGCCAGGCTGATCACCGAAGCGCCGTTTGAGGCCGTGCCCCCTCCCACCACCACGGCGCCAATCGGAAGGCCGGTGATCCATCCCGGCAGCTCGACCGGCGTTTGTCCAGTGAAGAAGTAACTGCCGCGGGAGAAGCCAATGCGCGCCGTGTCGAGGACGGTTGCGGAAAAGACGTGCTGGAGCTGCACACTCCATACCTGCTCGCGAAGGCTCTCCGCCACTAGACTCAAGGGATTCGCCGTCGGGGTCGTGGCAACGCTGTCGTCGAGAGTGTACGCGCTCGAGAGCGCGTCTTTAGAGGAAGGGTTAAAATCCAATCGCGTGGTTCCGAAGTCCTCGCGGATGGCTTGGAGCGGATGGCTGAAAGCTTCAGCGATACCACCGCCCAGTCTGGGACCGTTCTCGTCCGGCCATAGCGTAAGCAACGACGCCACGCCGGGAGCCAGGCCGATCAAGGCGCCGCCGAGCCTTCCCGTGCGCGCGTCCCTATCGGGCACGAGCGTAACCGCGCTTTCGTAGAGGTGTTGGCGGAAGGCTTCGTAGTTGCCGAACAAGAACAGCCTGTCTTTTTTGATGGGCCCCCCGAGCGCTCCGCCGAAACTGCTCCGCTCGAACTGCGGGATCGCTCCCTGGTCGAAGAAGTTGCGCGCGTCGAGCGCGCTGTTGCGGAGGAAGGTATAGAGCGTTCCGCGCAGCTCATTGGTCCCCGAGGCCGTGACAATGCTGACTTGGGCGCCGGGGCGTTTGCCGTATTCGGCGCCGTAGGTGTCGGTGACGACGTTGAACTCGCGGACTGCGTCAACGCCCAGCAGTTGCCCACTAGTGCCGCCGGGCGTGTTATTGATGACCGAAGCGCCGGTGTACTCGACGCCGTTCAGCAGGAACAGATTCTCCTGCGGACGGCGGCCGGAGACCGCAAACATGTTTCCGACCGATGAACTGGAGGTGCCGATACCGCCCGACCGCTCGGCCGTGTAATTCACAATCCCGGGGCTCAAAGTGACGAGCTGATCATAGCTTCGCCCGTTGAGCGGAAGCTCTTTGACTTGGCGCTCCGAGACCAGGCCGGAGATCTGCTGGGTCGAGAGGTTGACCGGGCTAGGCGCCGCTTCCACAGTGAGAGTCTGCCTCAATTCGCCTACCGGGAGCGTGAGGTCGACCGCCACCCTCTGGCCGAATCCCACCTCGATACCCGTCTTGAGCTCGGAGTAGAAGCCCTCCTTGGCGGCCGACACCTGATACCTGCCGATCGCGACCGAGGGAGCCGAGTAGCGGCCGTTTCCGTCGGTCGCAAGCTTGCGCTCCGCGCCGGTCTCGACGTTCTGAATGGATACAGCCGCTCCGGGCAAGGGCGCGCCGGTGTCGTCACGCACGGTGCCGAAAATGGAGGTATCGAGCTGCTGGCTCCAGAGCAGCGCCGCGACCGCAAACAGATGAACCATTACGAACTTTAGAATCAAATCAGACTGCCCTCCGAGCAATGTCCTTATTCTCTATGGACAATAGGTAGATTGTCAATGGGCTCCGAAAATCACCCCGCCCGACGGGCAAATCGGCTCGACTAGCCAGAGTGCAGCCCTGTAGGGTAGAATGAAACTTGAACGTCGGGCCGGGCGAGTGGGCGAAAGCCCACTTTTTTGTTGGGTTTGACGGTTGTGAGAGATGATGCAGGAAGGCGTGGTCTCTAAGATCGAGCAAATCGCGCTGCGCGTAACAGAGTCGGAAGGCATGGAACTGGTCGAGGTCGAAGTCAAAGGTGGCGGCAACCAGAGATTGGTCCGCATCTGGATCGACAAGCCGGCCGGAATCACGCACGGCGATTGCGAACTGGTGTCGCAGCAGGTCGGAACGATCCTAGATGTCGAAGACGTGGTGCCGGGCGGCCGGTACACGCTCGAAGTCAGCTCTCCCGGTGTGGAGCGGAAGCTGCTGAAGCCGGCCGACTATCTGCGCTTCCAGGGGAAGAAAGTCAAGATCACGCTGCGAGACACCATCGAGGGGCGCCGCCATTGGGAAGGCACGCTCGCCGGGTTCTCGGAGGGCGCGGCCTCTATCGAAGTCCAACCCGGGAAAACCTTCCGCTTTCCGCTGGATCAGATCCAGAAGGCCAACCTGAAGTTCGACTGGTAACCCGCCGGGGAGACACAAACAGCCAGAAAACGAGGACACCTTGGAAACCATTTATCAGTCCATCGAAATACTCAGCAAGGAAAAAGGGATCGATCCGCAGATCGTGCTGGATGCGGTCAAGGACGCCATGCTGGTGGCTGCCCGGAAACATTACCGCACTAACGAAGACTACGTCGCGGACATGGACCCGAAAACCGGGGCCATTCAGCTTTACGCGGTGAAGAGAGCCGTGGAGGCGGTAGAAGACCCGGTGCACGAGATGACGCTGGGCGAGGCCCGTCGCATCGATCCGGCGGCGGAGATCGGTTCGGAAGTCCGAATCAAGAAAAACACCGAGGCGTTGGGACGGATCTCGGCCCAAACCGCCAAGCAAGTGATCTTTCAGAAGGTACGCGAGGCCGAGCGGGAAACCGTGTACCAGGAGTACTCGGGCCGCGCCGGCGAGCTCGTCAACTGCACCATCAAACGTGTGGAAGGGCCGGATTACGTTCTTGATCTGGGCAAGACCGAGGCTAAGCTCTCGAAAAAGGAACAGTCGCGTCTGGAAAGCTACTCGGTGGGCGACCGCGTACGCTGCGTCATCCGCCTGGTGGACAAATCGAGCAAGGGTCCGGGCGTGTTGGTATCGCGCGCGGCGCCGGAACTGGTGATGCGCCTGTTCGAACAGGAGGTGCCTGAAATCTACGATGGCACCGTGCAGATCAAGGGCTGCGCGCGGGAAGCCGGTGAGCGCACCAAAATCGCTGTGCAAAGCCGCGATCGCGACGTGGACAGCGTGGGGGCCTGCGTGGGCATGAAGGGCATGCGTGTCCAGTCGATCATCCGCGAGCTGCGCGGCGAGAAGATCGATATCATCGAATACTCGGAAGATCCCGTGGTCTTTGCCACGCACGCTCTCAGCCCGGCGAAGGTCAGCCGCATCACTATCCTCGACCCGCTCGAGAAGCACATGGAAGTGATCGTAGATGACTCCCAGCTGTCACTTGCCATTGGCAAAAAGGGACAGAACGTACGGCTGGCGGCGAAGCTGCTGGGCTGGAAGATCGATATCAAGAGCGAGGAGGAGAAGCGGCAGGAGGTGGAGTCGCAGATGGCTGCGCTGGTAGCTCCTGGGGCGCCCGTCTCGGTGTTGATCGACTACGGTCTGGGGGAAAGCGTGGTGACGAAGCTGGTCGAAGCCGGCGTGGGCACCATCGAGAAGCTGGGCAGCATGACCCCGGAGCAGCTGGAGGAAATCCAGGATGTGAGCCTCGAGATGGTGCAACGGATTCAGGAGGCCGTGAACGCCTATTACAGCCAGTTCGAGGAGCCCGCTGCAGAAAGCGCTCGCCCCCGAGAGGGCGCGATAGAAGCGGTCCCGGAACCCGAGGCCGCCGCCTCCGAGGAACCAGCGGGCCGCACCGAAGGCCTGGAAACACAAGCGACCGAGGAACAGTTTGGTAGGATAGAAGACGCGGGTTCCCCCACTCACAACTCGGAACTAGGTGGGGCGGAAGTTCCCGAGCCCGCACCGGGCACTGCGGACAAGAGTGACGCGTAGTGCGAACAGCAGGGCCCGGAGCATGCGCAGATTGTCGTAACTATGAAGAAGATTCGCATCAATGAGCTGGCGCGGGAGCTGGAGGTTAAAGCTCATGAGATTCTGGAGCGGCTCCCCGAACTGGGCGTCACGGAAAAGAAGACGCATTCCAGCTCCATCGATGAAGACGTCGCCATCCGCTTGCGAGTGTTGTACGGCTTAACGGCTCCTGTGGCCGAGGCCCCGGCGCCCGCTCCTGCTCAGGCGCCTGAGCCCGCCCCGGAAATGGTGGAGCGGGGGCGAAAACCGGCGGTCGAGACCGTGCCCGAAGCGCCGGTAGCGCTGAAAGAACGCCAAGAGCCCCGAGTGGCCGCGGAGGAAGCGCGCCCGGCGGCGCCGGTGCGGCCGCCGCTGGCGACGGGCCGTCCCGTGCATCCGCCGCTCGGCACGCCGGGGCAGGCCCCGCCCGCGGTGGTGTTCACGCCCGGCCGGCCCGCGCCGCCCGCAGCCAAGCCTTTGCCGGGGCCGGCTGCGTCGTCGCCGAAACCCGGCCAAATTCTCTCCGGCCCGCGCCAGCCATTTCCGTCGACACCGGCCGAAACACTGCGGCCGGCGGCCCCCCTCGCGCCGAGCGTTCCGCAGCGGTCGGCATTGCCACCGCGCCCGCGAACCGGTGAGGCGATTCACCCGGCGGCGCCGGTTTCCGGTGCTCCGGTAGCGGCAAGCCCGGCAGGTCCTGCGGGCGGGGCGCTACGTCCGCTGGCCGGTCAGCCGGCGGTTCGGCCGGTGGTTCCGCCGCGACCGGATCTGGTGGCGAAGCTGGGAGTGCCACGGCCGGCCGCTCCGGCCGCTCCGCGCCCCGGTGTGCCGAAAGCCGCCAGCGCCCCCGTGCCAGGACAACCGATCTACCGGGGGCCGATCCGCCCCGGGCAGCCCCTGGTGGCGCGAACCGGCGCGCGTCCGGGAGTTCCCATGCGGCCGGGTGGGCCTCGCCCGCAGCATCCCACATCACGTCCTCGTCTCGAACCTGGCTTAGCGCCCCCGCCAGTCGAACAGCCGCGCGGACGAGCTGGCGATAAGCGCGCGGCACGCCAAGTTCGCGAACGCATTGAAGAAGAGAAGATCCTGCGGCCGGCAACGCGCCGCCCCGTAGAGACCGGCCCGCCGCCCATCAACCGCGAGATCACCATTTCGGAAGGGATTACGGTCAAAGAGCTCTCCGAAAAACTGGATGTGAAGGCCAACCTGGTGATCAAGAAGCTGCTCGACAAAGGCGTGTTCGCCACTATCAACCAGACGCTTGACTCGCAGCTGGCTACGGATCTCGCGCGCGAATTCGGTGCTTCCACCTCCACGGTCACCTACGAAGAAGAGGCGATGCAGGCGGTGGAGGAAGCCGAGGATCTGAAGGCCGTCCAGAAACGTCCGCCGGTGGTGACCATCATGGGGCACGTCGATCACGGCAAGACCTCGCTGCTCGACGGCATCCGCGAGGCCAACGTGGCGGCGCGGGAAGCCGGCGGCATCACGCAGCACATCGGCGCGTATCAGGTGGAGCTCAACGGGCGCAAGATCGTGTTTATTGACACGCCGGGCCACGAAGCATTTACCCGCATGCGGGCGCGCGGTGCGAAAGTGACCGATGTGGTGGTGCTGGTGGTGGCGGCCGATGACGGCGTCATGCCGCAGACGCTCGAAGCCATCGATCACGCGCGCGCAGCCAAAGTTCCGATTCTGGTGGCGATCAACAAAATCGACAAGCCGGACGCTCAGCCCGAGCGCGTCAAACAGCAGCTCGCAGACCGCGGGCTGCTCGCCGAAGACTGGGGGGGCGACACGGTGATGGTGCCGGTTTCCGCCCGGACTCATCAGAACCTGGACCTGCTGCTGGAAATGATCCTGCTGGTGGCCGACCTGCAGGACCTGAAGGCCAACCCGAGCCGGCCAGCCATGGGCACCGTCATCGAAGCGCAGCTCGATCGCGGCCGCGGTCCGGTGGCAACCGTGTTGGTCCGCAACGGGACACTCAATGTCGGAGACTTTTTCATTTGCGGTGCGGTATTCGGCAAAGTTCGCGCCATGCAGAACGACCGCGGGATCCAGGTCCGCCACGCGGAGCCTTCCATGCCGGTCGAGGTGCTGGGACTGGACGCGCTGCCCGAAGTGGGCGACGACTTTCAGGTAGTCACCGACACGGCCAAGGCCAAGCAGATCGTCAATTTCCGTGATCAGAAGGCGCGGGAGGCAACGCTGGCGAAATCGAGCCGGATTACGCTTGAACAGTTGCACCAGCAGATGGAGGCGGGCGAAGTCAAGGAACTGCCGATCATCATCAAGACCGACGTGGGCGGTTCGGCCGAGGTGCTGACGGAAACGCTGCAAAAGCTCTCGAACGAGAAGATCAAGGTGCGCGTCCTGCGCGCCGCCGTAGGCGCGATCAACGAATCGGATGTGCTGCTGGCTTCCACGTCGAACGCCATCATCATCGGGTTCAACGTGCGGCCGGAGCGCAACGCCTCGGCGCTGGCAGAGCAGGAAAAAGTGGACATCCGCCTGCACACCATCATTTACAACCTCACCGACGAGATCAAGAAAGCGATGAGCGGCCTGCTCGAACCGGTGTTCAAGGAAGTGTACAAAGGCCGGGCCGAGGTGCGCGACACATTCCGCATCTCCAAAGTCGGCAACGTGGCAGGATGCATCGTGCAGGACGGCGTGCTGACGCGCGATTCCGAGGTGCGCTTGCTGCGGGACAACGTGGTGGTGTACACGGGCAAGGTAGCTTCCTTACGGCGCTTTAAGGACGATGTGAGCGAGGTCAAAAGCGGCATGGAATGCGGTGTGACCCTGCAGAACTTCGGCGACGTCAAACAAGGGGACATCGTCGAGGCATTCGTCACCGAACGCGTTGCCACCGAAGTCTTCGCCTGATCGGGTATGGCGACGGTCGGCGTTTTGACGCTGGAATTGCGGCTGGAGCACTCGCACTCGCTCAAAGATAAAAGGCACGTGGTCGAAAGCCTCAAGCAACGGCTGCGGCACAAGTTCAACGTGGCGGTGGCGGAGATCGACGGTCAGGATCTATGGCAGCGGGCCACCATCGCGGCGGTCACAGTCTCCCCAAGCCATGATTTTGCGGAAAAGGTGCTGCGGTCGGTCGAGGACGAGGCGGTCGCGCTGCTGGGCGCCGCTCTCGCCGATGCGAATGTGGAGTGGCTGAGCTAGGGGGCAGCCTGTGGGGTCTGGGCCCAGAGGGCGGACCACCGGGTCCCACCCACCGGGTTATGCACGAGCGAAGGACATTGCGAGTGTCGGAGGCGGTTCGGGAGGAATTGACCGAGCTCATCGGCTTTGAACTGGATGACCCCCGGCTGTTGGATGTCACCGTGACCGAGGTCCGTGTTAGCCCGGACGGGCGTTATGCGCACATCAAGGTCGACCTGGGGGGCGATGAGCCTCGGCAAAAGGCGGCCCTCGCCGCACTGGAACACGCTCGGCATTATTTGCGTCACGAGCTGAGTTCTCGGTTGAACCTCCGGCATGTCCCCGAGCTCAATTTCGAGCAGGATCGCTACCCGGATGCCGACCGCCGCGTCGAAATTCTGCTCAAGCGGGCGAAAAAATCTCGGGGGCCAGCCGAAAAACAGCCCTAAAATCAAACAGTTTGTGATAGTTTTGTTCTAGTTGAACAAGCCCATGCGCGTGGCCCCGATGACCAGCCGATTCTTAGACGCCTGCCGCCGCCGGCCGACCGATGTACGGCCGGTGTGGTTCATGCGGCAGGCGGGCCGCTATTTGAGGCAGTATCGGCAGATCCGGGAAAAGCACACCATCCTGGAGATGTGCAAACGTCCGGACCTGGCGGCGACGGTCACGTTACAGCCCGTGGAATTGCTGGACGTGGATGCCGCCATCATCTTTGCCGACCTGCTGCTTCCCGTCGTGCCGATGGGATTGAAGCTGCGGTATGCAGCCGGGGAAGGGCCGGTTATCGACAATCCGGTGCGCACGTCCGACGATGTTGACTCACTCTCTACCGCGAACACGGATGATCTGGGCTACGTCGGCCAGGCCATTCAAGTGGCGGTGCGGGCGCTGGCAGGCAAGGTGCCGGTGATCGGATTTGTGGGCGCGCCCTTCACCATGGCGAGTTACATGATTGAAGCCGGTGCGTCGCGCAACTTCATCCGTACCAAGAAGTTGATGTATAGCGACGAGACCCTGTGGCGGCGCCTGATGGGAAAAATCGTAGACGTGCTGGCGCCGTTTGCGCACTTGCAGGTGACTGCGGGGGCCCGGGCGATTCAGGTGTTCGACAGCTGGGTGGGGGCGCTGGGGTCGGACGACTACGTCCGGTTTGCCGCACCATACTCGCGGGCGTTGATCGAGCGCATCCGCTCGACCGGCGCCCCCGTGATCCACTTCGGCACCGGCGCTTCGGGATTCTTCAAAGAGCTGCACGCGGCCGGTGGCGATGTGATGGGTGTCGACTGGCGGATCAATATCGACCAAGCCTGGATGGACATCAGCTACCGCTCGGCGATCCAGGGCAATCTCGATCCGGTGGCGCTGTTTGCACCCCTGCCCGAATTGCGCGCCAAAGTGCATGAGCTGCTCAAGCGCACCGGCGCGCGCCCCGGCCACATCTTCAACCTCGGTCACGGAATACTGCCGGAAACACCGGTGGAACACGTGAAGGCCGTGGTCGAGATGGTCCGCGAATTTCATCCATGAAGGCGGGGGTCCTGCTGTTGGCGCACGGGGCGCCGGAACGGGTCGAGGACGTCGCAAAATACCTGGACCATGTGCGCGGCGGCCGGCCGGGTTCGGCGAAGGTGGTAGAAGAAGTACGCCACCGCTACGCCGAAATCGGGGGCAGCTCGCCTCTGCTTTCCTGGACGCGCCGGCAGGCCGCAGGGCTCGCCTCCGCCATGGGGATGCCGGTTTTTTTCGGCATGCGGAACTGGCACCCATTCATCGCCGAGGTCATGCCGCAGGTGCGGGACTCGGGCGTCGAGCGTCTGGCGGCCATTTGCCTGGCGCCGCAATACTCGGAACTGAGCGTCGGGTTGTACATCAAGCGCACCGAGGAGGCCGCGCGCGCGGCGGGGTTCGCGGCCGAGATCGTGTGGGCGAAGACGTTTCATGATGAGCCGCGGCTGATTGAGGCGTTTGCAGAAAAGCTCGCCTGGTTGGCAGGCCGGAGACCTGCTCCGCGAGTGCTTTTCACGGCGCATTCGCTGCCGGAGAAGGCGCTGGCCAATGGCGACCCGTACGATCGCGAGGCGCGCGCCACCGCGGCCGCCGTTGCGAATCGGCTCGAGCTTGTGAATTGGGACTTCGCCTACCAAAGTCAGGGGATGACGGCGGACACCTGGCTCGGCCCGACGATAGAATCGATGCTCGATCGATACGCCGACCAAGGCGTGCGCGAGGTGGTGGTCGATCCGATCGGCTTCGTCTGCGACCACGTCGAAATTCTATACGATATTGATATCCTCTTCCGCGGTTACGCCGCCGAGCGCGGCATCTCGCTAAGCCGGCCAGAGACGTTGAACGATTCTCCGCTGTTTATTGCAGCCCTGGCGGAAGTGGCCAACCGATGCCTGGCCTCTCATGCCTGAAGTAGTCATTGTCGGCGGCGGCATTAGCGGACTCTCTACGGCGTACTACCTGACGCAACGCGGGGTGCGGTCGACGATCTTCGAATCACGCCAGCGGCTGGGTGGCGTGATCCAGACCGAGTACGTCGATGGCTGCACCATCGAAGCCGGGCCGGACAGCTTTATTTCCGCCAAGCCGGCCGCTCTCGAGATGCTCGGTGAATTGGGTCTGGCCGGCGAAGTGATCGGTTCCAACGACTATTCGCGGAAGACGTTCGTGTGGAAGCGCGGGCGGCTGGTGCCTTTGCCGGAAGGCCTGATGATGATGGTCCCCACGAAGATCATACCGCTGGTGACGACGCCGCTGCTGAGCTGGGGCACCAAGATGCGGATGGGCTTGGAACTGCTGCGCGCACCCCAGCCGCGCGAGCACGATGAATCGGTGGCCGAGTTCATCGAAGAGCACTACGGGGCTGAGGCCGTGGATTATCTGGCCGAGCCGCTGCTTTCAGGCATCTACGGCGGTAACCCGAGCCAGCTCAGCGTCACGAGCGTGCTTCCGCGTTTCGTAAGCCTGGCGCGCCGATACGGAAGCCTGACCCGCGGGGTGCTGGCCGAGCGGGCCGCGGCGAACAGCAAGGCCGCGCCGGCGCCGCTGTTCCGCACGCTCAAAAGCGGGCTGGGTAAGATGATCGAGGCGCTGGTGGCGGCAATTCGAGGGGCCTCGGAGGTGCGCCAGGCGCGGGCGGAGGCGATCGAACGCGCCGGAACGCGCTTCCGGGTGCGTGCCGGGGGCCAGTGGATCGAGGCCGACCACGTGGTCATCGCCTGCGAGGCGCACAATGCCGCGCCCCTGGTGGCTAACCTCGATGGCCGCCTGGAAGAGTTGTTGGCCGGGGTGCCTTATAGCTCGTCGATGACGATGGCCTTCGGTTTCGATGCGGCCGATTTCCGCGAGCCCCCCCAAGGCCACGGTTTCCTTGTGCCAAAGAAGGAACGCCGGAGACTGATGGCGTGCACGTGGATCGGCGCGAAGTTTCCGTTCCGCGTGCCGCCAGGCAAGGTCGTGGCGCGCTGCTTCCTGGGCGGGGTGGAGGACGATGGAGTTCTGAACGAGTCTGATGGAGCGATCACAGCCACGGCACTCGAGGAGCTCGAGCGGATTGCGGGCTTCCGCGCGGAGCCCCGATTTGTGCGGATCTTCCGCTGGCCGCACTCGATGGCGCAATACACGGTGGGTCATCCGCAGCGGCTGGAGGAAACGCAAGCGAGGGTGGCGGCGATTCCCAGTCTGCACCTGGCTGGCAATGCTTATGAAGGCATCGGCATCCCCGATTGCATTCGCATGGGGAAGCGGGCCGCCGAAGCGATCGCGTCCCGACGTCTTGATTGACGGGACAACGCGTCAGCGAACGAAGGGAAGGTATCCGGCGCCTTCCGTTGGTCTTCCCAAGTTGCTCTCGGTAGCGAGAAGCCGCAAGCGGCTCGTCGGCGCGCCCTCGGATCTCGGTCGCCACCACTAAAACCGCCAGGGCGACGAGCGCCCAGCCTAGCCTGCAGGGACGTACAGGACACCACGGTCATCAGAAGAGTTCGTGCTGAAGGTATGACCAAGCCTCGTCCAGCAGGACCAGGGTCGGGCCAGCCGTCGAGCCGATGCTCAATCCGGCGGAACAGGTACAAGAGGACCGGGATCACAGCTTTATCGTCGAGATGCAGCAGGTTCTCGGTTTCGAAGCCAACATTTGGCCGTCGCCTTTTGGCGCGAGGGGGGACAAGCAGGAGGGGACGTTCGCAGGGCTTGTCGAGAAGGTGAGTGCGCATCAACGGGACGAGTTCCACGCGTGGAGCCTGACCTTCGCACAAACATTGCTGCACCCCTGCGCCCCGATTTCATGGCGGCGGCCAACGCCGGCTTTCCGACCATCAGGACCCCTTCAAGTCAGTAGAACCCCTGGGTATCCCGCCTGACGCTGACTTTTCCGACATAACGCCGCGAGATGAAGACGAAATACACGACTGCCAGAGCGAAACCCACTGGCCACCAAATGGAGGCCACAACCAAAGTGTCGCGACTGGCCGCAACGGCGGAGGCGGTCAGTGAATTCTCAGGCGCGAGCGTCGAATAAAGCATCACCGGATAAATTGCCGCAGCTCCGGCGAGCAGTAAACCCACAAGCAGAGCGTTCGACCCAACAAATGCCCGAGTCTCCCCGTGAGCCGAAATTCCAGAAACCAGCGCGATTATCGACACAGCGACGATGAGGACCCCTAGCCAACAAAATGGATTGTGAACAGCGTGCACGATGAGGTCGCGGCGAACCACTACCCACGACGCAACCGAGATCGCGACAAAGAGCGGAACCGACGCCGCCCAGAGATACTTCGCCCACGTCGCGCTACGGTCATGCACTGGGCCTTCCGTCTTCAGCGTGAGATAAGTCGCGCCATGAGCTGCCAGGATGACGCCGGCGAAGATTGCGATGGACACCGTGTACCAATCGAGCAGTCCCACATAGCCGCGCACGCCGAAGTCGGTGAAAAATGCCATCGAGAAATTTCCGTCGGCATCGAGCGGAACACCCCTCGCCAAGTTACCTGCAGCCACACCGAAGAGGATGGCAAGGAGAAAATTGGAAAACACGAAAACGAAGTCCCAAAAGCCCTGCCAAAGGTGATCA
>Ga0182038_10001494_pt1 | contig 12229 bp, 10 predicted proteins | sample sta12Can44000108_FD_125976 | JGI IMG/M metagenome (GOLD analysis project Ga0182038, IMG submission 125976) | Lab enrichment of tropical soil microbial communities from Luquillo Experimental Forest, Puerto Rico - statanox.12C.anox.44.000.108 | ecosystem: Environmental > Terrestrial > Soil >...
CAGACGCACGGTCTGGGCCTTGATGGTGATGCCGCGTTCGCGCTCGATATCCATGCTATCGAGAATCTGGTCGCGCATCTCGCGGTCCTCGATGCCGCCGCATTTCTGGATCAGCCGGTCGGCAAGGGTCGACTTGCCGTGGTCGATATGGGCGATGATGGCGAAGTTGCGGATATGCTTGAGGTCGGTCATCGGTGCCTTAGGGCTAGGTGCATTGATCCTGGATTGTGCCGGAAGATAGGGGCAAAGCGGGCCGGGAGCAATGATTCTGAACGCTGCCCCTTTCAGCAGAGCCCGCCAAAGAGTAGATTAGAGGGAAAGAGGCGATATTGACACGCTCGCCGGGGAGGCCCGTCATGTCTGAACATGCCGAATCCCATGATCGCGACAATCACCTGATCCACCACCGCAACCGCTTGGCCGGGCTGTGGGCCGCCGAGCTTTTGGGCCTGTTCGGCCATGCCGCGACCGACTATGTGCATGCCGTCATGCATCCCGGCCACAGCCCCGACACCAAGCATGGCGACGACGAGTTCGCGGTGGAAGCCAAGCTGTTCAAGGACCTGTCGGGCCGAGCGACCTTGAGCGAAATCCGCAGCCGCATGGCACGCTATCGGGACGAGGCCAGGAACTTCTTTCAGGGGAAGCGGTGAGGGCCCCCTCACCTCAGCCATCCCCTTTTGTCGTTGCTGCTGACACCCCAGCAAAGCTGCGGTATAAAGGCGTGGGATGTCACGCGCATCCTGGGGTGTGGAAACCCCTTCAGAGACGGTTTGATGCCTGCCGTTAAGGCATCAGAATCCTTGATCATTATGGTCGGGGAGCCTGTGACGCATGTCCAGGCACTCCGTGCTAAAGGTCACAGGAGCCGTTTCTCTGACGGTTTTCCAACTCCCCGATCATGGGTCCAAGACATTGTTTGCGGGGGCGCCCGCAGACACAATCTGCCGATGCGCCGCCGTAGCCCCTTCATCATGGCCTCAACAAGGAGCCGCAACATACGCTCCGTTTCAGACCGAGGGACGACACTGCGCTCCGGAGAGATGCAGGGGAAAAGAATGTTTTGGAATTTCAAAAAGCATCGTGACGCATGCGCCATTTTGTCCGCGCTGGACAAATCTCAGGCCACCATCGAATTCAATCTGGATGGCACGATCATCACTGCCAATCAGAACTTCCTCGACACCATGGGCTACAGCTTGACGGAAATTCAGGAAAAGCATCATCGCATGTTCCTTGAGCCCGCCTACCGCGACAGTCAAGAGTACAAGGAATTCTGGGAAAAATTGAAGCGCGGCCAGTTCCAGCGCGCCCAATTCAAGCGCCTTGGAAAGAACGACCGGGAAATTTGGCTGGAGGCCTCTTACAATCCCGTGCTCGGGGCAAACGGCGTTCCATTCAAAGTCATCAAATATGCGACCGATGTCACCGCGACCAAGATGGAATATGCAGACCTGTTGGGCAAGGTCAACGCCATCGGCAAGTCTCAAGCCGTCATCGAGTTCGGTTTGGATGGCTCAATCATTACCGCCAATCAGAATTTCCTCGATACCATGGGCTACAGCCTGACGGAAATTCAGGGGCAAAATCATCGTCTGTTTGTCGAAGCCGATGTCCGCAGCAGCAGCGAATATCAAGAGTTTTGGCAGCAATTACGGCAGGGCCAATTCCAACGCCGGCAATTCAAACGCATCGGCAAGGGCGGTCGCGAGGTGTGGCTCGAAGCGAGTTACAATCCTATTTTCGACCTTAATGGGAAACCTTTCAAAGTCGTCAAATTCGCAACGGATATCAGCCAGCAAATCGCGCTGCTGGCCGATCTGAAAACGCTGATCGACAAAAACTTCGCAGAAATCGACAGTGCTATTCACATGTCGGGCAGCCAAACGGAATCCGTCACCTCCGCCGCTACGGAAACTTCCAGCAACGTTCAAACCGTAGCGGCCAGCGCCGAAGAACTGGCGGCGTCGATTACCGAAATATCGACCAGTATGAGCCTCTCCCAATCCACCACCGACATCGCTTTTGACCAAGTGACGACCGCCGGTCAAGCGACGAAACGGCTGTCGGATGCCGCCGTCGCCATGAGCGGTATCGTGGGGTTGATCCAAAACATTGCTGGCCAGATCAATCTTTTAGCGCTGAACGCCACCATCGAATCTGCGCGAGCGGGCGATGCAGGCAAAGGCTTTGCCGTCGTCGCCAATGAAGTCAAGAACCTGGCCAATCAGGCCGCCCGGGCAACCGAACAAATCTCCCGGGAAATTGAGGCTGTCCAATCCATTTCGACTGAAGTGGTGACCGCATTGGACGCCATCAGCACCTCTATCGATGCCGTGCGCGAACATGTCACGGGCACAGCCTCCGCGGTCGAAGAGCAGAGCACGGTCACCAAAGATATGTCTGCCACCATGCAAAAGGCGTCGATGGCCGTCGATGCCATCACGCAGAATATCGGCGGCATCGCTGCCGCAATTCAGCAGGCCGGAGTTGCTGTGATGAAAACGAAAGAAGCAGCGGAAATTCTAGCGCGCTAGCAACTTATTCACAAAAACCCCGCCCAAGTTCCCTCGGGCGGGGTTTTTTCGTGAAACGGCGATCGCTTAGTAGCGATAGGCTTCCGGCTTGAACGGGCCTTCGGCTGCGACACCAATGTACTCAGCCTGCTTCGGGGTCAGCTTCGACAGCTTCACGCCGATCTTTTCCAGATGCAGACGGGCGACCTTTTCGTCCAGATGCTTCGGCAGCACATAGACCTTGCGCTCGTACTTCTCGGCATGGTTCCACAGCTCGATCTGAGCCAGCACCTGATTGGTGAAGCTGGCCGACATCACGAAACTGGGATGTCCGGTGGCGCAACCCAGATTGACCAGACGGCCCTCGGCCAGAACGATCAGACGCTTGCCGTCGGGGAAATGGACTTCGTCCACCTGCGGCTTGACGTTGACCCACTTCAGATTGCGCAGGGCGGAAATCTGAATCTCGCTGTCGAAATGGCCGATGTTGCAGACGATGGCGCGGTCCTTCATGGCGCGCATATCGTCGATGGTGATCACGTCGACATTGCCGGTGCAGGTGACGAAGATGTCGCCCTGAGGGGCGGCTTCCTGCATGGTCAGGACCTGATAACCCTCCATGGCGGCCTGCAGGGCGCAGATCGGATCGATCTCGGTGACGATCACGCGGGCACCCTGGCTGCGCAAGCTGGCGGCCGAGCCCTTGCCCACATCGCCGAAGCCGGCGACCACGGCGACCTTGCCGGCCACCATCACGTCGGTGGCGCGCTTGATGCCGTCCACCAGCGACTCGCGGCAGCCATACAGATTGTCGAACTTCGACTTGGTCACCGAGTCGTTCACGTTGATGGCGGGCACCAGCAGCTTGCCGGCCTTGGCCATCTCGTACAGGCGATGCACGCCAGTGGTGGTTTCCTCGGAAATGCCGCGCACGTCCTTCAGCATCTCGGGATACTTGTCATGCATGATCTGGGTGACGTCGCCGCCATCGTCCAGGATCATGTTGGGGGTCCAGCCATCGGGACCGCGCAAGGTCTGCTCGATGCACCACCAGAACTCTTCCTCGGTCTCGCCCTTCCAGGCGAAGACGGGGATGTTGGCGGCGGCGATGGCGGCGGCGGCCTGATCCTGGGTCGAGAAGATGTTGCAGGACGACCAGCGCACCGAAGCGCCCAGAGCCACCAGCGTCTCGATCAGCACGGCGGTCTGAATGGTCATATGCAGGCAGCCGACAATGCGGGCATCCTTCAACGGCTTCGAGGCGCCAAATTCCGCGCGCAGGGCCATCAGGCCGGGCATTTCGGTCTCGGCGATGTCGATTTCCTTGCGGCCCCAATCGGCCAGGGACATGTCGGCAACCTTGTAATCGGTGAAGGTCATACTCTGCTCCTGATCAAAACTTGCCCAGGTCATAACAGCGACGGGGCATAATCACAAGTTACTCGGCGGGGGCGGCGTTGAAGTCGTCCAGCAACTGGGCGATGCGGCCGCTGTCTCCCTGGTCCATGATCAGCCGGGCGCGGCGGCTGGCGGCCATCATGTCGATGGAGCGCACCCGCTCCTTCACCTTGGCCAGGCTATGGGCCGACATCGACAGGTCGCGGATGCCCAAGCCCAGCAGCAGCGCGGTGAAGCGGGGATTGCCGGCGATCTCGCCGCAGACGCTGATGGGAATGCGGGCGCGCAGGGCCGCCTCGGTCGAGAACTGCAGCAAACGCAGCACCGCCGGATGCAAGGGGTCATAAAGATGCGCCACCGCCTCGTCGGAACGGTCGATGGCCAGAGTATATTGTGTCAGATCGTTGGTGCCGATGGCGAAGAAGTCGGAATGCCAGGCCAACGCGTCGGCGGCCAGAGCGGCGCCGGGAACCTCGATCATGGTGCCCAAGGGCGGCAGCGGACTGGCGATGGGAATCTTGCGCGCCGTCAATTCGCGGGCCACCCGCTCCAGACAGTGGCGCACCGCCACCAGTTCCGACACCGCCGAGATCATCGGCAGCAGAATCCGCACCGGCCCATGAGCGCCGGCGCGCAGGATCGCGGCCAGTTGCGGCTCCAGGATATCGGGGCGCTTCAGAGACAGGCGGATGGCGCGCATGCCCAAGGCCGGATTCGGACCCTCGACGATGCCCAGCGCCGGAGCCAGCTTGTCACCGCCGCTATCCAGCGTGCGGATGGTCAAGGGCCGCCCGTCAAGGCGCTGCACCAGCTTGGCCATGATCTGATACTGCTCGTCTTCCGACGGCAGATCGTCGCGGTTCATATACATGAACTCGGAGCGGAACAACCCGATGCCGTCGGCGCCATTGGTCATCACCGATTCGATCTCGGCGGGCAGTTCCAGATTGGCCAGCAGGGTGATCGGCGTGCCGTCCAGCGTCACCGCCGGCACCTTGGCCAGACGGTTCAGGCGGCGGCGTTCCCGCAGCAGATCAGCCCGCTTGCGGCGGTAAAGCGCCAGCGTCTCTTTGCTGGGATTCAGGATCAGCGTGCCGGCGGAGCCATCCAGGATCACCGGCATGCCGGTGCGCACGCCCGCCAGCACGCCGGCGATGCCGACCACGCTGGGCAGTCCCAGCGACCGGGCCATGATGGCGGTATGACCGGCGGCGCCGCCCAGCACGGTGGCCATGCCGGCCACTTGGTCCGGGTTCAGCAAAGCGGTGTCGGCGGGGGTCAGTTCCTCGGCCAGCACCACCGCATTACAGGGCAGGTTCGAGAAAGGCTTGAACGGCGTCTTGGTCAGATTGCGGACCAGACGCAAGCCCACCTCGCGGATATCATCGACGCGCGACGCCAGATAGGCGTCGTCCATGGCCGCGAAGCTTTCGGCGATCTGAGCAATTTCTTGCTGCACCGCCGCTTCGGCGTTCATGCGGTCTTGGGTGATGCGCCGTTCCACCCCGCGCACCAGACGCGAACCCTGCAGCATCTGCAGATGGGCATCCAGCAGATAGCCCAGTTCCTCGCCCACTTCCGCCGGCAGCACCGAAGCCTTGCCCTTCAGCTTTTCCACCTGACGCACGGCGGCGGTCACCGCTTCGGCGAAGCGCTGGCGCTCGGGCGCGATCTGGTCTTTCGGCAGGCAATATTCGGGAACCGTCACCGAACCGGCGTCGTGGTGATAGACCACGCCGATGGCGATGCCGGGACTGACGCCCAGGCCGGTGAACATGCGTTCACCGCCGAACGGCGCCGCCTGGGGGATGGACAGGGATTCCCGGGGCATGCGACGGGGGCCCCTTAGTCTTCGCCGAACTTGTCTTCGATCAGCTGCACCAGCGCCGAGACGGCATTGGCGGCTTCGTCGCCGTCGCCCTTCAGCTCGACAGTGCAGCCGGGACCGGCGGCCAGCATCATCAGGCCCATGATGGACAGGCCCGAGACCTCGGTGCCGCGATGGCTGACCAACACCTGCGCCTTGAACTGAGCCGCCAGCTTGACGAACTTGGCGGCGGCGCGGGCATGCAGGCCGCGCATGTTGGTGATGGTGGCGGAACGACAGATGGCGTTTTCGGAAATCGGCTCTGCGGATGCGCTCATGATGTTCTCTTGGACGTGACGGTTTCTTAGTGGTCTTGGGTCAACAGACGCGAAGCGACATTGATGTATTTTCGCCCGGCTTCCTGCGCCGAAGCGACGGCGTCGGTCAGGTTTTCCTTTTGCCGCACGCTGGCCAGCTTGATCAGCATGGGCAGATTGACGCCGGCGATTACCTCGATCTTGGCCTTGTCCATGATGGAGATGGCCAGGTTCGAAGGCGTGCCGCCGAACATGTCGGTCAGCACCACCACGCCGGAACCGTCATCCACCTTCGAGGTGGATTGCAGGATATCCATGCGGCGGCGCTCCATGTCGTCTTCGGGGCCGATGCAGACGGTGGCGACGGCGGTTTGCGGCCCCACCACATGTTCGAGAGCGGCCACCAGCTCGTCGGCAAGGCGGCCATGGGTGACGAGTACCATTCCAATCATAGGTGAACCTTCATTCTATCTTTCCCCCTCCTCCAGCTCGCGATGCCGAAGGTCTACGCTCTGGCCGTTCTCCCGCAGCCACAGCGTCAAACGTTCCGCCAGCGCCACCGAACGGTGGCGTCCCCCTGTACAGCCGACGGCAATCGTCAGATAGCTTTTGCCCTCGGCGGCGAAGCGCGGCAGCAGCGGGCCGATCAGGCCCGTGAGCGACGCGAAGAATGCATCATAACCCGGATCGCCCTCGATGTGGCGAACAACCGCGTCATCCCGTCCGGTCAGCGGACGCAAGGCCGGGACATAATGCGGATTGGACAGGAACCGGGCGTCGAACACCAGATCCGCCTCGCGCGGGAGCCCCCGGCGATAAGAGAACGAGGTGACGAAAACAACCAGCCCCGGCTTGTGGTCCAGGGCGAAATGCCCGGCCAGCACCCGCTTCAGCTCGCCCGGCGGCAGGCTGGTGGTGTCGATGGTGACGTCGGACCGGCCCAGCAGCGGATAGACCAGCTCGCGCTCATGCCGGATGCCGTCGGCCAAAGGCCGGTCGGCGGCCAGGGGATGGCGGCGGCGGGTCTCGGTATAGCGGCGGCTCAAGGTCTCGTCGTCGCAATCCATGAAGACCAGATGCATGTCCACCGAACCGTCGCGCGGCAGCTCGTCCATGCCGGCCAGCATCGAGGCGACGCCGAAATCGCGGGTGCGGATGTCGATGCCCACCGCCAGCGGCCGGTTGACGCCGCCGCCACGCACCAGCGACCCCAGCATCGACAGCGGCAGATTGTCCACCGCCTCATAGCCCAGATCTTCCAGCGCCTTCAGGGCCAGGGTCTTGCCGGCGCCGGACATGCCGGTCACCACCACCAGTTTGACGGGAGCGGAATCGACAGCGCCGCCGGGTTCAGCCGGCTGGTCCGCGCCCTGTCCGGTCAGGCCGGAGGACGGCGCTGGGATGGGCGCGTCGGTCTTCATCGCAGGCACAGTATAGTCCCGTCTGCCACCCCGACCGCAAGGCGAACCTTGGTCGAGGCCGAAGCCTCCCAGGGGGTGAGACGCAGCAACGGCAGGATGATTCCGCCTAATTCAATGGTTTCGGGCTCGGGCATACGCTCTACCTGCTCCGCCGGAACCAGATCCACCACCAGCCGCAGGGGCGCCTGCGCCAGATGATCGAAGCGCAGAATGCCCAAGCCCCGCACTTCCAGCAGCCCGGCCAGATTTTCCGGCGGGCGCATCAGCAGCTCTTCGCCCGAGGAATGAAGCTCGACCTGATCGTCGGCGACCAGCCGCGCCCCGGCTTCGATCAACCGCAAGGCCAGATCGGATTTGCCGGCGCCCGAGGGACCGCGCAGCAGCACCCCCGCTCCGGCCAGGGCGACGCTGCTGCCATGGAGTCGGATCATCGGCTCACAAGTTGAAGGCAGATATGACGGCTGTCAATCGGAGGGTCAGTCTCCTAATTGTCTTGGTGTAATTTTCCTCGTATCCTCCCCCCAGACTTGTTTTGCTTTTTAGTCCGTGGCGTTTGGGGGGAGAGAACAAGATGCGTCGTGCGCTGGCTGTAGGGTTATGCTCGGTTCTGATGCCTTTGCTGGCAAGCTGCAACACCACCCAGCCACCCCCGCCTCAGGCCGTTACGCCGCCTCCCCCGGTCTATTGGGTGGAAGGCATCGCCTATACTTCGCGCGAAAAGGCCCTGGAGGCCCATAAGGCGATGGTGCAGCGCGATACCGCCGCTCTGACCCCGCTGACCCAGAAAATTCCGGGCAAGCTGATCGCCGTCATGCCCAGCACCGAGATGGTACATCAATCCACCTATTCCCTGGCGCATCGCCAGGATGACGCCACCGATTGGCTGGCCGACACGGTGAACATCAATTATCACGCCAATGTCGCCGCCATCGAAAAAGCCCAGATCTTCGACGCGGTCACCATCGTGGAATCGGACGCCCCGGATTCCGTGGCCACCGACGGCTATGCCTATCGCCTGCGCTGGGACTACGAGAACACTGACAGCAAGCATCATTGGCGACTGGAAAAGATCGGCAGCAACACCGCCGATCTGGTCTTCGGCAAGTCGGTCAATGATCTGGAGCGCTTGAGGGTGTTCAATATCGCGGTGATCAACGCCGCCGCCGATCTTGGCGTCGCCGTCGAGCGAGTCGCCATGCCCAATCAGCCTCCGGGAACGCCCGGCGCCAATCCGCCGACCGGGCTGATGACCGGAACGACCTTTTTCATCAATGCCAATGGTTATTCGCTGACCAACGCCCATGTCGCCTATGGCTGCAAGTCGCTCAAGGTGGTGCTGCCGGACGGCGAGGCCGAGGCGACCCTGGTCAACAGCGATGTCAAAAACGATCTGGCGCTGCTCAAGCTGACCAGCCATGCCGCGCCGGCTTTTGCCCAGCTCCATTCGGCGCTCCCGCGTCAGGGAGAGGATATCGTGGTCTATGGTTTCCCCTTGGCCGGGGCTCTGGCAAGCCAGGGCAACCTGACAACCGGCATCATCAGCGCCCTATCCGGTATGCAAGACGACAGCCGCCTGCTGCAGGTTTCCGCTCCGATCCAACCGGGAAACAGCGGTGGGCCACTGCTGAATGACGAAGGGCAGGTGGTCGGCATCATCAATTCCTCGCTCAATCCGGCCTTTCTGGCCCGCATCACGGGCAACCTTCCGCAGAACGTCAACTTTGCCATCAAGACCAGCATCGCCACCAACTTCCTGGATTCCAACAACATCAAGTATGAGAACGGTCACGCCAGACCGGTCATGCATACCGCCGACATCGGTGATCTGGCGAAAAGCTTCACCTATATGGTCAAGTGCCAGCATTGATCGAGCGGGTCTGTCGTCGGCGAATTGCACGGCCCGGCGATAGACCCTATCCTGGCGAAACGGTCTACCGCTCCGGAGTCGTTGCATGCGCCGTCTTCTGTCCTCTGCCGCCCTCGGTCTGACGGCCTGTCTTCTGCTGCCCCCCGCCTCTGGCTGGGCGCAGGAAAAGAAGACGGTGGTCTATGAGGTGGACGGCAAACAATATACGACGCTCGATTCCGCCTACGCCGCCCTGAAGGCCAGCTATGACCGGGAAGTCGCCCTGCTGCCCAAGGCCGATAGCCATGTGGCCGGCAAGATGCTGGCGGTGCTGGCCCCTTACGAGCAGATCCTGAAACTGGCCGCAGCATCCTCGCCTCAGCCCGAACAGGCTGCCGGCATCGCCATGCAGCTGGAACTGGCGTTCCGCGCCAATCTGGACGCCCTGACCAAGCAAGCTTTGTTCGACGGTGTCGATATCCAGGTCTCGGACCATCCTCAGTCTTTGCCGACCCAGGGCTATGATTATCTGCTCAGCCTGCAGCCCACCGACGACGGCAAGCATCTGGCCTGGCGCATGGTCAAGACCTCGTCGCCCGGACGACTTGCCATTCTCGGCAATGACGGCGGGCCGATACCGCAGCGGCTGCGGGCCTTCGTCGCCCGCGTGGCCAATGTCGCCGATAAGCTGAACCAGGCCGGCGGGCCGCAACTGATCCCCGGACAAGCCGCGCCTCAACCCCAGGCCCATGGGGTGATGACCGGCACCATCTTCTTCATCGAGGCCTCGGGGCTGGCGCTGGCCAACGCCCATGTGGTGAACGGCTGCCAAAGCCTGAAAGTGGCGCTGCCCGACGGCGAGGCCGAGGCCAAGCTGGTCGAGGCCGATGCCAGCAACGATCTGGCGCTGATCAAGGTGCCGGGCCGCAAGGGACCATTGGCGCATTTCCGCGCCCCGCCGCCGGTGCGCCAGGGCGAGGATGTGGTGGTCTATGGCTTCCCCATGGCCGGCTCGCTCTCGACCCAGGGCAATCTGACCACCGGCATCGTCAGCGCTCTGACCGGGCTGAAAGACGACAGCCGCTATCTGCAGATCACCGCGCCGGTGCAGCATGGCAATAGCGGCGGGCCGGTGCTGGATGGCTCGGGTCATGTGCTGGGAATTGTTGCCGCTCGCCTGAATAGCGATCAGCCGGGGCAGCAGGCGCAGAACGTCAATTTCGCCATCAAGTCCCAGATCGCCCTGAACTTCCTCGACACCAACGGCGTGGTTTACGAAACCACCGCCTCGAAAAGCCGGCAAGCCACCGCCGATATCGGCGACATGGCCCGTGGCTTCACCGCCATGGTGAAGTGCCAGAAGTAAGGAACAGAACCGCTTAGCGTTCCCGCTCTTTCCTCTCGACCGGCGGCTGAGTGGCCGGCAGCGTCAGAGTGAAGCGGGCGCCGCCTTGCGCCCGATTGCTGGCTTTCAGGCTGCCGCCATGGGCTTCGGCGATCTGCTTCGAGATGGAAAGCCCCAGCCCCGAATGGGTGCCGAACTTCTCGCTTTCCGGCCGCTCGGTATAGAAGCGGTCGAAGATGGCCTCGAGCTTGTTCTCCGGAATTCCGGGGCCGTCGTCTTCTACCGTCACCAGCACCTTGCCGTCTTCCCGCCGGGCCGTCATCAGGATCGCGCCATCGGGCGGGCTGAAGGACAGGGCGTTCGACAACAGATTGCGCAGCACCTGGGCGATACGGCTTTCGATGGCGTTTACCAGCAATTCGTCCTCGCCCGAGCAGGCGACCTTGACCGCCACGCCCTGAGCCGCACCCGTATCCTGATAGATCGAGGCCAGACCCTGCACCATGCGGCAAAGCGACAAGGGCTCGGTATCGGCGCGGGACAATTCGGCATCGACGCGGGACGCATCGGAGATGTCGGTGATCAGCCGGTCCAGCCGCCCCACATCGTCCTGAATGATGCTGAGCAGCTTCTTCTGCTGCTCGGGGTTCTGCACCAGAGCGCAGGTCTCGACCGCCGAGCGTAGACTGGTCAGCGGGTTCTTGATCTCGTGCGAGACGTCGGCGGCAAAGGATTCCACCGCATCCATACGCCGCCACAAGGCCTCGGTCATGTCGCGCAAGGCACCCGACAGCTCGCCGATCTCGTCGCCACGCCTGGTCAGATCGGGAATGGTATGGCGGCGGCCATGGCCCCGACGCACCCGGTCGGCGGCGGCGGCCAGACGGCGGATGGGCCGGGCGATGGTGCCGGCCAGATAGAGCGACAAAGTGACGGTGATGGTCAGCGCAAAGGCGAAGGCCTGGAATATGGTCAGGCGCACCTTGAACAGGCTTTGGGCGATGTCGTCCCCAGTCGAGGAGACCATCACCACGCCCAGCACCTGCTTGTAATGCTGCACCGGCACAGCGGTGGACAGCAACAGCCGATGTCCGCGCATGGCGCGCACCGCCCAGGCGGAATCGCCGTTCTGGGCCTGCATCACTTCGGGATAATCGGTGGCTTTGGGATGCGCACTTTCGTGATAGCGCGGCAAATCCTCATCGGCCAACCGGGACTGGGTGACGAAATCATAGACCCGGCGGAAGCCCTTGATGAACAGGCCGCGATCCGGCTCGGGCAATTCCTCGACCTGCACTTCGGTATTGCCGGCCACCAGCACCCGGCTGTCGGCCAGTTCCTCGCCTTCGTCATCGAACAGTCGCGCCCGCATGCGCGCCGGCTGGGCCAGACGCCGCAGCATCTGCTTGGCCGCTGTCGGCGACAGTTCGGGAATGGAATAGCCGGTATCGATCACCGCGCCCTCGCCCACCGCCGCCGCCACGATTTCGGCGCGGATACGCAAGGATTCCAGCTCCTGGGCGATCAGCTCGTTCTTATAGCGGTCGAGATAGAACAGACCGCTGACCAGAATCACCGG
>Ga0182038_10001495_pt1 | contig 12217 bp, 13 predicted proteins | sample sta12Can44000108_FD_125976 | JGI IMG/M metagenome (GOLD analysis project Ga0182038, IMG submission 125976) | Lab enrichment of tropical soil microbial communities from Luquillo Experimental Forest, Puerto Rico - statanox.12C.anox.44.000.108 | ecosystem: Environmental > Terrestrial > Soil >...
ATGGATGCCGTTCGACCAGAAATCCGGGCCGCCGGTCAGCAGGATCACCTTGGTCGGGCGGCGGCAGGCCTCTTCATAAGCCGCCAGCAGGCGGCGGCATTGGTCGGTGCCCATGGCGCCGTTCAGGAAGGGGAAATGCAGGATGCCCACCGCCCCCCGTTCCTCGTAGACCACATCTTGCGGCCCTGCGACGGAGGGCAGCCCCTGCCCCAGCAATTGCGCGGCGGGAAGCTTCACGCCATCCTTGGCGCGGGCATGGCCGATCCACACCGCGCCGCCCTTGCAGGCCACCGCCACCGCGCCGTTTCCTGACACCAGCAGCGAACCCGGTTCGCCGGACAGCCCTTCCGCCGGATGGCCGTCATGCAGGAACAGCTCCTGGCCCGCCAACATTGCCTTCACCCCCGGCACACCGTCGGCGGAGCGCAGCTTGCGCAGCACGGCTTCGGCATCATCCTCGGCCCAATCAATGGCCCGGTCGGCCTGCTTGACCGAGGGCTTGCACACCGCCGCCGGGGCCGGATGCGCCTTGGCTTCGGGGAAGCGGGCGACGCAAGCCAGCACCGCCTCGACCGCCGCTTCCGTCACCTCGTTGCGATAGATCGAACCCTTGGTCGCCGCCCGCATGGGGAAGCTCCGGCTTTCCCAGACCGGGCCGCCATCCATTTCCTCATTGGCCTGCAAGACGGTGACGCCCCATTCTTTTCTGCCCTCCAGGATCGCCCAATCCAGGGCCGAGGGGCCGCGATCGCCTTCCGGTCCCGGATGCACCACCAGGCAGACACGCTTGGACCAGACCTCTTGCGGGATCGCCCGCTTCAGGAAGGGAGCGACGATCAGGTCGGGCTGGAACAGCTCCACCGCCTCGATGGTCACGCTGTCCTTGATGTCGAACTCGACCGAGACCTCGTGGCCGAAGCGGCGCAGCTCCACATGCAGGCGCTGAGTCAGGCTGTTGAAGGCGTGGGTGAGCAGAAGAATGCGCATCGTCTTCCTTGATCTATGCCAGGGCGCTGCCCTGGACCCGCCAAAGGCCATCGGCCTTTGGAAACCGGAACTCTCTTTCCTTCGTCACCCCCGGACTTGATCCGGGGGTCCATTTCCGTGGATGGCCGGATCAAGTCCGGCCATGACGTCTGAAGAATGTCCCCCTCAGCAAATCCGCGGCAGCTGCTCGCCGGCCAGCCAGTCCACCACCCGCTTGCCGCCGAAGGCGGTTTCCATCTGCACGAAATGGTGATCATCCGGAATCACCTCGCCGATGATGGCGGCGTCTGCCCCCAGCGGATGCGCCCGCATCACCGCCAGCAGTCTTTCCGCCTGATCGCCGGGGCAGATGGCGATCAGCTTGCCCTCGTTGGCCACATAGAGCGGGTCGAGGCCCAGCAGTTCGCAGGCGCCGTTCACTTCGGGACGCACCGGGATCTTGGCCTCATAGATCATCATGCCGACACCGGACTGGGTCGCCATCTCGTTCAGGGTGGCGGCCAGACCGCCACGGGTGGGATCGCGCAGGCAGTGGATCGAGGGAACCGCCGCCACCATCTCGGCCACCAGTCTGTGCAGGGCCGCCGAGTCCGACTTCAGCGAGGTCTCGAAGCCAAGGCTTTCCCGCTGGCTCATCACCGCCACGCCATGATCGCCCATGGTCCCCGAAACCAGAATGACGTCGCCGGGCCGCGCCTTGTCGCCGGAAATCTCCAGCCCCTCGGGCACCAGGCCAATGCCGGTGGTGGAGATGAACAGGCCGTCACCCTTGCCCTTCTCGACCACCTTGGTATCGCCGGTGACGATGGGAACGCCGGCTTCCTTGCTGGCCGCCGCCATGGATTGAACGATGCGCTTCAGATCGGCCAACGGCAGGCCTTCCTCGATGATGAAGGAAGCCGACAGGGCAATCGGCACCGCCCCGGCCATGGCGACGTCGTTCACCGTGCCATGCACCGCCAGCGAGCCGATATCGCCGCCTGGAAAGAACATCGGCGAGATGACATAGCCGTCGGTGGTCATCACCATCCGCCCGGCTCCAACCGTGAAGCTGGCCTGATCATTGCGCTGGTTCAGCATGTCATTGTCGAACGAGGCGACGAACAGTTCCTCGACCAACTGTGCCATGGCCCGGCCACCGCCGCCATGGGTCAGATCGACGCGGCCGTTCACGAAGTCGATGGCGGGGCCTTTACGGGTGAGGGTCATCGCTTATCCTGTTGATTTTGACGGAACCGTCCATAGGTCCAATAGGCGGCGCAAGCCCCCTCGGCCGAGACCATGCAAGAGCCCATCGGGCTTTCCGGCGTGCAGGCCTTGCCGAACAGCTTGCAATCCACCGGCCTCTTCAGGCCGCGCAGAATGGCGCCGCATTCGCAGGCCTTCACATCCGGCACCGACAAAGGCTTGATATCGAAGCGTTTCTCGGCATCCCAGGCTGCGTAGGGTTCCTTGATGCGGAGCGCGCTATAGGGAACCATCCCCAGCCCCCGCCACTCGAACAGCCGGCGCAGCTCGAACAGCTCGGCGACCACCGCCTGGGCCTTCTTGTTTCCCTCGGGCGTTACGGCGCGGGAGAATTCATTTTCAACGTCATAGCGGCCCTCGTTGAGCTGGCGGACCAGCATCAGAATCGCCTGCAGCACATCCAGCGGCTCGAATCCGGCAATCACCACAGGCTTTTGATATTCCTCGGCGAAGTAGTCATAGGGCTTGCTGCCGATCACCGTCGAGACATGGGCCGGGCCGATGAAGCCGTCGAGGGGAACCGTGCCCAGTTCCCGCACCTCGGGGCTTTCCAGAATGCAGCGGATCGCCGACGGGGTGAGAACATGATTGCAGAAGACACTGAAATTCTTGAGGTTCTGCGCCTTTGCCTGCTTCAGCACCAAGGCCGTGGGCGGGGTGGTGGTCTCAAAGCCGATGGCAAAGAAAACAACTTGTTTATCAGGATGTTCCGCCGCGATCTTCAGACTGTCGGCAGCGGAATAGACCATGCGCACATCGGCCCCTTCGGCCTTCACCTTCAACAGACTGGTGCGCTTCGACCCCGGCACCCTGAGCAGGTCGCCATAGGTGCAGAGGATAGTGCCGGGCGTGCGGGCGATCTCGATGGCATTGTCCACCCGGCCAATCGGCAGCACGCAGACCGGACAGCCCGGCCCATGGATCATCCGCACATTGGCCGGCAGCAAGTCCTCAATGCCATAGCGCGAGATGGCATAGGTATGGCCGCCGCAGAACTCCATCAGGGCGTAATCGCGCCCAGGCTCGGCTTCGGCGGCGATGGCGGCGGCAATCTTCCGCGCCATGGCCCCATCGCGATATTCGTCGATGTATTTCATGCGCAGGGCTCCGCCCCACACCCCGCCAGGGCCAGCGGCCCTGGACCGCCTGCTCTTTTAGCGGCGCAGCCAATAACAGCCCACGAGCCAGAATATCGCCGAATGGGGGATGATTGCGCGTTCCACGCGAAGGAAAAGCAAACGGGGTTTGGGGCCAATGGCCCCAAGCAGGTTCGGGCGGCAGCCCGCTCTACACCGATCGCCATCATTGCGCTGCGCTCTCCGCCATCTCGGCGAACAGGGCCAGGGTCTTCTCGGCCTCTTCCGGATCGACCTTGGACAGCGCATAGCCGACATGGACGATCACATAGTCGCCGGGCTGCACATCCTCGACCAGAGCCACCGAGACTTCCTTCGACACGCCGCCCAGCAGCACGATGGCCTGATCGTCGGGCAGCAGTTCCTTCACCATGGCCGGCAGGGCAAGACACATGGCGTTAGCCCTCCAGCCCCTTGCGGGCAGCGGCCAGTTGGGCCTCCAGCGCCGCGACGCGGGTCTTGATCTGCTCCTGGCGACGGGCGTTGATCCAGCCGTACCAGTCCTCCAGCCCCTCGCCCGAGGTGGCCGACAGCTTGATCAGCTCGATGTTCGGATTGACCTTGCGGGCAAAGGCGACGCAACGCTCGACATCGAAGGACAGATGCGGCAGCAGATCGACCTTGTTCAGGATCATCAGCCGGGCGGCGGCGAACATGTCGGGATATTTCAGGGGCTTGTCCTCGCCCTCGGTCACCGACAGGATCACCACCTTGGCCGCCTCGCCCAGATCGAAACCGGCGGGACAGACCAAGTTGCCGACATTCTCGATGAACAGCACCGACTGCTCGGGCAGCGCCAGACTTTCCAAGGCATGGCCGACCATATGGGCGTCGAGATGACAGCCCTTGCCGGTATTCACCTGGATCGCCGGCACGCCGGTCGAACGGATGCGGTCGGCGTCGAAGCTGGTCTGCTGATCGCCCTCGATCACCGCCACCGGCAGCCGGTCCTTGAGATCGGTGGCGGTGCGGCAAAGCAGCGTGGTCTTGCCGGAACCGGGGCTGGAGACCAGATTCAGCGCCAGAATACTCGCCTCGGCAAAGGCGGCGCGGTTCTGGTCGGCATAGCGGTTGTTATAGCCCAGGATATCCTGCTCGATCTTGACCATGCGGGCCTGGGACAGGCCGGGCACATGGGCGCCGGCCGGGCCCTTGCCGTAATGCAGATCACCGCCCTCGGCATGTTCGTGATGGTGGTCGTGGCCGTGATCATGCGGGTCGCGATCATAGCCATGGGGATGATCATGGTCGTGATGATGATCATGATCATGGTCATGGTCATGGTCATGATCGTGGGAGTGGACATGGCCTTCGCCGCAGCCGCAAACCGTACACATCACTCGACCTCCAGTTCCTTGATGCGCATTTCGTCGCCGCCGGTCATCTGCAGGCTTTCGCCACCGCAGAGCGGGCAGGAGTCATAACGCTGGGATATCTTAACCGGCTTGGCGCAATCCATGCACCAGGCTTGTCCCGGCAGTCTTACGATTTCCATCCTAGCCTCGGCCGCCACCGGGCTGGAATTGCGGATCGCCTCGAAGCAGAAAGCCAGCGAATCGGCATCGACGGTGGAAAGATCGCCGATCTCGACCCAGACCGTCTTGACCTTGGCAAAGCCCTGGGACGCGGCCTGCTCTTCCAGCACCCGGATGATGCCCTCGGTCAGGGACATTTCATGCATCACGCTACCTCGATCTTGCAGGCGACGCAGGGGTCCAGGGCGGCGACCAGATGGCGGACCAGCAGGTCTGGCGCATCGCCCGCCACATGCCCCAACAGACCTTGCGCCAAGGCTCCCTGGGGATGGAAATTCCATTCGGTGGGAGCCAGGATCTGATAGCGGGTCACCCGCCCCTGCTCCAACTCCACCCGATGCACCAGACGCCCGCGCGCCGCCTCGACCACGCCCAGGCCGGCGCCGCTGGCATTCAGGAAGGTGCGGCCGGCATCGGCGCTAATCTTATGCACCAGCCTCTGCATGTGCTTCAGAGCGGCGGAAAGCTCGACCAGACGCGCCGCCAGCCGGGCCATCAGCCCCTGCCCTAAAGAAGCCACCAACGGATGGCCGGCATAGCGGGCGAAGGGGCCGGTCACCTGCGGTGCACCATCCCAGGTCGGCGTGGCGGTGAAACTGCCCTCGTCAAAGCGCAGGCGCTCGTCCAGCGCCGGTTCGGCGATGGGGGGCAAGGGCTTTACCAGACTGGCGCCGAAATCCGCCCAGCCGCGACTTTGGATCGAACGCGCCAGCAGCGCGCCGCTGGTCTTGCCCTGCTCGACCCAATGCTGCCAGGAAGACAGATCATGGGGAGCCTCGCCGGCAAACACCGCCCTGGACACCACCTCGGCGGCCTCGGCCAGACGGCGGGTCAGTTGCGGCAGATCGGGAGCCAGACGCCCACCGCCAGGGCGCATCCAATCGCCGTCGGGATAAAGCGCCAGATGGAAATCCGCCAAAGCCCGGCGCAGATGTTTCAGATCGAGCAGTTGCACCGGCTGATCAACGAAATCCGGCCAGACCAACAGGCTGCGCCCGGCATGTTCCAGCACCGTCTCGGCCAAGATCAGCAGTTCGCGGGCATGCCCCTGAGAGGCCGGCAAGTCGAAGCCCCCCGCCTTCTCCATCGCCTGGGCCGAGGCTAAGCCTTGCGCCATGCGGCAGATGGAAAACAGGCGGGCGCAAAGGCTGACCGCCGCCTGCGCCTCTTGCCCGGTGAAGGCCGAAGCGATCGACAAAGGCCGGCGGTTGATCACCGACAGAGCGGCAAACCGCCCCTCCTCGACTCGAACGGACAGTTCCAGCGATCCCTCGACGGCCAGCGGCGGAATGCTCACACCGCGCCCCCGGCGGGATCGGCCAGCACGGTTTCCAGATAGGCCAGACTTTCCAGCGCCGCCTGCTCTTCCACCTTTTCCATGGCGAAGCTGCCGGACTGGATGATCAGATAGTCGCCCACCGCCACCGGCTCATCCATCAGCATCAGGCTGACCACGCGCTCGACGCCGAAACATTCGACGGTGGCGAACTCGCCTTCGGTGGACAAAACGCGGGACGGAATGGCCATGCACATGGGATTATGCCCGAACCGTGGGGGCGACGCCCAGCGCCGTCAGCTCTTCCACCACCATCGCCAGCACCGGATCGATGCAGGCCGCCACCTTGGGCGTCAGCTCCATGGACAAATCCAGCGACACCGGCTTGACGCCGATCAGCACCACGCTCTGCGGCTCGGAGCCGGCGAAGCGCAGAGCCGCCAGCACATCCGACAGCCCGATCTGATGGGGCGACAGCTTGGTCTTGAAGAAGGCCGGCACCTCGTCGCCGGTCAGGCGCACGATGCCGCCTTCGGGCTGGCCGGCGCGCACGGCGTCCACCACCACCAGATGGTCGGCTTCCTGGATGTCGCCGAACAGTTCCATGCCGGTGGTGCCGCCGTCGATGATCTCGACCTCGTCGGCCATGTCATAGCGCTTCTCCAGCGCCTCGACCGCATGCACCCCGAAACCTTCGTCGGACAAAAGGGTATTGCCGATCCCCAGAACCACCACGCGCATACTCGGATACCCTTCATCGCAAAGAAAAGGCCCGCAACCGGATGAAGGGTCGCGGGCCTGGATGTTACCTCAAATCCTTCGCCCGCTTACAGGGCTTTGACCTGAACCACCGTCTTGTTTTCGGTGTCGGTCAGATGCACGGCGCAAGCCAGGCAGGGATCGAAGGAATGGACGGTGCGCAGCACCTCCAGCGGACGCTCGGGGTCGGCCACCGGATTGCCCAGCAGAGCCGCCTCGTAGGGGCCGATATGATCGTCCTCATTGCGCGGAGCCGCGTTCCAGGTGGTGGGCACCACCGCCTGATAGTTGGAGATCTTGCCGTCCTTGATCACCGACCAGTGCGACAGCACGCCGCGCGGAGCCTCGTGCGCACCGACGCCCATCACCTCGCCCTTCGGGAAGGTCGGGCGGTTGAAGGTCTTGGTGTCGCCCTTGGCGATATTTTCCATCAGCGCCTGCCAGTTGGCCTGCAGACCTTCGTAGATGACGCCCGAACGCACGGCGCGGGCGGCATGACGGCCGATGGTGGAATGCAAGGCGGTCAGCGGGATCTTGGTGCCGGCCAGCGAGCTGACGGTGTCGACCACGGTGTTCAGATACTTGATGGTCGGCTGATGGCCGGCGGCGACGCCGCAGAGCACATTCGCCAGCGGACCGACCTGAGCCGGCTTGCCGTAGAAGGTCGGCGACTTGACCCAGCTGTATTTGCCCTCGTCCTGGAAGTCAGTGTAATGGGCGTTGGTCTCGCCCTTCCACGGATGCAGGGCGCCGGCGCCGTTGGAATAGTTATACCAGGAATGCTTGACCGACTCGGCCACACCTTCGCGCCAGTAAGGATCGTGCGAACCGGCGATCGGCTTATAGGTCGACAGATCGCCGCCCTTGATATAGCCGCCGGGCATCATGAACTGGGTGTTCTTGGTGTCCATCGGCACGTCGGGCATCGACAGATAGTCGGTGATGCCGGCACCGTAGGCGGTCCAGTCGGAATAGAAAGCGCCGATGGCCGAGACGTCCACCAGATAGCAGTTGCGGATGAAGGAACCCAGCTTGTCGATCAGGTCCTTGATCAGCAGCAGACGCTCGATGGTCAGCACCGACTGGCTGTCGGTGGCGATCGGATTCGAGACGCCGCCCACCGCCATGTTCTGGATATGCGGCGACTTCGAGCCCAGGGTGGCGACGATCTTCGAGCAGTAACGCTGGATTTCCAGGGCCTGCAGATAGTGCGACACCGCCAGCAGATTGACTTCCGGCGTCAGCTTCATGGCCGGGTGGCCCCAATAGCCGTTGGCGAACGGACCCAGCTGGCCCGAGCCGACGAAGGTGGCCAGACGCTTCTTCACATCCTCGAAGGTGTGGCGGCTGTTGCCATCCCAGTCCGACAGGCTTTCCGCCAACTGAGCGGTCTTGGCGGGATCGGCTTTCAGAGCCGAAACCACATCCACCCAGTCCAGCGCCGACAGGTGATAGAAGTGAACGATGTGATCATGCAACGCATGGGCGGTCATGATCATGTTGCGGATGTACTGGGCGTTCAGCGGAACTTCCAGGTCCAGAGCGCTTTCGATCGAACGCACCGAGGTGATGGCATGGACAGTGGTGCAGACGCCGCAGATGCGCTGGGTGATGGCCCAGGCGTCACGAGGGTCGCGGCCCAGCAGGATCTGCTCGACGCCGCGCCACATCTGGCCCGAGGACCAGGACTTGCTGACCTTACCGTTCTCGACCTCGACGTCGATGCGCAGATGGCCTTCGATGCGGGTGATGGGATCGATGGTGATTCTCGTCGCCACGGCAACTCTCCTTAATGATCAGTGGTCGCAGCGGCCGCGGCAGGGGCGCGCTCGACGATACGGGGTTCACCCGAATGGGAAACGGGATGCAGGACCGGCAGCTTCCTGACGAAGACCAGATAGGCCAGGATCTCCAGGGCGATGATGCCCAGGGTGACCAACAGCTCGCCGATCGACGGGAAATAGTGCCAGCCGGGACGGCTGTAGGACGTCAGATAGGCATCGATGCGATAGAGCGAGCCGCCCAGCAACATCGCCACGGCGGCAATGAACTGAAGCTTCTCGTTATTGCGGTTGGCCTTCGGCGCCATCAGCACGATCGGCACCGCAAACAGCGCCAGTTCCAGCAGGAACATGAAGCTGAGGCCGCCCGAGTTGAAGATCAGTCCGGCCTTGCCCTCGACGACGATATCGCCGACGCGCAACACCAGGTAGGCCGACATCAGCGCCACGATATAGCGAGTGATGAAGCCCAGGATTTTGGCCTCGGACGGACGCTTGAAGGCCGAAGTCACTAACGTAGCCTCGAAGATCACGATGGAGAAGCCCATCGACAGGGCCGACAGCAGGAACAGCAAGGGCAGCAGCTTGGTCTGCCACAAGGGATGAACCAACTGGCCGAACACCACCAGCAGCGTGCCCAGCGAGCTTTGATGCATGGTGGGCAGCAGACAGCCCAGGGCGATGAAGACGAACAGCACCCGGTTCAGGAAATGCTTGTGCTTGGCGGCACCCCATTTCTCGGCGAAGGCGGGCGTGAATTCGATCCACAAGACGATGCAGTAGCAGGCCACGCAGAGCGCCACTTCGAACATCACCGAATTGGGGTTGGAATAAGTTGGCCACATGATGTGCCAGAAATTCCAGTAACGGCCCAGATCGAAGATGACCGAGAACCCGCCCAGCGAATAGCCGAACATGCTGGCCAGCAAGGCGGGGCGCACCAGCGGATGGTACTTGCCCTTGTTCAGGATATAGACCAGCAGGGCCATCGCATAGCCGCCGCAGGCGAAGGCGGTGCTGATGACCACGTCATAGACCACCCAGATACCCCAGGGATAGCCGTTGTTGATGTTGGCCACCGCGCCCAGACCATAGACGAAGCGGTAAAGGATGAGGACCGAAGCGATCACGAACAGCAGGGCGGAAATGACCGTCGTGCGGGTGATGACCGATCCTCCAAGGGGAGCGTGCTTGCTCATGGGCTTACTCCTCGTCCTGGCCGTCATGCTTGGTGTGCTTGTAGGCGGCATAGATCAGACCGCCCAGCACCGCCACCGGAGCCGCCATACCCTTATACAGGGTATGCTGGATGCTCTCGGAGTTGCTGGCATTCGACGAGGCGTCCAGATGCGGATAGCCCATCTTCTCGAACGGCACGCCTGAGAGCAGCATCATCTGAGTGCCGCCCATCTCGGTCAGGCCATAGGTCGAAGGCTGGTAATGCGCAGCCGGCTTCTCGTGACCGTCGGCCAGATTGTCCACCGTCTTGCGGGGGAACAGCGAAGGCACGCCGGGGGTGAGGCTATGACGCCGCTCGGTTTCCTCGCGCAGACCCAGGACCGGGCCGAACAGGGTAGCGCCGGTCGGGCAAACCTCGGCGCAGGCGGGGATCTGCCCCACGGCCTGACGATGCTTGCACATCTGGCACTTCTGAATGCGCGGGGTCGGCGTGTCGTACTGGAAGCGCGGCACCCCGAACGGGCAGGAGGCAACGCAGTAGCGGCAGCCGATGCAGGCGTCGGGGTAATGGCTGACGATGCCGTTCTCGGGGTCTTTCTGCATGGCCGAGACCGGGCAGACCGAGACGCAGGACGGATCGACACAGTGCATGCACGACTTCTTGATGAAGGCAAAGCCGTTGTCTTCCTGGTCCTTATGATCCGCCGTGCCCTCGGAATACAGCTTGATGACGTTCAAGGTGTAGCCCGAGATGTCCAGCGGGGTGTCCCACAGCTTATCCTCGGTATTGAACTCGGGATGCGTGTCGTTGGCCTGACGGCAAGCCACCACGCAGGCCTTACAGCCGATGCAGAGGGTGGAGTCGTAAAGGAGTCCCACCGCCTTGGGCGGCAGCTCCTTGTTCTCTCGGGCTTCGGCTGTGCCGGCGGTGACGACGGCGCATGACGCCGCCGCGGCTCCGCCAACGGCCGCTCCCTTCAAGAAATCGCGTCGGTTGATCGACATGGAAGGTTACTCCTTGCCGAAATCGGTGTCGTCGGGCTTCGGATTGCGGCCCAGATTGCGGGCCAGCATGGCGCCGGCGCCGGCAGCCAGACCGGCGACGCCAGCCACCAGACCGACCGAGCCCAGATTGCCGCCCGTCCCCTGCTCTTCCACGATGCGCGGATAGCCGACCGGCGGAACGATGTATTTCGGCTCGGCCAAAGCATGGATCGGCTTCTGGAAACCAATGCCCTGTTCGGTACAGCCGATGCAGGGATGGCCGGTACCGACCGGCCAGCTGCCCGAACCGACATCCCCGAACAGGATCGACGGGCAGTTGGCATAGGTCTCGGGGCCCTTGCAGCCCAGCTTATACAGGCAGTATCCCTTGCGGTGACCGTCGTCGCCGAATTCCTGAGCGAAGCGGCCGGCATCGAAATGCGCACGGCGTTCGCAGTTTTCGTGGATCAGGCGCGAATAGGCGAACTTCGGGCGGCCCTTGTCGTCCACATCCGGCAGCTTGCCGAAGGTCAGGTAATGCACGACGGTCGAGATGAAATTATAGGGGTTCGGCGGGCAACCGGGGATGGTCACCACCGGGGTGCCCTTCAGCACTTCGGGAACGCCGGTCGCACCCGTGGGGTTCGGCGAGGTCGAGGGCATGCCGCCCCAAGAGGCGCAAGAGCCCATGGCGATCACCGCCGCCGCATCCTTGACGCATTCGTTCAGCAGCTCATAGGCGGTCTGGCCGCCGATCTTGCAGTAGACGCCGCCGTCCTTCATGGGAATGGCGCCTTCGACCACCAGCAGATATTTGCCCTTATTGGCTTCCATGGCGGCCTTGCGGGCGGCCTCGGCCTGATGGCCGGCGGCGGCGAACAGGGTCTCGTGGTAATCCAGCGAGATGATCTCAAGGATCAGCTTGTCGAGGGTGGGGTGATCGGAGCGCAAAATCGATTCCGAACAGCCGGTGCATTCCTGGAAATGCAGCCAGATCACCGGCGGGCGCTTGGCCGAGGCAATCGCTTCAGCGATCTGGGCGTCGGCGCCTTTGGGCAGTCCCATGGTGGCCGCCATGGCCGTACAGAACTGCATGAAGGTGCGCCGCGACAGCCCCAGCTTGGTTTCAATCGCGGTCAAGATGTTGTCGTTCATGTCCCCAACCTTTCTCACTGCGCGGATTTGTATCCGCCGCCGACGCGGGGAGCGACGGCGTTGGAACGAGTTTCAAAATGGTGGAAAGCAGGGCACCCGGCGGCGCTCGACGCGGTGATGTCGAGGCCCAACGCGATCGTCGTCAGCCGACACATGGAACGGCTGCGCCCGCCTGTC
>Ga0182038_10001501_pt1:5000-12198 | contig 12198 bp, 5 predicted proteins | sample sta12Can44000108_FD_125976 | JGI IMG/M metagenome (GOLD analysis project Ga0182038, IMG submission 125976) | Lab enrichment of tropical soil microbial communities from Luquillo Experimental Forest, Puerto Rico - statanox.12C.anox.44.000.108 | ecosystem: Environmental > Terrestrial >...
TGCAATGGTTCTTGCACCTGTCATGATACGGCTGCTGGAAAGGGAAGGATTTGAGAATGCTGCCCGACTCATGGCCTATATCGGCTATATCTGGATGGGGTTTCTCTTTCTTTTTTTTACTGCATCACTTCTGATAGATTGTTACAATTTTCTTGTCTTTTGCGTCTCACGAGTTTCCCATTCTGCTTTTTTGTCCATCCAGATTCCTGTCAGGATCGCATTTTTTTCCGCCTGCTCTTTAAGCGCAATGCTGTCTCTTTATGGTTATTTCGAGGCGCTTGATGTCAGGACTGAAAGGATTGTGGTTAAAAGTGAAAAGATCCCGAAAGTTCCGGGGAAAGTGACGGTTGTGCAGATTTCCGACGTTCATCTGGGACTGATCGTTAGGGAAGAGCGACTGCGTCGGATACTCAATGAGGTCGGAAAGGCACAGCCTGACCTCCTGGTTTCGACCGGCGACCTGGTGGATGGTGACATCAATCGTCTCCCTGGACTTGCCGCTATGTTCGATGAGATACGGCCCCGTTACGGCAAGTTCGCTGTCACTGGAAACCATGAAGCATATGCCGGATTGGAGAAGGCACTCGATTTCACGGAGAGGGCGGGGTTCAAGACCCTTCGCAATGAGGAGCTTTTGATTGGTACAAGTTTGGCCGTTGCCGGTGTGGATGATCCTGCTCTACGTATGCGCTACCCTTCACAGACGGTAGACGAAAAGGGGGTTCTTTCAGCCATACCCCGGAGCAGGTTTGTTCTTTTGCTCAAGCATCGGCCGGTTGTGGAAGGTGAAAGCCTTGGTCGCTTTGATCTGCAGCTTTCCGGCCATGTGCATAAGGGACAGATATTTCCTTTCTCCGTAATAACCCACCTCTTCTATCCGGTTAAGATGGGCTACTCCCGCCCTTCAATGACGTCTTCCCTCTATGTAAGCAGGGGTAGCGGCACATGGGGACCGCCGATCCGTTTTCTGGCGCCGCCAGAGGTGACCGTTATCGAGTTAGTCCACACCGGAATCTAGCAGTGGTGCCGGTGGCGCGGATTTTTTGGGGTTACTCGTTAACCGACATGCTATGCCAGGTTGACTAACCTTGGGGATATGTGGTAGTTAGATATCTAACCTTAAATTGTCATGGGCGTAAAGACGATGATGACAGTGTTTCACAAAGAGCTCGATGCATTGCGCGCGGAAGGACTTTACCGCCGCATGCAGTTAGTAGAGGGATGTCAGGGGAGCAGGATACTGCTGGACGGGCATGATACCCTGCTGCTCTGTTCCAACAACTATCTCGGATTGGCTAGTCACCCCCTGTTGAAAGAGGCCTCTATCAAGGCCGTGGAACGCTACGGAACGGGAAGCGGCGCGGCGCGGCTTGTCTCTGGAAACATGGAACTCCATGATGAGTTGGAAAGACGTATTGCTGCCTTCAAGGGGACGGAGGCTGCTGTGCTGTTCAATTCGGGGTATGCCGCCAATACCGGCATCATTCCTGCTCTGGTTGGTAGGGGGGATGTGATCTTCTCCGATCGTCTGAACCATGCCAGCATCGTCGACGGTGCGCTCTTGTCGCGGGCCAGGTTGGTCAGATATCCCCATAATGATATGAGAGCCCTGCGGAAACTTCTTTCTGAAATGGTGACAGACGGGCGGCGGCTGATGGTGACCGACGGTGTTTTCAGCATGGATGGAGACATTGCTTCTCTTGAGGAACTCGTGGCACTAAAAGAGGAGTTCGGTGCGCTGTTAATGGTTGATGATGCCCACGGTACCGGTGTCCTTGGTCAAACCGGGCGTGGAAGTGCCGAGCTGTGCGGTGCAATGGCCGGAATAGATATCCACATGGGTACTCTCGGCAAGGGGCTTGGGGGATTCGGTGCCTATGCGGCTGCATCCCGTGAGATGATCGACTACCTTGTCAACCGGGCCCGCAGTTTTATCTTTTCCACCTCGCTTCCTCCTGCGGTCGCGGCAACTGCGATTCCCGCACTTGACCTCGTTGATTCTCCCGAAGGTGGGGCGTTGCGGCAAAAACTGGCGCACAATGCTAATCTGTTTCGGACGGCGCTCGCAGCAGCGAGCTTCGACATCATGGGAAGTACTACCCAGATCGTGCCAGTCTTTGTCGGCGAGGCGAAGGAGGTAATGGAGTTTTCCCGTCAATTGCTTGCTGAGGGGATATTTGTACAGGGAATCCGGCCGCCTACCGTTCCGAAAGGGAGTTGCCGGCTCCGCTGCACCATTATGGCTACCCACGCTCTAAGCGATCTTGAACATGATGCTGCCGTGATGCAGGCGGCTGCGAACAGGCTGGGGATAATCGGGCAGGACCGGCGGGGCTCACCCTGATGCCCATACTGGAAACAGCACAGGGGGTCCGAATTCACTACGAGTCGGTTGGCGAGGGGCCAACTCTCGTCTTTATGCATGGCTGGGCAATGTCGGGGCGCGTCTGGCAAACTCTGGAGGGAATGTCTGACAGATACCGGCTCATATTCCTGGACCTGCGCGGTCATGGTCTTTCCGCGGCTCCTGATTCGGGATATTCGTACGAAAACTTTGCCGATGATCTGGTTGACCTGTTTGGGGCGCTCCGTCTGGACAATGTTGTCCTGATAGCCTGGTCGATGGGGGTGCAAATCGCTTTACAAGCATACCCGCGCCTTGAGGAGCGACTCGCGGCGCTGGTTTTCGTTGCCGGTACCCCCCGTTTTACTGCGGGAGAAGGATATCCACACGGACTACCGTCGAACGAAACAAGGGGAATGGCCCTCCGTTTGAAACGGGAATGTGCCGGGACTATTACCGATTTTTCGCGGAGGATGTTTGCCGAGGGGGAGATTCTTCCGGGAGAAGCGGAACGGATGAGTTTTGAAGAAATATTGACAAAGCTGCCGGCATACCATGCACTAAAGGAGTCTTTGGCGACCCTTGCTTCTGCTGACCTGTGCGCCGTTCTGCCTTCCATCAAGCTGCCGGTTCTTCTCATTCATGGCAGTGCGGACACCATTTGTCCGCCTTCGGCTTCACGCTATATGGCTCTGCACCTGCCGGATGCATGTTTGGCAGTGATGGAAGGGGCTGGTCACGCTCCGTTTCTTTCCAAGCCTCTAGAATTCGAGGCTCTTTTTTCTGAATTTCTGGACGGGATGAAGGCAGATGATCGACAGGGGTAAGGTACGACAAGCATTCGGAAGGGGGGCGGCTGAGTATGACACCCATGCTGTCGTCCAGAAGAGGGTGATTGCCAGGTTTGTAGAGCTGTTGAAACGGGAGGATCTGGCGCCACGACGCCTCCTCGATATTGGAGCCGGAACCGGCGTTCTGCTTCGTTCTCTGCGCGAACTTTACGGCCATGCTGATGCCGTCGGGATAGATCTTTCAATTGGGATGAGTCGGACAGCGCGGGAAAATTTGGCTGCAAATGGGAGCGAGTTTATCCTGACCGCTGACGCTGAGCAGCTTCCCTTTGTCGGTGCCAGTTTTGACCTGGCTTTATCCACATCCACATTCCAATGGCTTGTCGATCTGAAGACAGCCTTTGGCGAAGTGTTTCGGGTTCTTGCCCCCGGCGGTGCGTTTTGTTTTGCACTTTTTGGTGGACAAACACTGCATGAGTTGAGGACTTCGTATCGCTTGGCGCTTACTGCTGCTGGTTGCCAGTGGGAAGACCGAAGTCATACCTTTTTTACTGAAAATGAAGTGACCGAAGCTCTCACCTGGGCGGGATTTGGGGGGTGCCGTGTTGTCACTGAGTTTGATGTTGAGATGCACGACAATGTTCCGTCCCTGCTCCGCTCCCTGAAACGGATAGGTGCTGGCAGCGCTTCGCCGATTACCCTTCGCGGACTTGCCGGTAAACGGGTGATGCTTGACATGATGGAGACGTACAGACGGGAGTTTTCACGCCCCCTGGGTATGCCGGCAACCTATGAGGTCTTATATGGAGTGGCGAGGAAAAACGGGTAAGGGACGTTATCCTTTTTGTGCGGGGTGAGGACCGTCCCGAGCAGAATCCGATTGACTTTACCGCAATCCTAATTAATACTGTTTCTAAAAAGTAACCGATACTCTCAGTGTTACACGATAATACTAAACCATTCGCGAGGATGGGGCGGAAAGCCCATTGGGTCTCCTGTAGACAGCCGGGTTGCCGAAATATCACTGATATTTGGGCACCGGCTTTTTTTGTGCGAGCGCCAAGCAGGCCGAATGGTTGTCTTAACCACATCTTGAGAAGAGTATAAGTGGGAGTGCCAATGTTTTTGCTCAGTCCCTCGTTACGAGTAATCGAAGCTGCCGAACAGGACGTGAACACCGTCTTCCGCTCCTCTTCCTTTGTGACGGTTGCCCCTCGGGAAGGGAAAGCGCAACCGTATGAATGTTTTGTCTGCGAGGTCAGGCAGGATACGGTAGCCTGCGTCTACGTCCTACTTATGGATGCTTCCGCAAAAACTTCCTTTGTGTACGCTCCAGAAGCCCCTGCGGGAAGCGGTTCTTCAGGGACGGATGTGCTCAAGGATGCCCTCCGTTTTGCCGAATCCTTCGGCTTTGCCATGGAAAGCGTCAACTTGAACTATAGCAAGGCGTTGCGTGAAGTCATTATCCGTAACTTGAGGATCTGCCGTTCGCCATCGGAGATCAAGGCAAATGCAACCGCAAAGAAAATTGCACCCAGGCAGAGTGGAAAAGAATCCGGTGCGGGTAAAGGCCATGTCGCTAAACGTGGGGCGGGAGAACAGCTTGTGCCGGAGACGGGAGCTGGTAGTGAACGAGCCGAAGAGCTGGCTGGCTCAACCGCGTCAGAAAAGTCAGAGTCACGACGGCTGGCGCAGGAGAAACTGCTGGCCGAGAAAGCGGAAGCCGAGCACCGGGCTGCTGAACAAGCGGAAGCGGTGCGGTTGGCGTTAGTGAAGGCGGAGGCAGATCGGGCCGAACGGGAGAGGCTGCTGGCTGAGAAGGCTGAAGCCGAACGCCGTGTTGCCGAGCAGGCTGAAATGGCGCGGCGTGCATCGGAGCAGTCCGATAAGGAACGGAGGTCTTTGGAAAAACTCGTGTCTGAAAAGGCCGAGGCTGAAAAACGCGCTCTGGAGCAGGCCGAGGAGGCGCGGCGTGCCCGTGAACAGGCAGAAATAGCCAGTGCAGAGCGGGAAAAACTCATGTCGGAAAAGGCTGAGGCTGAGCAACGTGCGGCGCAACAGACTGAAGCAGCTCGCATTGCCCGGGAGCATGCCGAAAGCGTGCGAGCTGAGCGCGAAAGGCTCCTGGCAGAGAAGATTGAGGCCGAAAAACGTGCTGCTGAACAGGCCGAGGAGGCGCAGCGTGCAGCGCAAAAGGCTGAGGAAGCGCGTAGCGCCCGTGAAAAGCTTCTCGCTGAGAAGTCCGATGCCGAGAAACGTGCGGCTAAACAGGCCGAGGAGGCGCAACGTGCCGCCGAAAAGGCCGAGGCGGCGCGAAACGAACGGGAGCGGCTTTTAGCAGAGAAGGCCGAGGCGGAACGGCGTGAGGCGGAACTGGTCGAGGCCGTTCGACGCGCCCAGAAGAGCGCAGAGGCGGAGCGAATACAACAGGAGAAGATACTGGCCGAGAAGGCTGAGGTGGAGCGACGTGAGGCGGAATTAGCGGAGGCTGCGCGGCTCGCATTGGAAGGGGCGGAAGCGATAAGGCTCGAGCAGGAAAAAATTATTGCCGAGCGTATGACGGCAGAGAAACGCGCAATGGAAGAGGTTGAAGCGGCCCGATTGGTCCAAAAACAGTCTGAGTCGTCGTTGGCGGCCCAAGAGAAGCTGCTGGTCGAAAAAGCAGAGGCGGAACGGCATGCGACGGAGCAGATCGAATCGGCCCGGTTGGAATGGGAAAAAGCAGAAGCCGAGCGGGTCGAGAGCGAGCAGCTTCTTGCCGAAAAGTGTGAGAATGAGAGAGTGGCTGCTGAGGCGGCTGAGGTGGCGAGGCTGGCGCTGGATGAGGCAAGAGCTGAGCGCACTGAACGGGAAAAAATTCATGCAGATAAAGTAGCATCCGAAGGGCGTAGTGGGGAAAGGATTGAGGCTGCGCGTCGGGCGTGGGAGCGTGCTGAATCGGAGAGGGCCGAGTGCGAGCGGCTTTTGGGGGAGAAGACGGCGGCTTTTCAGCATGCGGTGGAAAAGGCGGAAACGGCACAAACGAACCTGGAACTGGCTACAGCGGAGCTGGCAAAAGAGGAACTGCTGCTTGCCGAGAAGGCTGAAAATGAAGTCAGTGCGGCGGAGCAGGCGGAATCGGCCCGCCTCGCCCGAGAGCAGGCTGCAGTTGAACTGGCCAAGCAGGAGAAACTGCTTGAAAGCAAAGCCGAGGACCACGTATGTAGCGTCGAGCAGGCAGAATCGTTGCGTCTGGCCCGGGAACAGGCTACCACTGAACTGTTAGAGCAGGTGAAGCGACTGGAAGTGAAGAGTGCGGAAGAGATGCGGACAACGCAACGAGGGGAGTCAGCCCCTCAAGTCCAGATGCCGATTCATTCGGAAGCGGACGTGCCAGCGAGCGAAAAACGTGCCGCGGTCGCTCAGAGCGAGGGAATTGGGACGGAACCGTTTACCTTTTTGGGAGGCCCGACGCCTGGATTTTCTCCTTCATTCGGTTTTGATGGCGGAGGGCAACCTGTCATCTATTCATTGGATAACTCCCTGGAATACGTTGAGTTTGAGAAGCATGATTGCGTTAAGGAGTTACACCGGTCATTGAATATGGCGCGAGCCATGTTTGATGGGTACCCTCCCCAGAGCTGTGCCGCTTTTCTTTGCGTTATTGTCAACGGTGATCATGATCTGATCTATGCCGCTTTCTACCTCTCCGAAAGTAACCGGATTCTTGTCTATACCCCCGATAAAGAACCGGAAACTCCTGAAGAGTGCCGCAGTGGTATCCAGGATGGCCTAATTTTTATCGAAACCGTGGGATTTATGATGGATATGGTTGATTTGAGCAATGGAGACGCGAAGGACCAGATTCTGGAGAAGGTCCCCGTACTTCGCATGGTATCTGGATGAGCACCTGTTTCTCCCCTTCCGTTCTTGATCAGGCAACCGGCCCTGAGTGTGTCAGGAACGCTCCTGCCTTTACCCTCTCTTCAAACTGCCTGCAAAAGAACACATTTGAGGTATTCGGTTTCCGGGACCGTCAGGAGTACCGGGTGATCAGGGGCTTGGGATCTGGCTTCGATCACAC
>Ga0182038_10001506_pt1 | contig 12169 bp, 8 predicted proteins | sample sta12Can44000108_FD_125976 | JGI IMG/M metagenome (GOLD analysis project Ga0182038, IMG submission 125976) | Lab enrichment of tropical soil microbial communities from Luquillo Experimental Forest, Puerto Rico - statanox.12C.anox.44.000.108 | ecosystem: Environmental > Terrestrial > Soil >...
ATCAATGTTCCAGCTTTCGTTTCCTGCTGCATGAACAATTAAAACATCTTTTGCTGCCGCATATTTAACGGCACTGTCTACCCATCTTTTTTCGGGCGAAAAGGCCTTGCCAAAACTCATGTTAATTACTTTGGCACCATTATCAACAGCATAGAAAATAGCAAGGGCAATATCTTTATCGTATTCATCGCCATTAGGAACTGTTCTTACACTCATAATTTTGATATTATCTGCAACGCCATCTATTCCAATATTATTTTTTCTTTGTGCACCAATAATGCCTGCTACATGTGTACCGTGTTGTGCATCCGGACCTTTAACATTGTTGTTTCCGTAAAACTTATCGTTAATATCGCTATAGTTATCTTTTACTAATTCTGCCCGGTAATCTTTAGGAGCAGTGGTTTTTGCTTCAATAGCTTCACGTTTACCTTCTGCATATTCATCTAATTCCGAAATGATAGCTGTATTTGTTTCATCCGATTCGCGTTCTAATAATTTTACGGCAGTTAAATAATTATATTTTGCCTCTTTACCGTTTTTTGTTTTAGGTTCAAAATCTTCTACAGTATTAATAGTGTATTCTTTCTTGCCCATTTCATCCTGTAATAGCAGATCGTTCTTTTTTAAATTTTTGGAAATGATTTCGAGAAAAGTAATTTCCATTTGGTCGTCGGAACTTACATTCATTTCAGTTGATGCACGAAGCCACATATTGTATTGAAATTTATCTTCGGCATTAAGTTGTGCCGTATCTATTTCTTTGCCTAAGAATTTTTCTTTGAAACGATAATATACTCTTGATTTTTCGTCGCTGGCCCTTTTTAAACAACCGCCATCTTTGTTGCCCAAAAAATTCCAGCCTTGTATATCATCAGCATAACCGTTTTTGTCATCATCAATTCCGTTGCCGGGAATTTCTTTGGCATTATGCCACATAATGTTAATGAGGTCTTCATGCGCTGTATCAATTCCGCCATCTAAAACTGCAACCGTAATTGTTTGAGACGATTTGTTTTTATCTTTTAAAAATTGATATGCTTTATTTAAACTGATACCATACAAAGAATCTGTAGACGGATCTGCCAAATGCCAACCTCTCGGAACATCTTTCTGAGCCTGACTAAACCCAAATACAAATAAACAGGCAACAAGCGTTATTATTTTTCTCAAATGCATACTGTGTGCGTTAAATTAATTAACTGCAAATTTCACGAATCATTTGCTGTTAATTATCAATATTCAGGTTTTTAGCTTAATGTTAAGAAATTATGAATCGGATAGTTTTCTGTAATCTTCTCTTACCGGATTAAAAACATCAAGCAATTTACAATCTGTTATAGCTAATCCCGAATGCTTTATGTAGGATGGGATAATGATTAATTCACCGGCAGAAAACTGTATCGGTTCTCCGTTTAATGTTAATTGAAAAATACCTTCCTGTATGATGGATACCTGTTCATGCGGGTGCGAATGTTCCGGAAGCGATTCCCCGGCTTTTACTTCAATAAAAGAAAAAGTCATTTGCTTGCTATGAATCAATTTTGAAAAATATCCTTTTGCGATTTCTTTTGCTTCGATGTTATTTAAATTTATCAATCCCATTGCTTAGTTTTAAAAATTAAATTGTATGCCTTGTGCTAAAGGTAGATTATCGCCCCAATTAATAGTATTTGTTTGCCTACGCATATATGCTTTCCATGCATCGCTGCCGCTTTCTCTGCCGCCGCCTGTTTCTTTTTCTCCGCCAAATGCACCGCCAATTTCCGCACCGCTTGTTCCGATGTTTACATTTGCAATACCGCAATCGCTTCCTGCATGCGATAAAAACTGTTCTGCTTCTCTCATATTGAGTGTAAAAATAGAAGATGATAATCCTTGCGGAACATTATTTTGCATGGCAATCGCTTCATCTAAATTTTTGTACTTCATTACATATAAAATAGGCGCAAAAGTTTCGTGCTGCACAATTGGCCAATCGTTTTTGACTTCTGCGATACAAGGCTTAACATAACATCCGCTTGCATATTCACTACCTTCTAAAACGCCTCCTTCCACTAAAAAAGTACCGCCTTGTTGTTTGCATTGATCAATGGAAGATAAATAATTATTTACTGCATCTTTATCAATCAATGGCCCTACATGATTGTTTGCATCTAATGGATTTCCTATTTTTAATTGCTTGTAAGCATTCACCAATTTTTCAGTAAATGTGTCATAGATTTTTTCGTGAATGATAAGCCTGCGGGTAGAAGTACAACGTTGTCCTGCCGTACCAACAGCACCAAATACAGCACCAACTAAAGCCATATTTAAATCTGCATGTTGCGATATAATGATGGCATTATTGCCGCCTAATTCTAAAATGGTTTTTCCAAATCTTTCTGCAACAGCATTACCAACAGCATTGCCCATTCTTGTAGAACCTGTTGCACTGATTAAAGGCACCCTGTTATCATTACTTAACCATTCGCCCATATTTCTTCCGCCTTGCACTAAACAACTCACACCTTCGGGAACATTGTTCTTTGCAAAAATTTCCGCAACAATTTTCTGAACTGCAATACCGCATAGTGGCGTTTTTTCGCTGGGCTTCCAAATAGTAACGTTTCCGCAAACCCAGGCTATTACAGCATTCCAGCTCCATACCGCAACAGGAAAGTTAAATGCAGAAATGATCCCAACAATACCTACAGGATGCCATTGTTCGTACATTCTGTGTTTTGGCCTTTCGCTGTGCATGGTTAATCCGTACAATTGCCTGGATAAACCAACAGCAAAATCGCAGATGTCAATCATCTCTTGTACTTCGCCTAATCCTTCTTGTAAACTCTTGCCCATTTCGTAGCTGACAAGTTTACCTAACGCATCTTTATTTTTACGCAAAGCTTCGCTTAATTGTCTTACAATATCACCACGTTTCGGAGCAGGCCACATTCTCCATTCTTTGAATGCGGAATGAGCAGTTGCAATAACAAAATCGTATGCTTGTTGATCTGTTAATTCAATAGATGCAATTAGTTTCTCATCAACAGGGGAGAAGCTCTGTAATATATGCCCTGTGCAGGTTTGCCAATTTGTTCCGGTAGAACTTCCATTATTGATTTGATCTATTTTGAGTTGCTGTAAGAATTGCATTTTTAAAAGTTTAAACATTAGCAAGGTATTTGATTTTGGGAGAATATCAACATCAAAAATGACAACAATCAGTTTTTTTTTTTATGCTTTAAAGCAATTTGCGGTGACCTCAAAATAAGGGTCAAACACTGATCTAGGAAATAACGAAATAACCATAACGAAATGGTTGCCAGTCTTTGAAAAAAGAAGTATTTTGATTCTTAATTATTTAAAAGAAAAAGTTATGTATCAGGAAAGTAAATTCCCTTTTCAACAAGCTTCTCCGGTTAAGTCAGAACTGGAAACTTGGGTAAATAGCATTGCCAGACATTGCAATGCTGATGCTGTACATTGGTGCGATGGTTCTCAAGCAGAATATGATAGTTTATGTAATCTTTTAGTAAAAAAAGGAACATTCATTCCTTTGAATCAGGAAAAGAGGCCTAACAGCTTCGCCTGTTTCAGCGACCCGAGTGATGTTGCCCGTGTAGAAGACAAAACTTTTATATGCAGCAGAACAAAAGAAGAAGCCGGCCCTACCAACAACTGGATGGAACCAAAAGAAATGAAAAAAATCTTAAATGATTTGATGGAAGGTTCTATGAAAGGCCGTACACTTTATGTTATACCTTTCTGTATGGGGCCAATCGGATCTTCATTTTCAAGGTATGGCGTGCAGTTAACAGACTCTGAATATGTTGTTGTTAACATGTGCATCATGACAAGAATGGGTGAAGATGTGTTACCTTACTTACATAAAAACGAGTATGTAAAATGTTTGCATACAATTGGTGCACCATTGGCAGACGGGCAAGCTGATGTTAAATGGCCTTGTAACCCAACAGTAAAATATATTTCTCATTTCCCTGAAGAAAGATTAGTAATTTCTTATGGTAGCGGTTATGGCGGAAATGCATTGCTTGGTAAAAAATGCTTTGCATTACGTTTGGCTTCTGTAATAGGAAGAGAAGAAGGTTGGTTGGCTGAGCACATGTTAATTTTAGGTGTTGAATCTCCTGAAAAACAAAAAACCTATGTTGCCGCAGCTTTTCCAAGTGCATGTGGTAAAACAAACTTCTCTATGATGATTCCTTCAAAAGGATTGGATGATTGGAAAGTAACTACAGTTGGCGATGATATTGCATGGATTCATAAAGGCGATGATGGCCGTTTATTTGCTATCAACCCTGAAGCAGGATATTTTGGTGTTGCCCCCGGCACAAACTATAAAACCAATTCTAATGCAATGGAAAGCATTAGAGCCAATACTATTTTCACAAATGTTGCCATTACAAAAGATGGTGATGTTTGGTGGGAAGGGTTAACCAAAGAAGTTCCTGATGGATTAACAGGCTGGAACGGTTTACCTTACGATAAAGCAAGCGGAAAGCCTGCTGCTCATCCCAACTCTCGTTTTACTGCACCTGCTTATCAAAACCCTGCAATCGATCCAGAATGGGATAGTGCTGCCGGTGTTCCGATTGAAGCATTTATTTTCGGTGGCCGCCGTAGTACTGCTGTTCCTTTAGTTGCACAATCATTTAACTGGAACTTTGGTGTATATACTGCCGCTACAATGGGTAGTGAAATGACTGCTGCTGCATTTGGCCAAATTGGTGTTGTTCGTCGCGACCCATTTGCAATGTTGCCATTTATGGGTTATCACATGGGCGATTATGTAAACCATTGGTTACAATTTGGCCGTGATTTACCTAATGCGCCGCGTATCTTTAGTGTTAACTGGTTTAGAAAAGATGAAAACGGCCAATTCTTGTGGCCAGGATTTGGAGATAATATCAGAGTACTGAAATGGATTGTTCAACGTGTTCATGGCGGTGCGTCTGCAGTAGAATCTCCAATTGGTTGGGTTCCGCGTTATGAAGATTTGGATTGGACCGGTTTGGAAAGTTTTACTCCGGACGATTTTGCTAAAATTATGACTATTGACAGAGAACCTTGGAAACAAGAGTTATTAGGTCACGAAGAATTATTTGCAAAACTGTACGATAAACTTCCTAAAGAATTTTATTTCATTAGAGAATTGTTGTTATCAGCTTTGTGGCGTTCTCCTGAACATTGGGGATTAGCGGCAGAAACTGTTTAAACGAACTATCTGTTGATAACTTAAAAATACAAGGAGCTTGAGGAATCAAGCTCCTTTTTTACTAACGTAAAAAAATACCCTAAAACAACATGAGAAAAAATAGGGTATTAACGGCATCACAAGTTATAATTGCCTGTTATTTCTGAAGCAATAAATTAGGCGAATAAGATTTGAATGTCGGTGATTATTTTTAGAGATTCGAAAGGTTAATTAATCTGTCGTAAACGTCTGCATAACTGCTGCCAATCGGGATTTCTTTTCCCGCAACCAACAATTTATTTTTATTAAATTTCTCTACTTTATGCAAAGGAACAATATAAGATCTGTGTACTCTTGCAAACTCTTTTGACGGAAGTTTTTCCTGCATTGTTTTCAATGTCATTAAAGTAAGAACAGGAGAGGGTTTTATATGAATTTTAATATAATCATCTAATGCTTCTATCAGGTCAATATCTTTTAAATTTATTTTCATCATTTCATAATTCACTTTTATATAAAGCGAATTCAATTGCAGATCCTGTGAAGTTAAAAATTCAAGATATTCTTTTGCTTTATAAGCGGCTTTTAGAAACCTGTCGTATTCAAATGGTTTTAACAGGTAGTCAATCGCATCAACATTAAAACCGTCAACTGCATAATCTTTGTATGCCGTGGTAAAAATAACCATTGGCTTTTTATCCAAATTCTTATACAATTGAATGCCGGTAATATCAGGCATTTGTATGTCGAGAAACAAAAGATCAACCGTATTGTTTTTTAAAAATTCTATTGCTTCATCCGGATTGGTAAATGTTTTTTCCAATTTAAGAAACGGAATTTTTTCACAATACTGAAGTATCAGTTGCAATGCCAATGGCTCGTCATCTATTGCAATACAGGTAATCATTTTACAATAATTTCAAGATGAACAAAAAACAGGTTATCTGTTTCGGAAATAATTAATTTATGTTTTTCCGGATATAATAATTCTAACCTTCTTTTTACATTATTAATTCCGATACCGGTTGTTTCGTGAATTGTTTTTTCTGATTTAACTATCGTATTGGTTATATCCAGGTCAATTGCATTTTCCTTCGCTGTTAATAAAATGGTGATGGATGTTTTTTCTTTTGTACTAATGCCGTATTTAAAAGCGTTTTCTATAAAAGGAATAAATAATAGCGGCGCAACAATTTTATCGCTTATGCTTCCCTCGCACTTAAAATCTACAGAAACTTTATCTGTTAACCTTACCAGTTGCAGGTCTATAAAATTTTTTACAAAATCAATCTCAATTTGTAACGGCACAAAATTACTTTGGGTTTCTGTGAGAATATAACGCATGATAGACGACAATTTCATTACAGCCGGTGCCGTATTATCGTTTTTTGTTACTGCTAAAGAATAAATATTATTGAGTGTGTTAAAAAAGAAATGTGGATTTACCTGAGATTTCAGAAAAGATAATTCTGTATTTACTTTTTCATGCTCAATAACCTGTTTGGTTCTTTCTGATGCAATTAAACGCTGCACTACTGTAATGCAGGTGCCAATAGTATACACGAAAAAGAAGATGGCTGTATTACCCGAAAATAAAGTAAAACGGTTTCTCTTAAACTGAGGTGATGAATGCCCGCCTCCTCGTCCGCCACCAAAATTTGCAGGTCTCGGAATTAATTCTTCTGTTCCATTAATCCAGCTTGCAATTTCTCTTGGCAAGTACATGAAAGTTAAAAAAAATGCAATGCAACTTAATACATACCAATGCCAGCTTTTTTCGTTTAATAATTTAGGAATAAGAAACAGTGTATTAAAATAGTAAAAACCTATCAAAAAAATATTATTACAAATAAGGTATACAATAAAGTTGGGATGAAAATTATCTTCAAAAGGCCTTGGAGAAAAAATTAAAGGCAAAAAGAAAAAGCAAACCCAGGCTGCAATTTGGGCAATTATTATAATTATTTTTCTGTCTTGTTTCAAAGTATCGGGTGTTAAACATCAAATCTATTGCGGCTATTGTTGGGTTTAAAACAATTTGGGTAAATATAAAACATTAATCGGTGAAAAAAATTGAGGTTTGCTTCAGTAAGATTCATTCAAATTAGGAAAATCATTTGCTTTTACATCGGTTATATATTGCTTAACTGCATTGGTGATCTGACTATGCAAGTTGGCATAAGTACGTAAAAATCTTGGTTTAAATTCTGTATTAATACCTAGCATATCGTGCATTACCAAAACCTGCCCATCGCAATAAGGCCCTGCTCCAATACCAATAGTGGCAATATTTACAGAGGCAGAAACTTCTTTTGCCAAAGATGCGGGTACTTTTTCCATCACTACGGCAAAGCAGCCTGCTTTCTCAAGTAGCAGAACATCTTTTTTTAATTTTTCGGCTTCTGCATTTTCTGTTGCACGTACGGCATAAGTGCCAAATTTATAAATGCTTTGAGGTGTTAAACCCAAATGCCCCATTACAGGAATACCTGCGTTTACAATTTTTTTAATACTGTCTAACACTTCTTCACCGCCTTCTAATTTTATGGCATGTGCTCCTGTTTCTTTCATAATTCGGATGGCAGATGCCAAAGCAATATCCGAGTTGGACTGATAAGTGCCGAAAGGCAAATCAACAACTACCAAACATCTTTTAATTCCTCTGATAACGGAAGATGCATGATAAATCATTTGATCTAATGTAATGGGCAAAGTTGTTTCGTGCCCTGCCATAACGTTGCTGGCACTGTCGCCAACAAGGATTACATCGATGCCGGCCGCATCAAATATTTTGGCAAATGAAAAATCATAAGCCGTAATCATAGAAACTTTTTCTCCCGTTACTTTCATCTTGCGTAAAGTATCGGTGGTAATTTTTTTTGGTTCTTTATATGTTGACATGCTGCTATGAAAATAAAGTGAAAAGTAAAATCAATGAAAACATAAATTAACTCCTTTTCTGTAACTCGTAATATAGGCTTTGTATTAAACCGTCGGATAAGCCAATTTTAGGAACATAAATTTCATTAATATCTGTCCATCGCATTACGTTAATATAAATTTGTAAAGCGGGAATAATAACATCTGCTCTGTCTTCTTTCAGTTTATAAACTCTAATCCTGTCTTCCAACGAAAAGCTTGATAATTCTTTATAATAGTCTTTTAACAATTCAAGCTGTAAAGGTTTGCCTTCTTTCTTTTTACTGAGTGAAAAGATTTTGTTGATATTGCCACCGCTTCCTATGGCAATAATGGGTAAACTGCTTTTGGTGTTTTTCTTTAGGTGCTCTTTTAAAGTATTCCAGGAACTTTCTTCAACCTGCCCCTTTAATAGCCTGATAGTACCAATATTAAACGATTCTTTATATTTTAATTTTCCATCGGCAAAAAATGTTATTTCGGTACTGCCGCCGCCAACATCAATATATAAATAAGAATGTTCTTTATCTAAGTTTTCCGCAATATGGTTTTCATAAATAATATTGGCTTCTTCATCACCGCTAATCACTTTTATTTCTATACCTGTTTCTAATTTTACTTTTCGTATAATATCGTTGCTATTGGCGGCATCCCTCATGGCACTGGTAGCACATGCTTTTATGTGCTCTATTTCATATACTTTGAGAAGGTGCTGATATGCTTTCATGGTTTGCATAATCATGCCTCGCCTCAGTTTAGATATTTCGCCTAATTCAAATACATCAAAACCCAAACGTAAAGGTACGCGAACCAGGTTCAGTTTATTGAACTGAGGTTTGCCTTCTTTTGTATACAACACTTCTGATATTAATAAACGTGCTGCATTACTTCCTATATCAATTGCTGCGAGACGCACTTCTTAATGTTTTTTGGAACAGGTAATGATACGTTTCAAACTGCGAACGTATTTTCTTTTTGCCGGCGGAAGTTACATAGTTATTACAAAGTTCGTTGTCTAATATTCTGGCTTTTACGTTATCCCTTAATTGAATGTGGATAATGTTTTTTAATTCTTCAATTATTTCGGGATCTCTAACCGGAACGGCAGCTTCTATTCTGTGATCTAAATTTCTTACCATCCAGTCGGCAGACGAAATAAATACTTTTTCTTTTCCACCATTATAAAAAATCATCACCCGGGCATGTTCCAGATACTCATCTACAATACTAATTGCCGTAACAGGTTTTTTAAATTTTTTATTTTGCATATAACCGCAAAAAATTCCTCTTATCACTAATTTAATATCAACACCTGCAATTGCGGCTTCGTATAATTTTTCAATCAGCTTCTGATCGCTTAATGAATTTGATTTTACAATGATTGATGCTTCTTTGCCAAGTTTCGCATTTCTTATTTCACGGTTAATATTTATCTCAATTTCTTTTCTCATTCCGGTTGGACAAACCAATAATGTTTTGCAACCTCTTAACGGTTGAAAGCCTGCATGCCAGTTTTCGAGAAAACGGAATATGCGATTAATATCGGCCATTATATTTCTGTTAGATGTAAGTAAACAATGGTCTGCATAAATTCTGGCTGTTTTTTCGTTTAAGTTTCCGGTACTTACAAAACCGTATTGCAGAGTTTTATTATGAACTCTTTTTTTAATTACACAAAGCTTTGCGTGCACTTTCATTTTTGGTAAACCCAGCACAACTTTTACACCTTCCAGTTCCAGAATTTCTTTCCATTCCAGGTTTGCTTCTTCATCAAATCTTGCTTTCAGTTCCAGCATTACCACTACTTCTTTTCCGTTACGTGCTGCATTAATTAGCGCATTGATAATTTTTGAATTAGATGCCAAACGATATGCTGTTAGTTTAATGGAAATAACATCCGGATCCATAGCTGCTTCGCATAATAAATCAATTACCGGGTTAAAAGAATGATAAGGAAAATGCAGCATTACATCTTTTTTCAACAGCACATCCGTTATTCTGATAGAATGTGCCAAATCCGGATGAATAAAGGGTTTGCGGCGATCTGCTTTTTTAGAAAACACATCGGGGAAATCCATAAAATGCCGGAAGTTATGTATTCTTCCGCCGGGAATTAGATTACTGCGTTTGGATAAATTTAGTTTTTTTATAAGGTATTCTAATAAGCCGGCATCCATTTCTTTATCGTATACAAAACGTACAGGTTTTCCTTTGCGGCGATTTTTTAAACCTTTCTCAATTTTTTCAACAAATGTGGTGGATATATCATTATCAATATCCAGCTCTGCATCTTTGGTTACTTTAAAAATATGTGCTTCAAAATGGTCGTAGCCGAAGTAAGAAAACAAATGCGGCAGGTTAAAACGTATTACATCTTCTAACAAAATAATTTTATGTTCACCTGCTTTTGAAGGCAGCAAAACAAATCTTCCAACTGCTTTTGCTGGTACTTCAATCAACGAATATTTTTGCTGGTACGCTGAATTTTTTTTACGCATTACCACACCCAGATAAATGCTTTTATCACGCAGGTAAGGCAATTGCGGTAAACTTTCAATCATTAACGGAATTACATTGCTGCGAACCTGTTCGTCAAAAAAAGTACGCACATATTTTTTCTGCTCGCTGTTCAAATGTTTTTCATCAACCAGAAATATTTTTTCTTTTTTCAGTTCTTTGGTAATGCTATCCCAAATTCTGTTAAACTCGTTTTGCTGTTGCAGTACAATGGTTTGAATGGTATCCAGAATTTGTTGCGGATCTTCTTCCATGTGCATGTTAAGTTTTTTTCTTTTCTCGGCAAACTCAATCATACGTTTTAATGTAGCTACGCGAACACGAAAAAACTCATCGCTGTTATTGGAAAAAATTCCAAGAAAGCGAATACGTTGATCTAATGGTACCGAAGGGTCGTTTGCTTCCTGTAAAACCCTGCCGTTAAAACTTAACCAGCTAATATCTCTTTGAATAAATAATTTTTTAGGCATAACAAAAAATCAATGTTCAAATATAAGAAAGCCTTGATATGCAGAAGGTTAAGTTTGTAAAATTGATTTGTTGCCGAAAAGGTGTAAGGCAAGAAAGGATAAGACAAAGAAAGATAGCACTGTAATACCTGATTGTTATTTTTTATTCCGTCGAAAAAGGCAATTCAATTTGGATAAAACGATTAAAAGGTATTGCCAGATTGCAGCAGTAAAAATTGCAGCTATATTAAAAAATATGATGAATAAATAAAGGATTACTATTTCTGTTTTCTTAACCGGTATCCTTTCACATCTTACAGCAAACATCTCATTATTTCTCCCTGCCGCCATAGTTATCCACCGTACAAGTGAGTGACACAACAGGAGTTGAGAAGAAATCCACATGCGTGTCCAAATACAAAACAGCTACAACAGTTAGCTTATATTTGTTTTTATGGCAAACCGTTTAAAACAGAAAACACCACCGCCACCGGATCCGGAAATTTTAAACCCTGACAAAGAGGTTGAAGTTACCGTTACCGAAGTGGTGAAGGACGACCGTACCAAAAAAATTGCCGGTGCGGTTAGTTTGCTGTTTGCGTTGTTTTTATTTATTGCATTTACATCGTATTTATTTACCTGGCAGGAAGATCAGGATAAAGTACATCAATTCGGTATTAAAATATTTTCTACAGACGACGTTAAGGTTACCAATTTATTAGGCGTGTTGGGTGCATATACGGCTCATATTTTTATTTACAAAGGTTTTGGCATTGCATCGTATTTATTTTGCACTTTCTTTTTTGTGCTGGGCATTAATTTATTGGTTGAGAAAAAAATATTCTCACTCGCCAGAAATATACGTTATGTGTTGGCTGGATTATTAGTATTATCTATGGCTGCGGCATTTGTTACCAAAGGTTTTGAATTTAGCTGGGGTGGTGCTGTTGGTGAACTATTAACAAGTTGGTTTGTAAAATGGATTGGTAATATCGGTACTGCTGCAATGCTGGTTGTGGCTGTGTTTGCTTATGTAATCTGGCGATTTAACCCAACATTCAGATGGCCGGAACGTAAACCGAAA
>Ga0182038_10001511_pt1 | contig 12134 bp, 16 predicted proteins | sample sta12Can44000108_FD_125976 | JGI IMG/M metagenome (GOLD analysis project Ga0182038, IMG submission 125976) | Lab enrichment of tropical soil microbial communities from Luquillo Experimental Forest, Puerto Rico - statanox.12C.anox.44.000.108 | ecosystem: Environmental > Terrestrial > Soil >...
ATGCCGTTTCGCACTGCATATGTCCGCTTATGACCCAAAGTGGACATCGCGGTAGTGCCGTTATTGAGGTCAAATTTACGCGTCGCCAATCGCAAGACTAAGTAAGACTCTCATGCGGGCGATCCCCGGGGAGGGCAATGCGACGACGCGATTTCATCAAAGGATTTGTTGGATCAGCCGGCGCCTGGCCGTTCGCGGCGTGGGCGCAGCAACGCGAGCAGATGCGGGGGATCGGCGTGCTAATGGCCGCAGCAGTCCAAACCGACCAGCAGGCCGGTCTCGCGATGTTCAAGGAAATCCTGCATCAGTTGGGTTGGATCGACGGTCGCAATGTGCGGGTTGAAGTCCGATGGGCGGGCGGCGATCCCGTGGCCGCTCGCAAAGACGCGGAAGAATTGGTCGCACTTCCGGCGGACGTTATCATGGCAAACGGCCAGCTAGGGCTGGAAGCGCTGCTGCGAGCGACGCGCTCCGTGCCGATCGTGTTTAACAATGCCATCGATCCGGTTGGCAGTGGCTTCATCGACAGCTTGGCGAGACCAGGTGGCAACGCGGCTTTGTTCTGTTTGAATATGCCTTGGCCGGGAAATGGGTGGAGTTGCTTAAGCAGATCGCTCCAACTGTCTCGCGGGTGGCGGTTCTTCGGGATGTCGTGCTCCCTGCTGGAACCGGCCAATTCGCGGTGATCCAATCGGCAGCGCCCTCGATCGGAGTGGATGTGAGCGCGATGAACATGCGTGATGCTGCGCAGATTGAGCAGGACATCACGAGATTTGCGAGCTCCCCAAATGGCGGTTTGATCTTGACGGGAAGCCCGCTCGCAGTGTTCCACCAAAACCTTGTCGTCGCGCTTGCGGCACGGCACAAACTTCCGGCGGTCTACTACCGACGCTACTTTGTGACGAGCGGCGGCTTAATCTCTTATGGGCCTGATATTGAAGAACAGTACCGTGGGGCGGCGCGCTATGTTGATCGCATCCTCAAGGGCGAGAAGCCTGCCGACCTTCCGGTTCAGGCGCCGACGAAGTATGAGCTGGTCATCAATCTTAAGACCGCCAAGGCGCTCGGCCTGTCAGTGCCACAAGCACTGCTGTCTCGCGCCGACGACTTGATCGAATAACAGTCTCTGCCACTACGCCCGATGGAATGTCTCCGTCAGCCCTGACGGGGATTTGCGTTCTGCGGCGGACCCAAGGTGTTGAATCGGGCTTTCTGCTCATCGGTTAAAGAGGAATAGAAGTCGGCGAGGGCAGGGCGTACCGTTTTAACGGCGGCTGCCATCGCATCGAGACGCTTTCCAACAGCGTCAAATCTGTCAAGTGGTGTCTGCGGTGACTGGGCAGGGCAGGATGCCTGCAACTGATTGGCGGCCTCCGTTGAGGCCGTTTTTAGTTTTTCCAGTGCGCCTTGCTGCTGTTGCGTAGGCATCACGGCCTGTTCAACACGTTGCACGGGAAGTTGCGTGAAACTTTCCGAGCGGCTGTTGCACAGTGCAGCCAAATTGTCGCCCGGAGCAGGTCCGCGGCGATTCGAACGCACGCCTGAAGTCGGCCCGAGTGCCGCGAAGCGTTGCCTTTGCTCGTCACTGAGCGAATTGTAGAAATCATCGAGCGGTGTGCGCATGACACCCCATGCCTGCACCATGCCGTCCACCCGCTTTTGCACGGTGTCGAGGCGTCCCAGTGGCGTCATGGAAATTTCGCCTGAACAGGACGCTTTGAGAACATCGCCCGCCTGTGATGAAGCCGCCTTCAGCGCATTGAGCGACCTGAGTTGGTCCTCATTGAGTTGAAGGGATTGCTGGATTTTGTCGATCGGAAGATCGGTCACGCCGGGTGCGAGGCCGCCGCAGGATTGCGCCAGGTCTGCGCTGTCGGGTACAGAGCCGCTCGTTTCAGGAGTGGCGTGCCGGGCAGCGACGCGCGTTCGTGCCGGGCCATAGGCATACCCGCCGTAAACATCACCATACGGGCCGTAGGTGTACTGGGGACCGGGCCAGAACATCGCATCCCACACGAACCAGGGTCCGTAAGCCCAGAACGGGTCGTAGAAGCCCCAAGGCCAAAATGTAAAGGCAAGAAGGTCGCCGGCGAAGAAGGGCCAGAACACGGGTCCACCGAACCACCAGCCGCCGCAGCATCCACCGATCCAGCCGCCCCTCCAGTTGTTTCCCCAGTGGTTCCAGCCGTGATTCCAATTCCCTTGGTTCCAGGCACCATGATTCCAGGCGGCCCGGCTGCCCAGTGCGGCCGCGCCTGCTCGGTGCGCGGCGTTGACGTGAGCGAAGTTGCCGCGCGACATGCGGCTGAAATTGCGGCCACCGAAATGCGTACGACCAAAATGCGCACCACCAAAATGCGCACGACCAAAATGCGCACCACCAAAATGCGCACCGCCAAAATGCGCACCACCAAAATGCGCTCCGCCACCTCCGAAGTGACCGCCACCACCGCCACGGCCGCCACCGCCACCATGACCATGCGCCATGCTCGGGCCAGTTCCGAGAACGAGCGCGGCGAGCGAAACTGTCGCGACGAGCGCTTTGACGATCCTGCGTGTCATGGGAGGTGTTCCTTCAAGAGGTGCGATTGCGCATACTCATGCGTAACATTATTATAACACGTGCCAAGACCTGTTGTTCCCGTCTGGGCAGGCGCAGATTGAGTCAGCGTTAATTCCGCTGCCAGGCGACGGTACGCGAGTTCACCGAGATCAGGGTTATCAGGGTTATCCTGCCGCGCGTTGCTGCTGTCCTGCATCGCGAATGGACATGTCATTTTGCACCGCGAATGTCCCCTCCTGGGGTAGAGCGGACACTGCTGTCCCAGCCCGAAATGCCTGTTTGTGACCCAGACTGGCTGCCTCAATGAGCACGAATCCGCCAAGGAGCCGATAGATGGAAAAGGCCATCCGTTTCGAAAAACCGAGCGAGGTGCGCACCGCCGTCGGTAAGGAGGTCTGCGTGACCGACTGGGTAACGGTCGACCAGCAGCGCATCGACAAGTTCGCTGAGGCGACCGGCGACTTTCAGTGGATCCATGTCGATGTCGAACGCGCGAAAGCGTCGCCGTACGGCGGCACGATCGCACACGGCTTCCTGACGCTGTCGCTGCTCGGTGGTTTCTACGAACCCTACCTGCAGCACGCGTTCCCGTTCTGCGACCGGGGCTTGAACTACGGGCTTAACAAGATTCGTTTCACCTCGCCTGTGCGCAGCGGGAGCCGACTACGCGGTCGTTTCCTGCTGACGAAGGTGGATGAGGTCGACGGCGGCCTGCAGTTGACTTGCAACATCACAGTCGAGATCGAGGGGCAGGACCGGCCGGCGCTTGTCGCCGAGTCGATCGTGCGGCGATACCTCGCGAAAAACGCCCGATGAGAGCGGTGATGTGCGTCGGGGCGCAATCTGCCATTTTCGCTGAACATTCGCGCTGGAATACTCAGCGTGACTGACTGCCTTTAGCGGACACTCCATATGTCGCATTTGATGTCGCTTTCGGGGGTAAAGCGGACATGAGCTTGTGCGCCGCACATGTCCGCTTTTTGACCCAAAGCGGACATCGAAGCTAATTAGAGACCGAAGCCGGATTCGAGACGACAGCCCGATCCTGCCGCGCGTTATGTGGCCGCGTTTAGCAAAGGCCTCCACGAAACCGGCCACGCCCAAAGGTCGAACGACGGTCGAGTAGTACCGCTGGCCTAGAGGGCAATACGATAGGGTAACGAAAGCAAGGCGGGAACAGCCGAGCAAAACCGACTGTCATGTGAGTTTGAGTCAATGGATTCCTCTCAGAGTCCATCTCCAAACGATCAGCGTCGCTTCTCGACCGCGGAGCGGATCATTCGTCTCAACCCTGGCGACCTGAGCGCGCCTTCACCAGATGCAGCACCGCAACTAGCGCCTGTCGATCCGACCACACCGGTGCCGTCCGCAGAATCTTTTGAGCTAATGAGGCAGCTCGAGGCGCTGGCGCACGAGGTCGCAGTCGTCAGCAGACGCGATTCATCCGATCAGGGCATCAAGGTTCAGGACGGATCTAACCTTTCGGCTGGGCTACAGCTAGTAGAGCCATCGATCCGCGTATCTCTTCACGATCACTTGGCGAGCGACACTCCGTCATTTGGCAGGCGAAGAATCCTCACTCTAGTTAGCTTTTTCATGGCGGCCTGCAATTGGTTGGCGAGCTATAGACCGTCATTTGGTAGGCTAACACCCGCCGCTCTGGCTAACTTTTTCATAACGGCTCGCGATTGGTTGGCGAGCTATAGTAGGCCGTCATTTGGCAGGCTGTTCGCGACTCTGACTAGCTTTTTCATAGAGGGCCGCGATTGGTTTGCGAGCCATAGGTCATCATTTGACAGGCGAACATTCCCCACTCTGGCTGGTTTTTTCATAACGGCTTTGATCGGCGTCGCAGTGGCGTTGGTCTGGCAATCTCAGCGTGTCTCGACCGCGAACTCGCCGAACGAGGTCGCCGTTGCCGAAAAGCACTCTGGCGTTACGCCTGTCCGTCAATCGTCGTTGCAGGATGCGCCACCGCAAATAGCGTCTGCCACTCAGACTGCACCAGCGTTCACCGCGCCCGCACCGTCTGCGGAATTGGTGCAGCAGCTCGAGGGCATGGCACGAGATCTCGTCGTTCTTCGGCGCAGTGTAGAGGACCTTGCTGCCAAGCAAGAGCGTCTTGCCGATGCGCATGAGCAGCTCGCTGCCAGGCAAGAACAGTTGGCCCAGAACATTGAAAAAGCGCAAGCAGTCCAGCGAAACATCAATCACAAGATGTCGCCGCCGCCGCGCAGAAATGCGTCCCCGGAAGCCACAGGATTTCGCCATTAGTGTTGCTAGCGCCCGTCGCCTCCGCTGACGCGCACATCACGGCCGCTTATGACCCAAACCGGACATGGACTGATCCCTTAACGGCGATTTTATGCGTTGACGCTGATGTAAACCGGTACGATCCCGTGTCCTTAGCCTCGGGGCAACGATGAGGCGGCGTGAGTTCATCAAAGGAATCGTTGGTTCAGCAGTAGCGGCTCGGCCGTTCGCGGCACGTGCGCAGCAAGCGGCGATGCCGGTCGTTGGATTTCTCGGCAGCAGATCGCCTGATGATTCTGCTGATCTCGTCGTTGCATTCCGGGCGGGCCTGAGCGAAACCGGTTTCGTCGAAAACCGGAATGTGATCATCGAATTCCACTGGGCGGAGGATCAGTACGGCCGTCTGCCGATGCTGGCGGCCGATCTCGTCGCTCACCAAGTGGCTGCCATCGCTGCGACGGGCAATCCCGCGGTGCAGGCGGCCAAGGCGGCAACTACGAAAATTCCGATCATCTTTCTCACCGGTTCCGACCCAGTTCAACTCGGGTTGGTCAACAGCCTCAACCGACCAGATGGCAATCTCACCGGAGTGGCCTTGCTTAACAACACGCTGGCCCCGAAGCAGCTCCAGCTGCTGCGTGAGTTGGCGCCGAAAGCGACGCTGGTCGCTTTCCTCACCAACCCGAAAAATCCGATCACAAAATCAGATACGCGCAACATCCAAACCGCTGCTGGCACAACGGGGCAGCAAATACTCATCCTCAGTGCAAGCAATGATAGCGATCTCGATAGTGCATTCGCAGCTTTGGTCCAACAGAAAGCAGAGGCGCTGTTGGTTCAAGGTGATCCGCTCTTCAACGCCCGGCCTGACAAGATCGTCGCGCTCGCCGCCCGCTATGCGATCCCGGCGATCTATCAATGGCGTAATTTTCCGGCAGCCGGAGGTCTGATGAGCTACGGAACCGACCTCGCCGATGGATGGCGCCTGGTTGGCGTCTATACCGGCAAAATTCTCCAGGGTGCGAAGCCAACCGATTTGCCCGTCCAGCAGTCGGTAAAGGTCCGGCTGGTCATCAATCTCAGAACCGCTAAAGCGCTCGGCCTCAACGTGCCTAACACTCTAATCGGGCGTGCAGACGAAGTGATTGAGTGAGCGCATGTCCGCTTATGGCCCAAAGCGGACATGGGCTAGTGCACCACACACGTCCGCTTTTGGGTGCAAAGCGGACGGAGGCTGGCTACTTAACTGCGATTTTATACGCTGACGCTGATGTAAATCGGTACGATATCGTGTCCTTAGCCTCGGGGCGAAGATGAGGCGGCGCGAATTCATAACACTTGTGGGTGGCGCAGCAGCTACGTGGCCGCTTGTGGCGCGCGCGCAGCAGATGCGCCGGATTGGCATCGTGATAGCTCTCTCTGAGGGTGACCCGGAATTGAAAAAATGGCTTGAAGCCTTCCGGGAGGGGCTTGAGCGGCTAGGATGGTCGGAGAGCCGCAACGTCCATTTCGACTATCGCTTCGCGCCGGCGGGCAGCCGCGCCGAGCAGCTCGCGAAGGAGCTACTCGCTCTGGAACCGGACGTGATCCTTGCATTTTCAACTCCGGTGGCCGCTGCCTTTCAGCGGGAGACACACACGGTTCCAGTTGTGTTCCTTGGTATCGCCGACGCGATCACGCAGGGTTTTGTCCGCAGCTTGGCGCATCCAGAGGCTAATCTCACCGGCTTAACGATGTACGAAGCAAGCGTCAGCAGTAAATATCTAAGCATGCTAAAGGAGATTCAGCCGCAGCTAACACATGCGGCCTTCCTCGTTAACCCCGCAACGGCTCCTTATTACGCTGTCTACTTGCAGGGAGCTAAGGATGCGGCGCCGTCTCTTGGTGTCGAGGTTGGACTCGTCCCAATCAAGGATGATGCTACGGACATTGAACACGCCATTGCGCGGTTCGCGCATACGTCGCCGAAGGCAGGCCTAGTGGTGGTGGGGGACAGCACAACCAATTCCCATCGCGATCTCATCATCTCGCTCACAGCCAAGTACCGCCTTCCGGCGGTATACTGGAATACATTTTTTGTTACCGCTGGCGGACTCATGTCCTATGCAGTTGACTGGGTCAACGAATTTGGAAAAGTCGCGTATTACGTCGATCGTATTCTGAGAGGTGCCAAACCCGCCGATCTTCCGGTGCAGGCGGCGACCAAGTTCGTAACAGCCCTCAACGTCAAGACGGCCAAGGCGCTTGGGTTGACAGTGCCGGCTGGCCTGCTCGTCGCGGCCGACCAGGTGATCGAATAAAAGCGCGGCTTCTGCTGCACTAGTCCGCAATTGGCCCAAAGCGGACATTCCACTACGTCGCATTTGATGTCGCTTTCGGGGGTAAAGCGGACATGCCGTTTTGCACTGCACATGTCTGCTTTTGACCCAAAGCGGACACGCTGCACAATTTTTTATGCTTTCTGACCTTGTGATGCAGTCGGGGGCACTTTCTGGGAAGCGACGTACACCCACGAGGTCGCCCGAACAAAGGCAGGCGTTAAAAAACGGTCGCACTGACTTTCAGCCGAAAGTCGGTTTGTCTTGGCTCGTCCGAGAATTGTTCGGCCTGGCAGGAAGGCGCGGTATTCGGGCGAACAGGAAACTGAAGCCCAGCACCACTACCCAGATCACCACACCTTCAAATGCAACGGCCGAAATCAATTGCCCATTGAACGCCGAAATTTCGGTCGCATTGCCGCTGAACAGCCAAACGGCCGCCGCAAGGTTCAATGCCAAAAGGGTCAGCGCGGCTTCAATGAGGCCCCGCCCGCCTTTCAGGATGGACCACATTGCCGCGAGGGCATAGCTCGCCGCGACGCCTCCGAAAATCGCTGCTGTCAGTTCCTGCTCACCCCTCATGTGCATCGCTGACCGCGCGGCAAAGACTGCACACAAGACCATCCCCGCGACCATTCCATAACGCGCGGCAGCCGGGATCTTGGACATGTATCTCAACCTTTCCTTGAAACAGGCGAGTAGGCAGCCCGCCGCGAAGACCATGGCGTGTTGGTCCCCGATGTGCGCAGCTTCGGCCCGCATCGCGCGCAGCCACTCGTCCTTCACGGTCGGCAGCACGGCTGCGCACAGGTCCATCAGCGAGGAAGCGATCAGGCGGCGCAGCCCACTCACGCTAGCTTCTCCCGAAGTCCGTGCCGCGAATGCATCTCCCGCCCGGCAAGCAACGCGCGGGCAAACGCGGCACCGGAGGCGGTCAGCCGGTACGAATGACGCGGCGTGCGCGCCGGCATCACGGGCTCTTCCCACCGCGCCCTGAGATAACCGGCCTCATGAAGACGCATCAGCAGCGGATAAAGCGTGCCTGACGCAAGACCCGTCTGTCGCAAGAGGTCGTAGCCATGCTGCCACGCGTGCGGACGGGCGGCGAGCGCGGCGAACAGCTTGGCTGCCTGAACCGAGGAGTGGGGGCGACGAGGCATGGCTATAGTCTACATATGTAGACTTTTACTTTCAAGCGCATTTCGCTTGGTCAACCACTTTGGTCAGCTGACATCGCAATTGCGGCCACGAATGTACTGGCCATTAGCGGACATGCGCTGGTGCACTGTACATGTCTGCTTTCGGGGGTAAAGCGGACAAGGACTATTGCGCCGCAAATGTCTATTGCCGAGCCTTTGAATGTCCGCTTTCGGGGGGTAAAGCGGACACTGCGTGCCCGTCACCAGATCGACTCAGCGGTGGAAAGAGGCAATCATGCTTGACAAGGCAGTGGTCGATCTTTCGCACTGGGATAAAGTCGATAGTTTTGAAGATGCAAAAGATGATGGCGTGGTCGGCATCATCCACAAGGCAACCGAATCGAATAACTATTTCGATCCGACTTATAACCAACGCAAAAGGGATGCGCTCGTTGCTGGCCTGCTCTGGGGCGCATATCATTTCCTGCGGCCCGGCAACATGAAAGATCAGGCACAATATTTTGTCAGCGAAGTAGGAAAGAATCTCGATCTCTATGCCGCCGATCACGAAGATGAAGGCGTTTCGCTCGATGATCTGAAAACCTTCCTGCGCGAATTGAAACGGCTGACCGGTAAAAGACCGATCGTCTATTCCGGTCATGTATTGAAAGAACAGCTTGACGACAGGCGCGATTCTGAACTGTCGCAGTATCGACTCTGGCTGGCGCAATACACATCAGGCACGCCAAGCTGGCCAAAAGCGACATTCCCGCAATGGTGGCTCTGGCAATATACAGAGAATGGTAAATGCGACGGTATTCCCGGTGATAGCAACGGTAGTCTCGACCTCAATAAATATGACGGCACAGGGCGGCAACTAATCAATGAATGGCGCGAGGAGGTGCCGCCGAAGCCCGCGCCTGGAAAGAAAAAGCGAGGGCCTCGACGACCGAAAAGGCGAGGGCCGCGTGCCAAAGCGAAAAAGGCTAAAGGCCGAAGCTAGAGGCAGGCTACGCAAGCGAATAAACCGCAACTGATTGCCGCATCACCCTGACGCGCTGGCGGTGTCGCACCGCACATGTCCGCTTTCAGGGGTAAAGCGGACATGCCGTTTTGCGCTGCTGCAGATCTTCTCAATGATTGACTCTGCGTAACCGTTCGGTTACCAATTAGTAACCGTATGGTTACGTAAGACTCGTTGATATGACCCTCCTGAAACCAAAGCAGCGCGAGGCAGTATTTCGGGCCATCGCCGATCCGACTCGCCGCGAAATCCTCGGCCTCTTGCGCCGTCGCAAGCATACGGTGAACGAACTCGCCGGTAATTTTCGTACCAGCCGTCCTGCGATCTCAAAACATCTTCGCTTGCTGCGGCGCGTCGGTTTGGTCGTGACCAAAAACGAAGGCACAGCACGGATCTGTCAGTTGAACGCTAAACCGTTGCGCGTCATCGATGATTGGCTGCGGGATTATCAGGAGTTCTGGGCGCAGAGTCTGCAGAGGCTCAAACGTTATGTCGAGGAGGACCAATGAGTACCACAACACGTTCAGTCGACACGATCGTTCAAGAAATCGTAATTAAGGCTCCCGCCGCTCGGGTTTTCGAGGCGTTGGTCGATCCGACGCAGAGGATGAAGTGGTGGGGCCAAGAGGGCCGCTTCCAAACCACGAATGCGGAATCCGATCTGCGGCCTGGCGGTCGTTGGCTGATGAGCGGCAAGGGAATGGGAAGACCGTTCAGAGTCGAAGGCGTCTATCGGATCATCGAACGTCCGCATGTGCTTGCGTTCACCTGGCTCCCGTCCTGGGACGAGGAGGCCACCGAGACGCTGGTGCGATTCGATCTTCATGAACAGAACGGCTCGACCACGGTTCGCTTGACTCATTCGGGCTTCGCCACCGAAGCCTCACGCGCCCGCCATCAAGGCTGGCCGCAGATACTTGGCTGGCTTAAGGCCTACGCTGAAGGCTGATCGGCCGTTTCGTGGCTAGACGCTGATCCGGTGGCGCGCCATTAAAATCAAGCACTTCAAACGAACTATCTTCCCGGCAAATGTCAGGGGGAAGACTGAAGCGGTCTGTTGGCATGTCGCTGACGTAACGCGTTACGCGCGACCGGTAGCGATGCAGCAAGCACAAGAACTTTTTAGCCGTCTGTCCCCAAACGCGTGCGCGCGAGCGCCTCCGTCACTCTGTGTGGCGCGGCATCCGCCAATTTAAACAGAGAAAGGGCCAAGGCGATGGTGATGGCCTTGGCCCGAACCAGTGTCGCTGAGGCGTCCCCAACGGGTAGGGGTATCACGCGGTTGCAAAATCCCAAGCAGTCTGGCGTCTACCTATCGGCCGTCGAAACACCAGCTGGCAACCTTCCGAAAAATGAAATTTAACGCGAGCATAGTGACCATAAACGCAAGGACTACCGAGCCATCCACCGCACTCAGACGATAGTCGCCAGCGACAAAAATTGCAGCTCCGATGGCGATGACGACCGCAACAAAGTCGATCAGTAATCCAATAACCCAACCGACTAGGTGCTCGAGGTCAGCAACTCGCTTTTCCAATTCTTTTATTCGGCGATGTTCCAAAATGTCGGGAATGATGGACGCTCCTTGACGGAGAGCAGACTCTATAAATACGAGGTATTTTGCGGCCAATTAAATTTGACACAGCGGTTGACATATCCACAGTCTGCGGGTGCACGAGCGGCCTACGACGCGGAACTGAGGCAAAACGTCGGCGTTTTTGGCGAGTGACCGTCCTAGGCCCAATAGCCCAGTACCATCGTGGTGGTGGTGGTGGACAGTTGGAAGAACCGCGCCCAACGCGCGGCTCTTTCACTTAACTGACTCCGTACCTGCCCTCATCCCGCGCTGTACCCAGCCCCGAAGCTTGTTCTAACGCCCCACGTTTTGGATGGCTTCCCATTTCTGGAACGCAGTCTCGACTGCAACAAAATACTCGTGCTCGGAATATTTGGGATGCTTTTTGACGGCAGCGCGAGCCCGGGCAAGCCGTCCGCGCCGAGCGGGACCCACCGAGTTTTCCGCAAGGACCTCGGTCAGTGCTTCGGTGAACTCTTTATAAAGAACCGAAATGTCGGCGGTGGTGGTCATTTCTGAGCTTCAAGGTCAAGGTGAATACCGTACCATATGCGGAACATACCGGTTAGCGCTGTGTTTTAAGCTTGGCTGGCGGGAGTAACCGGAGGTACAGCCATGCTTCGTGTCGTTGCGTTAGTCGCCGGGCTAACGACCGCTTTGCCGGCGATTGCGGGTGAAATGTCCGCAAGCGAGGCACGCCAATTCGTCATTGAAAGGCTGTTTAGCTACGCATGTTTTGATGGAACGCGCGGAATGGCCCGTGTCCATGCCGACGGTTCGGTAGATGGATCGATCCAATCTCGAGGCACGGGACCAATGCGCTATGGCACGATGCCGCTCGGTACATTGCGGGTCGAGGGCGAACGAGTCTGCGCGTCACTGCCCGGCGGCCCAATCCAGCCATGCTTTTATTTGGAGCGGACGGCTGCCGAAAGCTTCCGTGGTTCGATCGCAGGATTGAGCTTCGCTTATTGCGACTTCACACGGGCGCGCACGATGTCGGGGAACTGAAAGGGACGTCCCTGTTAGCTGCAAGCCAGCTCTGCGCTGGTTGAGTTGTGGAATGTTTTTGGTGATTTTAGATAACCCGTCACATCACTGATTAACGAGCGGTGTCGTGCCCGGTTAGCAAAGAACCGAGTCCGCGCAGGGTCATCGTAAAATTTCAGACGACGAGGCTTAGAAACGGCCAAATTCACTGAGCCGAAGCGGTGACAAAAGTTGAGGCCTCCATAGCGCAGGGGCCGTCAATCCTTCGACA
>Ga0182038_10001512_pt1 | contig 12133 bp, 10 predicted proteins | sample sta12Can44000108_FD_125976 | JGI IMG/M metagenome (GOLD analysis project Ga0182038, IMG submission 125976) | Lab enrichment of tropical soil microbial communities from Luquillo Experimental Forest, Puerto Rico - statanox.12C.anox.44.000.108 | ecosystem: Environmental > Terrestrial > Soil >...
ATACAAAGACGGCATTCTGACGCTCACCTTCCCCAAAAAGGAAGAAGCAAAGCCCAAGACGATCAAGATCAGCGTCAGCGGGAGCTAACTAACCAGGGGCTCGGCCCCTGATATCCCGGCCTCGGCCGGCATTCAGGGGTAGCGCAGAGTTCGCGGTTTTCGAACTCTGCGGCTCTTCGTCCGGGGAAGCCGCAGCCCCGTCCCGACGGGGTCTCGGGAACTTTCTGAGAAACGAAGTCTGGGCTACCTCGGCAAAGAAAATTCTGGAGTTGTTCAATTCGAAAATTCTGACTATCACAGGAGGTAACACATCATGGCGATTGTTCGTTGGGAACCGTTTCGGGACCTACTGGCTACCCAGGACCGGTTTAACAGGTTGTTCAATGAGACGTTCTCTCGCGCCTTTGGCGACGGCGGGGAGCTGACTCAGACGGGTTGGCTGCCCGCGGTGGACGTTTACGAAACAGACCAGAACGTGGTGTTGAAGGCCGAAATGCCCGGCGTGGATCCCAAGAATGTGGAGATCCGCGTTGAGGACGGCACGCTCTACCTGAAGGGCGAGCGCAAATTTGAGAAAGAGGTGAAGGAGGAAAGTTACCATCGCGTCGAGCGGTCCTACGGGTCTTTCACCCGCTCCTTTGCCTTGCCCAGCTCCGTTGATGCCGAGAAGGCTACGGCGGAATACAAGGATGGTGTGCTGACGCTGACCCTTCCGAAGAAGGAAGAGGCGAAGCCGAAGACCATCAAGATTCTGGCGAGCAAGAACTGATTGTTCGGGAGAAGCCGGGCTCGCGTTCGGAAGACCTCCGGGCGGGCCCGGCTCGACCGGGCAAACTGGCGAGCCGTGCTATTCTGGAGGGGGAGGGCACGGCTTTCTTTTTTACCTTCTTCGAGCTCTACCCTGTTCGATGGCGGGCAGGAATGAAATCAAAGGGTGCGGCATGCCGAACCCCTACTTCGTTTGAGTGACAACCATGGCAACGCGTTTTGATAAGTTTACTGTGAAGGCCCAAGAGGCTCTGCAAGCGACCCAGGAGATCGCGAGTCGTTTCGGCAACCAACAGATGGAGCCCGTGCATCTTCTGCTGGCGCTGGTGGAGCAGTCCGATGGCATCATGCCGGCGATTCTAACGCGCCTCGGCGTGGCGCCGACAGCGCTGGCCCAGGAGGCCGAGAAGGCCATCGAACAGCTCCCCAAGGTAGGTGGGGCGACGGATCATTATCTTTCTCCCGCCTTGAAGGAAGCGTTTGATCAAGCCTTCAAGGAGGCGGAGCCGTTCAAGGATGAATTTGTTTCCACTGAGCACCTCCTGCTGGCTTTGGCCAGAAAGCCCCGCGAGGCGGCAGGGCGGATACTAGCCCGGCTGGGGGTGGCCCACGACGCCATTCTGAAGGCGCTGGTGGCGGTGCGAGGCTTGCAGAGGGTAACCGACCAGAACCCTGAGGCCAAGTATCAAGCCCTCGAACGTTATGCCCGCGATCTGACCGAACTTGCGCGACGCGGCAAGCTGGACCCGGTGATTGGTCGCGACGACGAAGTCCGGCGCGTGATCCAGGTGCTTTCGCGGCGCACCAAGAATAATCCGGTGCTGATTGGTGACCCCGGCGTCGGCAAGACAGCCATCGTGGAAGGCATTGCACAACGCATCGTCGCCGGCGACGTCCCGGAGTCACTCAAGTCAAAGCGGATCGTGGCCCTGGATTTGGGGGCGTTGGTGGCGGGTTCCAAGTATCGCGGCGAGTTCGAGGACCGCTTGAAGGCCGTGCTGAAGGAGATCGAGGAGTCGAGCGGCCAGGTGATCCTCTTCATCGACGAATTGCACACCCTCGTGGGAGCAGGCGCTGCCGAGGGGGCCATTGATGCGTCCAATATGCTGAAGCCGGCGCTCGCTCGCGGCGAGCTCCGTTGTATCGGCGCCACAACCTTGAATGAGTACAAAAAGCACATCGAAAAGGATGCGGCGCTGGAACGCCGCTTTCAACCGGTCTACGTGGGCGAGCCGTCAGTCGAGGACACGATTGCTATTTTGCGCGGGCTGAAGGAGCGTTACGAGGTCCATCATGGCGTGCGCATCAAGGACTCGGCGATTGTGGCCGCCGCGGTGCTTTCCAGCCGCTACATTTCGGACCGCTTCCTGCCCGACAAGGCGATTGATCTGATTGACGAGGCGGCTTCGAGCCTCCGCATCGAGATTGACTCGATGCCGGCGGAGATTGATCAGCTCGAGCGCCGGGTGACCCAACTGGAAATCGAGCGGCAAGCTTTGCGCAAGGAAGACGACGCCGCCTCCCGGGAGCGTCTGGGCTCGATCGAGCGTGAGCTCGCTGAGCTGCGCGAAAAGTCGTCCGGATTGAAGCTGCGGTGGAAGGCGGAAAAGGAAGTCATCACCCGCATCCGGCAGCTCAAGAGTGACATCGAGCAGGCCAAAATCGATGAAGCCCGCGCCACGCGTGAAGGTGACCTGAATAAGGCGGCGGAGATTCGTTACGGCAAACTTGTCAGCTTGGAGAAACAGCTCGAGGCGGCGAACGCGGAACTGGGCGACAAGCAGAAGGCCGGGCAGATGTTGAAGGAGGAAGTTGACGAAGAAGACGTGGCCCGCGTGGTCTCGAAGTGGACCGGTATTCCCGTGTCCAAGATGCTCGAAGGCGAGGTGGCCAAGCTGGTGCAGATGGAAGACCGGCTGCGGCTCCGCGTCGTGGGACAGGACGAAGCCTTGCGCCTGGTTTCGAACGCCGTCCGCCGCAGCCGGGCGGGACTGGCGGACCCCAACCGGCCCATCGGCTCGTTTCTTTTCCTCGGCCCCACGGGCGTCGGCAAGACCGAGCTGGCTCGGGCTCTGGCCGAATTCCTTTTCGATGACGACCGCGCCATGCTGCGCATTGACATGTCGGAGTATATGGAAAAGCACGCCGTGGCGCGCCTGATCGGGGCGCCTCCCGGATACGTCGGCTACGAGGAGGGCGGGCAACTCACCGAGCAGGTGCGCCGCCGGCCATACGCCGTGCTGCTGTTTGACGAGATTGAGAAGGCGCATCCGGATGTGTTTAACATCTTCCTGCAAATTCTCGACGAGGGCCGCCTGACCGACGGTAAAGGGCGCACCGTCGACTTCAAGAACACCGTCATCATCATGACTTCCAACATTGCCAGCCATGCCATTCATGAGGCCATGGGTCGGGATGGATCGAGCCGCGGGTTGACCGAAGCAGTGCGCAAGCGCATCCATCAGACGCTGCTTGAGCACTTCCGCCCCGAATTCATCAACCGCATCGATGAAATCGTCATCTTCAACGCTCTCGGCAAGGAAGAAATCAGCAAGATCATTGACCTGCAGTTGGAGAACCTCAGCCGGCTACTGGCTGAGCGTAAGGTGAAGATCGAGCTGACGGACAAGGCGCGCGAGCTATTGTTCCGCGAAGGCTACGACCCTCAGTTCGGGGCGCGTCCGCTGAAACGGGCCATCCAGCGCCTGATCCAGGATCCGTTGGCGATGAAGCTGCTGGACGGGGACGTGCTGGCCGGCGATACGGTCGAGGTCGACGCCGACCTGAAGAAGGGAGAGATGAAACTCGAGCGCGAGACGCCGAAGAGAGCGCTGGCTAGCTGATTTTCCAGTCTGCGACTGCCCCTATCGCGACCAGGAAGCCGCCGCCAACCCCGTACAGCGCCTTACGAAGCGGCTGGCCGACTCACCATCGCAGGCTTTTGGCCAAGCGATAGTGCCGCGTTATGCTGCGCGGGAATTGCAGCAGCGCGAGAAGATCGGAGTCGAAGCGGACCTGGGGACGGTGCAGATGCCAAGGCAGCAGTTGCGTGGTCGGGAGCCCTGCCGCTCGATGGCTCGGGCACGGCAGTTTGATTTTTTTCCGCGCAACGCTGTACCATCTTAAACATGCGGAAGGTAACTGTGCCTCTCAGGACGAAACAGCGGAACACGCAAGTGCCCGTTTTCGTCGAAAAAGATGAGGACGGATTCTACGTGGTAGGGTGCCCTCTCTTTGAAGGCTGCTACAGCCAAGGAAAGACGCTGGACGAGGCACTTCGGAATATCCGAGAAGTGATCCGTCTGGTCGCTGAAGAAAGGCGAAACCGCGACATTTTGAGAACGTACCATCCCAAAGAAGTAAGCCTGCATACCATCACTTTGTAGGCCATGAAAGACTGGCCACCCTTTCGACTGGCTCGCGCTTGACAACCCCAGGTATATTGAGGGCCATGTGTAGGCATGAAAAGATTACCTATTCTTTCTGGCAGGGCAGTTGTTCGGGCGCTGTCTAGGATCGGCTACATCGATCACCGTTCCTGACCATAAAGTGATTGGTCGCGGTCTGCTTAAGAAGATCTTACGGGATGCGGAACTGTCGGCGGGGGAATTTGAGAAGTTGTTGTGATGCGGAAGCTCTCGGTGAAGGGCTAACGCGCCCAGAACCCGGCCGGAAGTCTGACGGGGCGACAATAAGATGACGGCGTTATGCTATCATTGCGCTGACGGGAGAAGCGGCCTTGGCAAACGTGACGATTCGAGGCGTGCCAAGGGTTCACGAGGCCCTGCGCGCCAGTGCGAAGAAGCACTACCGCAGTCTGAACGGCGAACTGCTTCACATTCTGGCCTATCACGCTCGACGGGAACGCGGATGGCAGCAGTTCGAACGAGACCGGCCTAGGATGGATCGCCTGCGGGAGGAAATCGCCAGGAAGTACCCGAACGCTCCGGACAGCGTTGAGCTCATTCGCGAGGACCGCGACAGCCGATAGAACCCGATCCTAGGGGTAGGTGTTTGGTGGAAGGGGTAGAGATGCCCAACCTCACGATTCGGAACGTGCCTGAAAGCGTGTACAAACTCTTGCGTGATGGAGCCCGGCGGCAGAACCGCAGCCTGAACCAGGAGATGATCAGGATTCTGGCTTTCGAGGCCGACTTGGCTGGGCGCGGCTTGGAGCTGGTGCGCGACTTTCCCGTATCGCGCGGACTCCGCGAAGACAGCAGGAGGCGTGTGACTCGGTCGTCTCGCAGGGCCAGACAGGACCGAGGAAACCGCCAGGTCTGACGGATCTTGTGATCGATGCCAGCGTGGCCGCCAAGTGGATTTTTAACGAGTCAGATTCTGACCTTGCGCGGGCACTACGACTCGATGCCAGACGGCAAGGGTTCGAACTGGTGGCCCCGGAGATCTCCCGGCGGAAGTTGGCAATGTCATCTGGAAGCGAGTCGTCAGGGGAGAGATTGATCCAGCGGAGGCGCGATCCGTTTTTCGGGAGTTCAGGGACCTCTGCCCCGCCCTGGTCCGGTTGTCAGGCCTGTGGAGGGAGCGCTGGCGCTGTCTGTTCGATTCCGTCATTCGGTCTACGACGGGCTATACGTGGCGCTGGCGCGGGAGAGAGACTGCATACTGGTGACGGCTGACGAAAGGCTCTTTAGGTTAGTGAGTCCATCCATCCGTGGGGTCCGACTTCTACGGAGTTGGGTCTGAGTGCGGAGACACCGGAACTCGACCCGCAACTAACCGGAAGAGAGCTGAGGGAAGAAAGCGATGTGGAATAATCTGAAGACGACGGTGCTCCTGGCCGGGCTCACCGGACTGCTGCTCGCGATCGGCCAGTGGTGGGGAGGCCAACGGGGGCTGACGTTCGCCTTGGTGCTGGCCGCGGTGATGAACCTGGGTAGTTACTTTTTCTCCGACAAGATTGCCCTGGCCACGAGCGGCGCGCAGCCGATCTCGCGCGAGGAGGGGCCACGAATCTACGAGATTGTTGAGCGGCTAGCAGCGAAGGCCAACGTCCCCGTCCCCAAGATTTACATGATTCCCACGGATTCGCCGAATGCCTTCGCCACCGGCCGGAACCCCAATCATGCTTCGGTGGCTGTGACCCGCGGCATCCTCGAGATCTGCAACGACCAGGAAATTGAGGGTGTGCTGGCCCATGAACTCGGCCACGTCAAGAACCGCGACATCCTGATCAGCGCCATCGTGGCCACGGTTGCCGGTGCCATCACGCTCATCGCCCGCCTGGCGTACTGGGGTGAACTGTTCGGCGGTTTTGGCGGCGGCGGGCGTGACGACGACCGCCGCGGCGGCGCCCTGTCCGCCCTGGCGATGATCATCGTGGCCCCTCTTGCCGCTACTCTGATTCAGCTCGCCATCTCCCGCTCCCGCGAGTACGAAGCGGATGCTACGGGCGCTGGCATTACCGGCAATCCGCAGGGACTCGCCAGCGCTCTGCAAAAGATCGATCAGTGGTCCAAGCAAATACCCATGCGAGTGCCGGAGAATATGGCGCACCTCTATTGCGCCCAGCCCCTAACCGCAGGCGAGATCTTTTCCAGCCTCTTCTCCACCCACCCGCCAATCCCCAAGCGAATTCAACGCCTGATCGGCCGGGACTTTGTCTAGGTTGTGCTCGGTTGTCCGTTGTCCGCGGTCAGTAATCAGTCATCCTCAAGCGGTTTGAAGCCGGAAGACTTCCCATCGACCAGATAGGCTTCCACACAACTGACCACTGACTAAAGTATCTTCACACGCATGGTGAGGTACTTCTTGGGGTTCTGTCGGAACTCCGTCAGGAACTCTCGAAGCGACTTGGCGCTCTCGCTCAGATTGTTGTAAAGAGTCTTGTCGGTGGAAAGAAGCCCCAGTGTTCCCTCGCCCTTCTCCATGCGCGCAGTGATTGTATTAAGGTGGTCGACGGTTTCGTTAAGGTGATTGTAAAGTTGGGGGTCATTGATCAGCCGGCCGAGGGTTCCTTTGTTGCTGTCAATGTTGTCTATGAGGGTGTTAGCCTTGGCCGCGGCTTTGTTGAGGTTGTCGTAGACGGCCGGGTCAGTCACGAACCGGCCGGCGCTTCCCTTCCCATGCTGAACGTCGTCGATGAAGTTGTTAAGCCGATCCATCGTCGCACTCATCTGCCGATACAGTGCTTCGTCGGAAATGAGCTTGCCGATCGTTCCCTGACCACGTTCGATATCGGCCATGACGCGTTGAGCGGCGCTAGCGGTTTCGTTCATCCGATTGTAAAGCGCCTGATCATAAATAAGCTTGCCCATGGATCCTTTGCCCGTTGTGATCTGATAGCTAATGTCATTCAGCTTGGCGCTGAGCGCACGGAGATCGGATATCACGTCGTTGGTATTCCGCACGATCTGCTTGATATCGGGTTCCTCATGCGACTTCAACTCGGCACCAGCACTCAGAACGGGCTGGCCGGGGCTGCCGCGCGAGATGTTGATGTATTTCTCCCCCAGAAGGCCGGCGCTTTCTGTGGTGACGATTGAGTCCGCGCGGATTTGATCTTGATAGCGCTTCGCCACCTTCATGTCGATCTCGACGGCACGAAGGGGTTCGGTGTAGGTCGAGACGCGGATGGCTTCCACATTCCCAATGGGTATGCCGGCAAGTTGCACCTGCGACCCTTCGCGTAGACCCGAGGCGTCCGAGAGATAGGCCTTCAGGGTATACCTGCGGGACAAGAATCCCATTTGGCCACTGATCAGGAAAACTCCCACGGCAAGGACCACCAGGCTTATCGCCACTAGGATGCCGACCCGAAGTTGCGACCACTTGATCTCTTTGCGTTGAGGCATGGTCCATTTCCCTCCACGAAACTTAGGTGTTAGGTGCCAGCACCTATCACCTAGCTTAAGCGAGAAACCTCCGAAGATAAGAATCCCGTGTGTGCGCCAGTTCCTGATAGGTTCCCTGATAATAGGTTGTTCCCTCGCGGAGTACCAGGAAGTGAGTGGTTGCGGCAGGCCCCCGCCCGTTGCCGCCGCGGACCGGGACCAACGCTTGTCTCTCGGCCGAGAACTCGTAGTCGACAAGCGCCACGGCATCCTGCAGTCGCTGGCTAACCACCACCGAGGTTACGTGTTGCGTGTCGCGCAGTTTGGCGATGAGAATGTTGATGGTATGAGCCGTGACCGGATCCAGCCCTCCGGTAGGAGAGTCATACAGCATGATGGAGGGCTGGCTGATGATGGCGCGGGCGATGGAGACGCGGCGCCGCATCCCACCCGACAACTCGGAGGGCCTCTTGTCAATAGCGTCCTCCATGTCGACGAAGCTCAGTACTTCGCGTACGCGCTGCTCGATTTTGTCTTCGTCGCGCTCGCCCTCTTCGTAAAGTCGATAGGACACGTTCTCGTACACCGAGAGCGAGTCAAATAGGGCGCCTTCTTGAAAGACAATGCCCAGTTTCTTACGAAAGGCGAGAAGCTCACTCTCCGGCAAGGGTACGACATTCCGCCCTTCAATCAGGATTTCTCCCGCGTCCGGCTTCATGAGGCCTAAGATCAGCTTCAACAAAACCGACTTTCCGCCGCCCGTGACCCCGAGCAAAAAGAGCGTCCCTCCCGTGCTCAGCTGGAAAGAGATGTCCGAAAGGACATGTTTCTCGCCAAAGGAAAGCGAGACGTTGCGAAGCTCAATGGCGGGTATTTGTGCTTGGTTTTTTGTCATTGGCCCTTGGTCGTTGGTCTGTAGTCCGTGGTCCGTAGTTAGTCCGTTATGGGACAGGAAACGTGAATTATGTTCCCGTTTTTTGCCGGCTTCGTAGGGGCGACCCCTGTGGTCGCCCAGAGCAGGCACAAGGCCTGACCCTACAGGGGAATATCAAGGGCGCAGCCCTTGGCTAGTTAAGTTAGTCGATCGGATTGAGCAACGAACAGCAGACAACTGACCACTGACAATGGACTACGGACAATTTACGCAAAGCCGATCCCAATCAGGAATCGGGTGATAAAGAAATCGAGCACCAGGATAAGAACCCCGGCCGCCACTACCGCGCGGGTGGTGGATCGGCCGACGCCCGCGGTTCCTCCCGTCGTGGAAAGGCCAAAATAGCAGCCTACGAGCGCGATGACGACTGCGAAGAAGAAGGGTTTGATCAGCCCCTGGGCAACATCGCGAAAAGTGAGCGACTGATAGACCGACGTCCAGTATTCGTCGGTCGTCAGCTTGGCTACGGTAGAACTTATAACCCAGCCTCCAATCATAGCTGTGAAGTCGGCGAGGATAGTGAGGAGGGGTAGGGTGATGAGCGTGGCGTACAACCGTGGGGTCACCAACTTGCGCAGAGGGTCTGTGCCCAGAGCGCGCAAGGCGTCGATCTGTTCGCTGACCACCATGGATCCGATCTCGGAGGCGATGCCGGAACTGTTGCGCCCCGCCACCATCACTGCCGTCAGAACCGGTCCAAGCTCCAGAACTACTGCAAGCGCAACGGCCTGACCCATCAGGCCAACCTCGCCAAATCTCAACAGGGTACGGTAGGTCTGTAGGGCTACCACTCCGCCCGTGAACAAGCCTGTCGGCAGGACGATGGGCAGTGATCCAAAGCCGAGGGCGTCCATCTGCATGAGCGTGTCGATGGTGTAGCGAGGCGGTGAGAATGCGTTCCAGATAGAACGGACGAGGAGATAGGAGAAATCTTGAATGGCGAGTATTGTACGCTTGATGAAGGCTTCGAGAAGGCCCATAGATCTCGGGAGAAACGAATCCCAAAACGGAATGCCTGCCGCTCTGTGGGCGCAGGACCTCTTTTATGGCTTCAAATAGCCGTCCAGCCACCCCAGTACTGTCTTGTACCACAACTGGCTGTTCAGCGGCTTGAGTACCCAATGACCCTCGTCGGGGAAGTAGAGCAGCCGCGAGGGTATGTTTTGGCGCTGCAGTGCGGTGAACATCTGGAACGCCTGCCCGTCGGGGACGCGGAAGTCGAGGGCGCCTTCCACGACCAGGGTAGGAGTCTTGAAATTCTGGGCGAAGTTGGAGGGAGAGTCCTTCTCGTAGTTTTGAGGAACCTTCCACGGAACGCCGTGGTGCTCCCACTCGTCGAACCAAAGTTCCTCCGTCTCACCGTACATGCTGACGTTATCGTAGGGGCCGTCATGGGAGACCAAGGCCTTGAAGCGGTCGGTGTGCCCGGCAATCCAGTCGATGTAGTAGCCGCCGGCACTCGCACCCGCCGCGCCGAGGCGCGACTTATCAACGTAGGTTAGGGCAACCAGGTAGTCCGTGGCCTTCATCAAATCTTCATAGGGCGCGCCGCCCCAGTCGCCGGAGATGGACTCCACAAACTTCTGCCCGTAGCCCGTGGATCCATGGTAGTTGGTCATCATCACCACGTAGCCGTGGGCGGCGAACATCTGCGCGTTCCAGCGGTAGCTCCACCCGTCTTCCCAGGCACTTTGTGGTCCACCGTGGATCAGCACCAGTCCCGCATATTTCTTGTTCGGGTCGAAAGCAGGAGGCTTCACCAGCAGGCTTTGGATGTCCGCGCCACCAGCTCCTTTGGTGGTTACCGACTCAGCAGAAATCATCTCCAGTTCGTCTGCCAGTGCGTCGTTGATATGCGTCAACGCGGTGGTCTGTTCGGAACCCGATGTTGAGACGCGATGGATCTCCGTAGGCTGCGTCAGCGTGGAGTTGGTTAGCGCTATCCACTTGCCGTCCGGCGAGACCTGCGGTTCGTCGTTGAAGCCACCGGTCACCTTCTCAACTATAGGCTTGCTGACTGTTGTGCGGAAAATGGGCTGCACCGCGTGTTCGGGCGCGGTGAAAAAGATCGTGTTGCTGTCCGGCGCCCAAGCAAAACTGTTCACCCATTCGTCGAAGTTGGGGGTGACCAGCCTGATCTCACCCGTCTGCCGGTCGTAAACTTTCAGCTGAAACAAGTCGGACTCGTACCCGCTGCGCTGCTGTGAGGTGAAGGCGATGTAGCGGCCGTCGGGAGAATACTGAGGCGAGGCGTCGGAACCGTGCGTGCCGGGGGTGATGTCCTTGGCTTCGCCACCCGCGGCTGGCACCAGATATAGATGATTATCCGTGGTCCAGGCTACGGCGCTGGGTGGCTTGCTGCGGTTCGAAGTGTAACAAACTTCCTTGCCGTCCGGAGAGACCGCGTACCCGTCGGGCGCCCCAACGAAGAAGGTGGGCGCGTCATAGGCGCCCGGTGTCAGGTCGCGCGCTGCTCCCCCTTTCACGGACACAGAGAACAAATGCGTGTATCTCCCGTCGCGCCAGGAGTCCCAGTGGCGGAAGAGCAGTTCGTCGATGATGCGGGCCTTAACCTTGCCTTTTTCGGCCTCCTCCAACCGCCTGCGGTTACAGTCATCGTCGGAACAGTCGGGGTAGACTTGTGAGGTGAAGAGGAGCGTGTCGCCTTTGCGCGCCCACACGACGCCATCAGCCTCGGTGGAAATCGAGGTCAATGCATGTGCTTCGCCACCTGCCATCGGTATGATCCAAACCTGTGACTTGCCTCCGCGTGTCGAGATGAAAGCAATGGATTGGCCGTCGGGCGACCAGCGGGGGCGGTTATCAGAACCTTCTCCGCGGGTGAGCTGGCGTGGCTCGCCGCCTTGGGCAGGTGTCAGCCAGATATGAGTGGGCTTCTTGTTGGCTTCCAAATCGACGCGGGTTAGAGCGAAAGCCACCCATTGCCCATCAGGCGAAACCTGAGGATCGGAAATTCGTTGAATCTTCATCAGGTCGTCGAAAGTGATGGGATGCTTGGCCTGCGCTAAGGTGCAACCGCCAAGGGCTATGAAAACAAGTACCACTCGTACGTTTGTGCGCATTGGTGTCTCCGAGATGCTGACGTGGTGTGCTTGAATTGTTCTCTCGTTAGTGCTTGGTTGTTCCCTCCGACTTATATCAGGGAAAACCCCACGCGGCCTTCGAATACATTCCATATGTTCCCCTGACTCCCCCGCGCTGTTAGAGTCGCTACGCCTTAAGAGTTGAGTTAATCAACAATCGACACCGGGCAGTACGAGGACGCGAACGACGTGTCCACGGCTTCCTGTGGATTCCGTCATCGCTAAGAGGAGGGCGGCAGGGTACGGGCCCTCCACTTTTGAGGTCAGCGGCTTCTCGTGAATCAAGGGTAGCGCAGACTTCGCGCCTATCGAAGCCTGGGGCTTTTTTCGGGCACTACGAAGAGACCGCAGAGTTTCTGGGAAGCGAAACTCGCACTACCCTTGCTTTTGAGGTCCGCAGCTTGTCACAAACCGGGAATGAAAAGCCGCAGAGCGCAAAGACGCCTGTCTGCGCTACCTTGGCTCCTGCTGCTCTCCATCCCATCTTGCGACGACGCAGTTGCGAGTCGGTTACAAGTTACGTTGACTTGGAG
>Ga0182038_10001514_pt1 | contig 12126 bp, 13 predicted proteins | sample sta12Can44000108_FD_125976 | JGI IMG/M metagenome (GOLD analysis project Ga0182038, IMG submission 125976) | Lab enrichment of tropical soil microbial communities from Luquillo Experimental Forest, Puerto Rico - statanox.12C.anox.44.000.108 | ecosystem: Environmental > Terrestrial > Soil >...
GAGGCGCGGCATTGCAATGCAATTCACCGGGCGGGGCTCAATGCTTTCCGTCCATATGACCGACGCGCCAATCCACTCGCAGGAAGAAGCCCAAAAGGGCAATGCCCCATTACGGGACCTCTTCTATTTCGATCTCCTCGCCCGCGGCATCTGGTTTGCCAAGCGCGGCATGTTCGCGCTCTCGATCGCGCTTGACGAACAGGACGGCGACAAGCTCGCCGACGCGGTCGAGGAATTCGCCGATACTCGCGCACCGCTGTTTGAGGGGGTCGGCCTAAACTAACCCGCCGTGCAGGAGCCAATCAGTACTCGAGCGCCGTGTCGATACCCACCATATTATCCGGCGCGACCGCAGCCGCTTTCACTTCGGTGACTAACGGATCATTGCTTGCGATGTCTGCTATTCGCGCCAATAAAATTTGGCGACGCTCGTGAATGGAGGGATGGGATCTGCGGTGTCGCGCTCGCCACAAACGCAAGTCGATGCAGATGCGGCTGATTGGGTTGACGGCTCGATCGGGATCACGCTCGATCTCCTCGTCGGTACCATACACGCCGTCCAGATCGTGATTGTCCAGTAGATACCAACTTAGGATATCGAAGCATTGAAGACACCGCTTCGGATCGAAGCCGGCCTTTCGGCATAAATCAAGGGCGTAGGCATCGGCCGCGAGCTCGTTGTCGCGGGAGTATAGCCACCCCGTCATCTTTTCGAGCACCAAAACGGCTAATGCCGCAGGAATAAACGCGAACGTGCTTTCGACCCAGCGCTCCGCGCGCTTTAGGTGACCGAGGTCATGATGTGCGATTTCGTGAGCGAGCGCAAAAGCCACCGAGTCATCGGATCTACAGCGCTCGATAAACCGACGCGTAATGTACACATACGGCCCGGGCAGGGTAAAGGCAGTGGGCGGAGAAAGCCAAATCACTTCAGCCACCATCGGTGCCAGGGGCGCCCGCGCCGCGTTCAGCGCCGCCATTGCCCGTGCCACTCTTTCGTGCGAGAAATCCTGGCTCAGTCCAAGCTGATCGAGGAAAATCGCGTGGACCCGCTCGCCCATCGGCCGCTTGTCACGCGGCATACGCCCGGTGAGCCTTTCAATTGACGAAATCTCTGACAGTTTATTTCTTGCCATTGGAGCCTTTAGCGCTGTCAGTATGATCGATTATTACTCGGATAAGAAGAATAACGAGTGCAGCCATTAGGCACACCAATGCAGTCAGAGTGTGAGGGTTGAACTCGTAGGTAATCGCATCAGGGGGAAGCGAATAATTCATGGGTTGTCGGGTTTCTGTTTGTCCCTATTATGTGAAGAAGCGCGAACGTGGCGACCAGCTCTCCGGTCAAGGACCAAAAAGGAGTGCGACCGCGGCATTGTAGGTCGCATGCGTTGCGACGGGGGCGCGCAGGGAGCGGGTGCGCTGGGCCCACAGTGCGCAAATAAACCCTATTGCGGCGATCAGAGCAGTCGCGCTCCAGCCGGTCATTCCGGGGTGCTGTAGGAAGCGGAAATGCAATAGAGCGAAAATCGCAGCGTTTATCGAGGCTGCCGACAGGCGGCCCAGCTTAAGCTGCAACCATTCGAGCAACAGCCCGCGAAATAACATTTCCTCAGTAAGGGGAGCGAGCACGACGCAGATCAATGCGAATACGGCCAAATGGCCCAGTGAACGCGGCCGTGCGGCTAAATGGGCAACAGCCGGTTGGTATTGTGGATGAATGAGCGACCAGAGAACGGACAGCACTAGAAATGGGAGTCCGCAGGCGAGCAATCCGCTGAGAGCGGCGTAGAGAAGGCGCCTGCCGCCGATTGGGCGAAAATAACCGGCAAACGAGCCGTGCCCGCGGCGCTTCCGCAGCACCCTGCGCGTGGCAAGGAAGAGACCTAGGTAGAAACTCACGTTTGAGAATTGGCAGACATAGAAATTCTGGGACGCCGCCGTGATAAATGCATCGGAGTCTGACCCGTGCCTCATCGCAAAGTAGAAACCGGCGACTAAGCCGAACAGGACCCAGAACATCGCCCAAGCGAGCCAGGCGCTGACCATGATTATGAGCGGATCCCACCAGCGTATGCTCGTGGGGCTTCCAGGTGCTTCGGCGGTTGTTGACTTTGTCGGCTGAACCGTCTCGGCCAGCTTGTCGCCATAACCGCCGAGCGGGATCTCGCGGAGGCGGCAGAGCGTTGTTTCCTCGGCGGGAGTGAACTCAGCACCAAGCGATCCATCGTCAGTCTCGCACGGGATGAATTCGCTTCGCTTCTCGACGAACAGTTCTTCTGTTTCTAAGTTCGCCATGATCGTTTTTTCTTATGTTATCGAATAAGCTGTACGCATTTACAAATATGTAAAACAACTGAAATGCCAATGCGAATCTTTCCTCAATGACTGAGCTAACTCCTTATTTTTCGATACGAGCGTTGGCTGGTGTGTACATTGTGATACTTCGACAGGTGAGGCATATCGGAGAGTGTAATTGTCCCACGATGTGCGGCTCGCGCAGAATACTTCGTCGTCAGGCAGTGCCTGCCGCAAAAGCGGCTCGCGGTCTAACCGTGAAAGATAAAACCCCTCAAGCGCCTGCCGAATTGGATCGCGGAGTCAGATCTCAGGGGTTTGTGGCAACGAGTGACAAAATTGCGTAATATTGAGTCGAAAGTTGCGCAACTTTCCAATTAGCGGCAGGAGCGGCACGTCATGTTGGGCAACGATGTACGATGGCAGGTGGACCGCGCTTTCGCGCTCAAAGCGGTTATGCAATATTTGGTAAACTCCAAGCAAAAGCGGATAACTTATAAAAAGATTTTTGCTGCACATCCCAAAAAAGGTAAGAGTAAGGAGTTTGATGAAATTAAAAGAGGTCATATGTTTATGAGGGAGAACGCTGGGTTCGATATCTACGAGGACGAGTTTCCCCATTTTTTAATGGCAGTCCAAAAGGTAATCGACGATAACAACATTGAGCTTCCCGTATTTTTGCACGAGGCGGCTCGACATGCCGGAATCAGGGTTCCGAGCGATGAAAGACCGGCAACGATCCCATCTTTCATTGATGTAGATGGCATAGCATCACTCATGGAAGACGATAAAGAGGTAGAGGAGATCCTGCGACACTACCAAGGGTGCTGGCAGATTTACCGGCTGTCATCCCGATCGAGCGTTGTGGGTGCTGATGGACAGGTGAATGTTGGGTTTTTGAACATTAAGCCGTTACAACTGATGAGAAAACTGGGGCTGCAGGTGCCCGAGTTTTCATTGTATCAGCGCAGTGAAGAAGATGCAGACGCGCTGCAAACGTCGAACCCCGGGAAAGTTTCTGGGGTGCTGTTGTATAATGGTGGTTATGTGACCTTGCTTGGCGAACGGTCAGGACGTGGGTTTGCCAAGATTGGTATTTTGACCTGGGCACATGCTGGAAACATATTTGGGGAGCACGAAAATACGATATTTGGACTATCCTGTATTCCTAATTCAGAAGGTAGAAGAATTATAGGTGCTTATTTTATTGCACAATTTATATCTCAAAGTGACGAGTTAAATGAAGAAAAATATCGCATAACAAGAGAAAATCAACTCAAGGCGATCGGTTCTGTTTCCTGGGAAAGCCTTAGGGAGTCAATCGAGGACCTATCGGTCAATCAACGAATACAAGCGGCGTTTGAGAGAAGCAAGAGGGATTGCGTATTTCAGGTGTAAAGACGGCCTGCCGGCCGAGCAGGTTATGATCGCGATTCCGCGGCACCGGGCATTTTGATAGTGCCTGATATTTCGCAACGCGGCATTGTCGCAGGTTGCCGATCCGGTCTTGTTCTACGAGAGAGTGGTAATGCCCTGGCTCGCGGGCATCATTGGCGGGGCGATAAAGGATCGAGAGGAGCGCTGACATGAAGGTGCTGAAGGGCGGAACGCTGATCGACGGGACCGGCGCCGGCCCTGTGGCGGGCGCCACGGTCGTCGTGGAAGGTCAGCGGATCGAGGCGGTTACAACCCGGTCTAACGGCGACTGGCCGAGCGACGCCGAAATCATTGACGTCTCCGGTATGACGATCCTGCCCGGGCTGATCGACTGCCACGATCATATGGCGATGCACAGTTACGATCTGGCGTGGCGCTGGGGGATCAGCGAGCCTCAGAGCACGCGAGCTTTGCGCACCGCCAAGGTGCTGCAAGAGACCCTCGCGGCGGGCTACACGGCGGTGCGCGACGCGGCCGGGCTTGACACCGGTTTTAAGCGGGCGATCGACGAAGGTCTGATCATGGGGCCGCGGCTCGTCCTGTCACTGTGCATCATCTCGCCGATTGGCGGGATCGGCGACCGGGTCAGTCCGTCCGGGTTCTCATGCTGTGTGCCCAATGATCCATTGCTGCCGGATTGTGTCGTCAATAGCCTGGCGGATGTCCGGCCGGTCGTCCGCCGGATCGTGCGGGCCGGGGCGGACGTCATCAAATGCGCGACGACCGGCGGCGCTAGCTCGCGCCCCGGTCACGGGCCGCTCGACGGCGCCTTCAATCTCGACGAGATGCGGTCGCTGACTGACGAGGCGCATGCCCTCGACCGCCGCGTCATGTGCCACGCATTGGGCGGCCGCGGGCTGCGTATTGCGATCGAGGCCGGCGTCGACTCGATCGAGCATGGCTGCTATCTGGACGAGGAGCCCGAACTGCTCGACATGATGGCGCAGCGCAATATCTTCTTCGTGCCGACCTTCGCGGTCTACGAATACCACCGCAAATCGGCCCTGCCACACGTCCGCGAACGGGCGCACCACTTGCAGGAGCACCATGTCACGAGCTTGCGCCGCGCCTTTGCCGCGGGCGTCAAGATCGCGGCCGGAACCGATGCCGGCGGACACGGTCATCCGAGCAATGCGATGGAGATCGAATGCCTGGTCAAAGCCGGTTTGACACCGCTTCAAGCATTACGGGCGGCGACCGGCTGGGCCGCCGAATGCCTCGGCTTGGAGCACGACATCGGCACGATCGAAAAAGGCAAGCTCGCGGATTTGATTGTCGTCGCCGGCGACCCGCTCGGCGATGTGAAAATGCTGCAAAACCCGGAGCGGATCGCCTTGGTGCTGAAGGGTGGGGAAATCGCTGCATACCGGTTGGCGAAAACCCGCTAACGTTCGGTTACTTCTCGTATTCGTCGTGCAGGCGCACCCACGCCATCTTGTGGGAGCCGATCTCGTCGCGCCCCTTCGGCACCAAATCGAGCCAGTGATACGCGCCGTTCAGCATGTCAAGGCCACGGGCATAGCATGAATAGGTGTGGAAGATCCGCCCGTCTTCATCCTTGTAGAAGACGCTAATGCCCGGCCGTTCCTCAATCGTCATCTTGCTCGGTGCGTAATTGTAGACAACTTCTCCGCTTGCCAATTGTTCGGGGCCGGCCGAGACCTGGTAGTCGTAGTTGAAATCGGTGCCAAAGGACGAGACCCATTTGAATGTCCATCCCATACGCCTTTTGAAGGCCTCGATTTCGGGCCACGGCGCGCGAGAGATGGCCAGAAAGCTGACATCGCGTTGCCGCAGGTGCATGTCGATGCCATTGAAATTGTCCGCCCAATAGGAGCAGCTTTTACACCCCTCATTCCAGCCGGGTCCGAGCATGAAGTGATAGACAGCCAACTGGTGCTTGCCGTCGAACAGCTGTGACAATGTCTCCCGGCCATTGGGTCCATCAAAGACATAGTCCTTGTCGACCCGCTCCCACGGCAGATCGCGGCGCTGTTGACTGAGCCGGTCGCGCAGGTGGGTGAATTCCTTTTCGTCGGCGAGCAGTTGCCGCCGGGCGGTGAGCCAATCCTCGTGCGAAACGACTTTGTGACTTTGCATGATACCCTCCAGAGTCATTGGTACTTGTATTGCGGTTCCCAGCCATTGGCACCTTCGGGCAGCAGGTCGAAGAGGTGCCAAATCGTGCAGAAATCGTCCCCCTCATCGAAGCGGCTGTCGGAGACGCGGAAAATCGTTTGCCCGCGTCTGCGGAACACCGACACGCCCGGCAGCCAGCCATTGTCGCTATGATAGCCCATGTCGTGGGCAAAGCCGGTCCCGAGGTACGAGACCAACCGGAAGCGCCACCCGCGCGCGGTCCGGAACCTCTGCTGCGCTGCCGGCTTGTCCGGTGAGGCGACGACAAACGCAGCACGATTTTCGATATGCGGGAGGATGCCGTTGAAGCCGTCCGCCCACAATGTGCAGTTGGGGCAACCGGCGCCCATGTTGTGGATGACGAAAAGGTATTCCTTGTCGCCGAAAAGTTCGGAGAGGCGCACCTCGCCCTCGGTGGTCCAGAACTCATAGTCTCTGACCTCCTCGGGCTCGACCGATTGCTGAAGCTCGCGCATTTTGCCGCGCACCTCGGCAATCTGTAGCCGATAGCGAGCCAATTTGTCCGAAGCGTCCGCGTACTGCATAGAGATCACTCCTCGGTCAGAGATTTCCGCTTGATGTTCCGCGCTGTGCAAGCTCTTGCTTTGCGCGCTCGATGTGATCGAGCCAGGCAGCCAAGGTGTCGAATTGCGATTGCCAATACTTGCTGTACTGGTTGATCCATAGCGCCGCCTGATAGATCGGCCCGGCATCGAGCCGGCACCGGCTGATGCGGCCGGTCCGCTCCTGTTTCACGAGCCCCGCCTTTACCAGCACCTGGATGTGCCGGGAAACCGCCTGCAGTGAGATCGCGAACGGCTCAGCGAGTTCCGACACCAAAAAGTCCGCCCCGTCTAAGCGCTCCAAAATCGCGCGGCGTATCGGGTCGGAGAGGGCGGAGAACACGCGGTCGAGTGCCTCTGCCCCGGAGGTTGTGGTTTGGTGCGTCTCACTAGGATCAATCAACAGCATAGTTGATATTCAAACATATTGTTGACTGTTTGTCAAGCGACGCGCGAGGGCCGTGCGCCGCTTGCGCATCGTCCCTGCAATTGTCAAATCTGGTGACTACCAGCCGGAGGCCCTAACGATGATCAGCCCCACCCGCCCCCTCGCGCTTGTGACCGGCGCATCGAGCGGGATCGGCGCTGATCTCGCTCGCGAATTGGCACGCGACGGCCACGATCTGGTGCTCGCGGCGCGGACCGTGGCGCCAATGGAGAAGCTCGCCGCCGAGCTCACCGCGTACGGCGCCGGCACCGTCGTTATACCCGCCGATTTCAGCCAGCCTGGAGCCGCCGCCGCGCTGGCAAGCGCGATCGAATCCCGCGGGATGACGGTCGACGTGCTGGTCAACAATGCGGGGATCGGTGCCGTCGGCCCATTCGACGAGGCCGACCCGGTACGGATCGGCGAGATGCTCCACGTCAATATCGTGGCGCTGACCGAGCTGACCCGGTTGCTGCTTCCGGGGATGGTTGCTCGCCGACACGGCAAAGTGATGCTGGTGGCCTCGACCGCCGCCTTTCAGCCGGGCCCCCGCATGGCGGTCTATTTCGCAACCAAGGCCTACGTGCTGAGCTTCGGCGAGGCGATCGCTTACGAGCTGCGTGGCACCGGCGTTACGGTCACGGTGCTGTGCCCCGGCGCCACCGCCACCAATTTCCAGCAGATCGCCGGAATGAGTGAGCTGACGTTTTTGAAGAGCGCGGCGCGCCAAGTGATGAGCGCCGCCGCGGTGGCGCGCCTCGGCTATCGCGGGCTCAAGGCCGGCCGTCGGGTGGTCATCACCGGCCTTCTCAACCGGGTCATCGCGCTCGGCGGTCGTTTCGCGCCCCACCCGATATCGTTGCCGGTCACCAAGGCGCTGATGTCGTGGCGCTAATCCGTCCCCGCCAAGCTGTCGCCGTTCCGTAATCTTGGGGGTATGCTAAGGTATCGTCGGTCAAGGAGGGTGGGACCGGTGCTAGGCGACGTGTATCGAAAGCGCTTTAGGCGTGTCGTTGCCGTGCTGATCCTGGCGGCGATACCGCTTGCGTGCGCGGCCCCGGAACCGTCGGTCCAAAACCCGTTTCTCGGGACTTGGACCACGGCGGACAATGACAGCGTCACGATCCGCCAGGACACGGTCGTTCAAAACCAACCCGACGGTCGCAGCACAGCGCTCGATAAGGGTACCTGCCGCGGTGTGTTTCGCTTCAGCTATGACACGAAAAGTCGCCAGGCGCTAACCGACTTGATCGGCCGACAGCCTGATCTGCACAAGAAATTGTCCGATTTGTTGGTTGAGCCGAGCTATCCGGTAGCTAGCCTCAACTGCGACCGGGGTGACCAAACCTATGTCCTGTTGAATGATCGTCAGCTCGTGGCGATCTATCGCGACGGCGACATTGGCGCTATCGACCGCTTGGCGCGACGCTGATCGCCGTTATGTTTCGGTTGTGAGCATAAAGACGCGCACACGCGGAAACGTCGCCCGTGTGGCACAGTCAGGATGGCGGCTTTTGTTTCTACCTCCCGTTGTTCTGGCCCTCGGAGCAAATATGCTCACGGGTTGCGCCGAACAACCACCCCCACCGCCTCCGGTGACGGCGGCGGTTCAGCCGCCGTCACAGCCCTCGCCCAAGGCGCCCGCCCGCATCACAACGCGCCCCGCGCACAAACCCACCCCGCCTCCGGCCACCGAAGGCCAGGGCCCCGAAGCCGACGAGCAGGCTCTCGCTGGGATCGCGCCAGAACCTGCTGGGCCCGGTCCAGGCCCCGCAGTCGCCTCACCCCCAAAGGCGGTGGTTGCCCCGCCTCCGCAAGCAAGAGAGTTGATCGGGCTGGACCAGCCGGCGGCCACCCGCCTGTTCGGGACCGCCACAGAGCGAACCGAGGAGCCGCCCGCCACGGTGTGGCGGTACAAGACTTCAACCTGTGAGCTGGACCTGTTCTTTTATCTCGATCTCCGCAGCGGCCGAATGCGGACGTTGCACTACACATTCAGAGGCGATGCCATCGATTCCAACGGTCGCCAGAACTGTCTGAGAGAGATCGTCGCCGCTCGCAACACCTAGAATCATCTTGCCCATGGCGCATCTGCTTCTTGTGGACGACGACGATGACTTCCGCGAGTCGCTCGGTCTGAACCTGATCGACGAAGGGTATGAGGTTACCAGCCTTGGCAATGGCCGTGAAGCGCTCGCCTATCTGGAAGGGGGGGGCACCGCCGATGTAGTGCTGCTCGACTGGCGAATGCCCAACCTTACGGGTCTCGAGGTGCTGCGCCGTTTGCGTCGCGCCGGCATCACGATCCCGGTGATCTTTTTGACCGCGTTGTCCGACGACATCTATGAAGAGGCCGCGCTCGAAGGCGGCGCGGTCGATTTCATCGACAAATCCCGGAGGCTGCCAATCCTTTTGAGGCGCCTCGAGCTGATCGCCGAAGGTACGCGGCCCTCCACCGATTCGGATCCGCGGAGCGGGATATCTCTCCGTCTCGGCCCGCTCGAGCTGCGCTTCGACGTGAACCGGGCGCTGTGGGCCGGGCGAACCATCGACCTCACTCTGACAGAATTCAAGATTGTTACGCTGTTAGCCGAGAAAGCGGGACAAGACGTCGGCTATCGCGAGATATATGATCTTGTCCACGGAAAGGACTTCATCGCCGGACACGGCTCAGAGGGCTATCGTGCCAATGTACGAACCTTCATCAAGCGTATCCGCAAGAAATTCCGCGATGGCGATCCAGGTTTCGACCACATCGAGAACTACGCCGGCTTCGGATACCGCTGGACAGCGCCGGAGTGAGACGCGTCGCGGTCTGCGTTGGGCGTCGTCTCTGACGGCGAAGACAGTGGCGCTCGCTGTCATCTTCGTGCTCGTTCCGCTTTTTTTATATCTGCAGTTCAGCAAGGCCCACCAGGACAGTCAGGAGCTGCTGCTGAACAGCGTGCGTGACGAGGGTCGAGTCATCAGCAAGTCCTTGCTGCCGCTGCTCGAAACCGCGGAGTGCGGCGAATCCCTGTCGGAAATCGGCCACTATCTTGCCCGCTTCGCCGGCGAGGTGACGACGATCAAGGTGCTGCTCGCGCCGGGCAGCGCCTGCCCGGGACACGATGGATTTTACTATGTGGCGTCCTGGCCCGCAGTTGCGCCGAGCAACCTCGAGGCGGAGCAGGATACCCTTTCACGGCAGGGCGTGCTCGACCGCCTCGCTCAGAACTGCCGCGATGAATTGCCGTTCTCACTGATCTATCATCGGCCGACCGGCGGCGCCGAGATCATCACTGCGGTAACGCCGCTGTCGACCGCTGCCGGCTGCTGGGCGGTAATCGCTTCGTTTTCGGCCGATGCTTACCCGTCGGCCCACCTCGGCGAGCCTTACTGGGCGACCCCGCCGGTTATCGTCGCAGCGCTGATCTACCTCGCGATGGCGGTCATCACTTTTGCAACCTTGCTTAGCGTACACCGCGGGCTGCGCCGCTTTGCCGAGCGCGCGCGGCGGATCCGCGACCAAGGACCCGATGCGGGCTCGTTCGGCGGCCGCAAGGGCCTTCCCGAGCTCGCCGAGGTCGCGGCCGAGTTCGACCGGATGGTCGACGCGTTGCATCATTCCGCCGCCGACATCCGGCGCACCGCGGAAGACAACGCGCACGCCTTCAAGACGCCGATTGCGGTGATCCGCCAGTCGATCGAACCTTTACGGCGTGTGCTTCCCTCGGACAACCAGCGCGCCCAACGCGCGATCGGGGTGGTCGAACATTCGCTCGACCGCCTCGACGGGCTCGTCGCCTCGGCACGGAGCCTCGATGAAGCGACGGCCGACCTGATCGCCAAGCCGCGAGTGCCGGTCGATCTCGGGGGCGTGGTCGGCCGGCTGACCCAGATCCGATCCGCGGTCCTCGCCAGCCGTGAGGTGACGATCATCCTTGCCAGCCATGACCTGACGATAACCGCAGATCTTCTGCCCGGTCTCTTCGTCCTCGGCACCGAAGAAATGATCGAGACCGTCGTGGAGAACCTGATCGATAATGCTGTCTCGTTTTCCCCGCGCGGCAGCGAAATTTTGGTGCACCTGACCCGTGACGGCCCCTTTGCCCATCTTGCGGTAAGTGACCAGGGCCCAGGAGTGCCGGCAGGCCAACTCGATCGCATCTTCGATCGGTATTACTCCGAGCGCCGCGCGGAGGTGACCAGCGAAAGCGCTTCGAGCTACTTCGGGATCGGCTTGTGGATCGCCCGCCGCAATGTCGAGGCAATGGGCGGGACAATCGAGGCAGAAAATCGCAGCCCGCGTGGACTGGCGGTGCATATCCGCCTGCCGTTGGCGCCGAGCCGCGGGTAGGCCAGAATCCTCGACCCGTCAAAAATGGAAGCAAGGCTGAAGTCGGCGATATGGATCAAGGCGCTGATTCGGCGCTGTGATCTCGCCGCTATTCCGGTCGCCGTCGTCAACCGGGGAGACGATGATGCCGGCGCCATCTTGCTGAAATTCACCGGCCGCGATACCGGCTGTCTGGTGCTCGCTCAGGCGCGCGGGCTGGATGGCGAACTCCTCTGGATGAGGGCGACGGGTCCCGCGCCGGTCCCCGAGGTAGATGCCGATGCTTATATCGAGCGCCAACGTCGGCGTGATCCCGACCTCTGGGTGGTCGAAATCGAGAACGGGTCGGCTGGAACCGTCATCGACACGCTGATCGTGTGACGATGGCGAAGCCGCCGCCCACGACCGAACCGTCCCATCCCGACGTCGAGATCGCGCTTACTCGGACGGTTTCCGCACGTCATCTGCGGATCGATACCTTCGGGTTCAGGCACCGCCTGTTTTCCGGCGAATGGAGTACCGAGCGAAGCTATGACGTGCTGCGTCGTGGTCAGGCAGTCGCTATCGTGCTCTATGACCCCGATCATGACCGCGTCGTGCTCGTCGAGCAGTTTCGTCTGCCGGCGCTGCTCGCCGGCAGCTCGCCTTGGCAGCTGGAAGCAGCCGCCGGGTTGATCGACACCGACGAGACGCCGCAGGCGGTGGCCGTGCGCGAGACTCGGGAGGAAACCGGGCTCGCGCTAATCGGCGAGCCGATCCTGATACAGCGCTATCTGTCGTCCGCAGGGAATTCGGACGAAGGCGTGATGCTATTTTGTGGTCGCGTCGACTCGACTACTGCTGCGGGCGTGCACGGGTTAGCCGAAGAGCACGAGGATATTCGGGTTGTGGTCAAGGACCTGGCCGAGGTCGAAGCCCTCCTCGACACGGGCGCGATTGAAAGC
>Ga0182038_10001524_pt1 | contig 12085 bp, 12 predicted proteins | sample sta12Can44000108_FD_125976 | JGI IMG/M metagenome (GOLD analysis project Ga0182038, IMG submission 125976) | Lab enrichment of tropical soil microbial communities from Luquillo Experimental Forest, Puerto Rico - statanox.12C.anox.44.000.108 | ecosystem: Environmental > Terrestrial > Soil >...
GAGCATTATCAGGGGAAGTTATTGGTGGTCGAAGTCGATCGTATCCGCATTCGGGAGTAAAAGCTTTGCCATCAGCTGAGAGATGAAGTCATGGAACAACGCGCGTGCGAAGACCAGATTGAAATCTCTCTGTGAGCACTCTGGCTGGGCTATGGTGCGTTAGAAGCGGACAGGCAGCTGACCGTTACATTAACGCGAAACGAGTTAGCGTTCCCGTCTGGGGTTCTGAACCTGCTTCGACGCGTACAATTCTTTGCCAAACACTTTCACGACCCAATCCGGAATGGTCTGTGCGACCTTGCTTACTTCCCCGTCGATGAACTCAACGGCCACACGGTAGCCCCTGCGATGCGCAGTATTGTCGTACACGATCAAGTTGTTAGTGTGTTTTCGCACTTCTGGCAGGTTCCTTGCCGACTCCCTGTACGAATCAATCACGCTAGATGAGTGCACGACCTGTCCACCTCGACTCATGCGGACCAAGATGCGCCCCACGTTTAAGTTCGGATCCTCTGTAGAGACAAACAGCACTTTTGTGGCGTAGCCCGCTGCTTTGGCATCGTCCAGGAGTTGCGTGTCCACAAGAATGTCTTCGACAATGAAAGAACGTTGCTCTTTCAGAAGCTGCTGCTGCTGCTGCCTTATTGGCGGAACCACGGTAGGAAATGCCTCTTTCAGGTAGGCTTCGTAGAAAGTTGTCTTCCCGGCACCCAAGGGTCCCGCGATGATAAACAAAGTTGGCTTGAGCTGGCTCAGCTTGTCGTTCCTTCGTGTGTGCTTTTGTGCGCGACCTTCTGCAACGGTCGTTGAAACGGTGCATCTAGCTGCGTGACCGGAGTCCGCTCCCCGTCGGGAGTGACTTTCACAGTCGCCTTCAAATTCCTATCGTATTCGTAATATGTTCCGTCAGGCTCGTCCACTTCCGCAGCAACCGACTGGAGTGCCGAAAGTCCCGAGAGCATCTGATGAAGTTCACGACGCTCCGACTCCGACATTGTGTCGTACGAACGCATGGACACCCCCCGCCCTTTTGTCTGTCTATCGGGGCGGCCTTCTCCGCTCTTTGAGTAGTAAGCCAGAAGCGCACTGTTCACGAGCTGGTTCATAGAGCAGTTCCGCATTTGCGCGACTCGATGAATGCGAGCTCGAAGACGCCGCAAGATAACGACTTGCGTTTCCCTTCCGGTTTGTTTTTGTCTGGACTGGAGATTAACCAGCTTGACGGTGTTCAAGTCGATCGCTAGAAGCGCATCGTTGATCGCAGTTGACAGTTCTCCCGCATACCGGGGTTTATCCCGCAGGAGCTTGTCGAGGGTACTCAAAAGCCTCACATTGTAGACCACGAAGTTCGCGCTTCGTCGCTTTGGCACGATTCCTACCGTCTTTGTGGTGGGGATACCGCAACACAAGTGAGCTGCGGTCCATACACTGGGATATATACATGACCCTCGAGAGTTGTTCAAGACTTCACTGTAATTCGGCTGGGGTGTAGGGTTCTTCGAACAAGACGTCGCGGTTAACGCGGACATTGAATCGATACCCGACCGGAATCTTGAGGGTTGGCTGAATACTTAAATTCTTGCTCGTAATCTCCGAACCTAGCTGCCCCAGTTGCTGCCCGAGGGCACTGGACACGGTTTGACCAGCGGTGGGCACCGTAAGCAAAGAGGTGTTTTGTCTCTGCGACAGCTCGATTCCCGCGGTGAATGCGCTTATGAGCAGGGCAGACCCAATCAATCGTTTGTAGTGATTATCAACCTGGTCGTGAAAGCCCGACATCCCTTCGATGTCCTCTCCCATCATTCCATCGAGGTTGATCGAGCTGCCGTCCGGATAAATGATGCGAGTCCAAATAACCTGCAAGCGCTTTTGTCCGTAGGCGATCTGGGAATCGTAGATCCCAACTAGCCGCGAGCCCTGGGGAATCAGCAGATATTTTCCCGTCGGTGTGTCGTAGACGTTCGAGCGGACGAGAGCCTTCACCTCGCCAGGGAGATCGGAATTGATTCCTTGCTCAAGAATAGCCGGGATGTCCCAACCCATTTTCAGCTCGTATTTCCCAAGCGGTGCAGTGCGCGTGGATCTGAGGTAATTGTTAACCGGACGTCCGCGGATCTGGTCGATAAATGATTGTTTTCGTCCTTGTGCGTTCTGCTGGTCGTCTCCGCCCCCTTGGGCTCGCGCACTCGGTGCGAGGATATTATTGTTGGAAGCGTCCGCTATCCCCCCTTTTGTAGTGCCCGTTAAGGAGGCGAGAGGCCCGAGTTGTTGCAAGGCATCATTGAGCGCCGATGGCGTGGGCGAGCCCGGCAAGGACCCGCCTCCTCGTATGGCTGTCGGTGCAGCAAACGCTTCTTGTTCCTGCCGGAAAGCCGCCAAGCGCAGCTTCTCCTCCGCGGACACTTCCGGGGGTCCGCTGGGTGATGCATGACTGCCGTCCCTTGTCTCGCGTGCTCGTGCCGGACCTTCCTTGCCATCGTCGCGATACACTAGTGGAGGAGGTTGTAAAGCGCCTGGTCCAGGCCGTTCTTCGTTTGCTTTCCTAGAGTCGGTGCTGTAGCGGCGGGACGGCACCGGCGCGGGGTTTGAGACGGCGGGCGGAGCCAATTCCTTAACTAATTGATCGCCGACCTGACGTGCGGATTCGGGATGCTTCTCCTCATTCCTTGCTCGGTCCATCTGTTGCTGCTCTCGACGCGCATAGAGCCCGTAAACCACGAGGATTCCAACAAGGACCACAACTCCGAGGACTGCCATGCCTACCTTCTTGCTGATGCGGGCCGTTGCTGGGGGTTCAGGATGCAGATCCAAACCCGAAGGCGATTCCATCATTTGTTTTGTGTCAGTCATGGCTTCGCCTCAGTCTCTGTGCCGCTCGGCGCCTGGGCTTGAGAGCTTTGCCGTTGAACCTTCCCTTTACTCACTTCGGTCTGCCGAATCAGCTCCACTTTTGCTTGATGCTTTCCTGATCCCTGAAGCAAGGCCGCCCGGTCAAAGAGGCGATCCACAATGTACATGTTCTCTTTCACGCGATAGTTCACCATTTCGGAACCACTCGGTCCCTTCACCACCAGTACCGGCAGTTCACGGTGAATCGTTTCGATAGGCATTTGGATATAAGTCTTTGCGCCGTCATCCATAACGTGTACCGGTCTGGTGGATGCGTCGCCGCCCTTAATTTCGTACTTCCAGTACATATTCTCGAGCGCGCCGTTCGGCAAGTCGGCGACACGCTCAGCCGTAGCCTTGTCCTGTTGCTCGCGTTGCTTCGCAAGATATTCCTGCCACTTTTGTTGGCTCTCTTCAGGGTAGGAAAATGCGACACGGGCAACATATTCATTTGGTTTCGACTCAAGGCGAACATAGTATGCCCTCCTGTCGGTAGGTACGACCATCGTCGTGTCCAGGCCGGCAATTCGTGGCTTAATGATGACAAGGGGTGTTGCATCTGGGCCACTTCCCGAAGCGGTAGGCGAAATCTCCCATCGAATGCTGTCGCCAATGTGCGGCTCGCCAACAATCTTTTCTCCGGGTTCCAATTCCAAAATGCAGACATGCAGCGGTGCACACACCATGACGGGCAGGCCACCGCCGTAGGGGTACACCACGCGGCCATCTTTCCCAGGCAAGGGGACATTATGGCTTTCCGTCCATTCGCGGCTGAGCAATACGGCCTCCGTGCCTGTCGCGTTCAACGCCACGTCACTCCTCACTTCAAAAGAACGCGGCACTTCCGATGAAGTGGGGTGCGGTTCGGCGCTACGAGACAGCGCCGGCACAGCAGGTGTGTGCTTTTCCCCACTGCTCTTGGATGGATCACCCGATTCCAGAACTCTGACAGCTTCGGCCAAAGGATACTTGTCAGGAGACGGCACCGGCTCTTTCCCTACAACCGCAGCGGGCGGTTGCGCAGGATTTGCGCTCGAACCTGGTGGGCTGTTCGTTGGCTGCTGCGCTTCCGCTACTGCGGTTGCACCAAAAGAAATAATCAGAATTGCTGTGACTGCGTAATTCGTCTTCATGTTTACCTCATAGAATCTTCGACCACGTAATATCCATGAGATAGATTCCGAGCGGATTTACTCTCAGAACCGCCTCGTCCGTTGGGGGATTGATCGCCACAGTAAAAATCCCCCTCCATCTGTCCGAAGAGATGGGTTTGCCATCGAGAGTGCGCTTTGTTTCCGTCCAATCGACTTCATAGCTGTGCGGGGAATTGGCTAAGATCGCGTTCACTTCCACCTGCACCGTTTCACGCGAGCCTCGCTCGAACGGTTGATTGGCGCGGAAGTAGTCCGTGACGATGGTTTGCGCCGCGCTCTGATTGCCAATCATGGCGTACACATGGTCGATCGCCGCACGTTCGGCCAAGCCATCGCTGGTGATGCCACGCATGTCTTGCACCCATTGAGTAATTGCGGCCTCCTTCATGCGCTCATCGATAGGCGTAGTCCGATCAACGGAGCCTGCGACCGCCACGTGGCCAAGAGAATCAAGAGCCACCACATAGGGGGCAGTTCGCGGTCGTGTGGCCTCACGAATAATGACAATGGCCTCCGCTAGAGCGACGAGAAGTGCCAAGACGGCTGCTCCACGCCACTGCTGCGCACGTCTGATTAAACCGCCATAGCGTTCGTCCCACTCCCTCCGGGCATCCAAATAGGGACTCCCAAGGGACTGTTCTTTCGGACTAGATTGCTGGGGACCTGCAATTGGCTCCGCCACCGTGTCACCTCTAATCGTTAGCTGTCACCGTGCCCTGTCGAGCTCGACGGAGGTGCGTGAGATGTTCCGTCGTGTGGAATGCGAATGCTTTTCATCGCATCGTGGGCGCGCGCTGTCGCGCGCTCGAGCGCGCTGAGAAAAGAAACGTTCTCGACGGGTGCAATGCTCTGTGGCGGTCTCGGCTGCTGGTTCGAGGTTTGATCGGCAGGGGGACGCGACGGCGGCGCAGGTTGATTTGTGCCACTGGGCATTCCGTTCGGTGTCGCGCCGGAAGATCCTCCTCCACTGCTTATAGAGCTCGGCCCGCTCCAGTTGCTGCCGCTGGGCCGCGGAGTCGCTCCGCTGGTTCCATTGGTCCCGCCTCCAGGTCCGCCCGATCCGAGAGCCACTGCTTCTTTCACCCTCGACAGAGCGTCCGATCCGCGGGCCGCATATTGGGTCGCAACTACACCTGCACCGACTGCGGCCAAACCCACACCCATTCCAACACCAGCGAGGTCGCCACCACTCAATGAGGCGACACCCCCCAGCATTGCTGAGGAAATCTTGGGAGACATCCAGCAGACGCATAAGAACATGACTGCGGCAGCCGCGAGGTCGAAACCGGTCCGGGCTGGGTCGGGCGAACTAGCAGCATTTTGCGCGACTTGTATCCAACCTTGCGAAACAGTCATCCCTGCTCCCACGAGCAAGTAAAGAACAAGGATTTTCATACCGACAGAGATGGCATAGGCGACATACCGCTCCACATATGCTGCGGTCCACCGTGATGCGCCGAATCCCAGAAAAATCACTCCTGCACCGACAACGAGGTAACTTTCCACCATCGCCACAACGAATTGAATTGCGATGGCAATATACGAAATAAAGATGATGACGGCACAAAAAACGAGCGCCATGCTACTCGCAAAAGCGGCAAGAAAGTCAGCACCCTTCAGGGAAGAAAGAAGGTCGACGCACATATTCACGCCGAAACCAACAATGGCACTGGGCCCTATCGCACCTATCGACGAGGCGTTTTGGCCGAGGATATGAAAACTATCGATGATCGCAGGAATCCACCCACCACCCCCAGGAGTGACCCCGTAGAGCAGAATGCCGTAGAAAATACCGATCCACATAATTTTGCGAACGATGGTTGCGGTTAGCGCCTGAAAATCGGCTTTCTCAATAGCTAGAAGGGTGAAGCTCCAGGCCACTTCGATGCTGGCAAGCAAGAAGAAAAGGCGTTGTGCGGCACCCAAGAGCTTAGTTATCCAACCGTTTTGGAGCCCCTTGTATTCTTCCAACAGGCTCGACGGGCCGTTTACGGAGTTAGGTCCTTGAGCATGAGCGATGACGGTCGCGGTCAGCAACACGACAGAAATCAAGATCCAGTAGCCAAACGATCTGCGCAACCGCTGCAGCCCACCGCGACCGCCCCTCATTGACCCACCTCAATATTTCTTATCGTCAGTGCGAATCGGGTCATTTCCGATCATCGTTGACGAAATAGCTGCGCTGCACACACGACCCTCTGTTGTATCGCGCCAATTCGCCGGCTTGGAGTTCTGCGCTTCTGAGCATTCCTTCTTAATTTCCTTTGCCAGATCCTGATGTTTGTCGAACCAATCGGTAATGGATTTCGTAGTTGCCTGCGACAAATCTCCAGATCCGGCATCTTCGACTTTCTTTACGATTGGGCTTGGCTGTTCCGCCTTTTTGCATCCCGCTGCTACACCAACGAGAAGCAGAACTGGAACCACCATCCATACTCGTTTCATGTTGTCTCCGGGCGGAGTCAATATTTTTTCTGATCGGTTACAAGTGGTTGCGTTCCAAACACTTGGTCCAGAGCCGCCTTGTCCGCTTGCTCCTTCTGAATCTGCTCCGCCTGATATGCTTGTTTACTCTGAAGGTCAGTCAACATCAACTGCCGAAGCGCCATCAATTGCTCCACCTGTTGTTCGGCAATCTGATTGCCCACCTCGACCGCCTCCATCTGGCCGCCAGCGCCCAAGGACATCGTGCGAAGCTGGGCAAGCACGGCCTGTGCATTGTTAAGTTGTTTGCCCTGCAGGCCGACTGCACGCAATGTGCTCAGCGTGGTATCGAGCGAGGTCTGCGACCATTTCTTGTAGTCGTTGAAATACCCGGAGGTGCGGGAGCCGTAGCCTGGGAACGTGCTGCGAAACTGTGCGTCGAGATTGCCCATCGAGTACGCCAGAGCTTGCCCGCCCTGAACGATTTGCGCGAGCTGGCCTAAATCCTGCTGGATTGAGCCAAAGATCTGTTGTGGGGCGATTCGCCCTTGCTTCAATTGCTCTATGTACTGCTGCAACTGGGTCTGGAGCTGAATCCCCTGACGGATGTAGCTCATGATCAACTGGACGTGATTCAAAAGCTGGGTCCACTCTGTTGCCACACCTCCCACTACTCCCGCATCCATGGAAGCTGGAACGCCGGGGAACAACAGCGACACCGCGACCGTGAACACAACTACTTTCCTCATGCCGATACCCTCCTTTCGATAACACCCTCAACTTCGCGCCACCAGTCCGCCCAGTCAGGGTGGCCTCGCAGTCGTAACCACTCCGCTTGCCAGCTTCCTGGATAGACGCGCATGATCTCCGCAACTTTCTTGCGGTCGTCGGGACTGTTTACACCCACAAATGCCAGCGCAACACCGCCAAGTCCTAACGAAATCAGCCGACGGCCTTCTGGTGAAATCACGTAGTATTGACGCTTGGGAAGAGCGCTTTGAACGATCTGTATCTCCCGGTAATTGAGACCAACCGCTTCGTACATACTGCGCGACCGTACGTTCTCTGCTTCCGAATTAGCCAGCAGGATCTTTGTGGGACACGCCTCCATGACCACATCGCTGATCCCTGAGTTGAAGATATCCGACAGATTTTGTGTCGCGAGGACAACAACAGCGTTCAGCTTGCGTAGTGTTTTCAGCCAGTCCCGAAGATATTCGCGAAACAACTCGTCTCGCAGATATACCCACGCCTCGTCCAGAACAATGAGTGTCGGACGGCCGTCCAGTTTCTTCTGAATTCGCCGGAACAGGTACAACAGGACCGCAACTGTGGCCTTGCTGTTGCCTTCACCGTATTTCATGAGGTGGTCCATTTCGAAGACCATCATGCGGCTGTCCCGCAATCCATCCTTCTCTGCATCGAGCAAACGACCGAGTGGTCCGCACAGTGTGTAGACTTCAAGCGCAGAGCGAACGTCCTTGTCCTGCACTGTTGTCAGAAAATCGGTGAGGGTCCGCCTGGCCGAGTCTTTCGTCAGTTTCATTGCGTCTGCAACCGCGTTACGGTGATGTGGCTTCATCTCAAGGCCATTGAGCGCACAGAGTTTCTCGATCCATCCATTCGCCCAGGCGATGTCACTGTCATCTGTCAGGTCCGCAAGGGGATAAAAAGACAAGCCTTCGGACTCACCGCCGAGATCATAGAATTCACCGCTGGAGGCTCGAGCAAGTACTTGAAGTGAGTAACCCTTGTCGAATGCAAAGACTTGTGCCCGCGGGTATCGGAAAAACTGGGCAACGATGAATCCGAGGAAAGTCGATTTTCCCGAGCCAGGCGGACCCACCATAAAGCTATGCCCGACGTCGCCACAGTGCAGATTGAAGCGAAAGGGAGTAGAACCCGTAGTTGCCGCATACAACAAGGGCGGACTGCTCGGCGGATAAAACGGGCAGGGATTCTCCTTATTCCCGGCCCACACAGAACTGATGGGAAGAAGGTCCGCGAGGTTCAGGGTATGCAAGACAACGCGCCTCACATTGCGATAACCATCCCCAGGTAGGCTTCCCCTCCATGCTTCGACACTGTTCACGTCTTCGATACGCGCCGAAAAACCCAAGTTTTGGACTGTCTTCGCGACCAGAGCAACGGCTTCTTGAACGCCGGATTCGTCCTCGTCGCCGCAAATGACTGTCGTGGTGTATTGCGCGAAAAGAACGTCCCCTGCGGCCGCGACGCTCATGGCCTCTTCCGCATCGATGCTCATCTGCTGCGCGTGCAGGTTCACCGCCCCAGTCTGTGTTTGCATGATCTGGTCTCTTAGGCCCCGCATCTTCGAACGCCATTTCTTACGGATCTTATCCAGAAATGCCCGCGCCTCTTCTGGGTCCATCAGAATTGCCCGCGTGTTCCAACGGTATTCGATCGGCAACGTATCGAGCGCCGCGAGAATTCCCGGAACGCTCGCCTTGGGAAATCCATCGATGGCTACGACGCGCAGGTGCTTGCGCCCAATACGCGGAGTCAAACCACCTACGAAATCTGCGGTCGCTAGCGTGTCGTTCAGATACACGGGAAATTCGGGAAGCTGGATAGGGTGGTCCTTCCATGACACACAACGATGCACATAGCGCAACAGCTCGTCGTAAACCACAGGATTGCCCGCCGGATCTTTCGTGCTCCCCGCTTTCAAACGTGTCGCCGCGAATAGGGACTTGAAAACGTCCTCGAACGAAGCAATGCGGCTCTTGAAGTAGTCCACGATCCGAGTCGCATTTCCGCGTTGATCCTTCATGCCCTCAAACATCCATCCTTTTATCTTTTCCTCTCGCACAACTGGAGGAAGGTATGTCAGCGCAAGATAATACTCGCTATCGAAGTGCGCCCCCTCAGCCGTGAACTGCTCGCGGCGCTCGTCGTCGATGATCTTCGTAACCGAATCCGGGAATTTTTGATTTTCGGGATAGCCAGGTGCGGCGGCACGAATGCTGTCGCACTGGATCATCCACCCTCCGCCAAGCCGGAGCAGGGCTCCGAACCGCCCGCTCAGCGCCGCCATCTCTCCGTTTGTCGCGGAACCAAGATCTGGCCCTCGGAATTTCCAAGCCGCGAGCAACCCGCCGTCCTGCAGCAGCAGAACCCCATCATCAATGAGGGAGTCATAGAGAAGAAGGTCCGCTAGTCCAATGGCATGACGGCGTTGTTCAGTAATGGGCATGGTTTATCTCCAATTCGCCGGAGTTGTAGTGGGAGCTGCCGAAATACTGCTCTTCGCTGGGTAGAAACCCCGATAACGAATGTGCCGGAGATAGACATGGCGCAAAAGGGGGTCCACCTTTGCCATGCGCGAGAGAACTCCCACCGCGACTACCCAGAAAATGAGCCCGGCAACAATGCTCCACCATTTCATAACGGCGAAAACCAACATTGCCGTCAGGATGGCTGACACCAAAACCAGTTCCCGGTCTCCGCCCATCAATAAGTGAGGCCGGTTTGCCGACTCGTGAAACGGTATTTCCCGTGGTCTGTCCATTGCTAAATCACTGCGGCTCCAACCGCAAACAGGCCTCCGAGGAGAGCCGCTGCCGAAATGATGAACGCGATTGCACATACGGCGTAAACCGAACGCCGCGCAAACTCATTCCACTCGCCCCCGAAGACGAGGGTCACTCCGATGGCCACTAGTGCGATGACTGCGATCGCACCGGCGACCGGACCGCTCAATGACTGTTGCAAGCGAGTCAACGGAGCTTCCCAGGGCAGTGCTTGCCCGCCGCCGGCCGCGAATGAGGGCAAGCTAAAGACGACCGAACCCAAGGTCAGCGAGCCCGTACGCATCAGTAGCCATTGCCACGCGAGGTTTTTATTGAATGCTTTCATTTGTTCTCCTTTCATAGTGAAAATCACCAGTTTGGTCGGCCCAGCTGCTCATGAGGTCTCCTATACGAACTCCAGTTCATACTTGCCATCGCGATATTCCATAACCAAAGCGACCTCGCGGACTTTCCGACCCGCTGGAATACTCGGTTCACCATCGACGAAGACAACCACATTCACGGCCTCGGCGATCAGTTGTTGTTGAGGTGCGACAGTTGCCTCTGCGACCAGACTTTCCAGGCGAATCAGAGCCCCGCGTGCGTCGTTCGCGTGAACGCTGGCAGCGCCTCCTGGATGTCCTGTGTTCCATGCCTTGAGCATGCTCAGCGCTTCTGCGCCGCGCACTTCACCTACCACGATCCGAGTAGGCTTGAGCCGCATAGATGCGCGCAGGCAATCGAGCATCGACACCCGTCCCACCGCGAGGAGAGCAACCGAGTTCCTCACGTTGCACTGCAGCTCGGGTGTGTCTTCTATAATCAGGACACGATCGTCCGGGGAGATCGTAGCTAACTCATCGAGAACGGCGTTGATAAACGTGGTCTTGCCGGAACCGGTTGACCCGGCCACGAGAATGTTCTTTCGTTGCGCTATTGCGGTACGGATCACTTCTGCGTGACGCCTGCCACGCACCAATTCCAGAAAATAATCGCGCTGCCGTAGGCGGTTCAGGGCATCACTCTTGTCGGTTAGAATCCCAGTATTCTCGTAATCGCTCAAGGTGAACACACGGTGAGGGCGTTGCCGAATGGCGAACACCGGCTGTCTTACTATGGGAGGGACTAAACCTTCGAAACGGCTTCCGTCGGTAGGCAGTTCCGTCTCAAGAGCAGGGTTGTCGTGATTGATGACAGTGTCACGGATCGCCGCAATCGTGCCGAAAGCACTCAAAGCCTGTGCCGGAGGCATGAAGCCCAAGATTTCGAAGTCTTGATGAGTGCGCTTCACCCATAACCGCCCGTCAGGATTAAGCAATACGTCTTCGGTGCAGTGATCTTCCAGGCAGGAAGCCACCAACGGTCCGAGTTCTCGTACCAGCTTCTCATTTCGCCGTTCGGTCACTTGCTGAAGCTCTTGCATCCTCGGTTTCCATGCGCGATTAGGCGATCGCCTTTTTGTGCTGCTGTATGCAACGCTACACCACTATTCATACAGTACTAGGTGACGTTATTACGCCCCAGTTTTGAGCTTGTCAAGATTAAAAAAAACGAATCACAGATTCCTCCGGAAGCCAGGCTGAGATTGTGGGTTTCGCTTCCCCAGATCGGAATCTCAGGTGCCAGTACCCAACTTGCTGGTTATCAGGAGCTTCAGCTTTTTTTTGGAGCACAGAAACAGAGTAGTGCGTCACGACAACGAAAACCGGAAATTTGCAGCGTACAAACATCGCTTCTGACGACGGCTCGCAATGGAAATAGGCAAATTTCTGCCGATGCTCTGAAACTCCAGGCTCAAAGGATGCGTAAACCAAGTGGAGGGAGCATGAGCAAGGCAGTCAATATTGCGGGCGTATTGGTGCTGGTCGTCATTTGCATAGTTGTGACGGCGGGTTTCGTCATTCGTTCCGGAAAGAAGGGTAACCCGTCTCCCGAAAGCATCAACATGGGCTCAGCCGGGTCCATGGGGCCGATGCCGCCCGCGGCGCACACGTCCGAGCAACCCGAAAGTAAGGAAACAAAATCGCCCGCCAATACCGTCTCCGTCGACGACCTCGGCTTGGCGCCGTCGGATGCTCCGGTGAA
>Ga0182038_10001526_pt1 | contig 12065 bp, 10 predicted proteins | sample sta12Can44000108_FD_125976 | JGI IMG/M metagenome (GOLD analysis project Ga0182038, IMG submission 125976) | Lab enrichment of tropical soil microbial communities from Luquillo Experimental Forest, Puerto Rico - statanox.12C.anox.44.000.108 | ecosystem: Environmental > Terrestrial > Soil >...
CACTACCTTGCAACATTTCTAGGCGTGCTTCGTGCCAGGAGTAGACTGCAAAGCGGCCTGCGCTATTCCGAGGTGGTTGAAAATCAATGGTTCACTTCACCTCTAGTTAACGAAATTGCGATGATCTTCAGTGAATAAATCTCGCTTGATGCCCTCGTTAGTCGCTTGCCGGATCCCAGGCTACGCCATCGCCTGTTCACGGTGTTGCGTAGCAGCGATCATGCATGATCGTGGCTGGTATTGAGGCGGGTGAACAACTCACGGACGGCGGACGATGATCCGACCCTGATTGATCGGTTAACGACCGTTCTTGGTCGCGATCAGCCGGCGGCGAGCACCGGCAAACCGCGACATTACGGGTTCGCATCGGAAATCTCGCGGCAGCTAAGGCCCTCAATGTTCATCAATACGAGGGTTTTCTGGAAAGGCGTTGGCAACGAGACGACAGCGACGCGGAGCTGTGTGGCATCAGGTATTTCAGGTTTGAAGAAGTTTAGATTTGCCCGCATAATCGATCTCCGATCGACGGAGATTGCACCATGCGGGCGGCGGTTCTTGGTGGCGGCCCTGGCGGACTTTATTTCGCAATCTCGCTGAAACTGCGCGATCCCTCGCATTACGTTGTAGTTATCGAACGTAACCGGCCTGCCGACACTTTCGGGTGGGGCGTGGTGCTGTCTGACGAGACGTTGGTTAACCTTTCCGCCAATGACGCCGAAAGCGCCGACCAAATTCGCAAATCATTCGCCTATTGGGACGATATCGCCGTGCATTATCGCGGAATGGTGGTGACTTCTGGCGGCCACGGCTTCTGCGGGATCGCGCGCAAGCGGCTGCTCAATATCCTTCAGGAGCGCGCCCGCGAGCTCGGGGTCGACCTGCGCTTCGAAACCGAAGTCCAGGACGTGGAAGGCTACTGCCGCGACCATGATCTCGTCGTTGGCGCCGACGGTATCAATTCACGCGTGCGCACGGCCTACGCCGATAAGTTCAAACCCGACATCGACGTGCGTGCGTGCAAATATATCTGGCTCGGCACGCACCAGAAATTCGACGACGCCTTTACCTTTATCTTCGAGCGGACCGCATACGGCTGGATCTGGGCACACGCCTATCAATTTGATGCCGATACCGCAACCTTCATCGTCGAGTGTTCGGAAGCGACTTGGCGCAAGGCTGGGTTCGACCAGATGACAACCGGGCAGACCATCGCCGCTTGCGAGAAAATTTTCGCGAAGAATCTCGGTGGTAACGCACTGATGTCAAATGCTCAGCATCTGCGCGGCTCGGCTTGGCTCAACTTCCACCGTGTGCTGTGCGAGCGGTGGAGCTTCGAGAACGTCGTGCTCCTCGGCGATGCAGCCGCTTCCGCGCATTTCTCCGTGGGCTCCGGTTCAAAGTTGGCGATGGAAAGTGCCGTTGCGCTTGCCACTTATCTGCATACTGAGCCTACCCAGGAAGCTGCTTTTCGTCGCTACGAGGATGAGCGACGCCTGGAAGTATTGCGACTCCAAAACGCCGCTCGCAATTCGACCGAATGGTTCGAGGATGTCGAAAGGTATTTGCATCTCGATCCCATCCAGTTCAACTATTCACTGCTTACCCGCTCGCAGCGTATCAGCCACGAGAACCTTCGAAAACGTGACCCAGCGTGGCTTGCCGGTGCCGAGAAATGGTTTGAGGAGAAGGCAACCGGACGCCGCCCTAACATCTCGCGGCCGCCAATGTTCGTGCCATTGAAGGTGCGCGACGTTGAACTGGTCAATCGGATCTGCGTATCACCGATGGCGCAATATCGCGCAATCAACGGACTGCCCAATGACTGGCATTTCGTGCACTACGCCGAGCGCGCGAAGGGCGGTGCTGGCCTGGTGTTCACGGAGATGACCTGCGTGTCCGCGCAAGGGCGCATCTCCCCCGGCTGCACGGGCATGTACGACGAAAGTCACGAGCGTGCCTGGAAGCGGCTGGTCGATTTCGTGCACGCCGAGACTGAGGCCAAGATCGCCATCCAGCTTGGCCACTCCGGCCTGAAAGGGTCGACCCAGCTCGGGTGGGAAAAATCCGACGCGCCGCTATTAGCTGAGAACTGGGAGGTGATCGGCCCGTCACCGGTACCTTGGAGCGCGGAGAACCAAATTCCACGCGAGATGACCCGCGCTGACATGAACGTCGTGCGCGAACAATTCATCCATTCCGCGGAAATGGCCGCGCGTGTCGGCTTTGACTGGCTCGAGCTGCACTATGCGCACGGATACCTGATGTCCTCCTTTATCACTCCATTGACTAACAAGCGCACCGACGAATTCGGCGGCAGCCTCGAGAACCGGATGCGTTTCCCGCTCGAGGTGTTCCGGGCGGTGCGCAGGGTCTGGCCGGAGGACAAGCCGATCTCGGTACGCATTTCGGCGCATGACTGGGTCGGCCCCAGGGGCATCACGCCGCAGGACGCAGTTGCGATCTCCCGCGTACTCGCAGAGCACGGTGTCGACTTGATCGACGTATCGGCCGGGCAGACGACAGTGGAAGCCAAGCCTGTCTACGGCCGCATGTTCCAGACTCCATTCTCCGACCGCGTCCGCAACGAGGTTGGGGTGGCCACGCTGGCGGTGGGCAATATCTACGAACCCGACCACGCCAATTCGATCCTGATGGCGGGCCGCGCCGATCTTGTCTGCCTCGCGCGACCGCACCTAGCCGATCCCTATTGGACTCTGCACGCCGCCGCCGACCTGCAATACACGGACGTCAGATGGCCTAAACCCTACTTGCGAGGCGGCGAGCAATTCAATCGCCTGAAGGCTCGCGCCGAAGCCATGAGTGGGAAAGTGTGATGGGGCTGCTCGCTGGACACCATGCGCTGGTTACCGGCGGCGGCACCGGCATCGGCGCTGCCATCGTCAAAACACTCGCTGGTGCGGGAGCTTCTGTCTCTATTATCGGCCGGCGCAAGCCTCTACTCGATGAGGTTGCCTCAACGTTGCCAAAGGCCAAGGCAATTGTTGCCGATGTGACGCGCGAAGTCGATTGTGTCGCTATGGTGAATACCGCGCGCGAAGCATTCGGACCGGTAGATATTGTGGTGGCCAATGCTGGCGCGGCCGAGAGTGTGCCATTCAGAAAGATCGATGTCGCACATTGGCAACGCATGCTCGACGTGAATCTGACCGGGGCGGTCCTGACGGCGCGCACAGCGCTGGCCGATCTAACGCGCGAGGCGTCCGACACCGCGCGGCGCATCGTCTTCATTGCCTCGACCGCTGGCTTGAAAGGTTACCCGTATGTTGCCGCCTATTGCGCTGCCAAACATGGCGTAGTTGGGCTCGCCCGCGCGCTCAGCGTCGAAATATCGGCAAACGGGGTGACGGTTAATGCGGTCTGTCCCGGCTATACCGATACACCGTTGCTGGAAAAGTCAGTGCAGACAATCACCGCCAAGACTAGCCGCTCGGCCGAGGCGACGCGCGACGCGCTTGCGCGCGACAACCCGCATGGCCGCCTGGTTAGGCCGGAAGAAGTGGCGCAGACCGTGCTCTGGCTTTGCTCGCCTGCGGCCGGATCGATTAGCGGCCAGGCAATTGCCATAGCAGGGGGGCAGGTATGACAGCGGCAGCGAAGACTCGCATGTGCGCCGCGGCGCGTTCATTGAGCAAACAGCGGGTACGGCTGTGGCTGCGGCTGTTGCGTGCGACTCGCGCAATCATAGGAGTTGGTGGAGAGCTGACGTGGCGAGCGTTCGGCGAAGTTTAAAACTCGGTCCCTCGGCGCATGTCGATACCTTTGCACGCGACAATCTTCCGCCTTTCGACCAATGGCCTGACATTTTGCTCGACCGCGATGAATTCCAGTATCCAGAAAGGCTGAACGCCGGAGTTGAATTGACCGATTGTATGGTGGAGCGAGGCTTTGGTGACCAGGTCGCGCTAATCGGTAATGGTCGACGCCGCACGTATAAGGAGCTCTCTGACTGGTCGAACCGCTTAGCGCATGCGTTGGTCGAAGATTTTGGCGTGAAGCCAGGCAATCGCGTGCTGATCCGTTCTGGCAATAATCCCGCGCTCGTGGCAGCTTGGCTCGCGGCCAGCAAGGTCGGTGCGGTCGTGGTGAATACGATGCCACTGCTGCGCGCGCGCGAGCTCGGCAAGATAGTCGACAAGGCAGAGATCAAGCTCGGGCTGTGCGATAGCCGCATCGCTGACGAGCTGGTGGCTTGTGCTAAAGACAGCAGGTTCCTCAAGCAGGTTGTCAGCTTCGACGGCACTTCCAACCATGATGCCGAGCTCGATCGCATTGCGCTCGATAAATCGGTCAAATTTGACGCTGTTGACACTGGGCGCGATGACGTGGCCTTGCTCGGATTCACTTCCGGCACCACCGGCGAGCCCAAGGGGACAATGCATTTCCATCGCGATCTTTTGATCATCGCCGATGGATATGCGCGCGAAGTATTGCAGGTGACGCCGGGTGACGTCTTTGTTGGCTCTCCGCCGCTCGCTTTCACGTTCGGCCTTGGCGGCCTTGCGATCTTCCCGCTGCGGTTCGGGGCAACCGCAACCCTGCTGGAAGACGCATCGCCCGCCAACATCATCAAAATCATCGAGACCTATAAGGCAACGATCTGCTTTACTGCGCCGACGGCTTATCGCGCCATGATCGCTGCGATGGACCAGGGCGCGGACCTTTCCACGTTGCGGCTTGCTGTGTCGGCAGGGGAGACTCTGCCAGCGCCGGTTTTCGAGGAATGGACACGCAAGACTGGCAAGCCGATCCTCGATGGGATCGGCTCCACCGAGATGCTGCATATCTTCATCACCAACCGCGTTAGCGATGCAGTGCCCGGGGCGACTGGCCGCCCCGTCACAGGATATGAGGCGATGATTGTTGATAGCGACATGCGCGAGTTGCCGCGCGATGCGGCTGGCCGGCTAGCCGTGCGCGGTCCGACAGGCTGCCGTTATCTCGCCGACAAGCGGCAAAACGAATACGTGCGCGATGGATGGAATCTCACCGGCGATACGTTCGTGCAGGATACAGACGGACGCTTCCATTTTGTGGCGCGCGCCGATGATATGATCATCTCAGGGGGCTACAACATTGCTGGCCCTGAAGTCGAAGCAGCCCTGCTGTCGCATGCCGACGTGGCTGAATGCGCGGTTGTCGGTTCACCTGACATCCAACGGGGTCAGATCGTCACTGCCTATATCGTCCTGCGTGCCGGCATCGCCGGCGATACGGATTGTGTGAAGCGCTTGCAGGATCACGTAAAGGCGGTGATTGCGCCATACAAGTATCCGCGCGCGATCAAGTTTATCGATGCTTTGCCGAAGACGCAGACCGGCAAGTTGCAGCGGTTCAAACTGCGAGAGTCGGCACGCCATGGGTGACTTGCCATCTTAACCAAAGTGGTGGCGTCGCGGGATAAGCCAACGGCGTCGCCGCCAGTGGCTTTTTCGTCTTTATAGCGGGGTAGGTCGGATGGAATGAAAACGGCCAACTGGTTGCCGGCGATTTGTGATGCAGGTGGAGCAGCCGCTCTCGAACATCGTTACCAACTCGGCAGAAACGGGGGTCGCCGTATCATCTGGCGCGGCTAACGTGGTTACTGAAAAATCCAGTTATAAAAATTGGCTAGGTCGACGCAGCAGAAGCATTAGCTTGTTTTGGTGAGCGCCGCTTCGCGCGCTGCATAGGCCAAATCAAAGGCGCGACGCAGGTGCGCAATATCGGGCGTGATCCCGGTGAACAACCGGAATGCCTCAACCGCCTGATGGACGCACATGCCGCGACCACTCATGGTCCGGGCGCCACTCGCCGCGGCAGCCGCGATGAACTCGGTATCGACTGGCGTGTAGATGACATCGGCAGCCCAATGCGCCGGGTTGAGCGCGAGTACCGGCACCGGATTGCCGGGAAAGCCGCGCATGCCCATTTGCGTCGCGTTGACGATGCCGTTGGCTGCCGCAATCTCACGTTCGGGATCGCGCGCAACGCGGCAACGCGCCGCCCCGAAATACTTTGCAAGATCGGCGCACAGCGCGTTCGCCCGCGCGCCCTCGCGGTCATGCACGACAAGCAGCGCAACGCCAAGATCCATCAAGGCAAAGGCAACCGCGCGCCCAGCACCGCCGGCTCCGACCAGCAGGACGGTTGCACCACGCGCGGTGTCGGACCCAAAGCTTTCCTCAAAGCTTTGGCGCCATCCGCGCCGGTCAAAATTATAACCGATGGTGCGGCCGTCTGGCGCAATCGCAACGGTGTTGATCGCGCCGATCTGTGCCGCCTCGGGGTCCACCGCATCGAGCAACGACAGGATGTTCTGCTTGAAGGGATAGGTGACGTTGGTACCGGCGAACCCAGCGGTTTTTATCGCATCGAGCAGGAGCGGCAGCTCTCGCCTCGGCAGCTGATCGACGTCCATCAAATGGTAGAAGCCATCGATCCCAGCGGCCTTGAATGCATCGGCAAACAGCGCCGGCGACAGCGATCCCATAATGTTGGCGCCGATCAGCCCAAGCAAGATACGCCTGCTCATGACGCGCGCTCCAGCTGGGTCAGGCCGCCGCCGAGGAAGAGCTGCACGACGCGCGAATCGGCGAGGATTTTCGGCGCGGTATCCTCGATACGAGTCTGGCCCTGCTCGAGCACCAGGCCGTAATCGGACATCTGTAAGGCCTGCTTTGCGTTCTGCTCGATCAGCAGGATCGTGACGCCATTGTCGCGCAGCGACCTCATGATCGCGAATACCTCCTGCACCATCAAAGGCGAAAGGCCGATCGAGGGTTCGTCGATTAGAATCAGCTTGGGATCGAGTAGCAGCCCGCGCGCCACTTCGAGCATCTTTTGCTGCCCGCCAGACAGAGTCGATGCCTGCGCACTGGCCTTCTCGCGCAGCATCGGAAACCGCTGCATGATGTGGTCCATGCGGGTTGGCAAGCTGGCTTGATTGAACAGCGCCACACCGCCGAGTTCCAAATTGTGACGGACGCTCAGCTCCGGGAAAATGTTGCGGCCTTGCGGCACGTAGACGACGCCTGCGTCGAGCAGCTGTCGCGGGGCAAAATTGGTGGTATCGCGGCCCTCGAAGCTGATCGTGCCGCTGCGCGCCGGTAGCAGCCCAAAGATCGTCTTGAACATTGTCGATTTGCCTGCGCCGTTCGGGCCGATCACAGTGGTGATTGCACCACGCGGAATCCGTGCGGTGGTCCCGTTGAGGATCGTCATCTTGCCATAGCCGGCGACGACTTGATTGAGAACGAGTAGCGGTTCCGTGTTCATAATCAGTGTCCGAGATAGGCTTCGATCACCGCCGGATTGCGTCGGATGTCTTGTGGCGCGCCTTCGGCGATGACGCGTCCTTCCGCCAGAGCGACCACGCGCGTGCAAAGCGCCATCACAAATTCCATCTGGTGCTCGATCACCACGAACGTGGCGTTTCGTTCGGCGTGGTAGGCGTGCAACCTTTCCCTCAGTTGGCCGAGCATGGTCAGATTGACACCGCCGGCCGGCTCGTCGAGCAGCACCAGCCGCGGGCCGGCCATGAAGGCCATAGCCGCATCGAGCAGCTTCTGCTGGCCGTAGCTGAGCGAACCGGCCCGCTCGTGCACAAGGTGCGACAGGCCAAAGAATTCGATCATCTCTCCAGCGGCATCGCTCAATCCGGCATCGGCGCGCCCGAACAAACGCGACGCCATCGAGCCCTGATGCTCCTGCCCTGCAAGGATAAGGTTGTCACGCACCGAAAGCTGCGGAAAAACCTGCAGTAGCTGGAACGTTCGGCTCACGCCTAACCGGTTGAGGTCGCACGGGCGCATACCCGTCGTCAGCTTGCCGTCGATGCGTACCTCGCCCGCGCTCGGCTGCAATTGACCAAGCACGCAATTGAACAGCGTGGATTTCCCGGACCCGTTCGGCCCGATGATGCCAAGGATTTCACCGGCAGGCACCTTGAGGGACACGTCATCGACCGCGACGATCCCGCCGAATGTCTTGCGTATGTTGGAAACTTCGAGCACCGCAGTCATGGGCCGGCACCACTGGTGAGTGGAGGCGTTCCTGTGACCTTGTGTCGGACCAACCTTCTCGTCCGCTCGATGAGCCCGAGCACGCCCGTTGGACAGAAAACGAGTATCACCATGACCGCCGCCGCATAGGCGATCAAGTAATAGCCTTGCGTGATACGCAGCCATTCCGGTAGCAAAACCGCGATCAGCACGCCGACGAACGGCCCGAAAAAATTGCCACTGCCGCCGACGATTACCATGAGCAACAAATTGAAGGAGAGGCCGAACGAAAATGAGTTTGGCTCGATGAACTGCACCAGCGGTGCGTAGAGCGCGCCGGCAAGGCCGCCGAGACTCGAGCCAATGGCGAAGGCCATCAAAGTATAGCGCCGGGTATCGAGGCCAAGCGACAGCGCACGGATCGGGTTTTCGCGCAAGGCGAGGAAGGCGCGGCCCCAAGGCGAGCGCAGCATCCACCAGGTCGCTAGCGAAAGCATTGTTAGTGTGCCGAGGCAAAGGAAATAAAAATCGCGCGCGCCGCTCGTCTTCCATCCAAGCAAATTCGGACGCGGCGTCCCGGTGATGCCGTAGATGCCGTTTGTCAGCCATTCCTCGTTGCGCAGGACGAGGAAAACGAGGGTGGTGAAAGCGAGCGTGACAAAGGCGAGATAGTGGTGCTGGACGCGGAGCGCCGGATAGCCAAGGATCCAGCCAATGGCGAAGCACAACAACCCGGCAGCCATGAAGGCAACAAAAAACGGCACGCCCGCGGGCGTGAGCAGCGCAACTGTGTAAGCGCCGATCCCAACAAAAGCGCCCTGCGCTAGCGAGATTTGCCCGGCATAGCCGAGCGTCAGATTGAGGCCGATGGCCGCGATAGTGAGGACGGCCCAGGTCGAAATCAGGAAAATGCCGAAGGGCTTCAGGAAAAATGGCGCTGCAACGGCGGTGACCGCGGCGATTGCAACGAGGATGCCGCCGAAGCGCGTCATACCGAACGCTCCTCGATCCGGCCGAGCAGGCCCTGGGGGCGCAGCAGGATAACGATAATGAGAACGATCAGGGGAAACGCGCCGCGATATTGCGATGAGATATAGGCCGCCGACAGGTTGTCGAGCACGCCAAGGATGATCCCGCCGAGGATGGCGCCACGGACCTGGTTGAAGCCGCCGACGATCGCCGCGATGAAGGCGGCCATGCCGAGCGTTTCGCCATTAGTGAATTTCGCCAGATAAATTGGGCTTACCAAAATCGAGGCGATCGCCACCAGCACTGCGTTCAGTAAGAATGTGTAGAGCACCATGCGCCGCACTGGCACGCCCAGGATGCGAGCGAGCGTCGCGTTCTGCGCCGTCGCCTGCATCTGGCGGCCGAGCCGGGTTCTGTTGAGCAGGAGATTAAGCGAAACTACGGTAACGATGGCGACCGCCAGCACGGCAAGGCTCTGCGTCGAGACCACCGCATCAAAAACATGGACGTCGATGGCCGGTACCAGCGCAGGAAACGGCTGAGCCTGCGAGCTGTAGAAATCTTTAGTGCTTTCCTTCAGCAACAGCGACAGCGCGATGGTCGAAATGACTAGCGGCAGCACGCCGTATTTCAGCATCGGATCGACAACCACGACCTTGAACAAGATGCCGAGGATCAGGACCGACAGGGAAATGCCGATCAGCACGGCCAGCCAGAACGGTGCGCCTGCATTCATGGCGGCAAGCACGAAGAACGCCGGCAGCATTACGAATTCGCCCTGGGCGAAGTTAATTGTCTGGGATGTCTGCCAGAGCAGCGTGAAACCGACGGCGATCAAGGCGTAGATCGCGCCGGTCGCGAGGCCGGAGACCAGAAGCTGAATGAAGGAAGCCATTTGGCGGGGGCTTTTGGCTTCCGACGAGCGGCTACTTGCCGAGCTTCGGCAGAGTTTTGACGATCTTCTGCTTGCCGTCGACTACCTCGCCGAGGAAGCTGATGCGATCGATGTCGCCGTTCTTGTCCCAGGTCGCCTCCATCAGAATGCCCGGCTCATCTTTCGGCGTGATGGTCATGCCATGCGCAGCTTCCGCAAAGGCCCCGCTGTCAAACTTTCGTATTTTTTCCGTGACGTGCTTGATAAAATACACCGCGGTATAGCCCTTGATGCCGTTGTGATCGCAGGCATAGTTGAACCGCATCTTGAACCGCGCAGCAAATTCCTGTACGGCGGGAATCGGCGCATCGATGGTAAGGCCGACATGACCGCGTACGCCGTTGGCTGCCTCGCCCGCAAGATCGATCACCTTCTGGCCGAGCAGCGTCGTTTCGCCGATCAGCGGCTTGTTAATACCTTGCTTCTTGGCCTCGCGTAGGAAACGCGCGCTTTCTTCTTCATTGAGATAGACGAAGATGGCATCGGCAGTGGCGCCCTTGAGCTTGACCACGTCGGCAGAGAAGTCAGTCTGGCCGGATTCGGTCGAGATGTCGGCAACCACCCTGATGTCACGTGAATTCATTTCCTTGATGAAGGTGTCGCGGCCGCCCTTGCCGAAATCATTATTCACCCACAGCACAGCGACGGTCTTGGCTTTAATGCGGTCGCGCATGTAGTTAGCGATCTTCGGTATGCTGAACTGTTGCCCGAACGAGGTGCGGAAGATGTAAGGATTTCCCTTCTGGGTAATGGCCGCGGCCTCACCACCGACGATCTCGGGAATTTCCGCCTGCTGGGTTAGCAGCATGTCGACCAGAACAGAGCCCGAGAACACGGGGCCGATAATGACGTAAGGCTTGTTGTCGAGCACTTTTTGCACCTGGGCGCGCGACGTGCCGGCGTCGCTCTGCGTGTCGAGCAATGGCGTGTCAATTTTCTTGCCGAGAATACCGCCCTTGGCGTTGATTTCGTCGATGGCGAGCAACATGCCATCGCGGAAATTGGTCCCTGACACTGCTCCGGCGCCTGACAGTTCAAGAATGGCCGGGATGTAGACGGTCGATTGCGCGTGGACTGGACTCGTCAAGCCAAGGCTCGTGACGATTACCGGTGCGAAAAGTACTGAACGCAACATGGGGTCTCCCTCTCTGGCATTACGACGGCCCGTTGGATCGGGCTTTGTGTGCGAGCCTGCTAATCTGGACACGCAAGGTCAATAACCAAAAAGAAACATAACCTTATTACCGAGCCCCGCGTTGCCATATCTCGGCCTGTGTCTCCTTTAGTAAGGCGGCGCCCGGATGGGCGGACGGTCTGGTCATATGGCCGCCCGAAACGATCACGCCGACAGCATGGCCGGTTCGCGCAACCACCTTCCTCGTAGAGCCGTGGTGGGGCGAACTACGGCTGCCATTAGCTAGAAAGCGTAAGCTATTTTGAATTTCCGTTTTAGGCTGAAGGCTAAGGTCGGCGCGCTCGTCGCGCGAACTTCGAGGTGTCCAGTCCTACTGTGCTAAAGCGTTCAGCATCAACATTGCAAAAAATATTCCGCATACGGAAAGTCCAAACAGTTTGGTGGTGGCGCGTTCGCTCATAAAGATAGTCCTCCAATAGCCTTAAGCGAGCCAGCTCCACTTCAGAACGTCTAATTGGGCTGCGGCTCTAGGAATTGGTCGGTCTGAGTCGTAGCCGGAGATGAACGGCAAATCCGGGTGGTGATCACCGGTCCTGATTAATGCGTCATCCATGCTCCGTCGCCATTCAAGCGTCCGCCGATTGATCGCTTGCCAACCTGAATTGCATACAAAGTACGTAAACAACTGTCCCTCCATTGATTCAATCCACATTTCACATACTTATTATTGCAATGTGGTTTTTAGCTGTGACAAACTTCACGCTTGTGATAATTTTTGTTTGTGATTTCCGTCACAGTCGCAGAGCGTTCTATGCGGCCACGCCATCAGGTAAAGTTAGCTTAAAACTAATTGCGGGTTGATCTGAATGATCAGCGCCGAATTCTGCTGCGCTCACTTTTCTATTAGGCGTTTTTATTGGCCGCAACTCGGCCACAATCGGGAGACAAAGCCAATGCGATTTATGTTCTTCATCTTAGTCATTGCGTTGTCGCTTGCTGTTCCCACATTTGTAAGCTCTCAAGAAGC
>Ga0182038_10001532_pt1 | contig 12021 bp, 10 predicted proteins | sample sta12Can44000108_FD_125976 | JGI IMG/M metagenome (GOLD analysis project Ga0182038, IMG submission 125976) | Lab enrichment of tropical soil microbial communities from Luquillo Experimental Forest, Puerto Rico - statanox.12C.anox.44.000.108 | ecosystem: Environmental > Terrestrial > Soil >...
GGCCCGAAAGGTGGTGCAGTTGAGTACCAACAAAGCCGTGCGGCCCACCACCGCTGATGTGGCTCGATTGGCCAGCGTGTCGACCGCGACCGTGAGTTACGTACTTAACGACGCCGAGGGCCGCAGGATCTCGGCGGAAACACGGGAGGCGGTTCAGCGCGCCGCGAAGCTACTGGGTTATCGACCCAACCTTGCCGCCCGCAATCTCGCGCGCGGCAAGAGCGGTGTCGTCCTGTACGTGATACCGCACGTGGCGGTGGGCGAAATGCCGATGCAAGCCGGCAGCCGGATGACCACAGAATTCGCCCGCATGGGCTTGCTGCAGGTACAGATCTTCGAGACCGAGGACGATCAACATGTCGTCGATGCGATCGAGAACCTCGACCCCGTCGCCGTCACGAGCCTGTTCCCGCTGAGCGGAGCCGCCCGAACGGCCGTGAAGGAGGCGGGCATTCCGTACATCGAGATCGGGACGCTCCCCGCGCTCCGATGCCCACACCTATCGGTTGGCGAGATGCGGGTTGACCATCTCCTGTCGCGCGGTCACCGGCAGATCGCTTTCGCCTACACCGGGATCGCCAAATGGCGCGTCCTGGGGGACTACTGGTTCGAAGGCGTCGCGCGGGCGGCGCGATTGCGGGGCCTGCCGCCCATCCGCGTCGGCGAGATCACGCTGGACAACGCCGCGGACATGGCCACCGGCTGGACCCGGGAGGGCGTCACCGCGGTGTGCGCGCAGAGCGACGAGATTGCCTGCCTCGTCCTTTACGGCATTCACGAAGCGCAGCTGCGCTGCCCGGACGACCTCGCCGTGATGGGCGTCGACGCCAGCCCCATGGGGGCGATGAGCAACCCGCCGTTAACCACCGTGGAGTTCGAACCGCGCGCGGTCGCCGATGCTGCGATTGCCGCGGTCTTCGAGCGGTTGGAGCTGGCGACCGCGTCGTCCGGCGAGCCAACCGACGTCGCCCACCTCATCGTGCGCTCCTCGACCTAAACGCTGATCAGGCTCATCTGCGGGGCTTGCGCGCGGGGTGGACATATCTTGGTTAAGCGCATAACCTCGGGCCTGACGAATCGCAAAGTCGCCAGAAGGGGTACATATGTCGCTGCAGGCTGTGCTGGATGAGCTCCGTGAACGACCCGGCACTGGTGACGTGATCACGGTCGTCGACCCGGCCACCGAAGAACAGGTCACCGAGTTCAAGGACTGCGGCCCCGAAGCCGTCAACGACGCCGTCGCGCGCGCCAAGGCGTCCTTCGAGTCGGGCGTCTGGCGGGACAAGCCGCCCAGCGAGCGGGCCAAGATCCTGTGGCGGGTCGGCGAGCTGATCGACCAGAATGCCGACCTGCTGGCCGAGCTTGAATCGCTCAACGCCGGCATGACCCCGCTGCAGGCGCAGGGCACCGTCACCGTGGGTTCCGAGTTCTTCCGTTACTACGCCGGCTGGTGCACCAAGATCGAGGGCATCGCCGCGGACGTCCACACCGGCGGCCTCACGGGCATCGACTCGCATCAGCACGCCTACACCCTCAAAGAGCCCTACGGGGTGGTCGGGCTGATCTTCCCCTGGAACGGGCCGGTCTTCAATTTCTGCGCCAAGCTCGCGCCCGCGCTCGCGGCGGGCTGCAGCAGCGTCGTCAAGCCCGCCGAGGAGACACCGCTGTCGGCGCTGGTGTTGGACAACATCCTGCACGAGGCCGGCGTGCCCGAGGGGGTGGCCAACCTACTGCTGGGCTACGGACACACCGCGGGTGCGGCGATCACCGCGCACCCCGACGTCGAGAAGGTCGCCTTCACCGGATCGACCGAAGTCGGCCGGGAGATCGTGCACGCGGCCGGAGCCAGCAACCTGAAGAAGGTGACGCTGGAGCTCGGCGGCAAGTCGCCGGTGGTGGTCTTCGATGACGCCGACCTGTCGAAGGCCGTCCCGATGGCGGCGTTCGGCACGTTCATCCACTCCGGCCAGGCGTGTGTGTGCGGGTCGCGCATCTTCGTCCAGCGCGGCGTCTACGAGCAGTTCGTGGAGAGCCTGGCGAACGTCGCGAACGGGCTGCCGCAAGGCGGCCCCAAGGACGAGGGCAGCTTGATCGGTCCGCTGATCAGCCAGAAGCAGCTCGCCCGTGTCATGGGTTACCTCGACCAGGGCAAGTCCGACGGCGTCGAGGTCGTCACCGGCGGGCACCGGCTCGACCGCAAGGGTTACTTCGTCCACCCGACCGTGCTCACCAACGTCGCCTCCACGAGCCGGCTGTTCCAGGAGGAGATCTTCGGACCGGTCGTCGCGGTCATACCGTTCGACGACGAGGACGAAGCGGTCGCGTTGGCCAACGACAGCACCTACGGACTGGCCGCCACCGCCTGGACCTCGGACCTCGGCCGGGCACACCGAATCGCCAAGCGGCTCAAGGCCGGAACCGTGGGGCTGAACTGCCAGATGCAGTTCGACCACTCGATGCCCTTCGGCGGGTACAAGCAGTCCGGTTGGGGCTACGAGTCCGGCAAAGCCGGCCTCGAGACCTACCTGCAGACGAAAATCGTTTGGGCGCAGATGTAATTCGGTTGCGCGCTTCGGGCGGCTAGCTGATCGCGATCGCGGCCAGGCCCTGGCGCACCCGGTCGGGTAGTGATCCGCCGTCGCTAAGCCAGTCATCCAGGGCGATGCGGACCGTTGCCATTGCCAGGGCACCGATCAGCCGAGGCCTCGGATCCTGGGGCGCCAACTCGGGTATCCGCGGCGCGATGAGCTCGGCGATCGCCGATTCGTACCGCACGTAGATGCGCAGCGTCCATGCGTCCAAAGTCTCGGATGACCTTGTGAGCGTGGCTAATTCACGCACCTGCTCTTCGATTTCGACGAATCCGAGGGCGAGCTCACGAAAGGCAGCCGCCACCGCCTCGGTGGCAGTCATGCCCGCGGGCTGGGCGGCCAGCGCGTTGGTGATCCGGTTCAGCCAATGGGCATTCACGCCCTCGGCGACGGCGTCTTCCTTCGAGTTGAAGTAGCGGAAGAAGGTCGCCCGCCCGATGGCGGCCGCGTCCGCGATCCGGTCAACGGTCGCCCCCGTGAGACCAACGCTGCCGACCAGCTCCGCCGCCGCCGCCGCGATGCGCTGGCGCGTCGCCGTGCGCCTCCGCTCGGCCAGCGACATTCGCTGAAGATCTCGACGCGAATCGGTTGCCAAAGGGTGAGACATAGTCTAAGTATAAGACTATGTCTCAAATCTTGGCGCCGGAACCGGACGATGAGGCCGCCCCGCTGTCTCGTGCCGCGTGGCAGTTCTTCCAGCGGATGGTCGCCGACGTCGCCAAGATCGTGACCGAGGACGCCGAATCCGAGCGGGAACTCCTCGAAGGTCTGCGGGTCATCGCCCGGGTGTCGTCGCTGTGTTCGCAGCTTTCCGTCGAGGCGGACCCGAGCCATCCGTCGTTCTTCGATATGTGCTCGCCGACCAGAATGATCGGTGGGCCCAATCCCGACGGCAATTACTACCTGGCGATGATCCGCGGCGACAGGCGCTACCGCATCACCGGCACCCGGGGCTCGACCGCCTACCTTGGATTTCAGATCCTGGCCGGAACGGGGATGACTCCCCGACGGATGTCCGGTTACGTCAGCGATGTCGACCTGGTGCTGAGTTCCGGCGAATTCGCGCTGGTGCTGTCGGCGGACGAACCCGCCGATCTCGCAGGCGCGCAGTGGGTTCAGATCCCCGGCGACGCGTCGTCGGTGGTCGTGCGGGAGTACATCGGCGACCGCGCCTCCGAAGAGTTGGCCACCCTACGGATCGAGGCCCTCGACCCCGACCCGATCACACCGCTGACCGACAGCGAACTCGCCGACCAGTTCACCGCGATGGCGTGGACGCTGATGAAACTCGTTACGCTGCACCGCACTATCAAGCCCGAGCTTTTGGACAGGCCCAACACCCTGCTGACGGCAGAGGCCGCGGACCTGGGCGCGGCCGACACCACGCCAGACAACCTGTACATGATGGGGACCTTCGGGCTCGACCCCGACCAGGCCCTGGTACTCGACATCGCACCACCGGACACCCGGTATTGGAACGTCACGCTGGAAAGCATCTGGCATGAGTGCCTGGAGCCGCGCCGCCGGCACAGCTCGGTGACCAATCGTGCGGTGCAACCGGACTCGAACGGGCAGGTACGCATCGCTATCTCCGGACAGGACTTCGGGTTTGGCCATTGGCTTGACACCGGTGGCCGTCATCGCGGATTTGTGGTCCTGCGCTGGCTGGACAATCCCAGCCCACCCGACGTCACGGTATCGGTCCGCCAACGCGAGAACCGGCAATGACGCTGCAGGAGCGGTTCGCCCCGGAACGGCTCGTCGCCACCGCCTGCGAAGAGGCGGGAAGCGACGATTTCGGCGACGACGGCTGGCAACCCGGGCTGGACCGTCTCACCGACGGGCTGGTCAACGAGGCGCGGCTATCGGCCATCGGCGTGGAGATCGCTTACCTCGACCTCATGCGCGCCCTGAAGAACCGGCTCGGCGTGATCGCCTGGCGCAAGGAGCATCCCGAGATCGCGCGGGAGCCAGTCATCGCGCCGATCGTCATCGTCGGCCAGCCCCGCACCGGGACCACCATTCTGTACGACCTGCTCGCCCAGGATCCGGATTTGCGCGCCCCGCTGACCTGGGAGGTCGACGCACCGTGTCCGGTCCCTCAGCCCGAGACCTACCACAACGATCCGCGCATAGCGCAGACGCAGGCCAGCATCGAACTCTCCGAGCAGATCATCCCCGGGTTCCTGGCGTTTCACCCGATGGGCGCGCTTGTCGGGCAGGAGTGCGTGCGCATCACGGCTAGCGAGTTCACCAGCATGATCTTTTCGGTGCAGTACCGCCTGCCGAGCTACTACCGGTGGCTGCTGTATGAAGCGGACCATGCCGGCGCCTACCGTTTCCACCGAATCTTTCTGCAGCACTTGCAGTCTGGCGTTTCCGGTCAGTGGCTCCTGAAATCGCCTGCGCATCTGTGGCACCTCGATGCCCTGCTCACTGAATACCCCGACGCGTTGATCGTGCAGACGCACCGCGATCCACTCAACGTCATCTCGTCAATCGCCGCGCTGACCCACCACCTACGACGAATGGGTACCGACGATTCGAACATCGCCGAGTGCGCGGCCCAGTCATACGAGGAGGTCGTCGTCGGCCTCGGCCGCGAGATGGCGCTGCGCGACAGCGGCGCCGTCCCCGCCGACCGCGTGATCGACGTGCTGTTCACCGATTTCGTGAACGACCCGTTGACGACGATCACGGATATTTATCAGAAGCTGGGTCGTGAGCTGCGGCCCGACACGGCGCAAAAGATGCGGTACTTCCTGGCCGCGCATCCAGGAGACGGCGGAGGCGGTCGCTACACCTGGTCGGACACCGGCCTGGACGCCGCCGAGGTCCGCGACCGGGTAAGCGCTTACCAGGACCGCTACGGAGTACCGACCGAGCACCTGCGCTGAAGTCCGACGCGCTAGTCGGCGGGTTCGTAGCGCAGCATCGTAATGTCGTGCTCGGGGTAGTCGAAGAACACCGGCCGCACCCGCATGCCGACCCGCAGCTCGGTGGGATCGACATTGACCATCTCGGTGGAAAACCTTGGGCCCTCGTCCCATTCGACGATGGCCAGCAGCTGCGGGACCGCGTCGGCAAAGTGTGGGCCGACGGGCCTGCGCGCCACCGTGAACGAGTACAACGTGCCCATGCCGGATATTTCCCGCCATTCCAGGTCGTCGGCCAGCGTGCGCGGGGCGCGCACCCGCGGATAGAACACATAGGCCTGCGACGACGGTGAGTACTGGATGACGATGCGGTGCTCGGCCAGCGCATCCCAAAACGGGGCGGTGGTAGGCGTTTTGACGGGCATCGGACGTTCGAAGTCCATCGGTCAGTCTCCCTGCAGGATCAGCGTCGTCTGTTCGGAGAGGATTCCGCCGTTACCCGATACGAAGGCGCGGTTGCAGTCGGCGACCTGGGCCGCACCCGCGCGCCCCATGATCTGCCGGGCCGCGTCGCAGACGTGGTGCATGCCGCCCGCCAGTCCCGCTTGGCCGAAACCCAGTTGGCCGCCCGCGGTGTTGAGCGGGAAGTCGCCGCGGAAGGTGAGGTCGTGGTTGGCGACGAACTCCATCCCTTCGCCCTTTTCGCAGAAGCCCGCGTCCTCCAGCGACAGCAACACGGTGATGGTGTAGCAGTCGTAGATCGACACCATGTCCATCTGGTCGCGGCTCAGATCGGTCATGCCGAACGCGGTGTCGGCGGCCGCCGCGATCGGCGTGCGCAGCAGGTCCTCGGCATAGGTCGGGGTCTTGAACGGCACGTGTTCACCGAATCCCTTGATCCACACGGGCCGGTGACGCGCCCGCCTAGCGACGTCGGCGTTGGCGACGACCACGGCAGCACCCCCGACGCAGGGCATGACGATCTCCAGCATGTGTAGCGGGTCGGCGATGACCGGGCTGGCCAGCACGTCCTCGACGGTCAGCGGCTTGTCCTTCCAGATCGCGCCCTCGGTGTGGTTGGCGTTGACTCGCTGGTCGACGACGATCTTGGCCATGGCCCGCTCGTCGTAGCCGTAGACCGCCGCATACCGTTGGGCCACCTGACCGTAGGGCCCGTTCTGGCCGAGGTTGCCGTAGGGGATCTCGAATTCCGCTTGCGGAGAGCCGTATTGGTTGCTCGACGATCCGAAGAACATCGCATCGATCAGGGGCCTGCGCTTCTTTTTGGACGACGGCGTGATGTAGCGCGCGGGAAGCGCGCACAGCACCGCATCGCAGATGCCGAGTTCGATCGCCGCGGCCGCCCGCCACACCATGGCCGCGGCGCTGGCGCCCCCGAGATCCACGTGCTCGGCGAACCTTGCTCCGATTCCGAGGTATTCGGCGATTGTGGAGGGCACGAATATCTCCGACTCCGCCAGGTGCGACGCGGCGATTCCGTTGACGACCTCGCCAGGCAAGCCCGCGTCATCGAGCGCGGCGGCGGCGAGTTCGGCCCATTGCTCGAGGACGAACGGCGCGGGCGAAGCCTTGTTCAGCCGCTCGGGCGGAAGCTCGACGTATCCGACAATCGCGGCTTCTCCGCGTAATCCCATGTGGTGTCCTAATTATCCGCGCGGACCGACATCCTGCCGGCGTCTCGCAAGACGAACCGTGCCGTCAACAGTATTCCCGACGGCGAGTCGAGCTCACCACCGCAGGTACGATCTCCGCAAACCGACAGGACATCCGCCATGGACGAAGACTGCCTGAAGCTCAGCGTCTATTTGGCCGAGCGCCGACGCACCCGCGACGGCTTTGTCTCCGACGTGCTGCTCGGCCTCTACCAACAGCACCGCACTGCCAGCAGCATCGTGCTACGCGGCATCGGTGGTTTCGGGACGGGGCGCCACCTCCGAACCGATGAATCTTTGTCGCTGTCCGAGGACCCACCCGTCGTGGTCGTAGCCGTGGACACCAGAAGAGCCATCGAGGCGCTGCTCGACCCGGTGCTTGCCATCAAACAACGGGGCCTGCTCACTCTTGAGCGTGCCCGGCTGCTGCGTGACGACATCGGGCCGCTGGTGCTGCCCGATGATTTGCACGAAGCCGTCAAGTTGACGATTTACGTCGGCCGCAAGGAACGCGTCCGCGGGTTGCCCGCCTACATCGCTGTGTGTGATCTGCTGTACCGGCGACAACTTGCCGGCGCCTCGGTATTCCTCGGCGTCGACGGCACCGCCCACGGTCAGCGGCAACGCGCCGCCTTTTTCGGCCGCAACCCCGACGTTCCGATGATGGTCATTGCCGTCGGATCCGGCGAGCTCATCGGTCGGGTGTTGCCCGAACTCGGCGGGCTCCTCCGGCGGCCCATGATCACACTCGAACGAGTTCGCGTGTGCAAGCGCGACGGTGAATTACTGGAACGACCGCACGCCCTGCCCGGAGTCGACGAACACGGCCTGCCGCTGTGGCAGAAGTTGATGATCTACACCTCCGAATCCGCGCGCCACAACGGCGTTCCGATCCACCGCGGCCTGCTCCAGCAGCTTCGGAAAAGTAAAGCGCCCGACGGTGCGACCGTGCTGCGCGGCATCTGGGGCTACCACGGCGATCACCAACCCCACGGTGACAAGCTGCTGTCGTTGGTCCGTCATGTCCCCGTCGTGACCGTCATCATCGACACCCCGGCAAACATCGCCGAATCCTTCGAGGTGGTCAACGAACTCACCGAGAACGAGGGGTTGGTGACAAGCGAAATGGTGCCCGCGTTGGTTTCGGACGAAGGCGACGGCAACGGCAGACCGCCCATGGCCCGGCACGCATATTAGGGCGTACCCGATGCGACGCCCCGGCTCAGCCGGCGACCGAGGCGTCGTAGATCGACTGGATCGACTTGTCCAGCGTGGCATCGAACTGCTCGTCGGACTGGTCGACCGAAAGTCCCTCGGTGAGCGCGCGGCTGAAGCTGGCGATCAACCCCGTGTTCTTCGCCAGCAGCTCGTTGGCCTCCTCGCGGGAGTAGCCGCCGGACAGGGCGACCACCCGCATCACCTTCGGGTGCTCGATCAGGGGACGGTAGTAGTTCACCTCGGTGGGCAAGCTCAGCTTGAGCATGACGCGCTGCCCGTCGGGAACGGTTTCGAGTTGCTTGGTGATTTCGTCGCGCAGGATGCCCTCGGCCTGGGCTTTGTCCGAGATCGAGATGGTGACCTCGGGCTCGATGATGGGCACCAGCCCGTGCGACAGCACCTGACGGGCCAACTCGAACTGCTGCGCGACAACCGCCGCGATGCCGCCACGGTTGGCCCCGCCGATCACCGACCGTTCCTTGGTGCCGAAGACACCTTTGCTCACGGCCCGATCGAGGAGGTCGTCCAGGCCCGGTATCGGCTTCATCAACTGGACATCGTCCGATGTCTCGGCCAGGCCCTTGTCGATTTTGAGAAGGGGCACCACACCCTTGGTCTCCCACAGGTAGGTGGTCGATGGCTTGCCCTCGATCTCGCGGTCCATGGTTTGTTCGAACAGGATCGCCGCCAGCACCCGGTCGCCGTTGAACGCCGGGGAGGTGATGATCCGCGAGCGCATCTGGTGGATGAGGTCGAACATCTGCTCCTCGGAGGAATACGCGTCCTCCTCGATGCCGTATAGACGCAGCGCCTTGGGCGTCGAGCCCCCGCTCTGGTCAAGCGCTGCAATGAACCCCTTGCCCGACGTCATCCGGTCGGCTTGCTGCTGGTTCGACATGGAACCTCTCCGCTTTCTCGTGGCACTGTCGGTGACGGCGCACCGTCAAGCCCGAATCGTGCCGATCATATTCATCCGATCAGGGGACGAGCAGGCAGGTCGTCGGTCAGCGGCCGGCAATCTCGTGTCGCCCGATCACAGTGCCTATACCCGCTCCACCGAGCCGCTCACGGAACGCCTGCGCCGTGTAGCCGACCGCCGTCGCGTCGGTTCGGGCGCGCACCGTCGCCGAGCGTGGCAAGTGAAACAGCACACCCATTTCGCCGAAGTAGTCCCCGGCCTCAGCCACCTTGACCAGTTCCTCACCGCCGTCGGCCAATTCGCGCACGATCTCGAACTCGCCTTCGGACACCACGTAAATCAGTTCGCCCATCGTGCACTGCTCGAACAGCACCTCGCCGGCCTTGAGCTGCACGGTTTCGGGGGGCCGATTCGTCGGCGCCTGCGCCGGTACCATTTCGACGACGTGATCGGCCAGCGGCAGTATCCGGCTGTCGTGGGTCGCGACCACCACGACATGCTCGCCCTCGGCGAGCGAACGGATCAACCGCAGCACCTCCTCCACCTGGATGAAGTCGAGGTGCGCGGTCGGCTCGTCCGCGAGGATCAACGGCGGTTCCAGCGCGATGGCGCGAGCGACCGCGACGCGTTGCTGCTGTCCGCCGCTGAGATCTCCCGGGCGGTGCTTCATCCGCTCTTCAAGATTGACCCGCTTCAGCAACTCCTCTGCGCGCCGGCGCGAGGCCGCGCGCGACCACCCGGCTGCGCGCAGCGGAACCATCACGTTCTCGAGGGCGGTGAGGCTGGGCACCAGGTTGAAGGCCTGGAAGACGATGCCCACCGTGTCGCGCCGATACGAGGCCAGCTCGCGGCCGTCGAGCGCGGTGACGTCGACGGCGCCGAACTTGATCACCCCACTCTTCGGCCGCAAAATGCCGCCGAGGCAGGACAGCAACGTCGTCTTCCCGCAGCCGCTGGGGCCGAGCAGGATCACCAGCGACCCGGCCGCCACGTCGAGGTTCAGCCCGTTGATGGGACGCACGGCGTAACCGCCGCTGGAGTACTCGACGACAAGGTCTTGAATGCTCAGGTCGGACATCGATCAGGGACCTCCGAAGGCTAGTGCGGGATCGACCGCCACCGCGCGTCTCAGCCCGGCAACACTGGCCAGCAGACCGATCGCGATTGCGATCACTGGTAGCGCCAGGTAGGCCCGCATAGGCACGACGACAAGCATAGGGAACAGCGGGGCCAGTAGTTGCGCGAGGACGACGCCGACCACCGCCGCAAGCAGCGCGACGACGACCGCCTGCAGCGCGAGGCCCGCCAGGATCTGCCGCGTCGGCACACCGATCGCCTTGAACACCGCGAAGTCGCGCAGGCGCTCGAGCGCGGATAGATAGACCAATGACCCGACGATCAGCACCGCCACAATCCACAGCAAGAAGGCCACGATCGTGATCGCACCCACCGCGACCTTCAACGGACGCATCAGGTCGGTGACGCCGGCCGCTCGGTCGACGGTCTGGTAGCCGGCCGGCAGCTCTCGTGGGTGGCCCATGATCCCGATCGACGTGATCATCGGCTGCCCGTTGTACGCCAGTTGCTGCAGCCCATCGGTCGTCAGGAAGATACAGGGCGTCTTCGCCAGCGCGGTGGCGTTGGGCACGATGCCGACGATCCGCAATGAGCGCGAACCGACCTGCAGCTGCTCGCCGATGTGCTTGTTCAGCGTGCTCGACACCTCGACCTCGTCGGGCGCTGTGGGTGTCTGACCCTGCGAGGGTTGCGGCATGCCCGGTCCGTGCGCCGGTGCCCCGAAGGCCGTGGCGTTTCGCGCCGAGGTGCCTTCTGTGATGGCCGAGGCCGCGGTGGCCAGCGGGGCCGCGGCCACCACGCCGGGCTCAGCGGCCACCCTGGCCACATCCACCTGGGCGAATGGGGTCGCACCCAGGAAGGGTCCGGCCGCACCGGCTTTGACCACGAACGCGTCGACGCCCATGGCATCGACGGTTCGCTGGGCCTCGACCCGGAAGCCGTTCGCCAGTCCCGTCAGGACGAGTGTCATCGCAAAGACCAGCCCGGTGCTGATGATCGCGATGACGAGACGCCGCCTTCGCCATTGCATGTCACGCAACGCCGCGAACAGCATGCTCACGACGCTACCGCCGTCACCCCGTCCGCGGACAGGGGAGATTTTCCACTTCAGCGAGCGGTTATCGCGTCGACGATTTCGTTTCGTCCGGTTGCGGGGCGGTGGGATTGGCGGGCCAAAACGCCATGCGATCAAGGAGCCGGTCACGCAGAACCAGCGTGTGAAACAGAACCGCGCAGACGTGGGCGGTGAACGTCGCGAAAAGCAAGAACGCGAAGACGCTGTGCGCCTGCCGGAGCACCGCATAAAGATCGATGTCGTGCGGCGCGATGCCGGGCAGACGAATCGGCCCCACCAGGGTGATCGGGAATCGCGCCGCCGACAGCATGGCCCACCCGATCAGGGGTTGGACGAGGAGCAGGGCATAAAGCAGGTATTCCGACCAGGACGCGATGCGGCGTTCGGCGGGGCCCATGGTCGCCAGGAACGGCGGGAGCCGGTGGGTGAGCCGGTTCGCCAGGCGCACCACGGCGAAGACGAGGATCAACAACCCCAGCGGCCGGTGGATGGCCAGGAGCAGCGGGTAATAGCTCAAAGAGGCGATCATCGTCACGCCGATGAGCAGCTGCACGATGACCATCGGCGCCATCAACCAGTGCAGAATCCGGGA
>Ga0182038_10001536_pt1 | contig 12001 bp, 12 predicted proteins | sample sta12Can44000108_FD_125976 | JGI IMG/M metagenome (GOLD analysis project Ga0182038, IMG submission 125976) | Lab enrichment of tropical soil microbial communities from Luquillo Experimental Forest, Puerto Rico - statanox.12C.anox.44.000.108 | ecosystem: Environmental > Terrestrial > Soil >...
CCCCGAAAAATCGTAGAGGATGCGTCCGCGCACCGCTTCGATACCGCGGGTGCCGTGCGACTCCTTCAGCTTGAGATCATAGACCGCTCGATGCGGCGCCAGGAACACCTTGTCGGTTGGCGGTGCGGCCACGGCCTGGACCGCCATGCCAGCTAGACCGAGCACAGACAAGATCAGAAATTGAATCCGTGGTATCTTCATCAAGGCGGAGCCCTTCCAGCGGCGTTCCAAAGATAAATTAGCAGGATAAGGATAAGATAGAGGCCGTTGCCGTCGCTGGCAACGCGGCCTTGCGCTTGCACCAAAGTGCCCGATCAGCCAAGACAGAGCAACCCATCGGGAGGACAGATATGGCCGGAATGATTGAAAAGAAGCTTACAAACCTGGGAATTGCTCTGCCGACGCCCGTCAGTCCGATCGCCAACTACGTGCCGTTCGTGCGCACCGGCAACCTGCTCGTGATCTCCGGTCAGCTCTGCTTCGGCGCCGACGGCAAGTTAGTCGCGAAGGGCCAGCTGGGTGGTGGTGTCTCCATCGAGGAGGGACAGAAAGCGGGGCGTGCCTGCGCTGTGAACTTACTGGCGCAGCTCAGGGCCGCGCTCGGCGACCTCGACAAAGTACGCCGCGTTGTGCGCCTCGGTGGCTTCATCAATTCGACACCCGGGTTCACCGACGGGCCGAAGGTGATGAACGGCGCCTCCGATCTGATGGTCGAGGTGTTCGCTGACAAAGGCCGTCACGCGCGCACCACCGTCGGCGTCGCGGCGCTGCCGGCCGACGCGGCGATCGAGGTCGAAGGGCTGTTCGAGGTCGACTGACGTTCTATGTCCGGCCTCGGCTGGCTCACCGCGCGACCGATCGCCCATCGCGGTCTGCATGATGCAGCGGCCGGCGTCATAGAGAACACCGCTTCCGCTTTTTCCGCCGCTATCGCTCGCGGCTACAGCATTGAATGCGATCTACAGATCAGCGCCGACGGCGAGGCCATGGTGTATCATGACGAGGCGCTCGGCCGGCTGACCGCAGGCAACGCCCGGCTGGCCGAGATGCGGGCGGTCGAGATCCGGCGAGCGTGCTTCAAAGAAAGCGCGGACCGTATCATGACCCTCGGCGAATTGTGCGACCTGGTCGCGGGCCACGCCGCGCTGGTGATCGAACTCAAGAGCCATTTCGACGGCGACCGGCGGCTGGTGCGGCGGGTCGTTGATGTGCTCGGCCGATATCACGGTCGGGCGGCGGTGATGTCGTTCGATCCCGGGATGATCGAGCTGGTGCGCTCGATCGCGCCGCAACTCACCCGCGGCCTGGTTGCTGAGCATCATCACGCCCATAACGAATCGGGCGCGTTGCCTGTCGGCGAGAAGCATCGCATGGCGTGGCTGTTGCATGTCATTCGGACGCGGCCGCAGTTCCTTGCCTATGCGGTGCATGACCTGCCAGCGGCAGTTCCGCTGATTGCGCGAGCAATCTTCCGCCTGCCGCTGCTTACCTGGACTGTGCGCAACGAAGCCGATTGCGCTCGCGGCGTACGCTGGGCCGACCAGATCATCTTCGAAGGCTGGCGGCCGTGAGGAACGGGTTAAGTTCGAACGATTTCCGGCATAAAGTTGGTCTATCGAAACAGCCGATGACCGATTTCGAACTCCGTATTCGCGTCGCGCAGTCGCTGGCCGAGGTTCCGGCCGCGGCTTGGGATGCCTGCGCTGGCTGTTCTAATGCGCCGCCTGAGGATAAGTTATCTACACGACGGTTCGTCTCTAATCCCTTCGTTTCTCATGCATTTTTGTCATCGCTGGAAGCCTCAAACTCGGTCGGCGGCCGCACCGGCTGGCAGCCGCGCCACCTGCTCGCCGAAGACCGAGGTGGCGACCTGCTCGGCGTCGCGCCGTGCTACCTAAAGAGTCATTCGCGCGGCGAATATGTCTTCGATCACGGCTGGGCCGAGGCCTTCGAGCGCGCCGGCGGCGACTATTATCCCAAGCTGCAGGTGGCGGTGCCGTTCACGCCAGTGACCGGTCCTCGGCTGCTCGCCCGTCCGGGCCCGCTAGCGGAAGCTGTGCACCACGCGTTCGCCGATGCTTTGGTTGAGATCACGACCAACAGCGAGCTGTCATCGGCACATATCACGTTCCTGACCGACGCGGAATGGCACACCCTCGGCGAGCGCGGCTTCCTGCAGCGCAACGACCAACAATTCCATTGGGAGAATGCAGGCTACGCGAACTTCGAGGACTTCCTCGGCCATCTTGCCTCGCGTAAACGCAAGACCATCCGGCGCGAGCGCAAGGAGGCCTTGGCTACCGGCATCGAGGTGCGCTGGGTGACTGGATCGGACCTAACCGAGGAGGTCTGGGATGCGTTTTTCCGCTTCTACATGCAGACCGGATCACGAAAATGGGGTCGGCCCTATCTCACACGCGAATTCTTTTCGATCGCGGGCGAAAAGATGCGCGACCGCATCTTGTTGGTGATGGCCCGCCGCGCTGGGCGCTGGATCGGCGGCGCGCTCAATTTCATTGGCAGCGACACACTGTTCGGCCGCAACTGGGGCGCCATCGAGCATCACCCGTTCTTGCATTTCGAGCTGTGCTACTACCAAGCAATCGACTACGCGATCACGAACAAGCTCAAGCGGGTCGAAGCCGGCGCCCAGGGTGAGCACAAACTGGCGCGCGGCTACATGCCGACAACTACCTATTCTGCCCATTTCATCGCCAATCCGGCCTTGCGGCGGGCGATCGCCGAGTATCTGACACGCGAGCGCGCCTACGTGCGGGCGGCTGGCGAGGAGCTTGCGGCGGCCGCGCCGTTCCGCAAGGATTTGGTCGAGCAAGATTGAGACATGCGGGAGACCCGGATGCCGAGCTACGATCCGAACAACATCTTCGCCAAGATCCTGCGCGGCGAGCTGCCGAGCTACAAGGTCTACGAGGATGACAAGACCTTCGCCTTTCTCGACATTATGCCGCGCGCGCCCGGCCACACGCTGGTGCTGCCCAAGACGCCGGCGCGCAACATACTCGACGTTAGCGCCGACGATTTCGCGTATGTAATGAAGGTGTCGCAGAAGATCGCCAAGGCCGCAATGACGGCGTTCGAGGCCGACGGGATTACCATGCAGCAGTTCAACGAGGGCGCCGGCGGGCAAGTCGTTTTCCACTTGCACGTCCATATCATCCCGCGCAAGGCAGGCCTGCCTATGAAGCCGCCGGCGAGCGAGAAGGAAAAGCCGGACGTATTGGCTGAGCAGGCCAAGAAGCTTGCAGCCGCTCTGGCTAGCTAGTGCACGAATAGGAGTCCCCCGAGCAGCAACACCGTTTCGCCGACGGCAACGCCGACGAAGACCGAGCGCGGCGAATCCGCACGTCGCCGCAGCGGTACGCACCGCAAGCGGGATGGTCGTCAGCGCCCCTGGAGAAAACAGGATCAGTTGGGCGACGCTGTGGAACGTCTCAGCCCCGATCAGGCCTTGATGAGCGGTACCTTCGGAACCGAGCTGCGTTTAGCCCGTGGCCGCGGCGATGACCGGCGCTTCTTCGGCCGTACCTGCACTGGTAGCTTTTCCGGCTTGGGCGTGACCGGGCCCTCGAGGAACTGGAAGCCGAGCTTGTCCCGTCCGTTCTCATCTTTGTCGACGATCACCCGCACGTGCCCGCCCGCCTTCAGGTGGCCGAACAGTACCTCGTCCGCGAGCGGTTTTTTGATGTGCTCCTGGATCACGCGCGCCATCGGCCGCGCGCCCATAAGCTCGTCGTAGCCGTTGGCGATCAGCCAGCGCGTAGCTTCTTCCGACAGCTCGATAGTGACGTTGCGGTCGCCAAGCTGCGCCTCGAGCTGCAGCACGAACTTCTCGACCACCATCTTGATGATCTCTTGCGACAGGTGCGCAAAGGTAATGGTCGCATCGAGCCGGTTGCGGAACTCGGGCGAGAACATCCGACTGATCGCCTCCTGATCGTCGCCCTCGCGTTTGTTGCGCGTGAAGCCAAATGCCGCCCTCGCCATGTCGGCCGCACCAGCGTTGGTGGTCATGATCAGGATGACGTTGCGGAAGTTGACCTGCTTGCCATTGTGGTCGGTCAGCTTTCCGTGATCCATGATCTGCAAGAGCACGTTAAACAAATCGGGGTGTGCCTTCTCGACCTCGTCGAGCAGCAGCACGCAGTGCGGATGCTGATCGACGCCGTCAGTGAGCAGACCGCCTTGATCGAAGCCGACATAGCCGGGAGGCGCACCGATCAGGCGCGACACGGTGTGCCGCTCCATGTACTCCGACATGTCGAAACGGATTAGCTCGACGCCAAGCGCCACGGCGAGCTGCTTGGCAACCTCGGTCTTGCCAACGCCGGTCGGACCAGAGAACAAATAGCAGCCGATCGGCTTTTCCGGTTCCCGCAGGCCGGCGCGCGCCAGCTTGATCGAGGCGGCGAGCGATTCGATTGCCTTGTCCTGGCCGTAGACAACCGTCTTCAGCGTCTGTTCGAGATGCTGCAGTACCACGGCGTCATCCTTTGACACCGTCTTAGGCGGTATCCGCGCCATGGTGGCGATCGTCGTCTCGATCTCCTTGATGCCGATCGTTTTCTTGCGCCGGCTTTCCGGAAGTAACATCTGCGCCGCGCCCGACTCGTCGATCACATCGATCGCCTTGTCCGGAAGTTTGCGGTCATGGATGTAGCGCGACGATAGCTCGACTGCCGCCTTGATCGCCTCGCTGGTGTATTTAAGCTTGTGATATTCCTCGAAATACGGCTTCAGCCCTTTCAGAATCTCGATCGTATCCGCCACATTCGGCTCGTTGACATCGATCTTCTGGAAGCGTCGCACCAGCGCACGATCCTTCTCGAAATACTGCCGGTATTCCTTGTAGGTGGTCGAGCCGATGCACCGGATCGTGCCGGACGCCAGCGCCGGCTTGAGCAGGTTTGAAGCGTCCATCGCGCCGCCCGAGGTGGCGCCAGCGCCGATCACGGTGTGGATCTCATCGATGAACATGATCGCGCCCGGATAGGCTTCGATCTCCTTGATCACCTGCTTGAGACGCTCCTCGAAATCGCCGCGGTAGCGCGTGCCAGCGAGCAGCGTGCCCATGTCGAGCGCAAACACGGTTGCGCCCTTGAGCACGTCCGGCACCTCGCCGTGCACAATGCGGCGCGCCAGACCTTCCGCGATCGCGGTCTTGCCGACGCCAGCATCGCCGACGAACAACGGGTTGTTCTTCTGCCGGCGGCAAAGCACTTGGATGGTGCGGTTGATTTCGCTGTCGCGGCCGATCAGCGGATCGATCTTGCCGTCCTTGGCCTTTTTGTTGAGGTTGATACAGTACGCGTCGAGTGCGTCGCCTTTCTTCTTAGGCTCCTCGCTGCCCTTGGTGTCGGCTTCCTCCTCGACGCCGCGCACCGGGCGCGATTCAGATAGGCCCGGCCGCTTGGCGATGCCGTGACTGATGTAATTGACGGCGTCGTAGCGCGTCATGTCCTGCTCTTGCAGGAAATAGGCGGCGTGGCTCTCGCGCTCGGCAAAGATCGCCACCAGCACGTTGGCGCCAGTCACCTCCTCGCGGCCGGAGGATTGCACGTGGATGACCGCGCGCTGGATCACGCGCTGGAAGCCGGCTGTCGGTTTGGAATCCTCGGCGCCATCCGTGATCAGGTTTTCCAGCTCGGACTCAAGATAAGCTGTCAGGCTCCGGCGCAGTTTGTCGAGGTCGACATTGCAGGCTCGCATTACGGCTGAGGCGTCCTGATCGTCGATCAGCGCCAGCAACAGATGCTCCAACGTCGCGTATTCATGATGCCGCTCATTGGCGAGGGCCAGTGCCCGATGGAGCGACTGCTCGAGACTGCGGGAAAACGTTGGCATTTAGATTTCCACACCCATTTGTATTGCAAACCGGTCCCAGCGACTCACTTTTTTTCCATCACGCACTGCAAAGGATGCTGATGTTTGCGGGCAAAGTCCATCACCTGAGTGACTTTGGTCTCCGCCACCTCATAAGTATAGATACCGCATTCGCCAATTCCATGGTGGTGCACATGCAGCATAATCCGCGTCGCGGCCTCGTGGTCCTTGCCGAAGAAGCGTTCCAACACGTGCACCACGAATTCCATCGGCGTGTAATCGTCGTTCAAGATTAGAACGCGGTAGAGGTTCGGGCGTTTCGTCTGCGTCTTGGTTTTGGTGATGACCGCGGTGCCCGGACCGCCCTGGTCGTTGCGCCGCTTGCGGTCGTCGTCCGCCAATCGGGGTATGCGATCCCCCCAGAAGCCGGCCCTCTCCTGGCCGGGTACATTGATTGTTTTCCACGTCATAGCATTGCCGAGGCAAGCAATATTTGGACCGCACCACGTGAGGCCGCGCCGCCCGCGCGAGACCACGCCTCCATCATAATAACCCCGGCCCAGCTAGGCCAAGTCGCGATTTTTGTCCCACTACGACACAAATCGGGCCGGTTTCGGGCGAAATTGGGTGGCTTCGGACACTTATTTTGTTGGTCAGTCGATTATTACCGTGCCGCAGTACCTACCGTTCGAATCGGCTTGAAGACTTGAAGAACTGTCCACGCGGCAGACGCAGGCCCGCGCCAATGCCAACGCACCCGGCATTGCATCTATGCGATCCAAATGAATGCTGACGGATCGCTGAGTTCCACGCTGTTGCAGAATCGCGCCAGCAGTTCGGACGAGTTCTATCTGCTGATTTGGGCACGCCAGATCTTGCAGGTTTTCACCCAGATCGGCACCAACCTGAAAGCTGCGCGTCGCCAAGTAACGGCGGCGACCTCCAGCAAAACAAAAGCCCGGCTAACCGAGCCGGGCTTTCTCTTTGACGCTTATTGACGCTTACGCCTTAGTTTTGACGCTCACGCCTTACGCAACAGCACTTACTTCGCTTTCGCCATCAGACTTTCGAAAGGCTTGTAGGTCTCCTTCGCGAGATCGGCATAAAGCTCGCCGAGCCTGGAGGCCTTGGCCACGAAGCCTTCATAGGCGGTCTTAGCGTATTCGCTCTGCACCTCGATCGCCTTGTCGAACGACTTGACGCCGAAGAGCTTCTCGAGCGCGGCGGTTCCGTCTTCGAAAGCCTTCTTTGAGTAATCGGCGACCTCGGCCGCGATGGCCTGAGTGCCCTTCGACAGAATACCCATCGCCTTCAAGGCCATGTCGACGTTGTCCTTGCTGAGCTGCTGGAGGTCCTCAAAACTCTTCACCATAGTCATCCCTTCCTGGCCGCTTGGCGGCACCATTCGGTAATTCCTGTACCCGGCAACTGCCTGAGGAACAAAGAACTGATATCGCACTGCACAAAAAAGTCAAGTAGTTTTTTTGCAGTGCGAAAATTCCATTAATTCCAGGGGATTGTGTCAAGCATTTATAAACCCTGTCTTCCTATGGTCGTAATTTATGGCGTCGTGATTGTAACTTATGGCGGCGCGCGTGACGCTATAAAACCGCCATGATGGCGCGCTTTAAGGTGCGCCTCAAAAACGGGGGTTGGGGCAGAGCCGATGTTGCGTCCCGGAGCCGTAGTCCGACGCGCTCTCTATTGGGGCGTTTTGGGTTTATCCATAGTAGTTATAACCGCCACGGCCGGCACGGATGCTGACGCGCGCGGACATCACCATCGCCATCATTCCCGCCCTGTCGCCGCCGAGCGTTACGAGCCTTCTTTCGCATCGATCGTGGTCGACGCTAATTCCGGCGCGGTGATGCAGGCGACCAACGCCGACAGCCCGCGCCACCCCGCTTCGCTGACCAAGATCATGACCCTCTATCTGCTGTTCGAGCGTCTGGAGGCGGGCAAGATCAAGACATCGGCTGAAATGCCGGTCTCGGCCCATGCCGCCGCGCAGGCGCCATCGAAGCTGGGTCTGAAGCCGGGCGAAACGATCTCTGTCGAGACTGCAATCCGCGCCATTGTCACCAAGTCCGCCAATGACGTGGCGGTGATCGTCGCTGAAGCGCTGGCCGGCGATGAAATCGAATTCGCTAAGCTGATGACCGCCAAGGCACGTGCGCTCGGCATGACGCATACGACCTACCACAACGCCTCAGGCCTGCCTGACGACCAGCAGATCACCACGGCCCGCGATCAAGCCATTCTCGGCCGCGCCATCCAGGATCGATTTCCGAAATATTACGGTTATTTTTCCACCCGCACCTTCACCTTCCGCGGCGACACGGTGCGCAACCACAATCATCTGCTCGGCACTGTTGCCGGCGTTGACGGCATCAAGACCGGCTATATCCACGATTCCGGATTCAACATCGTGACGTCGGTGCGCCGCAGCAATCGGCATATCGTTGCAGCGGTATTCGGTGGACGTACCGCAAACGCGCGCGATGCCCGCATGGTCGGTCTGATCGACAGCAACATCAATGTAGCCGCGGCGACGCGCACTGCGCCGCCTGTCGTGGAAGGCTCGGACGTCGCGGAGGCGCGCGTCAAGGAAATCAACGAAATCAAGGAAGCCGCAACCAAACCTAGGGTCGCATCTATAATGCCGATCGCCCCGGCGCGTGCGCCAGTTGACCGTCGCGACGAGCCGGCGATCGGCTCCACCGAACCGATCAAGCCGAACCCGGTAAAAACTATCACCGTGCAACCCACTGCCACGCACACCGAGTCGCTCTCGCCGCCGGCGCCCGATGTCGGCAAGCTCGTGCCGGCACCGGCTACGGTCGTTCCGACAAACGTTACCAATGTGGCTGAGCCTCTGGCATCACCGGTCGTGCCTGACGACCGGACGGATACTGTCGTTTCGAGACAAGCCAAAGTGCCTTCTACTGTCGTTTCGAGACAAGCCAAAGTGGCTTCGACCAGTGAAAGCCTGCCTATCGCGGCGGTAACATTGGAACAAAAGGCCAAGCTGCGCAGCGGTGGCTGGATGATCCAGGTCGGTGCTTTCGATGACGAGAAAGAAGCCAAGCTTCGGCTTGCCGCCGCGCAGGAGAAAGCTAAGGCCGCGCTCGACCGAGCTGATCCGTTTACCGAACGAGTGACGAAGGGCGACAAGTCGCTCTATCGTGCGCGCTTCGCCGGCTTGGAGAAAGCTCAGGCAGAAAACGCCTGCAAGCACCTCAAGCACAGCGAAATTCCCTGCGTGCTGGTGAAGAATTGAGGACTATAAGAAACTGCGAGACGGGATGGGCCGAACCAGGAGCCGCTGATGGTGTTGCGTACGGAGTACCTCAGCGATGGCGGCGAAAAAGGATTTCCTTGGCTTCGTTGACGCGAGCGGCCAAGTACGTCGACCCCCCCTGGTCGGGATGCAGCTTCTTCATGAGCGTGCGATGCGCGCGTGTGATCTCGTCGGTGCTAGCACCCGGTTGCACGCCAAGGATCTGATAGGCCTCCTCTTCCGTCATTTTGCCGCTACCCGAGGCAGCCCGCCCCGCTGCCGCGTGGGCCTGCGCGTTTTCACTCCAACCGGCATCCCGGCGGTCAAGATACGCAACAAGTAGCGCCCGGCTCTCCTCATCCATCTCATCCAGCAAACCAACAAGCGTGTTCACGTCCAGTGCCTCGAGCGACGCGCCCTGATGGCTGCCGGCGATGATGCGGCCGCGCATGGCACCGCTGTCGTGGTCGAGCTCCATCTCGAGGAAGGCCGAGCGTACGCGCGAGGTCTGACCAGCGCTCTTGTGGGTACGTTGGCTCAAACCGGCGCTGCCAAACGGCACCCAGCCGAGCAAGCCTAGTCCAAAAACGGCTAGCGGGATGGCCACGCCGATTTCGCCTCGGAGGCCGAGGAACACCGCAACACCGAGTACGATCAGACCGCCGCTGACCTTCACCACGCGCGCGGCAATTTTCGGATCGACTTTCGAGATGACACTGATCACCCATAGGGCGAGCGCCAGCACGAGCAGGCCAAAGATGATAATCGGCATGGCTACTTGAGTTGCGCCAAGAGCTTGCGCGCGCCGTCGGAGCGGCGCGCCGACAGGTCGCTGAGTGCCTTGATGCCACCGGCGGCATAAGCGGCGACCGCGCGCAGGAGCTCACCGAGCTGGTGCGCCGCGCCGGTGTCGAAGCGACAATAGGCGCCGCGCGACAGGCGGGCGATTTCCCGATAGGCGTTCTCCGCCACCGGATCGTGTCCTTCCTGGAACATAAACACCGGCATACCGAGCAGCCCGAGTTCGCCAGCCGCTCGACACAGGTCGTCGATCTTTTCCTCCATGGCATCGCCGACGAACACCAGCGCCTGCACGCGCTGCTTTGCGTATTCTGCGCGCGCGTGGGTCAACACCTTACCTATTTGGGTGTGACCGCCGCGGCAGTCGATCCGCGACATTAGTTTGGCGAGCTTCTCGCTGCCGGCAATCCAGCCGGAGGCGCAGCATTCGCCCAAGCCTCGGAAATAGACCAGTTGGATGTCGAGCCCGCCGGTGCTCGCAGCTTCGCGGAACATGTCGGCTTGCAATGTGCAGGCGGTATCCCAGGTCGGCTGCCGGCTCATGGTAGCGTCGAGCGCGAAGATCAGCCGTCCGCGCGTGCCAGCTGTAGCCGTTGGTCCTAGCGCACGCACCTTTTCCAGGAAGGCCGCGATTTCTGGCTTCGACGCCGCCGGCGCCGGAGTTTGTCGGGAAGGAGGATCCTGGCTCATGGCCTTAGTTTACACCATTCAGCACGTGCATTCGATTAGATGGCGACCAGCAATGATTGCCGCAAGCCGTGTCGGGGTATCGGTTCGGTAGCGGTTCGGGTTTTACGCTCGTAGAATTCGCAAAATTGCCATCGTCGAACGGAGCGTCACGGAGACCAAGCATGCCACGGATGACGAGGTTTCTTTGCCTGGCGATCGCTACGCTGGTCCTGTTTCCCGTTCCCGTGCAGGCCAGCGACAACTATCCAAACCGCCCGATCCGGCTGATAGTAGGGTTTGCCGCCGGTTCGAGCGGCGACGTCGCAGCGCGGATTATCGGACACAAGCTCGGCGACATTCTGGGACAGTCCGTAGCGGTGGAGGACCGGCCGGGAGCCAGCAGCATGATCGCCACCGAATATGTCGCGCGCGCTCCCAAGGATGGCTACACGCTCTTGCTCGCAACGATCGCGGCAACGATCAACACTACGATAATGCCTGGCCGCGGCCCTGATTTCGAGAGAGACCTCGCCCCAGTCGTACTCGTCGCTTCGCTGCCGAACATCCTCGTCGTCAATCCAAAGCTCGGTGTCAACGACGTCAAAGGGTTGATCGCGATGGCCAAAGCAAATCCGGGTGAACTGCTCTACGGCGCATCCGGCGTGGGCAGCGGACCCCATCTGACGTCGGAGCTTTTTGCTCAGATGGCCGGGATAAAAATAACATCAGTGCTTTATCCGGGCAGCGCGCAGACGGTCACCGACCTGATTGCCGGCCGCGTTCAGATCATGTTCGCGCCGGCCTCGACGGTATTGGGGCTGATGCGGCAGGGAACGGTAAAGGCGCTGGCGACCACAGGGCATCAGCGCGCGAGCGTCGCGCCCGACTTGCCCACCATTTCCGAAGCGGCAATTCCCGACTTCGATACCGGACTGTGGTTCGGCATTCTCGCGCCGACGGGCACGCCCGCGCCGATTATCGAGAAGCTATCGAAGGCGACAAATGACGCGCTTAAGGACCCGCAAGTCCTCAATCAGCTTCATGCGCAAGGTCTGGACGCGCTGGGCGGCAGCCCAGAGGATTTCGGCCAGTTCATCAAGAGCGAAACCGAGCGGTGGGCGCGCGTCATCCACACGCTGGACATACCGATAAATAATTGACGGGGAAACGACGTTAGCATCGACCTACGGTGGCGGCCCATGACCAGCGCCACTCGGCGCGAGCGGGTGTTGCCGCGCTTCAGTTAAGCCTTCAGAATTAGGCAGAATGGCCGAATTGACAATAGTTTGCTAGGTCGGGCGCCAGTTCCAGCGCTACCCGATCGACAATCAAGATCAAAATGACAAACCGTCCGACCGTCGTGCGCACGATTCCGGCGCTTCGCCGCACCATTGAGCGATACCGGCGGGG